>Ga0182027_10014715_pt1 | contig 10809 bp, 9 predicted proteins | sample 712E1DmetaG_FD_121300 | JGI IMG/M metagenome (GOLD analysis project Ga0182027, IMG submission 121300) | Permafrost microbial communities from Stordalen Mire, Sweden - 712E1D metaG (Illumina Assembly) | ecosystem: Environmental > Terrestrial > Soil > Wetlands > Permafrost | place: Sweden...
TATTTCATTCTTTTATATTTGCACACCGCAGTATAAAATGTGACTCTGATCTCTCTTGCACTTGAAACTCACCAACGGCCAGCTTTACTGCCGGACCCATCCAGCACGTTCTTGTCGTAGATCTCCCATCACCTCAGCTTGCTGATTCCTACAGCGATCAGGGCAACGAGGATAAAAAAGGCGGGGATTGTGATTTCAATTTGCAGCCCGAAACTCGCCAGCAGGGCAAGGGCTGCGTTTGGCGCCAGGTCCCTGAATTCGATCGTGTTGCGGTTGCCGGCGGCATCGACAAATATGCAGCTCCCTGATGAAGTAGTGCTGCTGCTGCTCCCGATCACCGGATAGTCGAGGCCGCTGTACACCAGGCTGTGTTGTGCAGCATACTGTTCGCACAACGGCGCTGCGTAGGAATGTTCGACAAATAGCGCCAGGCCGATGGCAAGTCCAAATGCGATCGCACCGATGATCAGGAAGTTGCGAAACCCCGTCCACCAGGAACGCGCTTTGGCAGCGACTTGCGGGACCTGTTGCCGGGCCTCTTCGCGGGCATGGGCAAGGACCTGCTCCCGTATCTGCTCGGGCGTTTGTCCGCTGGCCTGGGCTTGCTCAATCCGCGTTTTCATGCCGGCAAGGAACGCATCGCGTTCCTTTTCCTTGTCCTGTTCTTCATCGCGATTTGAATTCATGTTCATCCCTCTTTCTGTTCCGCCCGCCCTACGCCGGACATTGACGGCGGGTTGATTATAACCGGCCGCGCCCGCACCGAATTCCAGCCGCGACTTTCCGGCTCTTCATCAAAGCAGCCTTCTGGCGCGCAGCAATCCAAATGCCGCGATCGTCGTCGCGTCCTTGATCTCCCCATGGGCGATCATTGTCTCAACCTGGGCAATGGGAAATGATCGCACGAGCAGCCCTTGTTCTTCCGGCTCGCGCCGTGCATCACGCTGCACCAGGTCGGAAGCAAGAAACACGTCATAGCCCTGTGTGCAGAAACCATACGCCAGAAAGAGGTGCCCGATATGCTGCATGGAGGCGGCTTCTAGGCCCGTCTCTTCTCGAAGTTCTGCGCTCGCCAGGGTCAACGGGTCGATGGTCTGTTCTTCCCAGGACCCCTGAGGCAATTCCCAGAATCGCCCATCGACAGGATATCGGTACTGCTCCACCAGGTGGACCTCGCCTCCGGATATGGCGGCGATCACTGCAAAGTCCGGCTTCTCCACAACCCCGTATATCCCGTTCGAGCCATCTGCGTGAACGACCTCGTCTTCTCGAACCGTCATCCAGCGGTTCCGGTATACGACAGTGCTCTTGGTCCTCAGGATCTCTTGCTTCGACAATTACAACCTCCCGAATCCGGTGTTGGGCCGCCCGATCATTTCACATCCACGGGAACGACGCTCTCAACCGTAATGCTCGGTCGCTCGCGACCATCGAGATGGTATGGATAGGTGTCGATGCGCCGTGGATATCCGAGAGTCCGGTCGTAGCCAACGTTGCAGTATTGTATTGGAAAATCTAGCAGACACTCGGCCTCGATCCGCGCAAAGAGCGCTTCAACCGTCAGTGACCCAAATTCATCGAGTGTGCAATTCGGGCAGTTGGGGTTGTTAGCCTCCACAACAATGCCGTCCCGTACCTGGAGGGTGTTGCGGCCTTCGGTGGGCTGCGTAAGCGAATTGCTGTAAACGACCATCGTGTACGAACGTGAGCCTTTCTCAAGCCACAGGCTTTGGCTGTTTTGAAAAGAGGAATTCGCGTGTTGGGTATAGATCATGCTCGGCAAACCCACCGCGAGCAGGATGCCAATGGCTAGTCCGAAAAGGACAGCTGTGCCGAGTAAGAGAGGTATGCGACGGTCAGACATACTGGGTTACGGATGAATATCGGCGTTCGACCCAACGATTTGCGTTACCCCGCCTCTTTTTGTTATTTCGCTTTTTCGAACAATTCCGCGGAGAAGATCTCATTTACGTCATCGACAGAATAGTGGACATAATAGACAGTGTACACATCCCCCTTCGTCATAACGTCTGCCAGACGGTCATCAACGTCGGTAAATTTATGTCCTCCAATATCCAGATCATGAGCGATGACGACTCTTTGTGGCTTGTGAGCAGTGTATTCTCTGGTGGCGATCTGGACCGGGCCTTGCTTCTTCATGAATTTAGCGGTCTGCTTTTTAAATCCATCCATCAACATTGGGAAACCAAGGTAGCCCCAGATCGGCACCCAGCAGAAAATACTCCCTAGCAAAAGGCTCCAACTAAAAAACGAACGATCCCAGATCATGCCGGCAAATGGTAATAGGGCGATTATTGATAAAATTCCGCCAACTACTAAGCCAAAATTTTTATGCGAACTGGCTCCCTTGCGGAGACGTTTCTTTTGCTTCTCCGATAAATTACCCTTGCGGTTCGCCTCCAGATCCTCCTCGTCGAATTTTAAAATGTCCATGAGCTGTTGGTTGACCACTTCTGCCTCCTGAAGACTTTACCGGATGGGTACTTCACCAAATTGGTTGGTGTGTGGAACTTTAACCGTTCAACTCAACGGGCTAACGGTTTGTGTTCGCTCGCTCTGACGAGGGAAGCATACGGACTGCACGCTGTGTTAAACGGCGAAGTTCTCCTGCATGTACGTTGCTAGTTGTGAATTCGCCAGGCTGTCGCTCCCCATGTCACGGCAAGTACACGTGATGGAGGAGTTATCGGTATAGTTTGCCCATTGGCGAGGTAGGCATATACGTTACCGCCCGGCGTATTTGCACCTTCTGCATTCAGTTGATAAACAATGCCTTGTCCGTCTGGTGCAATGCTTATATCGGATGCGTCCCAGATGTCATTAATTTCAGCGAGCTTCTGCCCATGGCGCGTTATCGCCCATTGACTCGGAATTTTCACGGGATAGGCCGTTAGTCCCTCGGGCGCATTCGGATTGTACATTTCCGGATAACCTTGTAGGGCCACCAGTTGAGGGTTGCCTAACGGATCGGCCACTGTTAATACACCATTCATATCGCCGCCGAAATATTCATGATTGTTGCCATCGGTAATCCATCCATACTGCATTCCGAAATTTCCGCCTAAGGCTATCTTCGCTAATTGCTGACCTGGAGTATTGAAAACGTAAATCACTTCACTGGTGGTCGTGGGTGTTCCTTCTTGATTAGTGATTGCGATTCCAGAACGTCCAAAGTAAAGCGTGTGTGATGCGCCTTCACAGCATCCTGGCGGCAGATTAAGCGGAAACGTGATTGTGCTTTTCGAGGATAGTGTGTAAATTGCCACCCGTTCGTCATGAGTATCCCTTTCTACCCAGGCAACAGAGGTGCCGTCTGGCGACCACACAGGCTCCTGGCGACTGATCAGGTTGCCGCTCTTATATGTTGCATTTTGCGGTTGCTTCGCGATCTGAAGTGCTTCTTCTGTATAGGGATCGAGTAGCCAGATATTGGCAAGAGATTCCGCATTCATGGCTTGCCCTTGTGTAATGGCAGACACTGCTTCTTGTGAAACGGAGCGATAAGCCAGCCACTTGCCATCCGGTGAAATATGCGGGGCAAAGTTATAGCCCCACGATGTCAACTGTTTAAGTGACTGTGAAGCTGTATTCCAGGTATAAATATCGCCGACGCTGCCTTTGCCATTTGTCAATAGCAAAATAATTGGCGTACTAGTGGAGCTGGATGTATTGTTTTTCGGTTGTGTGCTAAGGACAGGCGGGGGATTGGTCGTTGGTGATGCTGTGGTTGAAATGGCTGAAAGAGTTGCTGCGACAACCGTGGCAACATTATCAACATCACTTGTGGGTATTGGCGAAGATATGTTGCCTGTGCAAGCTGTTAGCAGGAACAAAACGAGAATAGGTGTAAAGAGCAATAATTTTTTCATGGTTTTCATTATCCTTTTTTGACGATGCGCCCAACGGTTTGCGTTCGTTGCACGCGATGTTGAGTGGCTAAACAGCTTATGGGGTGGAGGGAGAGATGGCTCTAATTAAATTTCACGCCCGAAATGGAAACATATAACAACAGGACTTGCATGTAAAAAAGGATCACAAGCAGCGGCACGATCCACAGCCGGGCGGTGACCAACTCCGGCGGCAGGACGGGATCTTTCTTGTCTCCGGTATTCTGATGATATTTTCGGAGCGCCTCCCGGTAAAAAGGGATCATTGCCGGGGCCATGATCAGGTACAGGATGTTCCATGTCCAGAGCCATACGGGATAGATCCCCCAGAAATGCCCGGCGGCCTGTACCTTGAAAAGATAGGCACACATAAGCACTGCGCCCGTAAGCCCCAACAGACCGAGGACCACCAGGGCCTTGAATTCCATCAAACACCTCGTCCATGTCCAGTCCGTTGCGATGATTTTTTTCAACCCCATGATCGTGAAGACCCCGATCAGGACCGAAGCGCTGTTCACCATCATGTCGCTCAGCCCGTAAAACCGTGCCGGGTTGATGCCCTGTTCCAGTTCGTCGACGACGCCCAGCATCGAGCCGTAGACAAAGATGAGTATCAGTAACCCCTTGCCTGTATGGTCCTTGGATAGCACCGCGTACAGCAGCCACGCCATCAGCACATATTCCGGGATGTGGATATGCTTGTTCGGGTTGTCCACCAGTTTCATGATCGCAAATGCGATGACCCCGCATGGCACCAGGAAGAACAGGTTCTTCCAGCTCCTGTGTGAAAAAAGGATGGCAGCCGCATAGGCGATCCCGACGATCACCACCACGATCAGCGGCACCTCGCCGGCGGCAACCTTTCCGAAATCCGTCACGAGCGCCCTGTAAACGATGATGGCGTTTGGAAGCATGAAGGTGTAGACGGCCACTAACACCCACAAAATGACTTTTAAGACAATCTGGGGTATACGATTGACAGGTTTGGTTTGCATTCCCATCACTTGGATTTGCAGATTGTAACATGCCCCCGTTAGTTGTTGTCATTGTCGTAGATGCCGAGCGGTGTTCTCGGCGCGTAGATGCCGAGCGGTGTTCTCGAAGATGCCAAGTGCTCTCGAAGACCCTGCGGTTTTCAGGGTCGGAGATTGGTGCGAGTGAGCGAAGCGACGAGGTCGATAATGACAAGCGTTCTCGTAGATTCTGTGCTCTTCGCGTAGCATAACATCCCCGGTCTTGCTTTTAGGAGACCCTATGGGCCAGGGCAATCCCCTTACGGCGTCGGTGTGACCACCGCCAGGGATGCCAGGTTGCCGCTGCTGAACTGCACCAGGGTTGTATATACCCAATACGTTTGGCCGGGCTGGCTGGGCGATTCGATTGCGACCCATTCTCCGGTGGCCGTCTTTCCCAGTGCCTTTGCCGATTGTCCGGCAGGCAGGGTGCCGAGAGTTACAGACGTGAGTGATGGCTTCACGTGCAGGTTGAGCGGGTTGGGCCCCGGGTTGACTACGGTGAATGCGACGGTCGCGGCAGGCGGTGTGCCGGTGGGCTGGGGCGCCTGTGCGCCTGCGGTTGCCGTGGGTGCGACCACCACGGTCAGGCCGAGCATACGCGCCAGACCGATGGTGTATTGGTTGTGGAATTGGTGTGCCTGCGCGCGTCCTGCAGTCAGCACGTCTGATTTCGCATTCGATTCGAACGCCAGCAGGGTCTGGATGGTTGTGTTCATGTATTGGAGTTGATATCCCTTGATGTCCTGCAGGCAGCCTGGTACGGCCTGGTCCTCGGCCGCGCGAAGGATGGCCTGCAGGGGCGGGATAACCTGTATTAATTGCGACTGCGGTGTGTTGGCAGCCAGCGTGGCGTAATCGTCGAATTGGCGCATCAGGTTGTTCATCGGTGTGACGGTGGCGGGCAGGTTCTTCGCGCTGCATGGGTCGGGCGTGGCCGAAGGCGACGGTGTGGCCGTGATGGCGGGTTTGATCGCGACGCATGCCGCCAGGAAAAGGAATGAGCTCGCCGTCAAAAATAACAACGTTGTTTTTCTCATATTCATCCTTTGATGATCGGCATAAAAAGAGGGATGGCGATCTGCATGCCATCCCTCTGGTTGAAGCAAATTGTAGCCTTTACTTGGTTACCAGCACGAAGGTGCCGATCAAGTCCGTCGTAGCTACGAAGTGGCCGTCGGGCGTCATGTGACCGGGGACTTCGACCCACTTGCCCCCGTCCCAGTACAGGATGGCCAGGTTGGCATTTTTCATATTGTCGGGCACCGTGAAGGAGACGGCGATCTGGCTCTCTACCGGTGAACTGGATGCTCCGTTTTTGATGACACTGGTGGTGACGCCTGACACGAAGGTGTCTCCGCCTGGGAGCGTGCCGGGCAGCTTGTCCGAGGTCAGCGAACCGAGCGAAGCGGAGTCGCTGATCGGGCAGGGGAAGAGGGCGCTGTTGTTATCCGGCAGGATGAGTTGTGTGCCGTCGTACTGCGTGCAGTCCAGGCCGGTGCCCTCGCCGCCGGTGACATTGACCGTATGGATCGGCAGGCCGGTGATCGGGATGATGTTAATGGAGGCAGCATGAGACTTTCCGGTTGAAAGATCGGAAGAACCTGAAGGAGCTAATGTACCGCTGCAATCTATACCGATGATCGCAGTGCCTGCATAGGCATATGGTGCATTGCCATTACCTGATAATTCTGGGTTGTTCAGATATAAGGATGTGCTTCCAGTGTCGTTGATGCCCGTATCGCCGTTGTCGTTATAATGCCCGCAGCTGACGATCACTGCGCCGAATGCACCTACGTCGGCACCATCTAAACCATTGCCAATGGCATCTGTATTATTCAATGTGACATTTCCCAGGGCCATGACCCCCAGACCGTACTGTGAATTGTAATTGAAATGTGAGTTGTTAATTTCGATAGCCGGATTAACAAGAATTCCGGCTAAAAGAATTGCACCATCGGTGTTGTGATCGGCAGCGATGTTATTCAAGGTAATCTTGCCACTAGACCCGGCAACCACGCCGGCTCCGTAGGTGTTGAAATTGGCATTCACATCTGCGAGAATGATATTGCCGCTGGAAAAAGCATCCAGGCCGTCCAGTGAAGTTTCGCATTCATAACCACAGGTGCCATTATTGTTTAAGTTGCTGGAGCTAACGTCGATGCCGCTTTGGTCGGTATCAAAACTTTCGAGCGAAGCGCCTGCGCGCGAATTGTGGTTGGCATTCACGCCTGTGAGTGTGATATATCCATAGGCATAGGCTTCCAGGCCTGCTTGATTTCCCCCCTCCTGTTTTCCTTTATTGTGGTTGAACTCGCTGTTACCTGTGACACTAATATCGCCTCCTATCGCAACATATGGATCACCTAAGATAGCGCCGTCGAATTTATTGCCGTCTGCCGTCACTTTATTAAGCGTGACATTCTCGTTGGAATAGACTTCCAGTCCATTATGTTCATTTCCGGTTGACGGAGCATCACCGAAAGTGCTCTTGTCAACGTCGATGCTGCCGGTGCCGTTGCATCGGGTTTCGTCATATAAGCAGTTATCTAGATAAGCGCCGTCGCCGTTATTGTTCTCATTCGCAGTCACATCTTTGAGTGTGATGGTGCCATAGGCATAGGCTTCCAAACCCGCCGGGTTATTCGATCCCCCGTGTCCATTATTAAAACTGAAGTCACTGCCGGTGACACTGATATCGCCCCCTATCGCAGGATAGTCGCTATAATAATCTCCTCCCAGGAGGGCGCCGTCGTATTTATTGCCGTCAGCGATCACATTGTTGAGCGTGACATATCCTTTGGAATAGACTTCCAGGCCGTTGTTTTGATTATCGCTGAAATTATTGTAGCTGCCCTTGATGGTGATGTTGCCGGCGCCTTTACTGTTATCAAGAGATGCGCCGTTACCTTTGTTATTGGTAGACGTAACGTCTTTAACTTTAATATCGCCGGCAGTAGTGACGGTCAATCCATCCGAGTTTGTCCCGGAGATGTTGATGTCTTTGATCGTAACGTCGTCGGTCCAATTGGTGATGCTGATATATTTGATGAAGTCCGAAGTGCCGATGATCGTGCCCGCACTGGAACCATCCCAGCCGCCATTGAGGGTCAATGTGTGTTGAGCCCAGGTGGTAAAGATGCTGCCGTCGATATCGATGTTGTGAGCAGAACTATCGGTGCCAGCAATACTCGAGGCTGTAATCCAGATGGTGCCATTTTTGTTGGGCTCGGCGAGCTTGCCGGTGGTAATGGCATTTACCAATGAATATAGGTTGCCGTATGATTTCGAGCATCCGCCGGAATTAGCTACAGGCGAAGATGTATTTGGGCACCAGATCGGGTCGCCGGTTTCTATGATATCGGCTGCCTCCTGCGTGGCCAGTGGCTCGACGGTCCCGGTGCTGTTGATCACCACGATCGGTGTATCGGTGGCCGAGGGCGAATTGGTATCGGTGCTTGTGTCAGCCGGCGCCGGTGTATCCGATGCGACCGCCGTGGCCGGGTCTTGAGTTGCAGCGGGGGCGTCTGTAGCAGGAGCGGATGTATCAACCGCCGGAGGTGGTTCGGTTGGTGCCAATGTGTCGGCCGGTTGCGCCGGTGCTGATGTATCAGCAGGCTGTGCTGGCTGCGCGGGTGCTGACGTATCGGCTCCCTGCGCTGGCTGTGCTGATCCCGACGAATCGGATGACGGTGGAGGCGTGGGTGCTCCATCCGCCAGTGCCGTGATCGGCAGGGCGATGCTGGCAACCAGTGCGATTAGCACAAGTAGGCCGATGAACGCAAAACGTGTTTGTGCCTTCATGATTCCTCCGGAACGGATGTTTTTAAATATTCTGGGAAAGCGGACTGTATTTATTAATACAAGAATCTCCGTTCACCCCTCATAAGTTTTCAAAGGTTACTTAATAAAGTAATCGACAGTAAATCTAAAGTCACAAGAGGGTGACAGGAGATACTTGATTGTGTATTTTAGTACAAATGCTTATTAAAGTCAATTTGCAATTATGTTTAGAATTTTAATTGGACTTCTAACTCAATTTTTCCCTAAACAAGTCCCCTTCTTATCACAGCTCTTCAGTCTGGCGACACCACCTTTCCCCGGTGCTCTTCCCGGCGGGCGCTATAAACTATGCTGTCGCCACAGGTAACCATATGCCAGGTTCAGCGGCAGCGTCCACCATAATTGGACGGCTGACCGTGATAACCGTTTTGCCATGCTCGGCAGCGAGTAAAAACGGTCGTTTGCATATCGGAAGCCTTCCAGCAGTTCCGCCGCGCTCATCCGCTTGGGCCGGTAGACCACGTCTTCACGACTGTTGTATTTGCGCCAGTCCTTCGTTAATATACGTCCTTCGGCTTCCATTTTCCGGAACAGTGGCGTGCCGGGAAACGGCGTCAGGATATTGAAAGTTGCATTCTGGACCCCCGCTTTTTCTAAAAAATCGAGTGTGTCCTCGAAGATCTCCGGTGTATCATGGTCGAACCCGAACACGATCCCGGCCTGCACGGCAATTCCATGCGAATGGATCCGCTCGATGATCTGATAATACTCCTCCACCCGGTTGAATCCCTTTTTCACTTCCGCCATGCTTTTCTGTGAGATCGACTCCAACCCCAGGAACAACTGCTTGCAGCCGCTCTGCGCGGCCGCCTCCAGGAATTCGTCGTCCCTCCCGGCGTGGATACTCGCCTGGCTGCTCCACCACTTGCGGTGAGGAGTGATGGCGCGGAATAATTCCTTCGCGTACTCCATATCCCCGCTGATGTTGTCGTCCCAAAAGATCATGACTTTCCCCTTGAAGGAGGCATATTCTTCCGCCACCTCGGCTACCGGCCGCTTGCGCAGCTTGTGTCCATACATCACGGTGATCGCGCAGAAATCGCACCGGTTTGGACATCCCCGGCTCGCGAACAGGGCACCGTTGGTGTGGTCGCGCCTGTGAAATAATTCCTTGCGCGCCATGGGGATATTTTCAAGCGATGCCGGTCTGCTTCGTTGATAAACGGGAAGATACGCTCCCGCTTCGAATCCCTTCAGGAATTCCTCCCATAGACCTTCTGCCTCTCCGATGAAGATCGCGTCCGCATGTTGACTCGCCTCTTCAGGCAGCAGCGTTACATGTGGCCCACCCAACACCACACATTTTTCTAGTGACTTGAAACGCGCGGCGATCTCGTACGCGTGAAAGGCGCTCGGTGTGTGGAAGGTGATCCCGACCACGTCCGCCTCGCTGTCCCAGTCGATTTCTTCCGCCTCTTCGTCGACGTGGATCACATCCCAGCCCGGTGGGACTCTCGCCGCCAGGTATGGCATGGTGATCTGCTGGAAGTTCAGCACCCGCGACCTCCTCACCCTCCTGATTTCTGGCGATGAGGCTGTTATCAATAAAAGTTTCGGCATGACGATTTCCGGGGTCCCCTATTTAAATTATTTTTATCTTCGACCTTTTGGGATCTGTGGAGTCGGATCAGCCTGTGCTTATGGCCTTCAATACCCGCAAGGCACGCAGCGTTACCCATTTGTTGGGCTGTTTCATCGCCCCGAACTCCACCCATGTCTTTCCCGTATAGTCATATTCCAGTACCCATCTCCCGTTGGCATCCTGTTTTTCGCGGATGATCGCCAGGGCATGCGATAATCGAGGATCTCCTCCGTACCCCAACTTGACTAACGCCTCCACAAGCTGAAGCAGATCCGTCACATAGAATATCGGAAAACCGAATTTCCACCAGTTCCGGCTCGGCTTCTCGTTGTTACGTGTTGGATAGGTGGCCTCCGCCGGATCCACGCTCAACAAGAAATCAACACCTTCCTGGATGGCGCGTTTGAATAGCGGAGTGCGTTGTTCCTTCGGCCATTTCCCCAATGCCAGCAGCACCTTAACA
>Ga0182027_10014716_pt1 | contig 10809 bp, 4 predicted proteins | sample 712E1DmetaG_FD_121300 | JGI IMG/M metagenome (GOLD analysis project Ga0182027, IMG submission 121300) | Permafrost microbial communities from Stordalen Mire, Sweden - 712E1D metaG (Illumina Assembly) | ecosystem: Environmental > Terrestrial > Soil > Wetlands > Permafrost | place: Sweden...
ATTGAGCCCGGTATTCATCGAAGTCCGTCCGTTTGCCAATGCCGTTTTCGCCGGCGACCAGCAGTTTGGCGTCCGGCACAACAATGGCCAGTGCGACGACTTCATCGCCTTTTTCCAATTTAATGCCGCGCACACCGGCAGCTGACCGGCCCATGGAACGAACGTTCGACTCGTTGAAATGGATGCTCATGCCATCCCGGGTAATCAGCACAACGCCGTCACCGGGATCTTTAACCTCATCTTTTTCAATGATGCTCCCGCGAGTAAGCTTTACGCCAATCAACGTGTCGCCCGGCTCGATGGTGATGGCGATGATGCCGCCTTTGCGCACGTTGGTGAATTCGTTGAGCGAAGTTTTCTTCACCGTACCCTGTTTCGTGGAAAAGAAAAGTTCACCGGACTGTTCCCACGTGACGTCTTCCTTGTTCGCATTGGTCTTGGACAGGACGCGGATGAGCGCGGCGATGGTTTCGCCCGTCTTCAATTCGAGCAAATTGGCGATGCTCCGGCCCTTGGCAGCGCGGCCCATGTCGGGAATTTCGTGCACGCGCTCAACATACACACGGCCGGTGTTCGTGAAGAACATGAGGTAATCATGCGTGCTGGCGGTGAAAAGGTGCTCGATGAAATCATTGTCCTCATCCGTCACGCCCTCTTTCGTCGTCATGCCGATGACGCCTTTGCCGCCGCGGCGTTGCGCGCGATAGGAACTGACGTTGGTGCGCTTGAGAAGGCCGTTGTGCGTAAGCGTGATGATGACACCTTCGTTGGCGATGAGGTCTTCGATGTTGATCTCGCCTTCGTCGGGCTTGAGGTCGGTCAGGCGCGGCGTGGCGTATTTCTCTTTGATGGCCTTGAGTTCGCTCTTGATGATGGCAAGCACGCGGGCTTCCTTCGCGAGAATGTCCATCAAATCCTCGATGCGCTTGAGCAGTTCCTTGTATTCGCCTTCGACCTTGTCAATTTCCAGACCGGTCAATTGGTACAGGCGCAATTCCAGAATCGCGTCCACCTGCCGTTCGGTCAGCGCGTAACGGCCCTTGGTCAAACGCGACTCGTTGCGAATCAAAATAGCCCAGCGCTCAACCTGCTTTTGCGTCCACTCGAACGCAAGCAGCTTGACCCTGGCTTCTTCGCGCGTCTTGCTGCCACGGATGATTTTGATAAACTCGTCGAGGTTCGCGAGCGCAATGAGATAGCCTTCGAGAATTTCCGCGCGTTCCTCGGCCTTCTTCAATTGGAACCGCGTCCGGCGCAACACGACCTCGCGGCGGTGCTCGATGTAGCAATTGATGAGCTCCTTCAGTCCGAGCGTCTTGGGCCGGCCATGGTCAATCGCCAGCATATTGACAGCGAAGCTCGATTCCAGCGCGGTCTGCTTGTAAAGATTGTTGATGACGACTTTGGCGATGGCGTCGCGCTTGAGTTCAACCACAACGCGCGTGTTTTCGTCCGATTCATCGCGAATGGCCGTGATTTCGGTGAAGCCCGGGGTTTTTTCGTTCACCAATTCGGCGACACGCTCGACGAGCGTTGCGCGGTTGACGTTGTAAGGAATTTCCGTGATGACGACTTGTTCCCTGCCGCCCTTGTGTTGCTCAACGCCGACCTTGCCGCGAACCTTGATACTGCCACGCCCGCTCGTAAAATATTCCTTGATCACTTCCAGCCCGCACACCATGCAACCGGTCGGGAAGTCCGGGCCTTTGACGAATTTCATCAAGCCCTTGACCGTGATGTTTGGGTCGTCAATCTGCGCACAGACACCATCAACAATTTCGCCGAGATTATGCGGCGGAATGTTGGTGGCCATGCCGACGGCGATGCCCGTGCCGCCGTTGACGAGTAAATTGGGAACTGCGGCTGGAAAAACGGTCGGCTCGGTGCGGGTTTCGTCGTAGTTGGGGACGAAATCCACCGTGTCCTGGTCCATGTCCTCCATCAGCGCTGCACCGAGGTGCGTCATGCGCGCTTCGGTATAACGCATGGCGGCGGGTGGATCGCCTTCAACGGAACCGAAGTTACCCTGGCCGTCCACCAGCCGTTCGCGCATCGCCCACGGCTGCGCCATGTGAACGAGCGTCGGATAAATCACCGCTTCCCCGTGCGGATGGTAGTTACCGCTGGTGTCGCCGCAAATTTTGGCACACTTGCGATGCTGCCGGTTCGGAAACAACGAGAGATCGTGCATCGCCAGTAAAATGCGCCGTTGCGAAGGTTTGAGGCCGTCGCGCGCATCCGGCAGCGCGCGGGAGATGATCACCGACATCGAGTAATCAAGAAACGAGTTCTTGATTTCCTCGGCCACATTGACCTTGGCAATTTTTTCACCCGAAGCGAACAGTGGTGTGTTGATTACCGGCAAATCATTCGATGGTTTGGATTCAGCCATAAAAATTTCTGACAACAAAAATTAAATATCCAGGTTCCGCACGTTGAGCGCGTTGTCCTCAATGAACTGTCGGCGCGGTTCGACTTCCTCGCCCATCAGCTTGGTGAACATTTCCTCGGCCTCGACGGCATCGGTAAGATCAACGCGCAGCAATTTGCGCCGCACCGGGTTCATCGTCGTTTCAAACAGCTCCTTTGCGTTCATTTCGCCGAGTCCCTTGAAGCGCTTGATCGACAACCCGCGCTTTCCGATTTCTTTCACTCCGGCAAGAATTTCCGGAATCGAAAACAACGACTTTACCGTCTCGCGTTCGCCCTCGCCTTCAATCAATTCAAACAACGGCTTGTCCTGTCCGGCGTAGTGCTCGATGCTGAAACCCTTCTTGTCGAGCTTCGCGAGCAATTCAACGACTGCCTTGCTCTCATGCAGCTCGATGTGCCGGGCGCGCCGCGTTGAACCATTTTTCTTCTCAACGGTTGCCGTGTCACCTTCCTCCTCGCCGCCGAACAATTTTAAATCGGCATTCTTCGCCCCGAAATGCGCCAGTTCCTCCTCGGTGTGAAAATAATGCACCGTCTCATCATTGCCTTCGCGCACTTTGACCAAATGCCGGGGCAAATCGCCGCTCTTCTTCTGACGATGCTCGACATATTCCGTAAAATCGCCACCGTGCCGTTTGAGAGCGTTGGCATATTTATCGAGCGATTCGAGCAGCTCCAGGATTTCCGCGAGTTGCTTTTGGGAAAGTTCCTTTTTATCAGAAAGGTTTCTCAGCCGGATTTCTTCCGTGCCGAGTTCAATCAAAATTTTATTCAACTTCGCGTCGTCCTCGACGTATTCAATGCGTTTCTTGCGCGCGATTTGATACAACGGCGGTTGTGCGATGTAGACGAAGCCCTGTTTGATGAGCTGCGGCATTTGCCGGTAAAAAAACGTCAGCAGCAACGTGCGAATGTGCGAGCCGTCCACGTCCGCGTCCGTCATGATGACGACCTTGTGGTAACGAAGCTTTTCAATATTGAACGCGCCTTCGCCCTCGCCGTCGCCGATGCCCGTACCAACCGCGGTAATCATCGTGCGGATTTCGTTGTTCTGAAGCACCTTGTCCAGGCGCGCCTTCTCGACGTTGATCAATTTGCCGCGAATCGGCAGAATCGCCTGGAATTTCCGGTCGCGTCCCTGTTTCGCCGAGCCGCCGGCGGAATCGCCTTCGACAATGAATAATTCCGTGTTCGATGGATCGCGGTCGGAACAATCCGCAAGTTTGCCGGGCAAACCGCCGCCGGTAAGCGCGCCTTTGCGAACCGTTTCACGCGCCTTGCGGGCCGCTTCACGCGCGCGTGCTGCAAGCAAACCCTTCTCAATGATTTTCTTGGCGACACCGGGATTCGCGTCGAAGTGCGTCATCAATCCGTCGTAAATAACGGACGAAACAATGCCGTCAATTTCCGTGTTCACCAGCTTCACCTTCGTCTGCGATTCGAAGCGCGGGTTCGGCAGTTTCACACTGAGTACACAGACCAGGCCTTCGCGGACGTCATCGCCGGAAATCGTCGGGTCTTTTTCCTTCAGCAAATTGTTCTGCTTGGCATACTGGTTGATGGCACGGGTCAGCGCGGAGCGGAAGCCGGTGAGATGCGTGCCGCCGTCGGTGTTGGCAATGGAGTTGGCAAAGCAGAGAATCTGGTCGCTGTAGCTGTCGGTGTATTGCAAAACGCAATCCACAAACACGTCTTCGTCCTTGCCGTCAATTTTGCTGGGCCGTTTGCCCGCGATCATGATGGGCTTGGGATGCAACGGCTGCTTGCTCCGGCCGAGCTGGCGAACGAATTGCTCGATGCCGTCGCGATAAAAGAACGTCTCCGTCTTCTCATCACGCTCATCCGTCAGCACAATTTCAATGCCCGGATTCAAAAACGCCAACTCGCGCAGACGGTTCGCCAGGATGTCGAATTTGAACTCCGTCGTGAGGGTGAAAATCGTCGGGTCGGGTTTGAAGGTAATTAATGTTCCCGTTTTTTTGGATTTGCCGATGACCTCGAGTTTCTGCGTTGTTTTGCCGCGCTCGAATTCCATCGAATAAACTTTCTCGTCGCGGGAGACTTCAACGCGGAACCAATCGGAAAGGGCGTTGACGCATTTCGCGCCGACACCGTGCAGGCCGCCGGAGTATTTGTAGGCGCCCTGGCCGAATTTTCCGCCCGCGTGCAAATTCGTCAGCACCAGTTCGACGGCGGGCATCTTCCACTTGGGATGCATGTCCACCGGAATGCCACGTCCGTCGTCGCGGATGGACACCGAACCGTCCACGTGAATCGTCACTTCGATTTTGTTGCAATAACCCGCCAGATGTTCGTCAATCGAGTTGTCGAGCACCTCAAATACGCTGTGATGCAAACCGCGTTCATCCGGATCGCCGATATACATGCCCGGCCGCTTGCGAACGGCCTCCAAACCCTCGAGTTTATCTATTTTTGAAGCGTCGTATTTTTCCGCCGGAGCACTGGCTGGTGATTGATTTTTTGCCTCATCCGACTTGTTCTTTTTCGACATATAAATTCCTAAAAAACCGGCTTATAAGCGCCAAATTCCGCGCTTGGAAATTCTATAAAAAATGGCGTTTTTGCACAATGATTATTTGAGGAATTTTTGGGCTAAAAACACCATTAGTTGTGGCCTGTTTTGCGCCTATCCCAAACATATTGTGTCAGGAGATCCTTCTCGAAAATGCAAACTTTGAATCAAAATCCATCCTTGCTTTGCCTTTGCCGAACCTTAATTTCTTCGAATGACTTTGACTGACAATTTAACTGCTCCATCCGACCCATTTGTCCGCCGCCACATCGGCCCAAACGCCGACGACATGCGCGAAATGCTCGCTCAAGTCGGTTTCAAAAACCTGGACGAACTGATTGACGCTGCTGTTCCCAAAAATATCCGCCTCGGTGAATCACTAAATCTTCCTGCCGCGCGCAACGAACATGAGGCCCTCGCCGCGCTAAAGGAAATCGCGTCGCAAAATCAGGTCTGCCGCTCGTTCATCGGCATGGGCTATTACGATTGCATCACGCCCGCCGTCATCCAGCGCAACGTTTTGGAAAATCCCGGCTGGTACACCCAATACACGCCCTATCAGGCCGAAATTTCCCAGGGCCGGCTCGAAGCGCTCCTGAATTTTCAGACGATGGTGACAGACTTGACCGGCATGGAAATCGCCAACGCCTCGCTTCTCGACGAAGCCACCGCCGCCGCCGAGGCGATGACGATGTGCCACCGGCTTGCGGACGGGCGGAACATTTTCTTCGTCTCCGAAACCTGTCATCCGCAAAACATCGAAGTCATTCAGACCCGCGCGAAGGCGCTCGGCATCGAAGTTGTCGTCGGCAGCCACGAACAATTTTCGTTCACCGACAAAGTTTTCGGCGCGCTCGTGCAATATCCGGACACGTTCGGCGCAATTCACGATTACTCCGGCTTTGTCGAAAGAGCACATGCTACCGGTGCGCTGGTAACCGTCGCATGCGATTTGCTGGCGCTCACGCTTATCAAGCCGCCCGGTGAATTCGGCGCGGACATCGCCGTCGGCAGCGCGCAACGTTTCGGTGTGCCACTGGGCTACGGCGGCCCGCACGCGGCGTTTTTCGCCACACGCGACGAATTCAAACGCCACATGCCCGGTCGACTCGTCGGCGTCTCCAAGGATTCCCGCGGCCGCCCTGCCCTTCGCCTCGCGCTCCAAACCCGCGAGCAACATATCCGCCGCGAAAAAGCGACGAGCAACATTTGCACCGCACAGGCATTGCTGGCGAACATGGCATCCGTGTATGCTGTTTATCACGGGCCGGAAGGCTTGAAGAAAATCGCACAGCGGATTCACACGCTGACGTGTCTGCTGGCAGCGGGCCTGGAAAGGCTTGGTTATAAAACCGGCTCGAACAACTTTTTTGACACCATCACTGTTGATCTCGGCGAAAATTCTGCAATGGACGTGGTGAAAATCGCCGAGGCGCACCGGATGAATTTCCGCGTCATTGACAATCATACACTCGGCATCTCCCTCGACGAAACCACGGATGAATCCGATGTCGTCGAGATCTGGCGAATTTTCAATGACGACCAACAGATTGATTTTACAGTCAGCGAAATTGCCACAACTCTCATTAACACCGGGCTTCAGCCCGGTGTGAAAACAAACGACGACAAACCAGCCGTTTCAACGGCTTCCTCGTCTGCGCGTAAAACCGTTAAAACGGTTTCAATTTCCCCCACCTCAAACACCGGGCTGAAGCCCGGTGTTAATGAGACCGGGATTCCGCAATTCGCAACTCGCCTCGGCGAAGCCGGGGTTCGCAATTCGCAATTCCTAGCACACAAGGTTTTCAACTCGTACCACTGCGAAACCGAGATGCTGCGTTACATCAAGCGGCTGGAATCGCGCGACCTGTCGCTCACAGCCTCGATGATCCCGCTCGGTTCCTGCACGATGAAACTGAATGCCACGGCGGAAATGCTCCCCATTTCCTGGCCGGAATTCGCAAAAATCCACCCGTTCGCACCGTTGAAGCAAACGCGTGGTTACCAGATTTTATTCCAGAACCTCGAAGACTGGCTCACGAAAATCACCGGCTTCGCGGGAATTTCGCTCCAGCCCAATTCCGGCGCGCAGGGCGAATACACCGGTCTGCTTGTCATTCGCGCTTACCATGAATCGCGTGGCGAAAAACATCGCAATGTCTGCCTCATCCCGACCTCCGCGCACGGTACAAATCCCGCCAGCGCCGTCATGGCTGGACTGAAAGTTGTCACCGTTGCGTGCGACAAGGACGGCAACATCGACGTGGCCGATCTGCGAGCCAAGGCCGAAATGCACAAACAAAATCTCGCCTGCCTAATGGTCACGTATCCCTCCACGCACGGCGTGTTTGAGGAAACCATCAAGGAAATTTGCGAAATCGTTCACGCCAACGGCGGGCAGGTCTATATGGACGGCGCAAACATGAACGCGCAAGTCGGCTTGTGCCGGCCGGCGGACATCGGCGCGGACGTTTGCCATTTGAATTTGCACAAGACGTTCTGCATCCCGCACGGAGGCGGCGGCCCGGGCGTCGGACCGATTGGCGTCGCGGAACATCTCGTTGAATTTTTGCCCGGCCATCCCATCGTGAATCTCGGCGGCGAAAATCCAATTGGCGCCGTCTCCGCCGCGCCGTGGGGCAGCGCGGGCATTCTGCCGATTTCATGGATGTATATCGCCATGACAGGCGCGAACGGCCTGACCGAAGCGACGAAATACGCCATCCTCAACGCGAACTATATCGCCAAACGGCTGGAAAATTATTTCCTAACGCTGTATCGCGGTCATGGCGACCTTGTCGCGCACGAGTGCATACTGGATTTGCGCCAGTTCGAAAGCGTGACCGCCGAGGACGTGGCGAAGCGGCTGATGGACTACGGTTTTCATGCGCCGACACTGTCGTGGCCGGTCGCCGGCACGTTCATGGTCGAGCCGACCGAAAGCGAATCAAAAGCTGAACTGGACCGTTTCTGCGACGCGATGATCGCCATTCACGCTGAAATGACCGCCATCGAATCCGGCAAAATGGACAAACAAAACAACCTGCTCAAAAATGCGCCGCACACGGTGGATATGATTGCATCGGACAGCTGGAACCATCCTTATTCGCGCGAACAGGCGGCGTTCCCAATCAAATCGCTGCATAAATACAAATTCTGGCCCGCGGTCGGGCGCATTGACAACGTCTATGGCGACCGTAACCCGGTTTGCACGTGCGAAGGGATGGACACTTGCGTCTTTTGATGTCATCTTCTTGGCAGCATGAAAATCACCGAAGCCTTGCTCGCGGAACATGTGGTGTTTCACAACATCTTTGACTACATCGAACGCATTCTGCCGGATGTCAAAACGCTCGCAGAAGTGAAGTCGCTGGCGGAATTGATGGAAAGCCTGTTGCTCGCCCACGGCAAGGCCGAGGAAGATTTGGTGTTCGCTCCGCTGGATCATTGTCTGGAACAGATCGGCCAGCGCGATACCTTTTATGAAGAGCATCATGAAATTGACACCAGCCTGTTGAAGGTGAAAGCGGCTAAGCGACTTGATGAAGCCCGATGGTTGTTGTCCATGGCGGTGCTGGCATCGCGCAAACACTTTGACCACGAGGAACGCATTGTTTTCCCCCTTGCCGAGAAGGCCATGAAACGCGAAACGCTGACGGAACTGGGCAAGACCTGGATGAAACAAAGGCAGGCAAAATTAGTCTGAATCCCGACTCAAGCCGCCGTAAATTGGTCGGGAGCCGCGTTCGTTCCCCGTCGTCAGCGTCGTATCTTCAAAACCAGCAGCGCGCCTAGCGCAAATAACACGGCGCTGTAACCGAAGGCCACGGCGGTTCCAAACACTGTCCACAGCACACCAACCACGATGCTCGACAGGAAATCGCCGGCGCCGTTCACGGTCGCCAGCACGCCAAACGCCATGCCGTGGTGTTCCTCACCCACCAATTCCGCGCAAAACGAGTCTTCCAGCGTTTCCTCAATCGCCACATACACGCCGCTTAAAATAAAAATGATGCCTAACAACCCAATTGTCATCGGTGCGGCCACAATCAACAAAGCCATCACCGCCGCCAGCGCGTAACCGAACGCGAGCACCAAATGTTTTTTGAAACGGTCCGCGAGCCAGCCCGCCACATAGGCGAACCCGGCGTAAAATATGTTCCGCAACACGTAAAATCCGACCGCGACGCTGGCCGCCTTGGCCGTGCCCAGTTCCGGCGCGAGCTTTTGCGTCGCCAGCAGAATCAACAGTGTGGGAGCGAAGTCGCCCGCTCCAAAAATTCCGACGGCGACAAGAAATTTCCGGTAAGGCTGCGGCAACAAACGCAGCCGTTCGCCGAATGAAATGTGCGACACGGGTTTGCGCTCCTTTTCCCGGACGAAAAACGCGATCACTCCGACCGCGCAAACTCCGGGAATAAGCGTCAGCAGAAAAATATTGCGGTAATTGTGTTGCAGCGCGGCGAGCAAAACAAAAGCCGTGGCCGGGCCGATAATCGCGCCGCACGTGTCCATCATCCGTTCGAAGCCGAAGGCACGACCGTAGGTTTCGCGCGTGACGGCGGCGGCGAGCAACGCCTTGCGCACGGGCGTGCGCACACCGCGTCCGAGCCAGGCGAGCGACCGCGAAATCAGGATGTGCCAGGCCGCTGTCGCCAGCCCAAAAGATGCCGTGCCGAGCGCGGTGACGAGATAGCCGATGACGGCGATGGGTTTGCGACGTTGCAGTTTATCCGTGTAATAACCCGAAGCCATTTTAGCAAAGCTGGACAGCCCGTCGGAAACGCCTTCAATCAGTCCAAGCCACGCGGCGGCTGCGCCCATGGAGGCGAGGAACGCGGGCAGAATCGTCGTGGCGATTTCATGCGACCAATCGCTGAACAGCGACGCCAGACCAATGCCGAGGACGGTGCGGTTCAGCCAACGGAATTTTGGCGGACGTTCCCTGGTTGGATCAACGGAAACTGACATGCGTGGTTACTTTGACAAGGAATCAGGGAGACTTCAACTGCGTCCGGATGGATTCAAGTTCTCGTATGGCCTCGCGGGCCGCTGGCGGGACACCTGTGCCACCCTAAAAAATCTGCCGTTGTTCCGGTCTTGTTTCCCGGAAAGTCCGTCGGCATGATTCGCTTATGCGCAAGTTTCCCATTTTCATTATGGCACTCAGTTTTTCCTTCAACCTGCTGGCGCGCGAAAGCACGCTGTTCGATTCCGGCTGGCGGTTTAAATCCGGCGAGGTCACCAACGCCGCGCTATCAGGCTTCAACGACGGCGACTGGCAGGCGGTTTCCCTTCCGCACAATTGGGGCTGGGAAGAGGCGCAGCAGGGAAAGGACTTTTATCGCGGACCTGGCTGGTACCGGCGTGACCTGAACCTCGGAGCGCCCCAATCCGGCAAAAGATATTTTTTGCGGTTCGAGGCGGCCAGCCTGGTGGCCGATGTTTATTTGAACGGCGAACGGCTCGGCCAGCATCGCGGCGCGTTCGGTGCCTTCGCTTTTGAAATCACCACCAACCTGTCCGCCACCGGCACCAACCTGCTTGCCGTGCGCGTCAGCAACGCGCCGGAACCGGACATTGCGCCGTTGAGCGGTGATTTTTCAGTCTATGGCGGGATTTATCGTCCGGTGCATCTGATTGTGACCGGCGGGGAAAATTTCACGGTCACCGACCACGGCTCGCCCGGCGTCGCCTGGCTCCAGACCAGTGTCACGGCCAAACAGGCGGTGATTAACGTGCTCGCGCAAATATCCAATGGCACACGGCAGAAACAGCCGTTAACGCTGGTCGCCAGCGTATTCGATGCCGGCGGAAAGCTGGTGACAAAGAGCGAACAACCC
>Ga0182027_10014717_pt1 | contig 10808 bp, 8 predicted proteins | sample 712E1DmetaG_FD_121300 | JGI IMG/M metagenome (GOLD analysis project Ga0182027, IMG submission 121300) | Permafrost microbial communities from Stordalen Mire, Sweden - 712E1D metaG (Illumina Assembly) | ecosystem: Environmental > Terrestrial > Soil > Wetlands > Permafrost | place: Sweden...
GGGGCGAGAGGCGAGGGGAGATGGGGGATGGTTGAAGGTCGGAGGGCGAGGGGCGAGAGGCGATGGGAGATGGGGGATGGTTGAAGGTCGGAGGGCGATGGGCGATGCGCGATGCGCGGCCGAGGATCGCCGGCGCATGGGAATCGAGACAACGGAGGACCGCGATGAGGGCACGGCGGTCAAGCCGCAGCCCGGGATCGCCGTTGTAGATACGCACCAGCCTCGCGCTCCGGCGGGCCGGCTGCGTCGACCTTCGGCCCTCGACCCTCGACCGCCGCTGCGGCCTAGCCCGCACCCTGCTCCGGTTTCCGGGCGGCATTCTTCACCTCAGGGTTTTCCGCCGCGGACGGATAGGCCACGCGGGCGTGCAACATATTCAGCAGCGTGAAGTTGAAGCTCGTCTTGATCTGTGTGAGCTCGGCGAAGGTCAACGGCGCCTCGTCGAGCTGGCCGTCCTCGAATCGCGCGGTGAAGATCTGGTCAATCAGTTCGCCCAAGTGCTGGGGAGTGACGCGGCGCAGCGACCGGGTGGCGGCTTCCACGCCGTCGGCGAGCATGATGATGGCGCTCTCTTTGAACTGCGGCTTGGGTCCGTCGTAGCGGTAGGTGGTCTCGCACACGCGTTCGTCGGGGACGGCGGGGCTCGCGTCGGCGACGTCCCGCAGCGGAGCGCTCGCGCCGGACGGGGCGGGGACCGGGCGGGCTTCGCCGCGGGCGCGCTGGTAGAACGACTGGATCAGGGTGGTGCCGTGGTGCTGCCGGATCACGTCGACGACGGACCGGGGCATTCGGTGCTTGAGCGCGAGGTCCAGCCCCTCCTTGACATGGCTCTTGATGATGAGGGCGGAGAACGAGGGGTTGCGCCCGGTATGCGGGTTCACGCCATCGCGCTGGTTCTCCGAGAAGAACTCCGGTTTCGTCAGCTTCCCGATGTCGTGGAAAAGGGCGCAGACGCGGCACAGGAGCGGGTTGGCGCCGATGGCGCTGGCGGCGTTCTCCGCCAGATTGGCGACCACGAGGCTGTGGTGGTAGGTCCCCGGGGTTTCCATCTGCATGCGGTGCAGCAGCGGGTGGTTGTAATCCGTCAGCTCGAGCAGGGTGATGTCCGTGGTGCGTTTGAACAGGCCTTCCAGCACCGGCAGCAGGCCGGCGACCGCCACGCCGGTGAGCAGGCCGGTCCCCAGACCGGCGCCCATCTGCCGGAACACAATCGCGAAGGGCAGTTGGTCGGCGATGCCGATCAGCAGGGCGAAACAGGCAACGGTGAGACCGCCGAGGCCCGCCGCCCGCACCACCCGGCTGCGCTGGCGGATGGCGCGGCAGGAGAAGATGCCCACCATCGAGGCGAGGAAGGTGATGACGAGCACGTCGAGGCGGCTGCCATAGATCACACTGGTGAAAATTGAAATCAGCAGCGCCATGAAGATGGCCGAGCCGGCGTCGATCAGGATGGCAACGATAAGGGGGGCGAGCGCCGTTGGCGCCACATACGGGAGGAGGGACGCCGCCGCGGTGTTCTCCATGAAGAAGGGCAGCTCGCCGATCCAGTAGGTGGTGCGCACGAGTGCCAGGTTGAGGATGACGACGAGGGCGAGCAGGGCCAGGCGTCCGTTGCTCCGAATGGTCTCCGGGTCCTCAAGCCGGATGTAAAAGACCGAGGCCATCACCATCGCGAGCACGAGGAGGATGCGGCCGAAGAGCTGCAGGCCCTCATTCAGGGCCACATTGCCGCTGTGGAGGAGAAAATCGCGGTGGGCGACAAGCATTTCATACTGTTCCGGGGTGACCCGCGTGCCGGGCTCGATGATGGTCTGCCCGCGCTCCACGGCCACGGAGACGGGCTTGAGGTCGGCCAGGGCCTGCTGTTGCAGGCGTTCCGTCTCCGCCCGGTTGAAGATGAGGTTGGGCGTGACGCCGTTGCGGAAGAGGCGGAACAGCGCGAGCGTGGCTTCGCGGCTCACGCCCTCGGCAGCGAGGTTGATGCGGAGGAAGGTCAGCGCCTCCTCCATCGACTGCACCCGCACCTGGGCGATCTCGCCGGAGGACCGCCGCACGCGAAAAAGCGAAACGGTCTCGGGCGTGCCGGCCGCGAAGGTGCCGGTCCCGTAGACGCCTTCCCGGTAGATCTCCCGCAGGGTGGCCAGGCCGTTCTCCGCGATGGCCCGGCGGGCTTTCGTGTCGCCGAGGGCGAGCAGCGCGGCCACGTCGTCGACCGAGGTGCGGTAGGGCCCCTTGGCGTCGAACGCATCGACGAGGCGGGTGAGTTCCGCCGCCCGCCGCGCCGCCGGCGCGAATGCGCCCTGCAGCCCGGACGAGGCGACTGCCCCCGCGGGATAGTCCTGCTCCAGTTCATCGACGCCCGCCAGGAGTTCGCGCAGGTTCGTGTCGAATTGCTGCAGCGGGCCGAATTCCAGGTCGTAAACGGGCGGCACCCGGTTCAGGAGCTGCGTGCGGCTCAATTCGGTCTTGATCTTGCTCTCGTAGGAGAAGGGCGCGCTCGCCACGATCCGCACCATCGCCAGCTGGTTGGGCAACACGGGCAGCGTGGCCGACGACACGCCGACGAAACTGATCAGCACGATCGCCGCCACCGTGGCGACGAAAATCAGGGCGGCCACGGTCTGGCTGCGCTCGAGAATCTCGGCGGCGGCGGCGGAAGCCGGCGCCGTCTTGCGCCGGCGCCGGGTGGCGGCGGTCCGGTTTTGCAGCAGCTGGAGTCGTCGAAACAGCGGCATGGGGGGCGGACTACGCGTTTTCCTCCTCTTCGCGATCGGAGGTGATGGGATGGCGGAAGCGGTCGTAAGCCTCGATGATGCGCTGGACCAGCGGGTGCCGCACCACGTCGGCGCCGGTGAAGTAGTGGAAATCGATGCCGGCGATGCCGTGCAGGATATGCGTCACCTGCAGCAGGCCCGACTGTTTCGGTCGCGGGAGATCGATCTGCGTGATGTCGCCGGTGACGATCATCCGCGAATCGTCGCCCAGCCGGGTGAGAAACATCATCATCTGCTCCGGGGTGGTGTTCTGCGCCTCGTCGAGGATGATGAACGCGTTGGACAGCGTCCGGCCGCGCATGTAGGCGAGGGGGGCGATCTCGATCACGCCCTTTTCCGCGAGGCGGGCCACATCCTCGGTGTCGAGCATGTCGTGCATCGCATCATAGAGTGGCCGAAGGTAGGGCAGGATCTTCTCGCGGAGGTCTCCCGGGAGGAAGCCGAGCTCTTCACCCGCCTCGACGGCGGGGCGCGTCAGGATGATCCGCTGCACGTGGTTCTTGAGCAGGGCGGAGATCGCCGACGCAACCGCGAGGTAGGTCTTGCCGGTACCCGCCGGGCCGATGCCGAACACCACGGGATTGTCCTGGATCGATTTGAGATAGAGCTTCTGGCCGATGGTCTTGGGTACGATGCTCTTGCGATTGGTGGTGATGACCAGGGGGTCCGAAAACAGCGAGCGCAACTGCGCCCCGTCGTCGCGGGCGAAGCCATCGAGCAGTTGGGCGAAATCCACCGCTCGCAGCGTGAGCCCCTGCTGGCGGCCCTCGTTCAGAAAGGCGAAGAACCCCTCGGCGCGGGCGATATCGGCATCGGTCCCATCGATCTTCAGCCAGTCTTCGCGGGTGGCGAGTTTTACATGGAAGGCCTGTTCGACCGCCAGAAGGTTTTCCTCACGACCGCAGTACAATTGATGCAGGTAGCGCGGATTCTGGTAATAGAGGGTCTTGGAGGGCACGACGGATTGGCGGGTGGTGGCGACGGGGCCGGAGTCCCCGTCTTCAGCGGGTCTTCCGGCCTCGGCTCCCTGCCGTGGCGCGGGCGGTGCGCGCACGGCCGCGCGGGCGGGGAGGAGACGGTCGCGCCTTCATGGTGGCCAGCACCGCGGGCATGACCTCGAGCAACCGGTCGTAGGTGGAGGTCAGGGCCTGCGGCAAGACGCGAGTCTGGCCGACCACCGGCATGAAATTGGTGTCGCCGTTCCATCGCGGCACGATGTGAGCGTGGAGATGCCGGATGCTCCCACCGGCCGCTGACCCCAGGTTGAAGCCGATGTTGAAGCCATCGGGATGGATGGCGGCGGCGAGCAGGGCCTGGCCCAAGGCGATCACCTCCATCAAGTCGGCGCGTTCCGCCGGTGTCAGCCCGACCGGGTCGGCGGCGGGGCGAAACGGAACGGCGAGCAGGTGGCCGGGATTGTAGGGAAAACGGTTGAGTATCAGGTAGGACAGGGAACTGCGGTGGACGATCAGCGCCTCGCGGTCATCTTCTCGGGCCGGCAGATCAGCGAAAAGCTGTCCGTTCTTGGGTGACCTCGGCGCCTCGATATAACTCATCCGCCAATACGCGTGGAGCTGTTGCATGAATGCAACCGGGCACACTAGGTGGGGGATGGGCGATGTCAAAAGCGATTCCACCCGCCCCCGGGCCCCGGGGCGCACCGGCCCATTGACGGTGGGTCGCGATGGTGTTTGAAAGTGGCACGGGTCTGCCGACCCGTGAGTTGGGGACCTGTGTCATGAGACCCAGGCCACGCAACTGGGGACCGTGCCAGATGCCCATGCCACCCCAGGCGCTGCGGAAAAGCCAGCGCGGGGGCGCGGGACTTGACATCAATCCGGCCCGCCAACACCCTTGACCCAAAACCAGTTCACTTTGTATGAAGTGGGCCTTTGGCCCGCTTTTTTTTTCCATAGATCAACCCATATGAGCAGCGAAATCCTGTCCGTCCTCGAGTACATGGAGAAGGAGAAGGGGATCGGTCGCGCCGACATGATCGCCGCGATCGTCAACGCCATTAAAACGGCGGCCCAGAAGGGGGTTAACTCGGGGCAGGAGTTGAAGATCGAGATCAACCCGAAGAACGGCCAGCTCCATGCCTGGGTCCTGATGAAGGTGGTCGATTCCGTCAGCAACCCGAAAGTCGAGGTGCACGTGGAAAAGGCCCAGGTCCTGAAGCCCGGCGCCCAACTCGGGGAATTCATCGAGAAGGAGATCGATCCGTCCTATTTGGGCCGGATCGCGGCCCAGACGGCCCGCCAGGCGATCATGCAAAAGCTCCGCCAGTTCGAGAAGGAGCGCATCTACGACGATTTCAAGGACCGGGTGGGGGACATCGTCACCGGCATCGTCCGGCGGCGCGAGCGCAGCGATCTGTTCGTCGACTTGGGCAAGGCCGAGGCCATGATGCCCGGCAAGGAACAGGTGCCCGGAGAGGATTATGCGGCCGGCGAGCGCATCCGCTGCCTGTTGTTGGAGATCGAAAACACCAGCCGGGGCCCCGAACTGATTCTCAGCCGCGCCAGCCCCAAATTCGTCCGCCGCCTCTTCGAGCTCGAAGTCACGGAGATCGCGGACGGCACGGTCAAGATCGAAGCCTTTGCCCGCGAACCCGGCTACCGCACGAAGATCGCGGTCTCCACCACGGACGCGAAAGTGGACCCGGTGGGCGCCTGTGTTGGCGCCCGTGGCGCCCGCGTCAAATCGATCGTTCGCGAGTTGGGCGGGGAGAAAATTGACATCATCCGGTACTATGCCGACCCGAGCGAACTGGTGGTGGAGGCCCTCAAGCCCGCCGTGCCGCGCAACATCACGATTGACGAGCGCAACCGGCGCATCGGCGTCTCCGTGTCCGAGGAGGACCTAGCCGTGGCCATCGGCAAGAAGGGGCAGAACGCCCGCCTGACCTCTCGCCTGCTCGGCTGGAAGCTGGACATCATGAAACTGCAGACGGTCGCCACCACGCTCGAGGAGAAAAAGGGCATGGCGGCGCACGGCCTGGCCCGGATTCCGGGAATTGACGATACCATCGCCCAACGACTGGTCGCGGCCGGTTTCGCCTCGGTGGAGCTGTTCAACGGGGTCGGGAACGAGGACCTCGTCGGCGCGGGCTTCACGATCGAGGAAGCCGACGAGATTCTGAAGAAGATTTCCGCGTTCACCGGGGCCAAGCAATAGTCCGCACTCCTCTCTCTCCCGCCACTGATGAGCATCCGCCTCCACGAACTCGCGAAGAAAATCGGCCTGGACAACAAGGAACTGATGGCCTTGTTGCGGGAGCGCGCCTACCCGGTCAAGTCGGTTTCGAGCACGATCGACAAGATCACCTCGGCGGCGTTGGAGCAGGAATTTGCCCAGAAGAAGGCGGCGGCGGCTCCGGCCGAGACCGGTCCGAGCGCGGCGGCCACCGCCGTGCCGCCGGAAGGCAGCGTGGGAGAACCGCCGGTGCCGGCCGTGGTCACGCCCGCGGTGGAAACACCGCCCAGTTTCACTACCCGAGTGCCCGCCGGCCTCTTTGTGAAGTCGGCGCAGGATATCGTCCGCGAGAAGGAGGAGGCCGCCAAAGCCAGCCGCCCGCTGGTCGTCTTTCCGGCGCCAAGGCCCGCGGCGTTGCCGATCATGCGCGCGCCCGTGCAAAGCCGGCCGCCCATGGCGGCTCCGCCCTACTCCCGCCCGACGCCGATGTCACCGTCGACTCCGCCGTTCCGGCCGGCGCCGATGCCCGCCCCCGTTCCCCCGCCGATCTCGCGTCCGTCCTCCCCTCCGATCGCACCCGCGCCAGTGCCGGTGCCGCCACCCGTGGCGCCGCCGATCGCCGTGTCGCCACCGCCGTTGCCGGTGTCTCCGCGCAGCGCGCCCCCCCCGCCGCCCGCGCTCCGGCCGCTTGTCGCTCCGGCCACGTTGCCAGTGGTCTCAACTCCCTCGGTCACGGTGACCTCGGCGGGCGACGTCAAGATCATCCATCTCAAACCGCCGGTCATCGTCCGCGACTTCGCCACCGCGCTCGGCCTCAAGCCTTTCAAGCTGATCTCCGAGCTCATGGAGATGGGGATCTTCGCCTCGATGAACCAGAGCATCGACGAACCGGTCGCCGTCCAGATTGCCGAGCGACATGGCTGCCTGCTGGAGATCAAGCACCGCGGCGAGGCGGCCGCCCCGCCCCCGCCGAAGGAAAAGGTCGAGAAGCCGGTGGAGGACGAGTCCAAGTTTTTCGTGCCCCGGCCTCCGGTCGTGTGCATCCTCGGCCACGTCGACCACGGCAAGACCTCGTTGCTCGATGCGATCAGGCAGACCAATGTCGCCGCCGGCGAGGCGGGCGGCATCACCCAGCACATCGGCGCCTACCAGGTGGAGTACAAGGGCCGCAAGCTCACTTTCCTCGACACCCCCGGTCACGCCGCCTTCAACAAGATGCGCGCCCGCGGCGCCAGCGTCACCGACATCGCCGTGCTGGTCGTGGCGGCGGACGACGGCTTCATGCCGCAGACGGACGAGGCCCTGAAACACATCCAGAACGCCAAGGTCGCGCTGGTGGTCGCCGTCAACAAGATGGATGTGAAGGGGGCCAATCTCGATCGCGTCAAGGCGCAGATGCAGGAACGCGGCATCCCGCCCGAGGACTGGGGCGGCGAGACGATCACCGTGCCGGTGGCCGCGGTCAAGAACCAGGGCATCACGGAGTTGCTCGATTACCTCCTGCTGCAGGCGGAGGTGCTGGAACTCAAGGCCAACCCAAAGGCGGAGACCGGCGGCGTGATCATCGAGTCGCAGATCGACGTCGGTCGCGGCCCCGCCGCCACCGTCATCGTCCAGCGCGGCACCTTGACCGTGGGCGAAGCCATCGTCTGCGGCCCGAATTTCGCCCGCGTGCGCGCGATGTTCAACGACCGGGGCGAGGCCGTGAAGGAAGCGCCGCCCTCCACGCCGGTGCGTATCATCGGCTGGACCGGCGCGCCCGACAGCGGCGCCTTGTTCCACGCGGTGAAAAACACCCGGGAGGCCGAGCGGCTGGCCGAGGAGGAGCAGGAGCGCCTGCAGAAGGAAGTCACCACGCTGGCCTCCAAGCCCAAGGAGGTTTCGGTCGAAAAGCTCTTTGCCGAGATTGCCGCGGCCCAGCAGAAGACCCTGCGCGTGGTGCTCAAATGCGACGTGTTCGGCTCGATCGAGGCCGTGCGCAGCATCCTCGATGGCATCAAGAGCACCAAGGTTTCCCTGGAAATCGTTCTGGCCGAGGTCGGCCTGGTCAGCAAGAACGACGTGCTGATGGCCGGCGCGGCAGGCTCGGTCATCGTCGGTTTCAACACCAAGCTCGAAAACGGCGTCACCCCGTTGGCCAAGCATCACTCCGTCCGTATCGAAACGTTCGAGATCATCTACGAACTCGGCGACAAGGTGCGCGAGATGATGGCCGACCTGCTCGATCCCGACCTGCGCGAGGTCAAGCTCGGCGCCGCTGAGGTGCGCCAGATCTTCCCGGTGGCGAAGGGATTTGTCGCCGGCTGCCTGGTCACCGAGGGCAAGATCAACCGCAACGCCTCGGCCCGCGTCCGGCGCGAACGGGAGGTCATGTTCGAGGGGCGCGTGGGCACCCTCCGTCGATTCAAGGACGACGCCAACGAGGTTCGGGCCGGCCTCGAATGCGGCATCCGCCTCGACGGCTTCGATGGCTACAAGGAAGGCGACGTCATCGAATGTTTCGAGGTCCAGAAGGTTCGGGCGGCCCTGTGATTTTCGGATTTAGGTTTTGGATTTCTGGTTGAGCTGGGGTGCGCCGGCGAACAGCCGATATCCAAACTCAACCATCGCCATGTCCAACCGCACGGTGCGAGTCAACGAGCTCCTGCAGCGCGAGATCAGCGCCTACCTGCATACCCGCTACCAGGCCGAGGCGGTGCGCATCACGATCACGGACGTGAAGGTGGCGCCCGATTTCCGCGACGCCCGCGTGTTTTACGCGGTGCTGGGCGACCGGGCGGTGGTGGAGGAATGCGGCCGCTGGCTGCGGGCCAAGCTGCCCGAGATCCGACATATCGTCGGCCGGCACGTGGTGCTCAAGAACGTGCCGCGCCTGGAGCTTGTCCTCGACTGCGGGCCGGAGCGCGGGGTCCGCGTGTTGCAGGCGCTCGATGAGATTGAGGCGAAAGAACGCCACTGACATGGAGCCATTCTACCCCGAGCTGTCGCCGCGGTTCGCCGCCTACCTCGAGGGACTGCGCGGCGCCCGCATCGCGGTCGTCGGGCATGCCCGGCCGGACGGTGACTGCATCGGCTCGCAGGTGGCGCTGGCGCGCGTGTTGCGCGCGCGTGGCCACGAGACGGTCTGCGTCAACTCCGATCCGGTGCCCCGCCGGTTGCGTTTCCTGGTCGGGGACATCCCGTTCCTGCGCACGCCGGGAACTCCGGGAGCGGACCAGGTGGCGATCTTCGTCGATTGCTCCGATGCGGACCGGCCGGGCCGGCTGGTGAAGGAGCAATTTCCGGCCCCGTCGGGCAACATTGATCACCATTTGTCGAACACCGCGTTCGCGCAGCACAATTTCGTCGAATCGGGTTCGGCTGCGACGGCGGAAATCCTCGCGGGCCTGCTGCTCGACAACGGGCTGCCAGTGGACACCGCCACCGCGCAGGGGCTGTTCGCCGGCATCCTCACCGACACCGGCCGGTTTCGGTTCCCGTCCACCTCACGCCGCTGCTTCCTGCTGGCCGCGGAATTGGTGGCCCGCGGCGCCGATCCGGTCGTCGCCTCGTACGAGCTGTACGAGCGCGAGACGGCCGGCAAACTCCAACTGCTGCAGCGCTTTCTCGCCTCGCTGCGGCGGGAATGCGATGGGCGCGTCTGCATCGGGGTGCTGCCGGACGGTGTGTTTGCCGAAACGGGGGCATTGCCGGAGGAAACCGAGGGCCTGGTGGACTACGCCCGCGCGATCGACGGCGTGGACGTGGGCGTGCTGATCGAGGAGCGGCCGGACGGCGTGAAAGCCAGTCTGCGCGGCATGGATCCGATCTACCGGTTGGATCTGGCCGCCGGCCAGTTCGGGGGCGGGGGCCATGCCTGCGCGTCCGGTCTCACCGTCCAGGGCGAGAAGCTGGTCACGTTTTATCCGCGCCTCGTCGCCGCGCTCGCGGAACGGCTGCGGATCGCCGGCCTCGGTTGAGGCGGGAAACCGGACGCAGCCGCGGGTAAGGCTGATCGGCCGGCCGTCGCAACCCAACCGGCGGCGGTGCCTGGTTAGCGATTGAAACCGGGATGCGATCCTTCGATGCTCACTGGACAATGCTCGGAAAGCCCAAGGAAATCGAAGGGGTCTTGCTCGTGGACAAACCGCCGGGCTGCACGTCGCACGACGTCGTGGCCCGCCTCCGGCGCAAGTTGAACATGAAGCGCATCGGCCACGCCGGCACGCTGGACCCGATGGCCACCGGCCTGCTGATTCTCCTGATCGGCAAGGCGACGCGCGTGTCGCAGTACCTCACCAACCTCGACAAGGAGTACGAGGGCACGATCGAACTGGGCAAGATCACCAACTCGCACGACGCCGACGGCGAGGTCATGGAAACCCGCCCGGTCCCGCCGCTGACGGAGGCCGAGGTGCGCGCCGCCATGGAGAAGTTCCTCGGCGACCAGTACCAGACGCCGCCGATGTTCTCGGCGATCAAGATCGGCGGCGTGCCGCTCTACAAGCGGGCGCGCAAGGGTGAGGTGGTGGAACGCGAGCAGCGGTTCATCCGGGTGTCGGCCTTCGAGCTGCTGCGCTATGCCTCGCCGTTGATTGACTTCCGCCTCCGCTGTTCCAAGGGGACCTACGTGCGCACGGTGGCGCACGATCTCGGGCAGAACGTGGGCTGCGGCGCCCATCTCCAGGCTTTGCGGCGCACCGCGATCGACAAGTTCCGGATCGAGGCCGCACTGCCCTTGGGAGAGATCGAGCAACTGGCGGTCGCCGACATCGAAAAACGCCTGCTTCCGGTCTACGGCGTCGTCCCGGGTTTTGCCGGGTGACCTGCCGCGCCGCGACCGAATCTAGGTTCTTTTCA
>Ga0182027_10014718_pt1 | contig 10808 bp, 11 predicted proteins | sample 712E1DmetaG_FD_121300 | JGI IMG/M metagenome (GOLD analysis project Ga0182027, IMG submission 121300) | Permafrost microbial communities from Stordalen Mire, Sweden - 712E1D metaG (Illumina Assembly) | ecosystem: Environmental > Terrestrial > Soil > Wetlands > Permafrost | place: Sweden...
AGCGGCCTTGGCCATCGCCTCCACAATCGCCGCCAGTTGCGCCAGCGGAAATCCCTCTTCCAGGATGAAGCTAGCGCTTAGAAACTTCGGGTCTGCTCCGGAAACGGCCAGATCGTTCACCGTCCCGTTCACGGCCAGCTCGCCAATTGATCCGCCGGGAAAAAACAAGGGCTGCACCACAAAGGAGTCGGTGCTCATGGCCAGCCGCCCAGCCGGCAGATCGAGCACCGCCGCATCGCCCAGATTTTCCAGAGCCGGATTGCGAAAGGCCGGCAGAAACAGGTGCTCCACCAACTCGTTGCCCAGCTTGCCGCCGCCGCCGTGGCCCATCACGATGGTGGGATACCCAACCAGCGGCAGCGGACAGGACCAGTTAGAAAAATCGTGCACAGACTTGGATGGATCTTTCACACCGGCGCTCGCGTTCTCAGCCATTCAGCACCCCAGACAGCCCCGCTCCGGCACCCGCCAGCTCTTCAGCCGAAATAAACCGCCCATAGTTGTAATAAGCGGCGCAGGCGCCCTCGCTGGAAACCATCGTCGCACCAAGCGGATGCCTCGGCGTGCATTCTTTTCCGAATGCCGCGCACTCCGCCGGCTTGATGACCCCGCGGAGCACATCCCCCGACCTGCACAGCGGCGACTCCTGCGTATGAATGCCGGTGATGTGGAAGCGCTCCTCGGCGTCAAACTCGCGATAGGCCTCGCTCAGCCGCCAGCCGCTTTTGGGAATCACGCCGATCCCCCGCCAAGCCCGGTCCGTCACATCGAAGACCTCAGCCAGCAGCTTCTGGGCAGCCTGGTTACCGTCATACGTGACGATCCGCTCGTAGGCGTTCTCCACTTCGTGCCGCCCGGCCTCCAACTGCACCACCGCCCGGCGAATGCCGTCCAGCAAATCCAGCGGCTCAAAGCCCGTGACCACCAGCGGCACCTTGTACTTCTCCGCCAGCGGCGGATACTCCCAGTAGCCCATCACGCTGCACACGTGGCCCGCTAGCAGAAATGCCTGCACCTTGTTTCCCGGCGAACCCATGATGGCCTCTATCGCCGGCGGCACCAGCACATGGGAGACGAGCAGCGAAAAATTCTTCAGCCCGCGACGCCTGGCCACATGCACGCTCATGGCATTGGCCGGGGCCGTAGTTTCAAACCCCACGCCGAAGAAGACCACCTGCTTGTCAGGGTTCTTCATCGCCAGGTCCACCGCATCCAGCGGTGAGTAGACCACGCGCACGTCGCCGCCCGCGCCCTTTACCTGGAAGAGATCGCCGTCGGTGCCCGGAACCCTGAGCATGTCTCCGAAGGAGCAGAAGATTACACCGGGCTGGGCGGCAATGGCCAGCGCCTTATCGATCAATTGCAAAGGGGTAACGCAGACCGGGCAACCGGGGCCGTGGATCATTTCGATGCCGGCGGGAAGCATCTGGTCGATTCCATTCTTGATGATGGAGTGCGTCTGGCCGCCGCAGACCTCCATGATCTTCCAGGGTTGCGTGGCAACAGCGTGAATCTCCCGCGCCATGCGCTGCGCAAGTTCGCCATTGCGAAACTCGGTCAGGTACTTCATTCCAAATCCCTCTACCCACGAATGATGGGCGCGCGCTATAACCTGGCCGTCCGCGACGGCGGATTCCTTCGGTCAGGGTGGAGACACGATAAATCTTAATTGACGACTGTTTTGGAGGGTTTTTCGGCGCAACTTCCGTCAGGGCACGGACTCTGGGGCGCAACAGCCGCCCGCGCGAATGCCGCTTCCTCGCTGCCCAACTCTTCTTCCAGTACGCCCATCTCGCGGAAATCCGCCAACGTTTTCTCCGCCGTCTCCTCGTCGATCTTCGACAGTGCAAACCCTACGTGGACAATGGTATAGTCGCCCACTTCGACCTCCGGCACATAGTCCAGGCAGACCCGCTTGACCACGCCGCCAAAGTTCACACGCCCCACCCGAAGGCCGCCCTCGGTGGTAATTTCTTCGACTTTTCCCGGAATCGCTAAGCACATGGCAACTACGTTATACCCCTCTGGAGCAACAGTATAGTGTGATTTGGATCACTCTCACAGAGGACGAGGCGGTTCTGGTTTCGGTTCAATGAAACGCGGAACATATCCTTCAATTTGGGTTCAAAAACTTGGCCAAACGCCCATACGAGAACAGCGAGTTAGAGCGGTTCCACAATTAATGTGTCCTTTCCGGCACTATGCAAGGTGCTTTTTCTTGAGGAAAAAGCCACTTAGCGGCAGTGGTTTCGGGGTACAGCAATTGTGGAACCGCTGTAGCCCCCGCTTACGCGGGGATCGCGAGTCAGCAGTTTAGCGGCGGCATCGCGGGAGGCAGTTTCATCCCTCCGCCGACCGTCGATGCCGGTGAACGACGAAATAGGCTCCAATTTCCAGGCAAGAAGCCCCCGGTTTTTGGCGCGGGAAACGATTTCTTAGGGCAAAACGAGCTAAAAACAGGCCATTTTCTGCCGGTATTGATTACCAATCAGTTAATAGGGTAAATATACAAACTGTTTATTCATAACGACTTACAAGAGATGGCTGGTTTTAGAAGAGGCTTTTTCAGGGGGAGGGGTACGGGATTTTTTGCGTGTGTTTTCGACTGGGAGGCACGTATTTGGACAGGGCATCTCATGCAATTATTGTGCGCCGGCGGGCCGTAATTCTCTGCAAAGCCAGCAGAGGAGCTTTCGCGCAGTGCGAAGAGGATCTGATTCGGGAGCTTGCAATCCCATATCTCATCCGACGTGGCGGACGAAATGTGGGGCACTCGGAATTATGCGCTATATGGCATAACATTGGAATGAGCTGGTCCGCCGATATTTCGAAAATCTTGAGTCATAGGAGCAGAGGCGATGTACAGACCCATTCCGGTTGAAGAAGTGATTGCCGCCATGCCAAAGAAGCGGCAAGAAGCCATTGCGAAAAGAGGCGCTGAGTTGGTGGCCAAGGTGAGGCGGCGCATGACCCTGGCCGAACTGCGCAAGGGGCGCAAGATCAGCCAGGCAACGGTTGCGGAGGCTCTGGGAATCGGCCAGATGCAGATCTCGCGGCTGGAGAAGCGCAAGGACCCGCGCCTGTCTACGATGGCGCGCACTGTGGCGGCAATGGGAGGGCACCTGACGATGATTGCGACCTTCCCCGATCAGGAGCCGGTTGTGCTTGTGTCTTCACAGATTGCGGAGAAGCCTTCACGCGGCGCAAAAAGGGCCTGATTCGGGAGTTGAGCCGATGACAAGAAAACGCTTTGACAGTGTGTGGGACGCCATTGAAAAGACTCGGGCGAAGGCGGAGAATCTGAAGCTGCGCTCATCGCTGATGCTGGCCCTCAAACGGCATATTGAACGCGAGGGATTGAGCCAGACTGAGGCGGCAAAGGTTTTCGGCGTGACCCAGCCTCGCATTTCAAATCTAATGCGCGGCAAGATTGAACTTTTCGGGCTGGACATGCTGGTCAATATGCTGGCCGCCGCGGGACTGCGCGTGACATTCCAGGTGAAGAAGACGGCGTGAGGCTGTTCAATCCCAGATCTGAAAATCGGGATATGGGGCGGTCAGCTCTACCGATGGTCCGAGAGGATGACGCGAGAAGGGCGAAGACATGGACGCGTGGATAGATCGGATGATTGAGTGCTTATCCCCCGAATTAGCTCGTGACTTGCGGGTAGGGGAAGCACTTGCAGTCAAGTATCAGAATCGACCAAAGAGCGTCTTCAAGTACCGCGAAGACTGCCCCCATTCGCGCGAGAATCTAGAAAATGATTGCGTGTGGATATCCTCTCCAACCTCGTACAGCGATCCATACGATAGCAGTATTGCCATCACTTCGAGCATTCTCACTAATCAGATAATTATTGAAGGTGTAAAAGCCTTCATTGCGAATGAGCTTAGTTCTGAGCTTGAAGCTCATGACATCGAACTGATTCTAAGTGATCCAAATCCCGCTTTAATGCTTGGCAAAGTAATCATGGAAAAGGTGGAACCTGTTCCCTCCGAGCAACAGACGGTCATGTCAGGAGCATTTTCTAAGATGTTGCAGGGTTGGGAAGAGGCATTCAAGAGCAAACTCCCAGTCGCCCACAAAGAATCGTTGAAGGTTTGCTCCTTCAGCGGCACGCACGATTCGATAATCATGTGGTCCCACTATGGAGATCAACATCGCGGATTCTGCATTGAGTACGACACCGAATCAATGAGCGAGGGTGACCTATTCATGAGACTGCTGTACCCGGTCGTCTACTCCAAGAAACTTTTCGATGGGACAAGATACTACGATGCTGCTCTGCAGAATAAGCAAGCATTCAACATTTTGTTTCCTGCACTGGCAACCCTCTATAAATCGCCCGAGTGGAGCTATGAAAAGGAATGGCGCTTAGTCCTACCAGCCAATATGGTCAAGAAAGCATCAATATGGCGAGTACCAACCCCGAAGAGGATATATCTTGGTTCTCTAATGGCTTCGGATAAGAGAGAAGAGATCGCCGACATTTGTAGACGGAAAAAGATCGAAGTTCACCGAATGCATCTTCTAGACGACTCATTCGCTTTAAGGTCTGAGAAGGTTCAGTAGCGACATCTGAGGGAGCATGGGAAGGGCCGCGTGCCCGAAGTCTCGCATTTTAGATTTGGGAAAACACAAAGCCCGCGCCCTAGTACACTGAAGGGTTCCCCTATTCCAAGTTTGGGAGAGCAGGAGGCCCCGCATGGCATCGATTATTCTTCCGGCAGTTCCATCCGAGCCGCGGCCGGGGCGGTTTGGCGTTTATGGCGGGCGGTATGTTCCAGAGACGCTGGTGGCCGCGCTGGACGAGCTAGAGCGCGAGTACAACCTGGCCAAGGCTGATCCCGCGTTTCAGGCTGAACTGGCTGGGCTGCTGAAGGACTATGCAGGGCGGCCTACACCGCTCTACTTTGCCAAACGGCTGACCGAGCAACTGGGCGGGGCGAAGATTTACCTGAAGCGCGAAGACCTGCTGCACACCGGAGCGCACAAGATTAACAACGCACTGGGCCAGGGGCTGCTGGCCAAACGGATGGGCAAGAAGCGCGTGATCGCAGAGACAGGCGCGGGGCAGCACGGCGTGGCTACCGCTACGGTGTGCGCGCTGCTGGGCCTGGAATGCGTGGTCTACATGGGTGATGTGGACATGGAGCGGCAGGAACTGAATGTGCTGCGGATGCGCCTCTTGGGCGCGGAGGTGCGCGGGGTTTCGGCCGGCTCGAAGACGCTGAAGGACGCCATCAGCGAAGCCATGAGGGACTGGGTCACCAACGTCCGCACGACTTACTACCTGCTGGGCAGCGCGCTGGGAGCGCATCCTTATCCCACCATGGTGCGCGACTTCCAGCGCGTGATCAGCATTGAGATGAAGCAGCAGATGCTGGAAAAAGAGGGGCGGCTGCCCACAGCCGTGATCGCCTGCGTGGGTGGCGGGTCGAATGCCATTGGCGCGTTTTACGAGTTTATTCCGGACAAAGAGGTGCGCCTGATCGGCGTGGAAGCCGGCGGCCGCGGCACGGCGCTGGGCGACCATGCGGCGCGCTTCTCGGGCGGTGCGCCGGGAGTGCTGCAGGGCACCTACTCCTACGTGCTGCAGGATGAGAACGGGCAGATTGCGCTGACGCATTCGGTTTCAGCGGGACTCGACTATGCATCGATTGGGCCGGAGCACGCGGCGCTGCACGACTCCGGGCGCGCCGTGTACGTATCGTGTGACGATGCGGCGGCGCTGGATGCGGTGGTGAGGCTGGCGCGGACGGAGGGAATTTTGCCGGCGCTGGAAAGCGCGCACGCCGTGGCCGAGGCTCTGCGCCTTGCTCCCACGCTGGCGGCCCGTGAAATACTGGTGGTGAACCTCTCTGGACGCGGCGACAAGGATATGGGCATATTGGCGCGCGAGTTGAAGCTTTAGGGCGTGTGATTGAGGTCTGAAGTATCCCACCCTAGCCGCAAAAACAAGAACGCGGCGAGGGTGGGGCACCCAATGTGCGGCAAGGGCACCCAAAGTTTTGTTGTACGGGACGGATTTTGACAAGGACAGCGAGTTAGCCACCGCTTCGCGGTGACGGGCGAGTTAGCAAGTTAGCGGATTTTTCGATGGCGATACGTTTCGATCACAAACCGGGGCTGGTGGTTTATCTGACGGCTGGGGACCCGAACCTCGGGGCAACGCGCGAGATTGCCGTTGCGGCTATCGATGCGGGTGCGGATGTGATCGAGCTGGGTGTGCCGTTCAGCGATCCGCTGGCGGACGGGCCGGTGATTCAGAGAGCGATGGAACGGGCATTGGCGCGCGGAACCCGGCTCAAGGATGTGCTGGCGCTGGCCAAAGAGATTCGCGCGGCGCGTCCTGAGGCCGGCCTGGTGATTTTCAGTTATCTGAATCCGATTTTGCGCTACGGCCTGCACAAGTTTGCCGATGAGGCAGCGGCGGCAGGCGCGGACGGCGTGCTGGTAACCGATCTGATCGTCGAGGAGGCGGGCGAGTATCTGAGTGAGATGGCCCGCGTGGGACTCGATCCGATTTTTCTGGCCGCTCCCACCAGTCCTGACGAACGGCTCAAGGCCATCGCGACGCACTCCAAGGGTTTCGTTTACGCCATCTCCCGCGTGGGCATTACCGGCACGCAGCAGAGCATGACCTCCGATGCGGCGGCCTTGGTGGCGCGCATTCGCCGATGGAGCAAGCTGCCGGTAGCCGTGGGTTTTGGCATCAGTAACAGCGAACACGTGGCCCAGGTGGGCAGGTTCGCGGATGCAGCGGTGGTCGGCAGCGCGATTGTGGAGTTGATCGAACGGTCGGTTGCGGAAGCGGCGCCCGGCGCGGTGGCTCGATTTATCAAGGGCCTGCACTTGTCCGCCGCGGCGGACGACGCCGGCCCGATAAGAACAACTCCAGGGCGCGCAAGCGCCGCGTAGATGGATTCAACTTTTGTTCCTATGCGCAAAGGGCGCTGGGCCTGCTGAGAAGGACGGCCTGAAGAAAATAGGGACGCAACACGAGGATGGAATGACGCTGGAAGAATTGCGAGATCAAATTGATGTTCTGGACCGGCAACTCGTCGAGCTGCTGAGTGAGCGGGCACGCGCCGCGCAAATGGTTGGTCACCTCAAGGCCGCCACCTCGCTGCCGGTGTATGAGCCGCTGCGCGAAAAAGTGGTTTACGCCAACGTGCGCGCGGCCAACAAGGGTCCGTTGCCGGACATTGAACTGACGCATATCTACGAGCGCATCATTGACGTGATGCGGGCCCTGCAGAGGGACGAGTTGGCATCGGAGAGGAACGCCCAGGCAAATGCATCGGGGTCCCCGGCGACAGGTCTTGGTCGCGGGGGTGATGATTCGCTGGGCCACGGAGCAGGCGCTGAGACGCCCGAGACAGGGAACAAGCAATGATTGTAGCGATGCAGGAAACAGCCTCAGAAGAACAGATCGATGCAGTTATCGATGTGATTATGGAAGCGGGGCTCAACGTACACCGAACTACCGGCGCAACCCAGACCATATTGGCCGGCGTGGGACCAACCACCGGACTGGATCTGAGGAAGTTCGAGCTGCTTGCGGGCGTGCTCTCGGTCCACCGGATCACAGCGCCTTACAAGCTGGCAGGCCGCGCTTTTCGGCCGCAGGGCACGGTAGTCGAATTTTCCAATGGAGCGAAGATTGGCGGCGAGCAGGTGGCGGTGATCGCCGGCCCGTGCGCCATTGAGAACCGGGAGCAGATTTTCACGATTGCCGAGTGCGTAAAGGCGGCGGGAGCCGGCTTTTTGCGCGGGGGCGCCTTTAAGCCGCGCAGTTCTCCCTACGCTTTTCAGGGGCTGGGAATTCCGGGGCTCGAACTGATGCACGAGGCCGCGCTGGCCAACGGCTTGCTGACGGTGAGCGAGGTGATGGAGATCTCGCAGATCGAGGCTATGCTGCCTTTTGTGGATTGCTTCCAGGTGGGCGCGCGCAATATGCAGAACTTTAATCTGCTGCGGGAATTGGGCCAGGTGCGCAAGCCGATCCTGCTCAAGCGCGGCATCGCAGGCACCATCGAGGAGTTGCTGCTCTCGAGTGAGTACATTCTGGCCGGCGGTAACTACGACGTGATTTTGTGCGAGCGTGGCATTCGAACCTATGAAACCTCGACGCGCAACACCATGGACATTGCGGCCATTCCGGTGATTCACAAGCTCTCGCACCTGCCCATCGTGGGCGACCCCTCGCACGGCACGGGCCGCCGCGATATGGTTCCCGCCATGGCCAAGGCCGCCGTGGCCGCGGGCGCGGATGGAATTCTGATCGAGATTCATCCCAACGCCGACAAGGCCGCCTCTGACGGGGCGCAGACTTTGTATCTGGATCAGTTTCAGAGCCTGATGGGCGAGATGAGGGTGATTGCGACGGCGGTGGGAAGAACGCTTTAGCGGAGTTAGCGGGGTTAGCCGCGCTTCGCGCGTGTTAGCGGAGCTGGCGTTTTCTAACTCCGCTAATCCGCCGCGGCGGACTAACTCCGCTGTCTCCTAAAGAGGGCAGCAGGAAAGAGCCAATGATCGAACGCATCGCCATTCTGGGTACGGGCCTGCTGGGCACATCGGTAGGGCTGGCGCTGCGCGCGGCGGGATTTCGCGGCGGGATCGTGGGCTGGAACCGGAGCGCGGAGGGAGCGCAAGTGGCGCTGGCCGCCGGCGCCATTGACTCCATTGCCGCGGACCCCTTGCAATGCGCGCGCGATAGCCAGGTGGTGCTGCTGGGCGTGCCCATCTACGCCACGCTCGACTTCATGGAGAAGCTCTCCGGCGTGCTCGGCTCCGATCATATGGTCACCGACGTGGGCAGCACCAAGCGCCTGATCTCAGAGGCCGCCGCGCGCCTCTTCAACACGCCGGATCGCGCGGCCTTTCTGCCCGGCCATCCCATGGCGGGCAAGGAGCGTAGCGGAGCGGCGCTGGCCGATGCGGCGCTCTTTCGGGACGCAGTCTGGCTGTTTACCGACGACCCAAATGCGCAGCGCTCCCCGCACTCCGCCGCTTTGGTTAAAGGCTGGCGGGAATGGGTCGCGGCCATAGGCTCGAGGACCGTCGATCTCGACCCTGCGCGCCACGATGAGTTAGTGGCCTGGGTCAGCCATCTGCCGCAGTTTGTGGCCACGGCTCTGAGCGCTCTGCTTGAGGAAGAAGTGGGCGCCGCGCCGGACCTGAAAGACGTGGGCGGCCGCGCCTTGCACGAGATGACGCGCCTGGGCGCCAGCCCCTACTCCATGTGGCGCGATATTGCTTATACCAACACCGAAGCGGTTGCGGCGGCGCTGGAGGCGCTAGAGCAAAGGCTTGCGCATCTTCGCGAAAACCTCCGCACCCTGGAGCTGCGCGACGAGTTTGAGCAGGCGAATCGGTTTCGGCGGGAGTAAGTCCTTCCGCTTTATGCATTGTTTCTCAGCAAACCAGCGCAATGAAGCGTACGCGGAGCTACCTGGGCCGTGCAAACGCATAAATAGCGCAGCCCGCCAGAATAAGTAAGAATCCGAAGCCGCAAACTCCGGCCCAGGCAAAGTGATGCCAGAGTACGCTGCCCGCAAACGAGCCGATCGCTCCAGCGACGAAGAAACAGATCATGTACACCATGTTCAGGCGGCTGCGGGCTTCGGGCAGGAGGCCGTAGATGCGTGTCTGGTTGGATACGTGGCCGGATTGAACACCAATATCGAGCAGAACCACTCCCGCGATCAGGCCGCCCATGTGTTTGCCGAAGACGTACAGGACCACAAACGAGACCGCGGTCACAAGCAGCGCGATGAGTACGTTCCGTCGCGCCCCATAGCGGTCTGCAAGGTGACCAACAAGCGGGGCGCAAACGGCGCTGGCCGCGCCCACCAGGCCAAACAATCCCGCAACACCGCTTCCATAGTGATAGGGCGGGGTTCCGAGGAAGAAGACCAGGGTCGTCCAGAAGGCGCTGAAGGCACAGAACAGAATGGCGCTGAGCGCGGCAGCTTCGCGAAGTACCGGCTGGTGGCGGATGAGGGCTGCGGACGAATGGATCAGGCTGGGCCAGGAGAGCTTCAGAACCGGCTTGCTGCTGGGCAGACCCAAGCGGATCAATACAGCGAGCAAAAGCATGATGACCGAGGCCAGCCAGTAGATGGCGCGCCAGCCGAGCCAGGCTCCGAGAAGGCCGCTGAAGGTGCGGGCCAGCAGAATCCCAAACAGCAGGCCGGAGAGAACGGAACCAACGGCGGCGCCACGGCGCGCAGGCGAGGCGAGTTGCGCGGCGAAGGGCACGATGACGTGGACGGTGGACCCTGTAATCCCAATGCCCAGGCTTGCCAGCGCCAGCCAGAGATAACTCTGCGCACTCGCCATCAGGGCCAGGCACACGGATTCGCCTATGACAAGGCAGACGATGAGGCGGCGGCGTTCTTTTGTATCGCCTAAAGGAACAAAGAGCAACATGCCCAGCGCGGCGCCCAACTGCGTCAGCATGGCGACGGTTCCCACTTGCGGCACAGAGATGCGGAAGGCGGAAGCAATGGCGGAGAGGAGCGGCTGGATGTAGTAAATGTTGGCTACGATGGCGCCAACACTGAAGGACATAAGTACGATGTGCGCGTAGCTTATTTCTTGAGGCGCATGGGCTGGCTCCTCACGGCTCAGATCGCCCGTGCTTTGGACTTTTTCACGAAGAAGGCGCATAGACCTATTGGAGTCAGGAGGGCACAGTTCGTCGCAGATGGGCAGCTTACTCCTCTTCCTTCGCCGGTTCGGCCGCTTCCTTTGCCGGGTCGAGGGTGTGGAGGCCTTCGGACTTGGCCGCTTCAAGCAA
>Ga0182027_10014721_pt1 | contig 10807 bp, 10 predicted proteins | sample 712E1DmetaG_FD_121300 | JGI IMG/M metagenome (GOLD analysis project Ga0182027, IMG submission 121300) | Permafrost microbial communities from Stordalen Mire, Sweden - 712E1D metaG (Illumina Assembly) | ecosystem: Environmental > Terrestrial > Soil > Wetlands > Permafrost | place: Sweden...
GAAACGAACACCATGCCTCAATGGGCCGGATCGTGCTGGTATTACCTACGGTACCTTGACTCAAAGAATCCCGAAGAGGCGTGGACCGGAAAGCACGAGAAACAATGGATGAACGTCGATATGTATGTGGGCGGCGCTGAACACGCGGTATTGCATCTGCTTTACGCGCGGTTCTGGCATAAAGTGCTGTATGATTGCGGTCTCGTGTCAACCAAAGAGCCGTTTAAGAAATTGCGGCACCAGGGGACGGTGCTTGCTCGGACCTTCAGCGATAATGCCGGAAAGTACCACGAATATTCCGAAGTCGAGTTTAAGAATGAGGAAGCATATTTAAAATCCACCGGTGAAAAGCTGACGGCCGAAATCGAAAAAATGGCCAAGTCCAAGCTCAATGGCATTAATCCGGACGACGTCATCGCGCAATACGGCGCCGACACGCTCAGGCTGTACGAAATGTTTATGGGCGACTTTGAGCTGCCTAAACCCTGGGACCCGCGCGCCATCGAAGGGTGCAACCGTTTTTTACGCAGGGTATTCCGCCTTGTCGATGATTTCGATCCGTCAAAGGTCGCTGCGGAAGGTTCTACCATGCGGCTGCGCCATCGCGTCATCAAGCAGGTGACCGTTGATCTTGATCGTATGCAATTTAATACGGCGATTGCGAGGATGATGGAGTTTCTTAATGAGCTCAGCTCGAAAGGCGCGGCGCGTGAGGACCTGGAAATAGTAATAAAGCTGCTCAGCCCCTTTGCTCCGCATAGCGCCGACGAATTATGGGAGCGACTTGGAAATAAAGGTTTTGTTCTTAACCAGCAATGGCCGGTTTTTGATGAGGCGCAGACCAGAGACGATACCGTGACAATCGTCGTCCAGATAAACGGAAAATTGCGCGCCCAGTTCAGCGCGGCAGTTGACGCTTCGCAGCAGTCTTTAGAATCGGCCGCGCGGGACCTCGAAAAAATCAGGCCCCATCTCGAAGGAAAAAGAGTCAAGAAAGTGGTCGTGGTGCCGAAGAAACTGGTAAATTTTGTGGTGGATAGTTGAACATGCTGAGCGAGATCATAGTCGCAACGGGCAATAAGGGCAAACTCGCTGAAATTAAAACGCTCTTCAATGATATGCCGGTTGTTTTAACTTCCTTGCGGGATTATTGGGACCCAATCGTCCCAATTCCTGAAGAGGGTGAGACGTTTTATCAAAATGCCTTCGGTAAAGCGACCTGGGTTTTTTCGCGAACGGGAAAGCCGAGCCTTGCGGACGATTCCGGGCTTGAAGTTGACTATCTCAAAGGGGAACCGGGGATCAAAAGCGCACGCTTTGCAGGCGAAGGCGCGGGCGACCGGAAAAACCTTGAAAAGCTCTTAAAATTGTTAAAGGCCTGCCCTCAGGAAAAGCGGCAGGCCAGGTTCCGGTGCGTCCTTGTGCTTGTAACGTCCGAAAAGGAAATTATTTCCGCCGAAGGTGTGTGCGAAGGCGTTATCGGCCGGAATTCCGTTGGCGATAACGGTTTCGGGTACGATCCGGTATTTATCCCTGCTGGATACAATGAAACATTTGCCCAACTGGACGGCGGCATAAAAAACAGGATCAGTCATCGTGGCAAAGCCCTTATTGAACTTAAGAAAAAACTCTATGAACTCGTTAATTCCAAATAGTCCGGCCAAAGCCAATACCATTCTGGTCGTCGATGATGAAATCCGGGTCGCGGAGCTCGTGGCAGAGTACATAAAGGCCTGCGGTTATACCGTGATCACCTGTTTCAGCGGGGCCGAGGCGCTCAACATCATAGAAAAACGTGCCGTTGACCTCGTCGTGCTTGACGTAGTCATGCCTGACATTGATGGCTTTGCCGTTGCAAAAAAGATGAAATCATTTTTCGGCAAAGACAATTTTGTTCCCATAATCATGTTGACGGCCCTTTCGGGCACCCAAGACAGGGTCACGGGGCTTCAATATGCCGACGATATTATTTCAAAACCATTTTTCCACGAAGAGCTCACCGCGCGGATTAATTCGCTGCTGCGCATCCACGGTCTGCAAAATGAACTCCTCCTATCAAAAAGCCGATACCAGTTTCTGTACGACAATGCGCCGTATATGTACGTGTCGATAGACGATAAAAAAAACATCACCGATTGCAACGCGCTTTTCTGCACCAATAACGGGATCGGGAAGGATCTGGCGCTTGGAATGAGCATAGTATCGTTTTTTAAACGGGAGGACCATTCGGTGATTGACGCATTTATCGGGGCCCTGCACGCGAAGACGAAAAACGTTGAAAGCCCGGTACTGACAATGGTGCCCCTACGCTCGCCTTCCGAAAGGCTTTACGTGGCGCTCACCGCCGTGCAGATGGTGGAAAGCGCAGCACACCCCGATCTGGTCATTGTCATGCAGGACATTTCGCATAATGTTAAACTGGAACAGGAACAGCGGAACGCGCGGATACAGATGTATCGTTCAGCCAGATTGGCGTCGATCGGGACATTGGCGTCGGGCGTTGCGCATGAATTGAATAATCCTCTTACCGCGATTCTTGGATTTTCAAGCGCCCTTATTGAGAGGGTGAAAGAAAACACGGAGATCGACGTCGAGGAACTTTCCCAGTATCTTTCAATCATCAATTCCGAGACCCTGCGGTGCCGGGACATAATAGAAAATCTCTCAAAATTCGCGCTCGAGCGCGAGGTCAACATTCAGGATTTTCCGCTTCGGGAATGTGTTGACGGGGCGCTCAAGCTCATCGCCCCGAAGGCGGCAAAAAAGAATATAACCATCATTTCCAGCGTGCCGGAATCGCTCGTCGCCCGCGCCGACCTGCATAAACTTGAACAGATCATTATACACGTCATCACGAATAGTCTTGACTTTTGCGGTCAAGGGAGCGCCGTGTCGGTTTCGGTCGAAAACGACGACCAGAATATCAGATTGGCCATTGCCGACAATGGCCCGGGCATTCCCGCCGACATCGTGCCCAAAGTGTTTGATCCGTTTTTTACGACAAAAGAGGTCGGACAGGGCGTCGGGCTTGGTCTCGCCATCAGTCATCATATAATGGAAGAATGCAACGGGACCATCGATATTGCCAGTGAGGTGGGCAAAGGCACCACCGTCACGCTGGAAATTCCAAAGGCTTGAAGAAGGTCGCTGTGGAAAAAAAAGGGAAAATCCTTGTCGTTGACGATGAAGCTCCGCTCAGGCTCCTGTTGAGCAATGAGCTGTCGCGGGCCGGATACCATGTTGACGTGGCGGGAGATGGCGAAACGGCCCTGAAGCGGGTGGGTGAAGATTTTTACCACGTTATCCTGCTTGATATCGTAATGCCCGGCATGGACGGCATCTCTTTGCTCAGAAAGATACGCGCGGAAAAAAACGTTTCGGAAGTCATTATTCTTACGGGCAACGCCACCATAGAGAGCGCCATTGAAACGATAAAGCTGGGGGCCTTTGAATATGTCAGAAAACCATACCAGCTGGGCGAACTCATCATGCAAATCGAAAGGGCCATTGCACACCAGATCTCCCAGCTTGACCGGCAAATCCTTAAAAAAGACCTTAATAAAACCACGCTTGGTGGAAAGATCATTGGCGAAAGCGCGGAAATCAGGGATTTGCGTTCGATCATCAAGCGGGTCGCTTCGACACAGTCGATTGTGCTTATCCTCGGAGAAAGCGGTACGGGCAAGGAACTTGTGGCCCGGACGATCCATGAACAAAGCGATAGAAGTGATAAGCAGTTCGTTGCCGTGAGTTGCGCCGCCTTGCCGCCCAACCTTCTGGAAAGCGAACTTTTCGGCCATGAAAAAGGGGCATTTACCGATGCTAAAATGCAAAAACGGGGACTTGCCGAGACCGCGGACGGGGGGACGCTGTTTTTGGACGAAATCGGGGAAATACCGCTCCTTTTCCAGTCGAAACTGCTTCGGTTTCTTGAAACCGGGGAAATCAGGCGCGTTGGCGGAACAAAAGACATAAGCCTGAATGTGAGGATTTTATGCGCCACCAATAAGCCGTTGGAATCGCTCGTCAAGCTTAACGAATTCCGCGCGGACCTGTATTACCGGTTAAACGTGTTCACCATTCAAGTGCCGGCCCTTAAAGACCACCGTGACGACATCCCTTTGCTTGTGGAAAACATTATCGCGCTGCAGGGTTTTCATAAAAAATTCGACAAGGCCGCCCTCGAAATGCTTAAAACGTACAATTGGCCGGGCAATGTGCGGGAACTCAGAAATATCGTGGAGCGGGCGTGCATCCTTGGCCGCGAAAGCATTATCGGAGAAAAAGACATTTCCTTTTTGAATATAAAACAAAAGACTTCGCCTTCGGCCCCGGAAGCCATGTCGGAAGAGTATTCCGGCACTTCGCTCAAGGACGTTGAGCGGCGGCATATCATAAACGTGCTCCGGCAAGTCAATGGACATAAAGGGAAAGCGGCGGGAATCCTGAAGATCAACCCCAAAACGCTCTATCGAAAAATGAAGGACTATTCCATTGTTTCGGTTTTTGAATAGCAAAATACGGGTCCATTCGGCCCCCTGGCTTACGATCAAAAACGATGAAATTCTCGCGCGATTTCTTCATCGCTCCGGGATCGGCCCCGGACTGGATTCCAACCGCCTTATCAACATGGTGGCGGAAGCGTTCAAGCTCGTTCCCTATGAAAATCTCACTAAAATACTTAAAGCGTCGTCCGTGATAAGCGCCGCGTCGGCCATGCGGTATCCCGACGAGGTGATCGGCGATTACCTCGCATGGGGCACGGGCGGCACCTGTTTCTCATTGACCGCGAGCATCGTGGCCGTCTACGATGCGTTAGGGATCGAGGTCTACCCGGTCTTGGCCGATCGGCGCTACGGCGTGGATACGCATTGCGGACTGGTGCTGGTTGTTCCAGGAGGAAAATTATTTTTGCTGGACCCCGGTTACCTTCTATGCTCACCGGTCGCGGTCCCGGCCGAGCGCCCTGTTTTTATCGATGCCGGATATAACCGCATGGAACTGCATCCTGTCAATGGCGGCACGCGCTTGGAACTCTATACCACGGTGAAGGCGAGCCGGAAACTGAGGCTTACCTTTAAAATGGACCCGGTCAGTGACGAAATGTTCGGAAATGCCTGGGAACGGTCGTTCGCCTTTGAAATGATGACCTATCCGGTGTTGACCCGGCAGGATTGCGGGCGCCATCAGTACCTTCAGGGGGCGGTGCTTGCGGTCCGCGATTCGCTGGGGACGGAGCGGACAAGCCTGACTCCCGAAAAGCAGGTCGAATTCATTACAGGCCAGATGGGGATACACAGGGAAATCGCGGTCAGGGCTTTAGAAAAGGTCAAGTATGGCAAATCCACGGCCGCCGTTGCCGGTTAAACTGTTCATTGCCGTGCTTTTCAAGGAGCATGCCGCGTTGGAAGGCGCAAAGGAACTTTTTGTCGGGCAGTGGGGCCCGATTGACTTTGAGGGAAGCGATCACGTGTTCGATACGACGGATTACTATGAGCCGGAAATGGGAAGCCCTTTGCTTCGCCGGATAGTGTCCTTTGAACGGCTTGCGGAGCCCGCCGGGCTGGTGGACATGAAGCTTTCATGCAACGCCATCGAAGACCGCTTGAAGACCGGCGGCGCAAGGACCGTCAATTGCGACTGCGGGTATCTTGACCACAATAAAGTGGTACTGGCTTCGGCCAAGGAAGCGGGGCAGAAGATCTATCTTGACAAGGGGATATATGCCGACCTGTCGGGACGGTATAAGGACGGCGCATACAGGCCTTTTGAATGGTCGTTCCCTGATTTTAAAGACGGCAGGTACGACGCGGACCTGGCACGGATGAGGTCCGCATATCTTGAACAACTCAGGAAGCAGCGGAGATAACCACTATGAAGAAAATGGAATCAATTTTTAAAAATGAAGACGGATATTTCCTGATCGAAATCAGGTTAAGCAATTTGGTCCAGTTTTTCAACAGCCTCGACCCTTCTCCCTTCCGTGACAAGGACCTTGATGATGACGCCGAGCGCTATATCGTCGACTCGGTCAGGGCATTCCCGCTTAAAACGCGCCTGAAGCTCATTTTTTATCTTCCCGCGGAACACCATGAACAGGCGTCAAAAGTCATACCCTATGCAATTGATAATTTTTTTGATTTCAGGGCGAGCATGGCGACACGGGAACTATACTCAACGCTCTATGAAGGCAGGGTCGCTTTGTTGCTGGGGTTTGTTTTCCTCATCGTCTGCATAAGCCTGCGTTCCGTGCTGGGGTTCCTGTCTGTCCGTCCTTTGGGCACTATCCTGCTTGAAGGGTTGAGCATTGTCGGGTGGGTGGCCATGTGGCGTCCCATCCAGATATTCCTGTATGACTGGTGGTCTTTGTACAGGAAGAAAAAGGTCTTCGAAAAAATCAGGGACATGGCGATTGAAATCAGTTTGGATAAATAACCTTTATGAACATGCCAAAACTCGGCCTCGATAAAGTAATCCGTCCCTTAAGGCTTACCATGGAAGCGGTTTCATGGCCTTCGGCAAAAAGGCGCGCCGATGAAAAAATAAGTGAGATCAGGAAAACTTTTATGAAGCATGAGCCCTCGATCCTCATAAGCGATTACATCGGATCAGGGGGCTTCGCCGATGTGTTCAGGGCAAAATCCGATTATAACGGCGCGCATGATTTTGCCATCAAAATTCTCCGTAGCGAACTGTTGAAACCTCGAAGGGGAAACGGCTACGAACCCGCCATTGAGGAGATGCGCATCAAGGACATCAAGAAACGGTTTACAAACGAGTCCTACGTCCAGTGGGACCTGTCGCAGCACCTGTCGGACCTGGTTTCCCAGAGCGTGGTCAAGGTCTACGATCATGGCGAGTTTGACAGCGCGCGCAGGTGCCGGTTCATTCTGATGGAACAGATGCAATCCACGCTACGGGATTTTATTAAGAATAATAACAATTATGTCAATACCCCTGAAATGCTCTGGCATAAGGCGCTCCTCATGACGAAAATAGCCGATATAATTTTTAACGTGCACCATGAGGGCATTTTTCATCGGGATATCAAGCCGGAAAATATCTTTTTTTCAAGGAAAGACCCGCCGTCGCCCGCCGCGTTGTCTCATGTCGGCAGACGATCGTATGAACTGGAAAACCAGGTCAAACTGGGCGACTTCGGTACGGTCCGGTGGGTAAGGACCTATGACGATAATTTCGACGGCATCATCATCGGTTCGCAATGGTACCTTTCGCCGGAACAGATTTATTATCCCGAAACACTCGACACCCGCACCGATATTTATTCTTTCGGCGTTGTTTGCTATGAAGTGCTCTATGGGGCCCATCCGAAAAATATCAACGCCAACACGCGCAACCTCCTTGCGAAGCTGGCGCAGGCCAAACCGGTGCCCCGCACGCCGCCCAAAGGTTATGAAAAGCTCCACGAAATCATTTTCAAATGCATGCAGAATGTTGACAAAAGATATCAGTCGATGGGAGATGTCGTGGGAGAACTCCGGCGCTTTCTCAGGAAAATCCGGCCGTGATACCATTGCCGAGCAGGCCGCGCGATGCCATTTTTCTTCTTTGTCTTGCCGCCGCCTTAAGCCTGCCGTGTTTAAGCGGCTGTTATTTGATGAAACAAGGGTATTATGTAATCAAATACACCACGGGGTCGGTTCCCATCGAAAAGTTGCGGCGGCGGGCGGACACACCTTTGGAACTTAAACGTTTTTTTTCACTGGTCAGCGATATTCGCGAATTCGCTTTCGATTCGGTTGGGCTTAAAAAAAACAATAATTTCACCACGTATGTCAAAGTCGACCGGAAATACCTCGTGGACATTGTTTTTGCCGCCGGTAAAGACAATTTCACGCCCTATCAATGGCGTTTCCCGTTTTTCGGTAGTTTCCCCGACAAGGGCTATTTTGACCTGAACGACGCCGAAGCCGAGGCCCGCAGGCTGGACAAGAAAGGGTATGATACCTATGTCGGGCGCGGCGACGCGTTCAGCACGCTCGGTTTTTTTTCCGACCCCGTTTATTCCTTCATGAAAGACTTTTCCCTTTTCGAAATCGCGTCGCTCATAATCCACGAGGAGACCCACGCGACGCTCTTTATCAAGGACAATGTCCAATTCAACGAGGAAATGGCCACCTTTTTCGGCGCCGAAGGCGCGCTCCGGTTTATCAAGGCAAAGTTCGGTGACTCCTCGGAGCAGCTTAAAAACGCCGAAAAGGAGTCGCAGGATTACCGGACCTATATTGGTCTTATCGATTCGCTCTACAATCGGCTTAAGATCGTGTATGACGAGACAATTGCCCTGCAGGAGAAATTACGGAAGAAACAGGAAATCATCGGGCAGTTTAAAGATTTCGTGACCGACAAGTATGATTCCTTGTTCGGGAGCCCGGATTTCAAGGGCTTGAGCAAAGTCAACATTAATAATGCGTTTATTTCCTCGGACATTACCTACACCTTCGACCTTAAAGATTTTTACAATCTTTACCAGAAGAACAACCGGGATTTCCGGGCAGTTCTTATGTGCCTTAAGCCCCTTAAAAATTCAAAAGGCGATCTTCATGAGGCCTTGAGGAAGTTATGACAAGGTGACAAGGCGAGGTTCTGCTTGCCGAAAACGGCCGCTTTAATGAGATAGTCTTGCGCTAGCGAGGCGATTGAGGCTAACGCCAGATTCGGCGGCTTCCAAGGCTAGGCGCCGGTGGACTTCAGGAGGAAGGCGGACAATAAACTTCCCGCTGTAATGTTTTGAAGCCACAGGCTCTGGGATCGGCTCACCATTTTTCTTCATATCTGCAATGGCTTCGACAACAATATTGCGAATTCCGTGAAGAGCGCCTTCCTGGGTAGATGCAAGCCAACTAAGACTTGGAAATTCGATGCAAAGCCCCACATATTCTTTGTCCTCTTCTGACCAAATAACACGATATGAATAATGATCATTCTGAAGTAATTTCATTTTCCAACCTCTCAATCGCTTTAAGTACCTGTTTCACCTGATAAAACTTTGACATCCCTTTTTCGTTCTGAATATTAACTCTTGGATCGCCGATCCAGGGCGTTTTATAGATTACATGACTTGAACCCCTTTGACGCGGTTGTCCGAAATAGTGTTCACATACTCGGCAAAGATCAGTGAATCGGACGCTCCTTTGGTTCCGCTTCATTTGAGCGAGAACTTTCTCGATTCCAGACATTATTTATCCTTCATAGTATCGATATTGATACTATAAATATACCCCATAAATTGATTGAAGTCAATATAAACCCTGCAAAGTTGACAATATTCCGCCGCAATAACTATAATTTCTTGTTAAGCTGTTTTTTATCATCATGACAAAAAAATGAAAGGAATTCTTTCCATGGTACCAAAAAAGTATCTGCTTTGTGCGATGCTGTTTGCTTGCAGCATAGCTAATATTCTTTTCGCAAATACCCTTGCCGTATCACAAAGCGGCGGTGGAAATTTTACTACCATTCAGGCCGCGATCAACGCGGCAAAGCCCGGTGACGTTGTGAAAATTCTGGACGCGGCAACGTATCCGGAGCAGGTGACCATTGACAGCACGAAGGACGGATTGACCCTCACCTCCAGCGAGCCCACGGCGCTCAACAAACCGAGGATAGTATGGCAGGATACCGTTAACGTTCATCCGAAAACTGCTGCGGAATACCAGGTCGATAGTCTTATAAACTTTGACAAAAACGGTGCGCTGCGCATTCTAAGCGCTATAAATATTACCGTTAATGGTTTGGCAATTGACGGCGGTGGCCCCTATGTGTACGGATGGGCATGCGTTTGGACCTCGACAAGCGGCCCGGCCTCCGATCTGGTAGCCGGAAATGCTGCGTTGACCATCTGGGGTTCCGGCGGCGCGCACATTACAAATTGCGATGTTTCCAACGCATACTGGGGCATCAATTTAAAGGACCGGAACGAGGGTGGCATTTTCGCAAACGCCAACCCCGCCGATTTGCAGCCCAAGAACATCGTTCCCATGTCGGGTTTCGGGAGGACAGGCAACCATATCATAGAATACAATCGTATCCACAATAATTCATTCGGCTTGTGGTTCGAGTCTTCGTGGGACCTCGGTTCAACCATCCGCTACAATCTTATTTACGAAAACCATCATCAAACAGCCGCGTTCTCTCATACGGTTGCTACTTCGCCGACCGGCAACAATTGCGGAACGGATGGCAAAAACCAACCCGGCGGCGCGCTGTTTTTCAGGGACGTCGCATATAGTCCTTTGTCAATATAACACCGGAAAAAAAGCAAATCGACATTACCTGCTTCGACCTTCAGGGGCGCAGGATATTTCATGTTGTCACGGAATCATATTCCGGGTCAATTCAGGTGAAAGATTTTCAACACTTGTGGAAAAACAGGATATCATCCGGAACGTTTATCGTGAGAATGACGATCAAGGATGGCGGGTCAACCCTTCACAAATGCTCCACAGTTTTTCTTCGGCCTCCGAATTCCTGAACGTACAGGGTACTTTCTTTCGCTGCTCAAAGAACTCGCCGTTTTTACCTTCAACTTCCAGGCTGCTGGAAAGCCAGATGGCCGTGTCGGCCCCCTGGGCGATGCTTCGCCCGAAGAACAGGCCAAGCACGCGCATTAAAAGCATGACTGCGGGCGGCACATTCCGATAGAGGCGCGTTGCCACGACAAGGCCCGGCGCCATCGCATTTGCGGTGACGCCGCTTCCTTCCAAACGCCGCGCGAGCGCCCAGGTGAGCATCCGGTTACAGGCCTTGGATTGTTTGTACGCTTTCCGGCCTTCATAGGCGCGGC
>Ga0182027_10014723_pt1 | contig 10806 bp, 4 predicted proteins | sample 712E1DmetaG_FD_121300 | JGI IMG/M metagenome (GOLD analysis project Ga0182027, IMG submission 121300) | Permafrost microbial communities from Stordalen Mire, Sweden - 712E1D metaG (Illumina Assembly) | ecosystem: Environmental > Terrestrial > Soil > Wetlands > Permafrost | place: Sweden...
ACCTGTGCCGTGACCAACGGCGCTTGTCACGGCAACGACCCGGGTGAGCAAACGATTGTCAACAGCACGGACGACAATGTGGGCCTATTCGGCTATGTGGCGGGAACCGGCGCAACCCTCCGCAACCTAGCCGTGCTCAACGCCTTCGTGACCGGTACCAGCAACGTCGGGGCACTCGTTGGCCTGTTGGACGCCGAGGCTAGCGTGACTCGGTGCCGATCGAGCGGTACCGTGAGCGGCGCGGACAACAACACCGGCGGCCTGGTTGGCTGGTGCCAAAACGCCGAGATTAACCGCAGCTCTTCAGCCGCGACGGTTACGGGGCTCGGCTATGCCGGCGGCCTCGTGGGCCGCCTGGACACCGAATCCAGCGTCTCGAGCTCGTTTGCTGTCGGCGATGTGTCAGGAGAGACGGCGATCGGCGGACTCGTCGGCGAAGGCGACGGCGTCGTCATGAACGGCTATGCAACCGGGGCAGTCACGGGCGCGCAGCTCGTGGGCGGGCTCATCGGCCAGACCCAGGCGGGTAGCGTCAATTGTTTTGCTGCCGGCGATGTCGTGGGCACACTCGGCGGCGCTGTCTTCGTCGGCAGCCTGGAGGGCTACAGTCTCACCGGAAGCATTAACTCGTATTCTTATGCCGGGGCCACCTGTGCCGTGACCAACGGCGCTTGTCACGGCAACGACCCGGGTGAGCAAACGATTGTCAACGTAGCCGACCTTTACGATCCGACACTTGCGCCCCTCAACAGCTGGGATTTTAATAGCACGTGGTACAGCCACGTATCGGTTAGCTTCCCTACGCTACGATAGCGTCGACATCGTTGTCTGCCGCGTTCGTGGCAGCTGGATGCCAGTTGGGGCGGAAAGATGTTCTCTCCTCTTCGTGGTGTTGGTGCGAGAGCTCAGGTGCCAAGACTCAGCGAAACCGGCCTTTTGGCACAACAGAGGAATTCATGATGAAGCGCTTGTCATGTCTTGTGGGTTGCATTCCTTGGCTGGTCGCCTGCGTTGGCACGATCACGACTCCTGACTCAGGTCTGCAACCCTGCGGCGAGGGGACAATCAGCGCCGCCTGCACGTGCGGAGAGACCAGGCAAACAGACGGCTATTGCTGTGGCGGAACCTACCAGCAGCAGGCGTGCGCCTGCGCGGCGCCGACTTTTAGCCCGAAAGGTGGGACCTATGGGGCGAGTCAAAGTGTCACGGTGTCCACGACGACCGCCGGCGCCACCATCTATTGCGGCACGACCAATCCGCCGACGACCGTCTGTTCGAGTCCGGTCACGGTTGCGTCCTCGATGACGTTGTATGCGATGACCGGGGCGACCGGCTATTCCGACAGTGCCGTCAGCTCGGCCCAGTACACGGTTGGCGGAACCGCCTGCGGGGACGGGGCCATTGCTGCCAGCTGTGCCTGCGGCGGAACAAATCAGACAACCGGCTATTGTTGCGGTGGAGCCCACCAAGCACAGGCGTGCGCTTGCGTGGCGCCAACGTTCAGCCCTGCCGGCGGATCCTATGGATCGGCGCAGAGCGTTACGGTGGCCACAACGACGAGTGGCTCTGTCGTCTATTGCGCGACCCTGAATCCGCCGCCCAGGACAACCCCTTGCTCGAGCCCGGTGAGCGTACCGACTTCGCGCACGCTGTACGCGGTCGCGGTCAAGGCCAACTACGAGGACGGATCGAGCTCGGCAGCCTACACGATTGGGACGCCACCAGCACCACCGGCAACGCCCGGCAACGTTGCCGCCAGTCCACTTTCATCGACAGGGATCCAAGTCTCCTGGAATGCATCGGCCAATGCCACCGGCTACAAGATTCAACGCGCGCCGGATGTTAGCGGAGCACCTGGAACGTGGAGCTCGGCCATCACTTATTCGGCCAGTCCGTATTCTGACAACGGCCTCGCCGCCGCGACGAGCTACTGGTATCGCGTGGCGGCCACGAACGCAGCCGGTACTTCGGCCTATTCCGCTGCGGTGAGCGCTATCACGGTGGCAGCGGCTTCCCCGATGCTCGGCTTGGCGGCTCCGTCCGCAGCCATCCAGCTCATCGGCAATCGGATCTATGACACAGCCGGCGAGCCCGTGGTCGGTCGTGGCCCGGAGCTGGTTTCTGCCGGCTCGGGCATCGTTTCGGCGATCGACACCATCGCGTCCACGGGGGCCAACGCGGTGCGCCTTCTTCTTACGCTCGATACCGTGAACGGCATGTCACCAACCACCTTTGATTCATTCCTGGCGGAAGTCGCTGCCAAAGGTATGGTCGCCTGGATTTCGCTCTTCACATGGGACGGGGCCCACAGCAACATGATCGGCTCCTCGCTCGGCGGGGGCAATTTCTACTCACTGACGGCCCCCGTTGGCACGGGAACATGCAATAGCGCCACGCCTGCGCCGTGCTTCCTGGCCATGTGGAGTCGTCAGTGGCTCAAGGATCTGATGATCAAATACCAGGCCAATGTCATTGTCGACGCAATGCAGGAATTCATAGGCACGGCTGATCCGAGCACGGATACAGGCCGGCAGGAATGGCGGGATCAGGCGAAAGTCAACCTCCAATTTTTTCGCTCCGCGGGGTATATCAATCCGTTGGAGTTCATGGCGAATTACCAAGGCCGCGACCTATATGGCATTGTCGAATACGGCGACAGTATTCGCTCCATGGACACCGTGCTCCTGGATGGCAACCCGCAGACCATGTTCGGCTGGCAAGACTACTGGGGTACGGCTGACGATTGGTATGCTGGCTGGCAGGGAGGGTTGTTCCTGGGCAGCGGCGGACACCTCACGGGCGCGCAGGCACTTCATCAGTATGCGGTCACTCAGGACTTCCCCATCGAGTTCGGGTTCGACAATTACGGCGGGGACATGAATCAAACCTGGCAGGCGAACATCGATCAGGCGGCGAGTGACAGCGCTACCTGGCTCTGGTGGTCGTGGCAGGAAGGCTCGGCTGCGGTGGAGTGCCCGGTGGACGGCTCAACATGTATTACCTACGTCGAAGCCAATGCCAGCGGCTTCGGTGGGGCTCAGCCGATTCACACGATTTCCTCGCAACCGTGGACACTACCAGTCAACCATGCGCGCGTCCTGCCACAGCCGGGATACGAGTCGGCGGTCAGCGGGGGCATGATCCTGGGCTCCAACACCAGCCCCACGAGCGGCTTCGTGACGCTGGGAACAGTTTCCGCTACCCCGGCGAGCGGTCAGTGGGCAACGGTGACGTTCACAAATTCCACCGTGTATCGCTACATCATGTATCAGGGCCCAACCGGCAGCTTCGGCCGAGTCGCGGAGGTTGAGCTCTATTCTGGCAATGTGCGCTTGACCGGCACCGGGATCGGCACAACGACCACCACGGGATTCCCCTTTGCCAATGCGCTCGATCGAAACGTCACGACCTACTTTCTCGGCTCGGCCGCTGACAGCCAGAGCGTAGGCCTCGACCTCGGCAATTGAGGCGTCAGCACGCTGGCCAGCGTGATCGCCCTTGGCCCGCCGTGCGCTCGTGGGTAGAATTAGGGCCTGTGTCGTCTTCCAGGATGGTTTTCCACTATCCGATAATGGTCTACTCAAACGCACCCGCCGTCCATGAGGCGCCACGGATTGCGCCCGTGAAGTCGCCTGTAAACACGGAGCTTTCGTTCATGCCAAGCCCCTTTGCGGGTGAGCCTGGGCCTACCATGCATTGATTGTAATCAAATTGAGAAACTCCGGTGGGCTGAGCGACGTCGGGCTCTCCCACGAGAAGCGGGTCTTGGTATTTGTTTGTTGCGTCCAGCCCCTCATACGAATGCCAGTCAGCAAAACCCCTGCCCGACCCAGTGTCGAACAAAGAGCCATCCGAAGACGCAGTCCCATATCCAAAATACAGATTATTGGTTATGGCGATGCCAGCAAACGGAGTCGTGCCCAACGATAGAACCAAAGGACAACTCAGGCTAGCATCGCATATCACGGGACGGTAGATGATGTTGTTAGCAAAGATTGTATTGCTATTATTATTGCCGTTATCCGAAATAATGATACCGGCAATATTTTCTATGGAGTAGGTAGACGAATCCATGATGACCGTATTGTTGACGATAAAGTCATTTCTCATGCCGTGGAGCGGGGCGACAGTAACGGCCTCGGAGTAGTCTTGAATGCCATACCTACAACCTACGATTACGTTGTTATATATCTGAGTATCACGCACCGTTGATGTATTCGGTGGGAATGAGCCGCCACCTTCGTCGCCAAGAGCAATACACGATCTGAATTTTTCCATATGGAATCTCCCGCTTTCACCGTCAATAATCAAATCCATCGCGGGGTATATGATCGCCGGATTCAGCTTATGATTGAAGACAAGGTTGTTTCTGACGACATGGTGGGCACCATTGCAGATATAGATATTCACACTCCAATTGTCGTAGGTAACATTTTCCTCAAGGAGGACGTTCCCGACCGGAAGGCCATTGGCAGTTCCCACGTCGCCTTCGGCGAGTCCCTCTCCGCCATTGAGAGCCACGACATTGCCGCGGGCCACCGGATTGGCTTCGTGGTTTAACGTCGAGCCTCCCGGCCAGCCCCCTCCATATGAGGCCCAAAGGTTGTTGCCAAACGGCCAGTTGTTCAAGACATTATGATAGACGTGACTATAAAGCACCGCATTATTACTGCCGCCATTGAACGCAAACCCTGGGCCATCATTGAACTTGATATCACAGTAGGCAATCGTGACGTATTGACCGCCGACAGTCGAATCGCCGTTGGGGCCAGGCGTGCTGCTGTCCTGATAGCTCCAGATGCCTGACCAGCCCGAGCCCCTGATTGTAAGCCCGATGATGTTCAAATACGAGCCACTGCCCAGAGAGATGGTGGAAGCTCCATGATTGAAAGGCACAACCATGACGTCAGCCGTCGCACTGGTCGGATCCACTGCCCCCATGTCGGCATAGAGAGTTGAATTACCATCAAAATACCACTGTCCAGAGCCCGAGGCCGGTATCGCAGTCGTGGTCGAATAGATCATTAGGGGTACGTTATTCACCACCACGGCGTCAATTTGGAGCGGGACTCCACTGGCCTCCAAAGCAGCCCGCAAACCAGCGACCGAGACTTTCCATACAGTTCCTGAATGATTCGTCCAGCCGGTAACAGCTATCGATCCATCAACGATGACCTCTCCGTCACCATAGGCGCCAAAAGTGATCGGCTTTCCGGAGACGCCTGAAGTTGAGCCCAACTCCACAACTTCTCGATAAAGGCCTTTTCGGATCAACACTGTGTCGCCCGCAGAAACCAATGAGAGCGACGCACCAATGGTTTTCAACGGCGCGGTCAGACTACCGCTATGAGTATCATCCCCATGAGCGCCATCAACGTAGAAGGTATTTCCCGTGGTTGATGGAGCAACCGCGACAGTTGCGGTCGTCCAGGTCACAAAGGGAACCGCAACAGGCTGGTTGCCTCCGGTGAGAGTGACTCCGGGCAGGGGGGTTGGCCTTGAGTTGCCCGTAAAGATGGCTGTGACTGTCTGTGTTCCTGACATCGTGACAGCGCAGGTGCCAATTCCTGAGCAAGGGCCGCCGCTCCAGCCGGTGAACGTGTAACCGACGCCGGGGTCGGCAGTCAGAATCACCGACGCACCTGCGGCATAGTCGGCGCTGCAGCTCGTGCCACAGGTGATACCACCGCTGCTGCTCGTTACCGTGCCCCAGCCGACGAGGCTCACGGTCAGCGAATAGGTTGCGGCGCTCGCGACAGTGTAGGTCGCCGAGGTGACCGGGCTCGCAGCAAAGCCACCGCCGGCGCAGATAGCCTCGAGCGTCCCGGAGCTGGTGAAGGTGGCTGTGCCGCTCTGCGTCGAGGACGTCGTTGGCACGGTGCCGTTTGTCGTCACATAGGGGGCGCTGCCTGAGCTCGAGCAAGTGATGGTCGCGGTCACAGGGCCCGGCGAGCTGCTCGTCCCAGGCGTGATCGCCGGCGCCGCGGCCACGAGCACGCCGTTGATGGTGTAGGTCGCCGAGGCGACCGGGCTCGCAAAATAGCCACCGCCGACGCAGATGGCCTCGAGCGTTCCAGAGCTGGTGAAAGTGGCTGTGCCGCTCTGCGTCGAGGACGTCGTTGGCACGGTGCCGTTTGTCGTCACATAGGGGGCACTGCCTGAGCTCGAGCAAGTGATGGTCGCGGTCACGGGGCCCGATGAGCTGCTCGTTCCAGGCGTAATCGCGGGCGCGGCGGCGAGTGTTTGACCACCGGTTACCGTGCCGTTGGCGCAGGCGCCGGCGACCACGAGCAGCAATCCCAGCGACAGCGCCTTGTTCGTCGTGTCGATCGATGAAGTGTTGGATCCGGCTCTCATTGTTTTGTCCTTTCTACTTGGCCACCCGAATGATTCGGCTGCGGCCGATGTCCGTGATGTAAATGAAGTTCCCAAAGCCCGTGATGCCGCTGGCCCCCGAGATGCTGCCGAGGGTCGTGCCGCCGGTCGAAGAGGGCTCCCCACCCGTGCACCAACCCGGCGTCGTTTCGCCCGCAATGGTTTGCGTGCAGCTCGAATCGCCGCCAGTAGGGGTCAAGTGCACCTGGCCCCACCAGCCCATGGGTGTGCCCGCGACCGCAGAGAAGCGGAAGATCGCGTTGGGGGTCGGTCCTGCGAGACCAGCATAGAGGTTGACGCCATCGCTATACGCAGAGGCAAGGCCAGGCATGGAATCGATGGAGCTGGTGTGCGTTCCACCCTTGCACCAGGCTGTACTCAACGAGCCTGCTGACAGGCCAGCGCAAGGATCGGGCGCCGCTGGCGCGCTCGCGACCTGGCCAATCCACCCTGCAAACGCGCCGGTGGCCGCGTTGTAACGATTGATCGAAGCCGCGTAGTCCACCACGAAGACATAGGTCCCGTCGCCAGCCACACCGTAGGGTGTCGTCAGACTGCCATCGCCCGGCACCGTCGATCCGGCAACCGCCTTGGCTCCGCCGCCTGTGCACCAACCCGGCGTGGCTGAGCCTACGGCGGCCATGGTGCAGCCAGTGGCCCCACCCGTGGGCTCGGTGCCAATCTGGCCCACCCACCCCACGAAAGCACCGGTCGTGGCCACGAGCTTCTCGATGCGCGCGCCGCTGCTGTCCGCGGCGTAGAGGTACGTGCCGTCGCAATACAGACCCAAGATCCCCGAAAACTGACCGTCGCCGCTGCCTCCGGCCGCGCTGCCGTCCATGCACCAATGCGGAGTAGTGTCACCCGAATGCAAGCCCTGGCAGTTGAGGTCAGAAGGTGGCGTGCTCACCGCGCCAATCCAGCCTTGATACTCACCTGTGGCAATGAGGAAGCGCTCGATGGCTGGGCCGGCGGCCACGTAGAGATAGGTGCCATCGCTAGCACACCCCTCGCCGTCAATTTCGAATTCTGGGATACTCCACGTAGCTGGTGGCGGCGCGTTGGGCTCTGGCGCACCTCCCGTGCACCAGCCCGGCGTGTTGGATTCGGGTGTTAGACCGACGCAGCCGCTCGCGCCACCCGTAGGTGACGAGGCACCCACTGCGCCCACCCATCCCGTGCTCTGGCCCGTAACCCGATCGAGCTCAGCCACCTTGCCATAGTCGGTGACAAAGAGGTGCGTGGCGTCCGCATAGATCCCGGCCGGCTGCGCAAGCGTGTCGCCCGAGAAGGATCCGGCTGACAGACCGCTCGCCAGCCACCCACTCGTGGGGGAAGCATAGGCGCCCACCCAGCCGTCAAAGGCCGCGCCCGCGTCGCGCGTATATTTGCCCACCACGCCAAGGGTTTGCGCCACGACAAACAGGGAGGTGCCGGTGCCATCGCCTGCCAGCCCAACGATGCCGTGGATGCGCCCGTAGAAGCCAATAAACGCGCCTGGAGCCGTGCTGCTCGCGGAAAGTCCGTCCATGCACCACTTGCCGGTGTAGTCGCCTGTCGTGGTCGAGGTGCACGCCGGAGCACCAACGCCACCGAGCCAGCCGGTGAACGCGCCGGACGCGAGGTCGAAGCGCATGACCCGGTCGCCACCATTCCAACCATTGTCTGCGGCATACAGCGACGTGCCGTCCGACCACAGCCCATCGACCTCGCCAAGTCCACCGGGGCTCACGGTTGCCTCGGAGGCGCCGCCTGTGCACCAACCCGGCGTGGCTGAGCCTACGGTTGCCGTGGTGCAGTCAAGGGCCCCAGCCGTGGGCTTAGTACCAATCTGGCCCACCCAGCCGGTGAACGCGCCGCTCGCGGCCTTGTAGCGATTGACTTGGCTCGAATCAGCGACATAGAGGTCGCCCAGAGAGGAAACCCACAAACCGGGACTCGTGTAGCCAAAGGCCAGCGAGCCATCCGCGGCCGTGCCGGCTTTCGCCACGCCGCTCGTACACCACGCGCCCGAGAACTGGCCCACGCTGGCGGAGCCGGCGCCACAGGTGCCTCCACCGATCCGACCTATCCACCCGGCAGGAGCGCCCGTTGCAAGGTTATAGCGGCTCACGCGGTTGTTAGTGGCGTCGGCGACGTAGAGATAGATCCCGTCACCGGCCACGCCGGTGGGACTGTCGAGCGCCCCTGCGTAAACGTCGCTGGTGGCAACGCCCCCCATGCACCATCCAGGTGTCGGATGGCCAGAGTGCGTGGTGTTGCATCCGCCCACGGTGTTTCCTGCTCCGTCGCTGGTTGGCATATCGCCAACGCCGCCTATCCATCCCGCAAAGGCGCCGGTGCTCTTGTCGAAGCGGCTGATCGCGCTGTAGCCGTCTGCCACGTAGAGGTAGGTGAGATAGGCGAACAGACCGGAGGCATGAGGGAGGGCGCCGCAGCCTGATGCGGTGGACCCACCCATGCCGGTGCCTCCGGTGCACCAGCCGTTCGTAATGCCGGAAGACGTGTCGTAGCCAGCGCCGCCAGTCGGTGCCTCGCCAACCTCGCCGATCCAGCCGAGGAAGGCGCCGTTGGTGAGGTCGAATTTGACGACGCGGCCGTTGCCTGCGTCCGAGACATACAGGTTGGTTCCGTCGACGAGCGCAAAGGTTGGGTTGTCGAGCATGCCGTCGCCGCGCCCGAAGGCCGGCGTCTGGTCCGAGAACAGCCAACCGCTCGTGGCCAGTGAGCCAGTCCAAGCCGCGTTGGCGACGACGTCGAATGCCGCGCTCGCCACGCTCGCGGCGCCCGTTCCGCCCGAGGCCGACGTGTCGGGCTTGCTGGCCGTGATGACTAATCCCGTTCCCAAGGCCGGCAAGCTCACGCCCTCGCCCGTGAAGTCAACCAGGCCGCCAAGAGCCGTTGCGGTGAGGTTGCCTTGCAGCGGGCCTGAGCCTGAAGTCAACGCCAGGGTGATCTCCGCCGTCGCGTCAGGCCCGTCAACGACCTGGTTGCCGCCAGCGTCGAGAATGCGCACCTGCACGGGCAGCTCACGATTGGCCGCGGCCGGGTTCCAGGGCTGGCGAGCAAATGCCAGGTGTGTGGCGGGATGGGCCGACGTCACGCGATGGTCAACGACATCGAAACCGAATCGTCCGCAGCCGGCAAGAGCGACGAGTAGTGCTAGCCCTGTGGCGATGTCAAATACTCTGGGCCTCACGGCTTGTCCCCTTGTCCGCGGTCGAGCGCATCGCAGCCGGCACGGGCACGGGCCTGGGCAACTTCGACGAGGTAGCGGCCCGCGGAAAATAGCTGGGCATGCTCTCTCCAGTGGGCACAGGCCCTCCGGCTATCGCCTATCAAGTCCGTGAGGATGGCGCCTTTTTCGAAGCTCAAGCGCTCGCGCGTTGTAGTCGGCCAAGGCTGCACAGTGGCATGGGTCAGCTCGCCGACCGCGTCTTCGTAAAGGTGTCGAGTGCGCAACGATGCGACCCGGTCGAGCACTGCCTCGATGTCGGGCGGCGCCGCATTTTCTGCGCCCGGTGCTTTGTCGCTCGCGCTGGAGAGACGCCGGCTCGGCAAGGCCAAGTCCGTGGGCTTGGGTGTGGGCGGCACGTCGATGTCCGCCTTCTCCGGCACTCTGGGGAGACACGGCCAGGCCAGAGACTGCCCGGCGCCAAGCTCGCGCACGCCACCGCTGGCGCATGCGAATCGAACATGGCCTTCGCGCAGCTCGACCGTCCCACCCGCGTCTCCTTGGCGCACAATAAAATGCGTGCCGATGACGCGGATTGCTCCCCCTGATACCCACACCACGAAGGGTGCGACCGCCGCGGTCTGGTTGGGCACCTGAAACTCGACCTCGCCGCGTGCGACGCGCACGCCCGCATTTTCCAGGCGCACGGAGCTCGCGAGTCTGGGAGTAACCTGTGCTCGCGATCTCGGCTCGACGAGTGTGCACACGCCGGCAGAGATTTCGATTGTTCCGTCGGTGCGCTCGGTAGCAGTGAGATCGGCGGTCTTGGCCGCGACCAGAAACCCACCGAGGCGCTCTTGGTGCTGACCGCGCCATACAAATATCGTCAAGAGCACGAACGCGCAGGCGGCAGCCACCAGGCTCAGCGAAATTCCACGTGACAGCAGTGGCCGCCGCTCTGCAGCCGAGATCGTAGTCTGCAACCGCTGCCACAAGCGAGCATCGACATCAGGTGGCAATCCCCCTTGGCGAGCCAGCTCGTCGGCACGCAGCAGCGCGGCGCGAAAGTCATGCTTGCTCATGGTTTACCTCCCAGCCAGCCGCGCGGATTTTCGCCCAGGCGCGGGTGAGCAGTTTCGATACGTAGCCTTCAGAGAACCCGAGAGTGGCGGCGATGTCGTGCTGCGTCATGCCGTCGAAGATCTTCATGCACAACGGCACGAGCTCAGCCGCCGGCAGAGAGCCGAGCGTGGCCA
>Ga0182027_10014725_pt1 | contig 10806 bp, 16 predicted proteins | sample 712E1DmetaG_FD_121300 | JGI IMG/M metagenome (GOLD analysis project Ga0182027, IMG submission 121300) | Permafrost microbial communities from Stordalen Mire, Sweden - 712E1D metaG (Illumina Assembly) | ecosystem: Environmental > Terrestrial > Soil > Wetlands > Permafrost | place: Sweden...
CCGGGCCGGCGGGTATTTGTGATGCCATTTCAGCCACGAAAGCATTTGGTGCTTCGCCGTAAATATATTGCGGCGCGGCAAAGCGGTTGTTCCAAAATTCGGCGTCCATGGATTACTCCGACAACATGACCCAGCCCCAAAAAGCGGCGCGGCTGATTCCTTTATCTAGTCATTTGGCAGACGTTGATGAATCATTTTAGTTGAGTCTGGATTTGAATCAAGGAGTCCAGATGCTGGACCAAATCCGCCTTTGTCAGCAGGCCAACAGAAGTTTCTGCCAGTTTGCCGTCCTTGAAAAACAGCAGCATGGGGATTCCTTCGACCTGAAATTGTTGCGCCAGCTTCGGCGATTCGTCCACGTTGATTTTGACGAACTTGATTTTGCCCGCGTATTGATCCGCCAAACCGTCCATTGTCGGTGCGAGTTGGCGGCAGGGGCCGCACCAGGTTGCGTAAAAGTCCACCACGACCGGCAGCGTGGCCTGCGTCACTTCGGCATCGAACTCCGCATCCGTAATATGCTTCACATTCGGGGTGGACTGGTTCATTGCCGTAGAATTGGCACCTCCGCCGGTCGCCGAATAAAACAACAGTCCGATGAGCGCACCGAAAAATGCGCCCCGCCGCCAGTTTGCCGTCAACGGGCAGGCACCTGATTTGCAACTGCCAAAATATCCCAGCAAGGTGCCGAGGCTTCCACCAATCAGGAGGTAAATTAAAAGTATCGGTGTCATAATCAGTCAAGGTTCCGACCGAATTTGATCGAAATGGAATTGAAGCAGTTCCGCCGCCTGGCCGACACAGGTTTCGCACGGATGCACTTTGGCCGCTCGCAATTCTTTGCAGTAAAGCGAACCTAGCCGGGCGGCGAAATTCTGCTTCAGCGCTTCCGCCCGGTCGGGCGCTACCACGCAGGCCGCGTGCAATGCCCCGCAGAGTCCGCCCGGTGCCCGACCACCGCCAAAAGGTTTGAGCTCGGCGAGCGCAATGGTGGTGTCGCCGGAAACTTCACGCCAGGCATGAAGCACGGCTTGGGCGCAGTTGAGGCGTTCGGGCGGTTGCCGGAAAACTTTCAGGGCGTGTTCTTTCATAAAATTACGGTTTGGGCAAAAGGTAACGCATCGTAGCGCCGTCCCCGGCAGCCACAACGCCAACAATCACAATTCGTTTTGTTTTCAACATTCAATTTGTTCGTCTGCCAAGGATTGAGCCGCGAGCGTCGTAAAAGTTACAAAGTCAGTGGGTTTGCCTTACCAAGGGGAGTGAAGTCTGGGGTGCTCGTGGTCGGCGTAACCGAAAGTGACGATCAAACCGGCAGCCGCGATGCCGGGCAGCAGGTCAGCGCAGGCAATGCGCAGAAAAGTTCCGGCGCAAAGCGCCAGAGCGTCAGCCTTCAGGCATCCGTCCTTCCAAGTAGGCGGACAGCCGGCATTCATGAGCCTTGGCGGCCGGGTCGTGACGGTGATCGCAGCCCTCCTGTATCTGGGGCAAATGCCCTCCCAGATAGGCAACCACTAGCGCTTCGACTGGTGTGCCGCACCGCCCGGCGCGCACTTCGATCTCGTGATGAACCAGATTGTCGAGCGCCCGCTGACCAATGCCGTTGCGGCCAACAATAAGAACTTTGACACTCCGGTCGCGCAGCCAGCGGGGAAACGAACCCGGTTCATGCGGCGGCGCTTCGACGATTTGTGTGCAAACAATTATACGGTTCCGCCCGTCCGCTTCGACCAGCGCGAAATGCTTGGATTCCCCAAAATGGCCGAGGAGGCGGCCATCAACCACTGGAACGGCAATTTTTAGGAGCATGGTTTTGGAATTTTCGTTCATGGTGTTGGAGTTCCGGGCCGGGGGAACAATTGATGGCTCGCTGAAGTTTCGTGCGCCGGGCGTCCATAGACCCGTTTGTAGGCGCGACAAAATGGGCACAGCCTGGCTTCAATATGCTTCACCAACCAGAACGCGAGTCCGTGTTGCCGCTTTCGAGCGTGCCGACAGACCGGACAATTCGCGCAGACTCTAGCCAGGGCTTTGTCGAATGAAGATGCCTTCCGGGTGCTCATGTTGATTGGCCCGATGCGTCTTGGGCGAATCGGTTGTCGGCAGTCCGGGAACCGCGAGCGCCGGCATACCATCCAACGCGTTCGACCTGGAATACGTCGAACTCAGGCACATAGGGCTTGATGTCCAACAAAGGCGTGCCGTCCAGCACGTCTAAGTCCGCCACGCGAAGCAGTGACCCTTCGACGGCCAGAAGCCGCACACAGGAAAGGCCGATGGGATTGGGCCGGCTCGGGGAGCGCGTGGCAAAGACCCCGCGCGTCTGCGTGTCGAGGTAAGGGACAACTTCGAGCCGGGCTTCGCGCGCCCGGTTGAACCAGTAAAACAGCCAGATGCGGTCGAAGCCGTCGAGGTCGCGCAGTCCCGCCGCAAATTCGGGGAACAATTCCGCCGTGCCCTCGATGCCCGCCGCCCAGCGTGCCTGGATCGGCGTCCCTTCCGCCTGACGATGCGGTGAGTGAATAAGGCCGATAGGCGTTATTTCGAGTTTCATGCGTGATTGTGATGGTGGTGATGATCGTCACCGTCGTGATGATGGCCATGGTTTGCGCAGCCTTCTGGCGCCGCCGTCAACTGGCCGTTCAAATAGGCGGTCGCCAACTGTTCCACCGGCGCATCCGGAAGTCCGGCGCGAACTTCGATGCCTTGCTGCGCGAACAGATCCAGGGCGCGCCGCCCAATGCCGCCCGCGATAATAACATTCGCGCCTTGTTCGCGCAGCCAGCGCGGGAAAAGTCCCGGTGCGTGTGGCGGCGGCGTCACTGGTCGAATGCTTACAATTTTCCGCTGTTCGGGATCGACTTGCACGAATGTGAATTCTTTGCAGCCGCCAAAGTGTTCGTGAAGCCGGCCTTCGGCGGTGGGAATGGCGATGGTAATCATGGATGTCTGTTTTCTTTCGTTGGGGCAGATGGCGAAGTTGCCACCAGCAGTTCCTGGTTGCATCCTTTGGATCGTCTGGTTTTCCAGCCGCAACGACGCAACCGGCGCGCGAAGTCGGACAGACCATTCTTCAGGCGGGGATGTGCTCCGCCTTCAAACCGGTGAATCCGGTCGAAAATCTGAAAGCCGCGCGGCGAGAAATCGCACAGGACGAGTTTCCCGCCCGGCTTTAACACCCGCAGCATTTCTTGGAATACCCGCATCGGGCGCTCCAAATGGTGAAAGGTGTTCATGCTGGCCACGGTATCGAAACTGGCATTCGGCCAGGGCAGATGTTCGGCGTCGTGGGCCATGAATCGAATCCGGCGTCCGGCCTGCGTCTGGCGGACGTGCAACTTGGCCGCGCGCTGCTGTGCCGCGTCCACGTCCAGCGTCGTGATGCGTTCCGCGTGCTTCGCCATCGCGGCGAGGAAACGACCCTTGCCAGTGCCGATTTCGAGCACATGACCGGGCAGCGGCAAAGCTTGTGTGAGAATAAACTTGAGGCTCGCCGCCGAGTCGTAGCCGAAGCGGCGAAACAATGCCTCGCGTTGCTTCATGGCGCGGCCATTGCGGATCGTTTCAGTTTGTAACTGGCTCATGGGTTGTCTCTGTGTTTTGAGGGTGTTGCTTTCATGCCGAGATGTCGGTTTGTTTTTCTTTCCCGCTGGACTTGCCGTTCCGCGCAACGCGCTGGCGACGGCAACATCCTGGCATGCGGAATTCATCCCGCTGGAGCTGGCCGCAGTCGAAGGCGTGCAAGACTGATTCCACTTCGCCGCAGAGATGCGGTTGGATTTGCACGCCGCGCCGCTCCAACTCCCGCTGTAGCACTTCGGAAAGCGCGGCGCAGAGCAGCAGGTCCACGCGCAATTCCGCCACTCTACGCGCCAACCCTTCGGGCGACAGCGGGTTGAGGACGAATTCTTTTCGCGCCACTTCCTTGCCGTGCCGCCGCATAACCAACAGCAGACGCGCCGCCGCATCGAGCAACGGCGAGATGCGTTCCTGCGAAATGGGAATGGCAATGATCACTGTTGACGCTATCGCAAGCGCCGTGCCAGCAGCCCCAAACGGGTGTTAGCCGACGTGAGGAGTCCCTGATTATCTTGCTCGTCGCCAATGTCGAACGGGTTATTTTGAAGAATGAGCCTCCTCACGTCGGCGGCTATGCGATCACAAGGCTGTTTCCGAAATGCCTGAAAAGCATGGCGTTCCACCACGGTTCAAATTGGACGGCGTGGCGTTTTGCCATGCTGCCGCTTGCGCCTGATGGAAGCGGTCTTCAGCCTTTTAATTTCAGCGCCTTGATCTTGCGGAACAGTGTGCTGGCATCCATGCCGAGTTCCCGCGCGGCAGCGGCGCGATTGCCGTCGTGCCGGCGCAACGCATCCTGAAGGTGAAGTTTCTCCATCGCCGCCAGCGTCAGCCCCGCCGGCAGCCCGGAAGAAATCTCGCTGACCGTTCGCAATGGCGGCGGCAGATGATTCAATTCAATCAAGCCGCCACGGCACAATACAAAAGCGTGTTCGAGAATGTTTTCGAGTTCGCGCACGTTGCCGGGAAAATCGTGCTCCATCAGCCGCGCCAATGCGGCATCGGACAGGCCCGCGATGTCGCGACCTTTGAGCCGGTTTAGCCGGGCGACAAAATGATCCACCAACAGCGGAATATCTTCGCGCCGCTCGCGGAGTGACGGCAACTCAAGACGCACCACATGGACGCGGTAAAATAAGTCTTCCCGAAATTTCCCCTCTTTCACCAGCGCGGTGAGCGACTTGTTGGTGGCCGCAATCACCCGCACATTGCAATGGACGGGTTCAATGCCGCCGAGCGGTTCATACACGCGTTCCTGCAACACGCGCAACAGCCGCGTCTGCATGGCGGGCGAGATGTCGCCGATTTCGTCGAGCAGGATCGTGCCGCCTTCGGCCAGCGCAAAGCGGCCCGGCTTGTCTTTGCGCGCGTCGGTGAACGCACCGGCCTTGTAGCCGAACAGTTCGCTTTCCAGCAAGGTGTCCGGCATCGCGCCGCAGTTGATGGCGACGAAGCGTTTGGATTTGCGGCGGGAAAGTTGGTGCAGCGCTTGGGCGAATAACTCCTTGCCCGTGCCGCTCGCGCCTTCGATCAGCACGGCGCTGTCGCTCTCGGCCACGGGCGGCAGCAACTCGAACAACTGCCGCATAGTCGTGCTGCGGCCAATGATGTTGGAAAACGAATCCTGCTGCTCGGCCTGCTGACGTAGCTCGTTCACGAGGCGCAAGTCGCGGAAACTTTCCACGCCGCCGATGACTTTGCCGCGCGCGTCCTTGAGGGGCGCGGTGGAAATGCTGATGGGGATGCGCTCGCCCTGGGCGTTGACAATGTAAACGACCTTGTTCGCCACGCGCCGGTGAGTGGCGAGGGTTTGCTTCAAAGCACAGGCGCTTTCGCAGATGGAGGCGCGGAACACATCGCAGCAGCGTTTGCCGATGGCTTCCTGCCGGCGGACGCCGGTGATCTGCTCGGCGGCGTGATTGAAAAAGGTGATGCGCCAGCCGGCGTCCACGGTGAACACGCCGTCGGGCACTGAATCGAGCAACTGGTTATGAAGAATTTCCTGCATTGCGTGCAGAATTTAATCCGCCAGCCCATCATCGGCTTTCAATCGCGTAACCGCAATGGCATTTTGCCACGGTTGGACGGAGGTATCGTGGGGTTGTGCCTGCTCGCGCTGGTGCTAGTTGCCCAAAACGGCCGGTTTTCAATGGCAACAACGGATTCACTTGATTGGCATTGCCGCTGCTAGGCTGGGGAAACATGACGACACCCGTTGCGCCTGACAGCGCCCATATCCGTTTGTTGAATACCCGGACGGAGGCGCATCCTTTTTGTTTTGTGTGCAGCGGCTCCAACCCGATGGGGCTGGCGCTGCGCTACGAGCCGCAACCGGACGGCAGCGTGAGCGCGAAATTTCTGGGCCACTGCGCGCTGGAAGGTTATTCAGGATTACTGCATGGCGGTTTGATCGCGACGCTGCTGGATGGCGCGATGACCAACTGCCTGTTCGCACGCGGCATTCGCGGCCTGACGGCGGAATTGAAGGTGCGTTATCACGAAGGCGTCGAGGCATCCGAAGAAGTATTTCTGCGCGCCTGGTTGGAGGACGACACGCATGAACTTTTTCAATTGCGCGCGGATCTGAAACAGGGCGGCGCGGTCAAGGCCAGCGCCACCGGCAAATTTATGAACCAACCTGTTTCGTGACCCGACATGAGTGAAAGCATCCGCATCACGGTGCTCGTCGAGAACAGCGTCCATCGCCAGGGTTTGGTCGCCGAACATGGGCTGTCATTTCACGTTCAATGCGGGGAACGCAGCTTGCTTTTCGACACCGGCCAGACCGACTTGGCGGTAATTAACGCGGAAACCTTGCGGCTGCCACTGGACCGGCTGGAAGCAATTGTATTGAGTCACGGACACTACGACCACACGGGCGGCGTGCCTGCAACGCTTGATGCCGTGCCGAATGCGCGGGTATATTTGCATCCAGCGGCCTTCGAAAACAAATATAGCCGAAGCCCCAACGGCCAGTCGCGTGAGATCGGCATGAGCGATTGTGTGTCGCAAGTCATTCGCCGTAGCGCGGGCGGATTTATTGAAACAACCGCTCGCACCGAGATAATCAAAGGAATCTTTGTCACTGGCGAAATTCCGCGTGTGACCACTTACGAAGACACCGGCGGTGCATTTTTTCTGGATGCCGAAGGCACATGTCCAGACCCGCTCACGGATGATCAGGCTCTGGTGATTGACCTTGGTCGCAGCGTCATTTTGCTGTTGGGCTGCGCTCATTCCGGCGTGGTCAACACGCTCAATCACGTTCAGCAATTGACTGGCGGCAAACCCGTGTGCGCCGTGATTGGCGGCCTGCATCTGGGTTCAGCGCGGGAAGAAAGAATTCAGCAAACCATCGCCCGCTTCCGTGACGCCCAATTGGAAATCCTTGCACCCGCCCACTGCACTGGCTGGCCGGCAACGGCCCGTTTGTGGCAGGCTTTCCCAAACATTTGCCGTCCGGCAGGCGTCGGCACCGTCTTTGAATTCAAACGGAATTAGCCTTTGGCACTCACAATCTTTGACGCCCGGCCATAGGAACCGAGGTTGAAGGCGTTCGCGTAGCCCAAGCTTTTCAATTTGCTTTTCGCCATGCCACTGCGCATCCCGCTGGCGCAGTGCAGCAACAGCACCTGGTTTTTGTCCTTCATGCGCTTCGGCACGGCGGTTTCAATTTCGTCCAATGGAATGTTGATGGCGGCGGGCAGATGGCCGGAGCTGAATTCGCCGGGGCTGCGCACGTCAATCACCAGCGCGCCGCTTTTCAAATGCGCCAGCGCGTCTTTGGGGGAAATCTGTCCGGCTTTCTTCATCATAAAAATGACCACGACGATTGCCGCGATAATTAAAGTGGTTGTCCAATTCATAGTTTCAAAATTGCTGCAATTTGATTCGGATTCCGTTCATGACATTTTTCCAAGTCCGACTCGGCGACGCCCCATCAGCACGCTAGTCCTCATCGGCGTCATCATCATTCTCCTCTTCGCCAAGTTGTTTTCTTAAATAATTCCTCACCGGACAATGACCAGTAATGCCGGTGACAACCAAATAGGCGCTGACCAGAAATGTGAGCAGCAGCCACCATTGACTGGCCACTTGCGACAGCCAATCACTGATGAGAATCAGTGCGCCGGCCAGAATCCAAACCAAGCTGTTCATCAACCTGTTCATACTGCAATTGAGCCGCAGATCGGGAAAAAGTTACAAAACTTGTGCGGGCAGAAAATTTGAAGCGCGATCCGGCAGGGCACTCAAAGATTATTGTCAACAAAACGGCAATGGAATCACTTCACGGGAAATTTTTCTTTCCACTTTTTGCGCAACGTGTCGTGCATCTTTTCACGGAATTGCATTGGCATCGCATACGGCTGGCCGTCCTTGAAGAGCGTGATGGTCTGGCGGATGTTGTCCACGACCACTTGGCAGGGATTGCAGCCTGCCATGTGCTTCTCGAACTCGACGCAGACAGCCGGGTCAACCGTGCCGTCCACGTATTCGTTCAGCATCGCCAATAGTTCTTCGCACTTCATGGTGTTTGTCTCTTTTAAGACCGAGCCGTCAGCCGGTCAAAAGTTACAAGATTTGTTGGCAAATGCTTTTTCATTCGTGGTGGTGATGCGATTGGATCATTTGCCGTGCCGGGTCGCCAAGCACGCGGGTCAAATCCTCGCGCAATTGCAGCCGCGCGCGGAGCAGGCGAACTTTCACGTTGCCTTCGCTCAAATCGAGCGCCTCGGCAGTTTCCCGAACGGATAAACCTTCCACGTCGCGAAGCAAAAAAACGAGGCGATGCTTTTCATCCAGCCGTGCCAGCGCCTCGTCAAGTAACCGGCGAACTTCGTTCTGTTCCACCAAATGTTCTGGCGACTGCCGCCAGTCGGCGATGAATTCAGGGTGCGGGATGGAACTGGAATCATCGGAGCTTTCAGTTGCTTCTTCCAAGGAAACGGTGTTCAAACCTTTTCGTTTTCGGATGATTTTGAGCGCCGCATGGCTGGCTATCCGCAGCACCCAGGTGGAAAAACTGGCTTCCCCACGAAAACCTTCAAGGTTTTCCAGCACGCTTAAAAAAGTTTGCTGCGTGACATCCTCAGCATCCTGCTCCTGCCGTAGCATCCGCATGGCCAGCCCATAAACGCGCTGCTCGTAACGGTTGGTCAACGCCTCGAAAGCGTCCAAATCGCCTGATTTGGCAAGGCGCACCAACTCGGCATCGGGCGTTTCGGGGGTGAGTGGATTGGTCATGTCAGTTTGACAACGTGATTATATTTGCCTAACTAGATGCAGCAAGCCGCAACTTGTGGATCGCGTCATCATGCCAAAGAACTGTTCATTTCAAAACTCGACCGGAGAAGCCATTGGGTTGATGGCCGCGAAGTTTCGCGCATTGGGAGAAGTCAGCCGCCTCAAGTTGATTTTTGCCGCCGGAAATGTTGAGAAAAATGTGACACAATTGATCGCGGCCACCGGCTTGTCCCAGGCGAATGTTTCCAAGCACCTCCAGATTTTGACCGAAGCTGGTATCCTCGCTCGCCGCAAGAAAGGGATTTATGTGTTTTATTCCACGACCGACTCATCTGTTTTCAAGCTGTGCGAAGTTGGAAATGACTCTGGCAAGAAATCTCACCGGATGTTGTTGCCTTTGTGCGCATGAAGCAATTTCAAAAACTGGATTACCGCCGGGCTTGGAGTTTTGCTCCGTAACTTCTGTAAATGCAACGGGCGGCGAATCACCAAATCCTTCACCGGGATGACTGCCAGGGAACCCATTTGAAGTTCGCAGCCAATGGCCAGTCGGGAAACAATGGCAATGCCCACCCCGGCGATGACCGCACGCTTGATCGCTTCGGGACTCGCCAGCGACAACACCGGTTTCACCGTCATGCCCCGCTTGCCCAATGCCCGTTCGACCACCGCTCGCGTGCCCGAACCTGCCTCACGCAAAATAAATGATTCGCGGCAAAGCTCGCGGGTGCTAACACGTTTCTGTTTCAGCAACGGATGGCCGCAAGGCGCGATGGCGACCAGTTCGTCTTCGTGGAAGACTTCGGAATCAAGATGCTCCGCTTCCATCAAACCTTCGGTCAATCCAACTTCAATTGAGCCTTCCATCAGTTGATTTTGAATGGTTTCGGTGTTGGCAATTTCCAGTTGAAGTTCGATGTCGGGATGCTGCCGGTGGAACTCCCCGAAAACCTGTGGCAGCAGGTAAGCGCCAATGGTCGTGCTGGCTCCCACGGCCAGACGTCCCCGTTTAAGTCCGCGAAATTCCTGAATTGCCCGCGCCGTTTCTTCCTCAACGACGGCCATGCGTTGAACATATTGCGCCAGCAGCTTTCCCCCATCGGTGAGCCGGCTGCCGCGTGGCAATCGTTCCAACAGGCAAACCCCCAAGGCATCTTCCAATTCTTTGATTTGTTTGGAAACGGCGGGCTGGCTGACATGCAACCGTTCTGCCCCGCGACTGATGCCGCCAGCCTGGGCAACGGCGTGAAACAGCGCCAGATGATTTCGATTCATTGGATAACCATAAGATATGTATCACATATAAACAATGTCTTTGTGCTATATCAGGCGAAAGCTAAAGTGGGGTTCAATTATGAATACGTTGCATTCCGAAAACAAAAGCATCGGCTGGATCGCTTCGCCGAACCACGCAGCGAAAGTCGTTGTTTTCGTATTGGTCGCGACTGGACTTATCGCGTGGGCGACTCCGCCGGTTGCTTTGGTCGCTGGGATGGTTTTTACGCTGTGCTTGGGCAATCCGTTTCACCATCGGGGACACAAAATCGCCAAAAGCCTCCTGCAAATCTGCGTCGTCATGCTGGGTTTCGGAATGAATCTGCCCGTCATCCTGCGGGCGGGTTGGAATGGGTCACTTTTTGCCGCTCTGACCATCGGCACGACGTTATCGTTGGGCTATTGGATTGGCCGGCGACTCGATATAAACCGCAACACGTCCATCTTAATTTCGGCGGGAACGGCGATTTGCGGCGGCTCGGCCATCGCCGCCGTTGGATCAGTTCTGGCCGTCACGGAAGGCGAAATTGCCGTGGCAATGGGAACCGTCTTTTTGCTGAACGCCGTCGCGCTTTATCTGTTTCCATTCCTGGGCCATGCGTTGCACTTGAGCCAGCATCAGTTCGGGGTCTGGGCGGGAGTTGCCATTCACGATGTTTCTTCGGTGGTCGGTGCCGCGCTGCCTTATGGGAACGACGCCTTGGAGAC
>Ga0182027_10014726_pt1 | contig 10805 bp, 1 predicted proteins | sample 712E1DmetaG_FD_121300 | JGI IMG/M metagenome (GOLD analysis project Ga0182027, IMG submission 121300) | Permafrost microbial communities from Stordalen Mire, Sweden - 712E1D metaG (Illumina Assembly) | ecosystem: Environmental > Terrestrial > Soil > Wetlands > Permafrost | place: Sweden...
GTGTGGATCAGAACACTCTCTCCGGCCTGCATCTTGCCCAGCCGGTTGAGGGCATAATGAGCGGTAAGAAACGCGCTCGGAAGAGTTGCTGCCTCGAACTCCGAAAGCCCCTCGGGAACGGGCACCACACACTCCTGAGCAATCGTCAGGAAAGTGGAGAAACTGCCCGGACCCACCGCCATCACGCGTTGCCCCGCGCTCAGATGGTCCACTCCTTGGCCCACATTCACGATGGTCCCGGCGCATTCGTATCCGAAGATGTGCGAGTCCCCGGGATACCTTCCCAGCGCCATCAGAACATCCCTGAATCCGACTCCGGTTGCGTGTACTTCGATTTCCACCTCGCCGCGCGCGGGGGCACGCCGCTCGGCGGGACGCAACGAGAGATTGTCCAGGATGCCCGGCGCTGAGGTCGCCAGTTCGTAGATCGCAGGGATCTCCGCCTCGGCCGGCTCTTGCTGCTCACTTGCGCTGCAAGGCGCGAGACGCGCCACGTAGCGGCGTCCGCTGCGGAAGGCCACCTCGTCCTCGTCTTTTTCATGCAAAATCTCCCCGAGCAGCAGATCGATTTCGCTCTCCGAGGCGTGCGGATCGAGATCGATGCGGGCGCAATGGATCTCGGGATACTCAAGTCCTATCGTGCTTCCCAGCGCGGAGGCCGGAGCCTGCGCCAGGGAGCCAACCCCGGAATCCATCTGCAACGGCTGCAAAGGCTGAACCCCGCGCGTCACAATCCAGAGATTGCGGGTCAGCGGAGTTGCGCCGCTCACCAGCGACTTGATGAGATAGAGCAGGCCGCCCAATCCCTCCTCGATCTCTGTTTTGAGCCGGTCCAGGTTCGCGAACGAAGCCTGAGAGGCGCTGAGCGGCCACAGATAGACAACACCGCGCAGAGGCGTCTGCGGCGAGCATCCGCAGCGTTGCAGCAGCTTCTCGAACTCACTGCGAGCCGCTTGACTCGCAGCAGCGAGTTCCGCCCCGAGATGAACCCCTCCCGGATCGTCTTCTCTCGCAACCAGTTCCCGTGCCCCATCCATGCGACTCTTTTCTGTCGCATGGGTGGGATACGACGAAGCCCCACTGGGCCGTTCATGAGGAGCCGAAACCTGGATACACTCTTCCCCGTGGGCTTTCAGCCGGGATGCGAGCTTCTTGCCCGCTCCGCCCTCGTCTTCGAAAATCAGCCAGCTTCCCTCCGCGTCCTTCGCAACTTCCCCCTGACCCGGCTGTGCGACAGAAATGCTGCCTTTGATGTCAATTAAAGGCGGCGCTTCTTCCCACCGGATCTCATACAGCCATCGGCCAATCTCCTGGTCCAGTTGGTCAAAGGCTTTTCGTTCCGCGCGCCGCAGCACCAGGGCGCGAATCTCCGCGACTCTGTTCCCATCCGCATCCACTATGTCGATGTCGGCCGTAACTTCCGCGCCATCGCCGCGGCGCTCGCGCACCGTGACACGGCTCCACAGTTCGTCGCCGGGGCTGCGGAATACGCGATAGCTCTCGAGCCTTTGCGGCAGATAGGTCTGCGCCGCGCCGTTCGATTCGCCGCCTGGCAGCGCCGCGGCCACCGGTTGCAGGCACGCGTCCAGCAAAGCCGGATGAATCCGGTACTGGCCGGACTCGGCCAACAGGGACTCCGGAAGCCGGATGAAGCCCACAGCCTCGGACGCCTGCTGCCAAAGCCCTTCCACGCCCTTGAAGGCAGGCCCGAACTCCAGCCCTTTTGACCGAAGCGACGCATAGTGAGCATCGGGCTCAGTCTTTGCCGCCCCGCTTCGCGAAACGCCGGTCGGATCGAACTTTTCCTGCGGCTCCTGCCCGGCCTGATCCACTTCAATGGCGATGTCGCCGGCGGCATGAAGCACCCACGCCGGCGGCTGCTTCTCTCCCTTGCCGGCGAAACTGAAAATCTTGAAACTTGCGGAGTCCGATCCGGTCTCCGTCATCAGCAGCTGAATCGTCTTCTCCCCGTCTTCTGAAAGCAGCAGCGGGTGAGCGAGAACCAGGTCCTTGATCGCGGCCGGTTTGCCTTCGAACGTCTCGGCTGCCGCGGCCAGCGCCAGCTCCAGATAGGCTGTGGCCGGAAGAACGGCCTTGCCGAAGACGCGATGGTCTCCGAGAAAGGGCAGGTCCGCGAGCCTGAGCTGCTGCTCGAAGATCGGAGTGGCGGAACCCAGCCAGCGGCCCAGCAATGGATGGCCTGTTTCAGTGCCTGCCGGCGCTGCTCCCACGGCCGTTTCGCCGCTGGTGGAACCCTCAACCCAATACCGCTCCCGTTGAAACGCATAGGTCGGCAGGGCGACCTTCCTGGCCTTGCGACCCTCGTAGAATCCATCCCAGTTGACTGTTGCGCCATTCGCGTAAAGCCGGCCCAGGCCCTCCTGCAACTGCTGCCAGTCCTCGCGACCTTGCTGCAGCGACGGCAGCCACAAGCCCTCGCCAAGCGGAACGCACCCGCTGCCCATCCTGACCAGAATCGGCGAGGGACCGATCTCGACAAAGATCCGGTAGCCCTGTTCGTAGAGCTTCTGGATCGATTCTGAAAAGCGCACGGTGTTGCGGAGATTCTGAGGCCAATAGGCGCCATCGAGCAGCTTGCCTTCCCGAACCAGATCCAGGCGCATGCTCGAAAACAGCGGTGTCTTCGGAGTGGTGTAGCTCAGCCCTCGGGCGATCTGCCCAAACTCCGCCAGCACCGGCTCGACCAGGGGAGAATGGAAGGAATTCGACACGTTCAGCGCCTTCACCTTGGCGCCTTCTTTTTCGAGGCGCGCCAAGATCTCCTCGACCGCCGCCGCCTCTCCGGAGATGACCGTGCTTTCCGGCCCGTTGATCGCGGCAATCGACACGCGATCGCGGTAAGGCTCGAGAATCGCCGCCACCCGCTGCGGATCCATCAACAGCGACGCCATCTTGCCCACGGCGGTGATGCTGTGCATCAGCCGTCCGCGCTCCCGCATCAGCGTGAGTCCATCCTCGAGACTCATCTGCCCGGCGACTGTGGAAGCCACGATCTCGCCGACGCTGTGACCCATGATCAACGCAGGCTCGACGCCCCAGGAACGCCACAACGCCGCCAGCCCGCACTGCACCGCAAACATCGCCCCGTGGGTATATTGCGTCTGGTCGAGAGGGCTCGCCTCGCCCGGCTGCGGATAGAGCACCGACTTCAAGGGAATCGGCAGATGGCTGCGCAGCAACTCGTCGCAGCGGTCGATGATATTGCGGAACACCGGCTCGTGGTCATACAACTGGCGCCCCATGTTCAGGTACTGCCCACCCTGCCCTGTGAACAGAAAAACAATCTTCGGAGCATCGCTCCCCGGAAGCTCGCGCTGCAACCCTCCGGCAGCTTCGCCGCCGGCGCGAAAGTCCCGCAGAACCTCGCGCAACTCCTCCGCCTTTGAGGCCACAACGGCCAGGCGGTGAGAAAAGTGCGAACGGCCGGTATTGGCGGTGTAGCAAATGTCTTCGATCGACGCCGGAGAGGAACTCCCGAGGTAACCATCGTAAGCGCCGGCCAGTTCGCTCAAGGCCGCCGGATCTTTGGCGGAGAGGCAAAAAAGCTGCGTGCTTCGGGCGTTGCTCTCAGCAGCGGCAGGCGCTTCCGGCGCTTCCTCCACGATCATGTGCGCGATGGTGCCGCTTCCCCCGAAGAAGCTCAGGCCTGCCGCGCGGGCATGGTCCCCGCGCTCCCAGGACATGGCCTGGAGCGGCAGGACGGCTGGAATCTCATCGAGCGAAATTGCCGGGTTGAGCTTTTTGAAATGCAGGTGGGGCGGAATGGCGCGATGCTGCAGGGAGAGCACAACTTTGATCAACCCCGCTATGCCCGCCGCGGATTCGAGATGCCCCACGTTGGTCTTGGCTGTCCCGATCACGAGCGGATGCTCTGCCGATCTCTCCCGGCTATACACCGAGGCCAAAGCGCGTACCTCAATCGGATCTCCCAGCGGCGTTCCCGTTCCGTGAGCCTCTATATAGTCCACCTGGTTGGGGCGCAGCCCGGCCCGCTCCAGGGCCTGGCGCATCACCTCGATCTGGGCCAGTTTGTTGGGAACGGTAATGCCGCTGCTGGCTCCATCCTGGTTCACCGCCGAGCCCCGGATCAGGGCTTGAATCCGATCCCCGTCCCGCAGCGCGTCGGAAAGACGCTTCAGAACGACGATTCCGCAGCCTTCTCCGCGTACGTATCCGTTGGCCGACACGTCAAAGGTCTTGCAATAGCCATCGGGAGAGAGCGTTCTTGCCTTGGTCGACGTGATGCTGATCTCGGGCGAGAGGATCAGGCTGACCCCTCCGGCCAGCGCCAGGTTGCACTCCCGGTTGCGAAGGCTCTGGCAGGCGATATGGACCGCGACGCCGGAACTTGAGCAGGCTGTGTCCATTGCTATCGAGGGCCCCTGCAAGCCCAGGGTATAGGCAATGCGCCCAGCGGCGAAGCTGAGGCAGTTGCCGGTGAGGTAGTAGGCATCGATCGCGCCGGCTCGTTCCACCACCCGGGCATAGTCGGTGTTCGTAATGCCGAGAAACACGCCGCTCTGGCTGCCCATCAGCTTTTGCGGATCGATGCCGGCATTCTCCAGGGCCTCCCAAGCGATCTCCAGAGCCAGTCTCTGCTGCGGATCGGTCTTGATCGTTTCGCGCGGAGAGATGCCGAAGAACGGGGCGTCGAACTTGTCCACTTCCTTCAGGAAGCCGCCCATCCGGGTATACATCTTTCCTGGGCAATCTGGATCGGGATCGTAGTACTTGTCGATATCCCAGCGGTCCGCCGGAACCTCGCGAATCGCATCCACCCCATCGAGCAACAGCTTCCAATAAGCCTCGGGATCGGTGGCCGCACCAGGGAACCGGCACCCCATACCGACGATCGCAATCGGCTCCTTCTTCTCCCGTTGAAGAGCCTCCAGCTTGCGCTGCATCTCTTCCACGGCTTGCAAGGCCCGTTCCAGAACTACCCGGCGATCCATCGGATCTCGTGCGACATTCATTCGTAAGCCCTCTTCCGCTCCAGATCTTTCTTTCCGCCCGCGAGCGGCCTTACTCCAACTGGTCCAGCTTCCTGGCCAGTAACTCAACTAAACTGTCTTCCGAAAGATCGTCGTGCCACTCTTCCGGCTCCGCCGGCTCCACAGGTTCCGGTTGGATGACTTCGCGAACTTCCGCCGGCCCGGACAATTTCTCCACTGTCTCGGCCAGGTACTTCGAGAGGAACTCGACCGTGGGGTACTCAAAAGCAAGCGTCGGCGGAAGCGTACAACCCAGGCTCGCTTCCAGCCGGTTCCGCAGTTGCACCGTCATGATCGAATCCATCCCCATCTTGAAAAAGCCCTGCTTGGGATCGACCTGGTCTGAAGACGCGAAGCCCAGAATTCCGGCCACCAGCCCGCGAATCTCGCGATAGAGAATCGCCTGTCTCTCCCCGGCCGCGGCCTGCTGAATCTCCTGCAACAGCCGCGATGCCTCTTGCTCCTTTGCGGCCTCCGTCTTGGCCTCGGGCTTCTCCCGGACGATCAGTTCCTCAAGAAGCGGCCGTCTCCTTCTGGCCTCGTAAATAGGGCCGAAGCGTGCCCAGTCCACGTTCGCCACAACCTTTTGCCGTGCGCCGGTTTCCAGCAGGTAAGCCAGCGCATCGAGGGCCGCATCCTGCTTGAGACCTTTCAGTCCGGCGCGCTCGAAGATCGCGCCCAGTTCCCCGGAGACCAGTCCATCGCCCTCCCACCAGCCCCAATTCACGCTCAATACCGGTAATCCGTGAGCCGCGCGATGCTGCGCAAGCGCATCCAGAAAGTGATTGGCGGCCGCGTAATGCGCCAGTTTCTGCGAACCCCACACCGACGCGCCCGAAGAGAACAGCACAAAGAAGTCCAAGCCCTCTTCCGGCCCCTTTCCGGCCTGCAAGTGCTCATGAAGCATCCACGCCCCCATGACCTTCGATCGCAAAACCCCGTGAAGCTCCTCTGCCGTAAGCTCGGCCAGATCGTGCACGGATACGGTTCCCGCCGCGTGAATCACCCCTCGCAGCGGGGGATGGTTCCTGCGAAGCTCCTCCCACAGCAGCCTCATCTCCGCTTCATCGGCCACATCCGCCTTGACAACATGAACGCTCGCCCCAAGGCTCTCGATTTCTTGCACGGCGGCAATTCGCTTCCCAGTCTCGGTCCCGGCGAAGATCGCAGTCCAGGTGGAACGGTCTGGCAGGCCGGTTCGGCCGGTGAGCACCAGATTCCGCGCGCCGCACTCAGCCAGCCAACGGGCCAAACGCAGCCCCAGCCCTCCCAGGCCGCCGGTGATCAGATAGGTTGCCTCTGCCTGCAGAGTGAAAGCCTTCGCCGTTGAAACCCCAGGCCGCGATCTCACCAGCCTGGGAACAAAGCGCCGCTCACCGCGCAGCGCCACCTGATCTTCTCCATCCCCGGCATGAATCTCCTCCCAAAGCGCTGTGGCCATTGCCTCCGGCGAAGTGGCTTCCCCCTGTGCCGGAAGATCGAGCAAGCCGCCCCACAGCTCCACCTGCTCCAGGGCGATCACACGCCCCAGACCCCAGATTGGAGCCTGCGCGACAGAAAGCTGTTCCCCCTCCGCCGCCTCAACCGCCTGCGCGGCGCGAGTAACGAGCCAGAGCCGGAGCGCGTCCTTGGAATCCGCTAGCGCCAAAACCTGCACCAGGTGCAAGACACCATCGCTGGTAAGCGCCAGCGAATCCTCGAGGGCGTTCAACGAGAGCCCGGCGTCGGTTTCGGCGTCAAGCCCCGCGTCAAGGCCCCAAAGGTAAACAACTCCCAGGCGCGATTCGGTTTCGCATTCGGGCAGTTCCACAATCAGCCGCCGAAACTCTTCCGGTTTTTTCGGGGAAACCACAAACTCTCTCGTGCCCAGTGCTCGAAACGACTCGCCCGCATAAACAAGAGCGCACTCCTCGCCACGCGACTCGATCAGCTTCGCCAAGGTTGCGCCCAATCCACCCTTGTCTGCGAAGATCAGCCAACGACCCGCGGGCCTCTTACTCCATTCCGAGTTGCCTGCCTGTCGATTCTTCTCTTTCCACTGCAGCTCGTAGAACCAATCCGGATCGGCCTCGCCGGCCTCGATCTTGCCCGAAACATTCTCGGTCCAACTGTCGCCGGCGCCAATTCCGCGTGTGTCAGTTCCGCGTGTGTAGATCGCAAACGATCCCTGTCCGGGTCCGTTTTCGGTAAGAACAAGCTGCATCCGCAGCTCCGAAGCCTCAGGCAAAACCAGCGGCTCGGCAACCGTCATTGCAGGGATGCGATAGAGCCGCTCTCCGAAAGCCTCGCTGGCCGCTGTCGACACCATGGCGGCAAGGACCTGCTCCGGCAACGGCCCGTCGCCCTGAAACCCGTCTTTCCGAAAGCGCTCGCGAATGCCTGCGTCCAGCTTGTTCTGCCAGACGATGGCGCCCGGCAGGGTGGCCACCTCCGGCAAGCGAATCCCCAGCAAGGGATCGATCTTATGGCCGTTTCCAGGCACAATCTGCGCCCAGCCTTCCGCGCCGCCCGGCTCTGTGGGTTTTGCTTCCCACCAGAACCGCTGGCGCTGCCATGGGTACGACGGAAGCGAAACAACCTTGCCACCAGACGGGTAGAACCTCGACCAATCCACCGGGCACCCAAGCGCATAGAGCCGGCCAACCGACGACAACAGCGTCGTTCGCTCGTCTTTTTCCCGCTCCAGCGAGCCGATGGCGTAGCCCTCGCGGCCCACGCCGTGGAGACTCTCTTCGATCGAAGAGACAAGAACCGGGTGCGGGCTCAGTTCCACAAAAACCGTGTGCTCTTCCTGAGCCAACTGCTGCACGGTCTTCGAGAACAGCACTGGCCGCCGAAGGTTCTGAACCCAGTAGCTCGCATCGAAGGCCGGCCCCTCGCTTCTTTGCGCCTTGACGGTTGAATAAATCGGAACCTGTGCCGCGCGGGCCTCGATCCCCTCCAGGCCGCGCCGCAACTCCTCGGTCAGAGGATCCATCTGAGGGCTGTGCGAAGCAACGTCCACCTTGACCAGGCGACAAAAAATATCTCTTGCCCGCAACCCGTCGAGGATCTCTTCAATCGCGCCCGGATCGCCGGACAGCACCGTCGACCGCGGACTGTTACTCACCGCAACCGAAACGCGGGCCTCTCGGCCTTTCAGAACTTCCTGGGCTTGCTCGATGGGGAGCGCCACCACCGCCATGGCTCCCTTGCCGCTGACTCGCTTCAACAGCAGGCTCCGGGTGCAGACCACCCGCATCGCGTCTTCCAGGCTCAGCACCCCGGCAATAAATGCGGCGGCCACCTCGCCCATGCTGTGGCCCACCACGGCGGTCGGCTGAACTCCCCAGGAGCGCCAAAGCGCGGCCAATGCAATCTCAACAGCCACAAGGCTGGGCTGGATCAAATCGACTTCGCCCATCCGGTAGCCGGGACTCTCCGGATCGAGTTTCAACTGCTCCAGCAGCGACCAGTCCACAAAGGGCCGCATCGCCTGCTCGCACTTCTGCAGAGCTTCCCGGAAGACGCCTTCGGTCCGCAGCAATTGGCGGCCCATCCCCACCCATTGCGATCCCTGCCCAGGGCAGACAAACACGATCTTTCGCGGCGGATCGGTCTGGGCTCTTTCCGCGTGCACGCCAGCCAATCGCTCGCCGCGCAGAAAAGCCTTCAAAGCCTCGACTGCTTCCGACCGGTTCGCCGCCACCAGCGCCAGGCGGTGCTCAAGATGGCTGCGGCGCAAGCTGGCCGTATAGCAAATGTCAGAGAAGCTGGGCGCTCCCTCCTTCTCCAAAGCGGAGATGTAGGCGCGCGCCAGGGCCGGCAGCCCTTCTTGGGAAGCCGCCGAAAGAGGCAGTACATGCCCGAGCGCGGAGCCCTGGGCCGCTGCCTCGGCGGACTCCTTTGGCGGCGCTTCCGTCAGCACAACGTGCGCATTCGTGCCGGCGATTCCGAACGCGCTGACGCCAGCGATAAGCGGAGCGGAAGCCTTCGGCCAGTCCCTCAACTCGCGAGGAATCGCCAGCGGGAGCTTCTCCCACGGAATAGTCGGGTTGAGTCCTTTCAGATGAAGGCTCGCCGGAATCTTGCCGTGCTTCAGGATGAGGGCCGTCTTGATCAGGCCGGCAACCCCGGCTGCGCCTTCGGTGTGCCCGAAGTTCGTCTTCACCGATCCGACTTGGCAAACGTTCCCCTGGGAACGCCCCTCGGAAAGCACACTCCCCAATGCTCCGATTTCGACCGGATCGCCCGCCGAAGTGCCGGTGCCGTGCGCTTCCACATAGCCAACACTTCCCGGAGACACACCGGCATCCCGATAAGCGCGGCGCAACAGCTCTTCCTGGCCGATGCGCGCCGGGGTCGCCATGTAGCCGCTGCTCCGGCCGTCGTTGTTTACGGCGCTGCCCTGAATGAGTGCGTAGATCGGATCGCCGTCCCGCAAAGCCGCCGAAAGCGGCTTGAGCACCACGATGCCGGCCCCTTCGCTGCGCACGTACCCATTGGCGCCCGCATCTCCGAACTTGCACCGCCCGTCGGGAGCCATCATCTTCGATTGCGAATAGGCAATCGATATCTGCGGCTGCAAGATCACGTTGGCGCCGCCGGCCAATGCCAGCGAACACTCACCGCTCCACAAGCTCCGGCACGCTAGATGCACGGCGACCAGCGACGAGGAGCACGCCGTGTCAATCGTCAGGCTCGGTCCCTGCAAGCCGAACACGTAGGACAGCCGGCCGGAAGCTGAATAGCGGCCGGACCCGGTGGTCATGTAGAAATCCACGCCGGCGGGATCGGCAAACATCCGGCTCTCGTAATCGTTCAGCCACATTCCAATGAAGACGCCGGCATCGCTGCCTGAGAGCCGCTCCTGCGGCTGCCCCGCATCCTCGAGCGCTTCCCAGGCCACCTCCAACAGCAGGCGCTGTTGCGGATCGAGACGGTCGGCCTCCCGTGGAGAAATACCGAAAAAACTGGCGTCGAATAGATCCACCTGGTCAAGAAAGCCGCCCCAGTGGGTCATCATTTTTCCGGGGGTGGCTGGGCGGGGATCGTAATACTTGGCAACATCCATCCGGTCCGATGGAATCTCGCCGATGGCATCCATCCCCTCCCGCAATGCGGCCCAGAAGTCGTCAGGACCGGACACACCACCAGGAAAGCGGCAACCTATCCCCACGATGGCGATTGCTTCCCGGGTCTGCGCCCGCGACGCCGAAAGGTCTCGATGCAAGGCGCCGTGCGGACTCGCTCGGGAATAGAGCGTCGCCACATCTTCAGGCGTCGCATTCTGGTCGTACAGCGGGTCACGATCAGTCATCAATCACCCCAGGACTGTCCGCTTTCACTTCCGATTGCCCGCAGATGTCAGGTCTCTATTTAAGCTCTAATGCCGCGGAAGGCCAAGACGGACTCGCCAAAACGAAGGATATCCTCACCCCGAATCCTAGCCGCTCGCTGTTGGCGGAACAATAACACTTGCACCGTTCCGTCCCTACCACTTTACTGTCATCGTGAATGCTGGAAACACCGCATTTTGTTCGCGATGCGGGACCTCATCAGCCTTGAGAAATCGGTTTTTCCCCAGCCAGTAGGTCTCCATGATACCACCATCGATGAGTACCCGCCGGAACAGGAGAATCGCCATCCAGGGCAATCGAATTTGAATTTTCATGGCAAGCGAATATCTCTGGCTGCTCGAACGACTCCATCCAAGCGAGCTTTGTAACAGTCGTCCACCGGCTTCACCGACCCGCTGACTTGCTAACCCCGCGAAGAGCGGGCTGACTTGCTGCCTTTGTTCCATCCGTCTCA
>Ga0182027_10014728_pt1 | contig 10805 bp, 10 predicted proteins | sample 712E1DmetaG_FD_121300 | JGI IMG/M metagenome (GOLD analysis project Ga0182027, IMG submission 121300) | Permafrost microbial communities from Stordalen Mire, Sweden - 712E1D metaG (Illumina Assembly) | ecosystem: Environmental > Terrestrial > Soil > Wetlands > Permafrost | place: Sweden...
ACCATGGTAAAAAAAATTATTCCGGAAGAAAATACGCTCAATATCGAGTTGGAGGTCCAGGTGCTGGTAAGACCTGCCGGACCGGCCGGTTCGGAATGGCAGGAATTCGACCGCGGTCCGGGTTACATCCGTATCCCATCGGGTATGGATGTCTGTGTGCGCTTCCACAATATCGGCGATCTCGATCTGGCGGGGGTGCTCCCTCAGCTTGCCGGGATTCACAGGCTGGTTGCGCTGAACCTGTCGGAGAACCGCAGCGTTACTGACGCCGGCCTGGGGTATTTGAAGGCCCTGCCGCTGCTCATTGAGCTGAACCTCAGCTCGTGCGCTCTGACCAGTACGGGCCTGGAAGGCCTGAAAGTCTTCACCCACCTTGAGCGCCTGGACCTGAGCTATTGCAATCGCCTTACCGATCTGTGCGTTAAATCGCTCAATAAGCTGCGCTCCTTGACCTATCTGGATTTGAAAGGCTGCGTGAAAATCAGCAATGGGGGCTTGTCCAAGCTGAGGCGACCTGGGCTGACGATTATAATCAAATAAAAAAACCTTCCGGTTTTTCTGGTTCCGGAAGGCCCATTAATAAATTTTATATCTGTTGGAGCGCTTGCCCTACATTCCCATGGCGTTGAACGTTTCAAATACAGAAATCTTGGCGCCGCTTTTTAAAACCGGGCAGCCCCTTGCCACCGCCGCGGCTGCATCCAGTGAATCAGCTTTTATAATTGAATAGCCGCTGGCCATCGCGCTCACACCGTCGCTGACCTTTCCATCGCTGGCGACAGACTTGGCCTTGGGGTTAAATGGATTACCGCCATCGACCAAATTGCTGCCAAGTTTACCAAACCAGGTCTCCCAATCTTTCAGGACTGCTTTTTGTTCGGATTCACTGGCGGGCATACCACCGCCGTGGTAGAGTAACAAGTAGTTTGCCATTTTAGAGCCTCCTCTTGGCCTTTCTTTCTCGTTCTAATTCATGTTTGTGCGATCCAGGGGTTAGCTGGATGAGTTATTATATACTAATACGACCTTATATATAATATTATAACATGTTCTGTTTGGCTAAACAAGGCCATATTCGTCGATTTGTTCTAAACATTAGATTATTTTCAAACGATATAATAGGAGTACTGCGGTCAATCGATTATATCTAAGGGAGTAAGTCAACCACATGCCTTTACCCTTTGAAACCGCTCGTTTAATTCTGCGCTCATTCCAGGATGACGACCTGGAGACATTTATCGCCTATCGTTCCGACCCGCTGGTTGCTCGTTACCAGGGTTGGGATGCGCCTTATCCCCGTGAGAAAGCCATCGCCTTTGTAGAAGAGATGAAAAACAAACAACCTGGTCGCAAGGGTGATTGGTATCAGATCGTAGTAACTCTGAAACCTGGCCGGGAAGTAATTGGCGATGTGGCTTTCCACATTTTATCCGAGGATATATTTCAAGCTGAGATTGCCTTTACTCTTGCCCGTTCATTTTGGGGTAAAGGTTATGCTACCGAAGCAGCCGGCCGTTTATTAGATTATCTTTTTGGTGAATTACATCTCCAGCGGGTTCGCGCCATCCGCGATGCTGAAAACCTGGCTTCTGCCCATGTCTTGGAGCGTCTGGGGATGCGCCGGGATTATGATTATTTAGGGAATGTCTGGTTTAAGGGAAAATGGGGCAGCGAATACTTATATGCAATTCTGGATCGTGAGTGGCAGAACCGGCCATCATCCCGAAGATAGTGTCTTTTATCCATTATTTTCCTTACAAAATAATACTGCTAAAATGGATATTATTTATCACTCTATACCTTCCCGAGAATGTACACTCATGTTAGAATGACTTTGTGATTAGTTCCGCACAGCGACTGCTGGGAAACAGCTTTGCGAAATTGATGATCGATAAAAGTTACCTTTTTATTCACCGTTAGAAAAATTAAATACTTTATTCGTAAATGCGAAGTCACCTGCGAAGTGCCTGAGGGCTGGCTTATTTAGAGGAGGTTTCTAGTGAATTCGACTTTTACCGGTAAAAAAATGCTACTTTTCATACCTTTTGTTATTATTGTTTTTTTTGTTTTCAGCCGTTTACAGACAACGCAAGCTGTTGATTCTGAATCCTATACGATACAAAAGACAACCCAGATCGCTGAAATTGTGGCAACATCTGTTTCCAAAGAAACGGAGGTTGTTTCGGCCTTTCCTGTAAACATTGCTTCTGTATCGACTCTGGTAAAGCCCACTCCCACTTCGTTCTCTACCATATTGCCCCCATTGGATGAGTTTGTTCACGAGGTTGTTGATGGTCAGGCGGGTGATGTTTGCGGTCTATATGTTCCGGGGATTGCTGCCCTCAAGGTTGTGCAGCAGCCGCAAGGTAATCTTGGTTACATCGATCAGCATGATGGCACTGCAACTCAATTCCAGAGCGCCAACGATTTTGGGGCGGTTGGCTTGCTGGCACATAATTTTCTCGCCGGCCGCAATTTTTTCCGGATCAAGCCGGGGCAGGATATGATTCTGGTTAATGGGGATGGTAGTATTCACCATTATCATGTGTCAAGAATTGCAGATTATCAGCGTCTTTCCCCCACTGATATACGTAGTGATTTTCTGGAGTTGGCAAGCAATCAACAACTTTCGGCAGACCAGGTCTTCGGAAAATATTACCGAAATGCTCACCACCTCATTTTACAAACCTGTATCGATAATGATGGAGATCCGGATTGGGGTGTGCGGTTTATCGATGGTGATCCGGTCCAGTAGCAAAAAAGGAACTGCCCCAAATTATTGGGGCAGTTCTATAAGTCTTTCTAGGTTGCGGGATTCTAAGGGATAGTGATGACATTTCCGGGGTAAATAAAGCTCGGATTGGTTATCTGTGGGTTGGCCGCTTCCAACGCGCTTAATGTGACGCCATGGCTTGCTGCAATGCCGCTTAAAGTGTCACCGGATACAACCGTGTAAGAGTAGGAGCCTGTTACGGGTACTGGCGTTACCACGGTGGTTCCACCTGTTACCGGGATGACGGCGCCAGAGGGGAGATTGATTACCTCACCAACGTAAATCAAGCTTGGATCTGAAATTTGCGGGTTAGCTGCTTCTAGCGCAGCAAGGCTAACGCCGGTATTTACAGCAATACCGCTCAAAGTGTCACCGGATACTACTGTATAAGTTCCCGTCCCACCGGTTACCGGGATGACAGCGGTTGACGATGATATGTTGATTACTTCTCCTACATAAACCAGGTTATAGTCAGCTATCTGGGTATTGGCTTGTTCCAGGGCGCTCAGGCTGGTGCCGCAGGCTACTGCGATGCTGCCGAGAGTATCGCCGCTTTGCACAACGTACGTAGATCCACACGCAGTTTGCGTAATTGCTGAAACAGGAGCTGCGGTAAAGCCCATGGTTGTTAGAAGAACGCTACCCATTACAAGTAAAAATGCCCAGCGGTAATGTTTAAAGTCAAATTTCGTTTTCATGCTAAATACCTCCAAATTGTTCTAAGGCAGAGACAACATTATTAGCTCCCGGTTAAGGGTTTAGTTTTTGTGCCGTACGTTTTACCAGTAAACTCCTTTATCTCATCCGTCGTGCATCATTGACCTTATCCGACCATTTCAGCGCCGGTGAGTGCGCCATAAATGTGAATCCGTTATTTTCTATCTTATTATATGATTTATAGATGAACGGTTGATTAAATATTAGAATATCTTTATTCCAATTAAGTTTATGTATTTTTCCCCATTGGGGGGAAATTATTAAGAATGAGAGCAGCGCTATTCGGCGCTGCTCTCTTGCCTTATTGAGGGTTCTAGTTTATTGAGTCATGCTCTGGATTTTGGTGGCAACAAAGCTTTCACCACCTGTGAAGAAGCCATCCACCTTGATATTCACACCGTTTTGGATATTGTAGTTGCCTACGATGCTGGCGCTCATTTGAATGGTAGTGTTACCAATCAAGAAAGTATCCAGGGCTCCGGTTTCATTCAAAGAGCTCACTGTGCCTGCCACCACGGTGATGGGGTTATTGGTCAGGGCCAGAACTGAACTGGCCATAAAAGTGCCGGTGTTTGTGTAATATCCACCCAGCTCAACGTTCAAGCCATTTTGAATCTGGTTGGCGGCGGTTACGCCGGTGCTCACCTGCACGTTTGTATTACCTACGAAGAAGGCGTTTACACTGGAGGTCTGATTTAACGAGCCCACTGTGCCGGCCAATATTGCCGCGTATGTAGGCGTAGTTGCATAAGTAGTTACTATACCGCCCGTGACCGGGATTATTTCACCTTCGGCAATATCCGTGCTGGCAGATTCACCGTTTTCTTCATTTTGGGACACTTCTTCGTCTACTACAGTAATTTGTGTATTGTTGAGGTCGCGCCCCGTGATGTTTTCAAGTCTCTGTAAGAAATGAGTCTCATCTTCCGAATTCAAGAAACTCGATCCTTCTAATTTTTGGAGCTCAGCGCTGGTGAGGTGATGCCCGGTCATTCTCTCGAATGACTGAATAATTGAGTTATCTCGAGATTGGTTATTTCCGAAGAATGGATTGTTCCCGTTACTGTTGGACGCCTGGGTCGATCCTTTCGGGTTAAAGAAAGGTGTCTTTCCAGTATTATTCCACGGCTGGGTTGAGGTATTCTGGTTATTGGAGGAAGAATTCGAGCTATTTTTGACATTGCTCTGGTTGAATGTTACCGTATTTGAATTCGATCCTTTATTTTGATTAGAATTGTTCTGATTATTAGAGTTCGATCCTCCATTTTGCGAGCCATTTTTATTGTTAAAATTTTGGTTCGTCCCATTTGCCAGACACTTGAGGTACGATGCCGAATTTACGCCAAATGCCAGGCATGCCTGCCCTTGCTGGCTTGAAGTGTTCTGATTTTTAGAGGGTGAATTCGAGTTATTTTTAAAATTGTTCTGACTGAATGTTACCGGGTTTGAATTTGAATTCGTTCCTTTATTTTGGGTGAAGTTGTTTTGGTTATTTGAATTCGATCCTTTATTTTGAGTGAAATTATTTTGACTATTTGAATACGATCCTCCATTTTGCGAGCCATTTTTATTGTTAAAATTTTGGTTTGTTCCATTTGCCAGACACTTGAGGTACAAGGCCGAATTTATCCCGTATACCAGGCATGGATTACCTTGCGGGTTGGTCTGTGGAAGGGTCGCTGTCCAGGCGCTGGTTGTAGTAAAAGCCGACGAGACAACTACCGCTAGAATGCTACCCATAATAAGAAAATACGTCCAGAGACGATGTTTGAAATCAAGTTTAATTTTCATATCAAAAACCTCCTGTTGGTTGTAAAGCAAAGACAACATTAATAGTTCCCGGTGAAGGGTTTAGTCATTGTGGTACACGATCTACCAATAAACTTTTCTGTATCCGTCGTGTATTTTTTTGAACTTATCCGGCTTTTTCAAGACTGGTTAGTGTGTCTTGGATATATACAGGATAATTATTACCTTATTATGTGTATTATGAATGACTGGTTGATGAAATTATTGTAAGTATGTGTTATTCCGTCAAAGAAACCATACCAAAAAATAGAAAATTGCCAGTTGACTTTCAATGGAAAATTTGCTATATTACTTACATACTGTAAGTAATTGTTACATGCTGTAAGTTGACGTACTTTCCCCCTCAATGAGGTTCAATGAGCTATCCGCTTACGATTACCGGCTCGGCCATGCGCGACATAAACCGATCGGCTATCCTGGAAATTATCCGGCGGGAAAGCCCCATTTCGCGCACGGCTATTGCTGAACGCTTAGATGTCAGCTTGCCTACCGTCATGCGGATTGTGGATGAATTGATCGCGGATGGTTTCGTTCGCTCTCAAGGGGATACGGAGTGGAGTGGCGGACGGCGTCGCTCGCTGCTGGAATTCAATGCGGATGGACATGTGGTTTTGGGCGTAGACCTGGGTGGAACAAAGATCTATGGAGCGCTCTCGAATCTGGGAGGATCCGTGATCGATGAATTGACCATCGATCGCCACGGTACCCAGGGCGAGGAATGTTATGAGAAATTAACTGCCTTTATTGATTTGCTTCTAGCCAGTCCAAAGTTGGAAGGTAGAACGGTGCGTGGTATCGGCGTTGGAGCGCCGGGTGTAACTCTCCATGTCGAGGGGATCGTCAAATGGTCCTATGCCTTAAACTGGAAAGACTTCCCTCTAAAAGCGAAATTGTCCGACCGTTATCATCTGCCCATTACGGTAGATAACGATGTAAACCTGGCCGCTTTGGGTGAGTTGTGGTTTGGGGCCGGTCAGAATTGCCAGAATATGATCCAGATTACTATTGGCACAGGCATCGGCGCCGGGATCATTATCGATGGCGCTTTATACCGCGGTTCAAATGAGGCCTCAGGCGAGATTGGCAATATGATCCCGGGGCCGCAGTTCCTGGACAAAAATTATTCGGCTTTTGGCGCCCTCGAATCGGTCGCCTCCGGTACGGGTATTGCTGAGCGTGCTCGCAGTGTTCTAAAATCGCGCCGCAGTCCGGCCGATCTTGAAGCCCTGCTGGCGGAAGATGTCTTCGACGCGGCCCGCGAGGGACAGAAATGGGCCTGGAATTTGATCAATGAGACGGTGGATTATCTGGCCGTTTCGATCGCCAATTTATCGGTTTCTTTTGATCCGGATTTGATCGTGCTGGGAGGGGGAGTATCTCGTTCGGCGGATTTACTGGTTGCACCTATCCTTCAGCGAATTGAGGGGACGATACCGACTCTGCCCAGGTTGGTTGTTTCAAGCCTGGGCTTACGAGCAGGTGTGATGGGCGCCATTACCAACGTGCTCCACAATACTTCCAATTTCTATATCGTCCATAAGCTCTCCTAGTTGATCAAAGGAGGTGATTATCCGGCAACCAAAAACCTCAGTCATAAACTGTCAATTCGATTTGCCTCTCATATGATTCGAAAGGATGGAGAACCCTATGCGTACCTTCTATAAAATGATTCTGTTGATGGTGACTCTTGTTTTAGCCTCGGGTCTGATAGGCTGCCAGCCTGCTGCCCCAGTCGCTACTGCGGCGGCTACAACTCCCGTAACTCTTCATTTGTTGACAATGGATCAAGCCGGTTTGAAACCAGCTGAAATCGATCAAATTGTCAGCGACTTTGAAGCCCAGAACCCGGACATTAAAATTAACATGGAATACGTCGCTTATGATTCTGTCCATGACAAAATCGTCACCGGCATGGCCGCAAAACCACCGGCTTATGATGCTGCCATGATCGATGTCATCTGGCCGGATGAATTTATCAAGGATGGATACCTGTTGGATGTAACCAACCGGATCACTCCCGATATGAAGACCAATATCTTCCCGGCGGCCTGGAACGGTGTTACCCGCAACGGCAAGGTTTATGGCATGCCCTGGATCATGGACGTGAAATATTTTATGTATAACAAGGATATCCTCCAGAAGGCTGGCTTTACCAATCCTCCCACAACCTGGGAAGAGATGCTGGATCAGGCCAAGGTTATCAAACAAAAAAGTTTGGTGACTTATCCAATCGATTGGTCATGGGCGCAAAAGGAAGCGGTTATCTGTGATTTCACTGCTTTGCTGTTTGGAAACGGCGGCGCTTTCTTGGATGCAAGTGGCAAGCCCGTTTTTAATAACGATAAGGGTGTCCAGACTCTTGCCTGGATGAAGTCGACCATTGATCAGGGTTTGACCAATCCAAGTTCCATATCGAATGATGAAAATGCAGTAGAAGCTGACTTCCTGGCTGGTAAGGCTGCCTTTGCAGTCAACTGGCTCTTCCAGTACAGCGATTCAAATGATCCTACCAAATCGCAAATTGTTGGCAAGGCTGCTTTCGCTCCCATGCCTGTATTCGCTGCCGCCGCTCAAGCCGGCGTCAAGGGTTCCAGTGTGGATGGCTCCAGTTCGTTTGCCATTATGGCAACCACGCCTTATCCCGATCAAACCTGGAAATTCCTGACCTACCTGGCCAGTAACGAGATCCAGACGAAATATTCGTCCGAAATGCTGCCGATCTGGCAAAACGATTTTCAGGGCGCTAACCTGGCCAAATTGGAGGCTGCCACTCCAACCAACCCGATTACCGTTCCGGCCTTTTTGGCCCAATTCCCCTATGCCAATGAACGGCCGACCGTACCCTATTACAACGAAGGATCTACTGCCCTTCAATTAGCAATTCAAGAAGCCCTGACGGGTGGTAAGACGCCGCAGGCTGCCCTGGATGAGGCTGCTGCTACCTGGGTTAAACTTGCCGGTCAATAATCTATAAAATAAAGAACACCGGGTGGGTTTGCATGGCACGCAAATCCACCCACGATTTTTAAACATGACTGCAAATTCAATCCCCTCCAAAAAAGGCCGTCTTTCCCTGCGGCAGCAAGATGCTCGCATTGCCTGGCTGTTGATCATACCCAGCCTGTTGATTATATTGGGTATTACCATCTGGCCGATCATTTATACTTTTATCCTGAGCTTTTTTGTCGCACCAAACGGGATTAATCAGGTGCGAACCTTTACCGGTTTGAATAACTACATTGCCATGCTCCAGGATCAAACCTTTTGGGATACCATCGGACGGACTTTGTACTTCACAATCGTCTCGGTGGGTCTGGAGCTTGTTATCGGGCTGGCCATTGCACAGCTGATCCATTCCCACCCCTGGGGCTGGAAATTTTTGCGTTTCAGTCTGATTATCCCCTGGGCCGTTCCCACGATCGTTAATGGCGCCATGTGGCGCTGGATTTACAATGCCGACTTCGGCGCCTTGAATGGCGTTTTAATGGCGCTCGGTTTGATTAAACAGTATCAAGCCTGGTTGAGTATGCCCAATATGGCCATGAACCTGGTGATTCTGGCAGATATCTGGCATACCATGCCTTTTGTCGCTTTGATACTGCAATCTGCTTTGGCAACCCTGCCAGAGGAGCTGAATGAGGCGGCTGCCGTGGATGGCGCGAATGCCTTTCAACGTTTTTGGCAGATCAGGCTGCCCCTGCTCCGACCGGCTATTCTGGTGGCAGTGATTGTCCGCTCCGTAGATGCTTTCCGTGTATTTGATATCTCCTACATTATTACAAATGGTGGACCGGCCTTCAAAACGGTCACAATTACCTATTTGACTTATCTAAATACGTTTTCGTATGGAAAACCAGGCACCGGTGCGGCCTTGGCGTTCTTGATATCCCTTTTCACGATTGTTATGACTTTTATCTTTATCCGTTTTCTTTATCGTCCTGAGGAGACGCAATAATGCATTATCGCAAGCTTTTCAATAAGCTGTTGCTGTTTCTTCTTACCATACGGGTATTATTGTTTATTTTCTCGCCTATTCTCTGGCTGCTTAGCGCCAGTTTTTCCAACCAGGTGGAATTGTTTACAGTGCCCCCACATTGGATACCCCAACACCCCACCTTGCAAAATTATCTCGATATTATTTTTCCTTCAACCGCCGCCTCATCGGTTCCGCGCACTTATGCAACTGCTTTGTTGAATTCGATCAAGGTCGCTTCGGCTGTAACACTCATTTGTCTGGTGCTCGGCAGCCTGGCAGCCTATGCCTTGGTCCGTATCCCTTTTAAATTCAATCGCACCATTCAGATCGGTATTCTGGGAACTCGTATGATCCCGGAGGTATCGTTGGTAATTCCGCTCTTTATCCTCGCCTCCAGTCTGGATTTATTGAATAAACCGATTGTATTGATCATCGCTTACTTGACTTTTGCACTGCCATATGCCATCTGGATGATGGCAGCATTCTTCCAGACTGTTCCTATCGAGCTGGAGGAAGCCGCTCGCTTGGATGGCTGTTCGCGCCTCGGGATTTTGCTGCGGATAGTGGTGCCAATTTCTATACCCGGCATAATTTCTACCGCTATGTTTGTGTTTCTGCTGGCCTGGGATGAATTTTTCTATGCCCTGATCTTTACCAGCACGCTGGCTGCCGAGACGGCTCCAGTGGCCATTTCAGAGTTCATCGGTCGCTATGCCGTAAATGTCACCGGTATGATGGCCGGCGGTATCCTGGCGGCTCTCCCGCCTGTCATCCTTGGGCTGGTCTTTCAGCGTTATATTGTGAGCGGTATGACAGCCGGTGCTGTTAAGGGATAGATTTAGAATAGATTAGAGATTCTTGACAAAGCTGGTAATTAGATTACAATAGAATTGTAATCTAATTACGTCTATTATGCTTACGAGGGAATCCTGTGAACAATATGCCGTCTTACTCTTCCGAATCAGATAAAAATGAATTTCAGAATGTACCGGGGACTTCAACCGAAGATAACTCTCGGGCCGGATTTGAAGGACAAAGCGAGTCTCAAACCTCTGAATTCAAGGGCGAGCAGTCCGAAAATACTGCCGATCAAGAACCGCATACTGCCTCGGCCGGCCGGCCGGCAGCCGATGTCTTAAAAGATGCCTGGGAAAAGGTCGGAACCGTTGGCCAGGCGCTTGGGTCTGCCCTGCAAAGCCGTGGTAATGTAGTTATGGTGCGTGTAAACGACGAGGCCCTCCGTCATCTGGACATGTTGGTGGATGCTGAAATCACGAAAAGCCGTTCCGAAAGCGCTGCTTTGTTGATTAACGAAGGCATCAAGTCCAATCCTGCTATGTTCGACCGGATTAGTGAAGTTACCGAAAAGATCGCTGCTTTGCGCGCCGAGCTGCGTCAATCGGTCAAAGTGAACCCGGAATAGTTGTTATCCTGGCCGTTTGTGCACTTTTTGGCCTGGTGGGTTAGTCCCGCAGTTTTAACTGTTCTACCAGCCCCTCCATCTCCGGCAGGTTGATCTCTTCGGTACGC
>Ga0182027_10014730_pt1 | contig 10804 bp, 12 predicted proteins | sample 712E1DmetaG_FD_121300 | JGI IMG/M metagenome (GOLD analysis project Ga0182027, IMG submission 121300) | Permafrost microbial communities from Stordalen Mire, Sweden - 712E1D metaG (Illumina Assembly) | ecosystem: Environmental > Terrestrial > Soil > Wetlands > Permafrost | place: Sweden...
AAATTAGCTATAAAAAAAAAGACCCCAGAAATACCCGCTGCCGCGGTATTCTGTTGGTCTTCACTTCTGAAACGCACTTAGTCCCACTAAGTTCGTTCAGACTTGAAAAATAAAACCGAAGGTTTCAGTACAGACTGCTCTGCGACCTATATGACAACCGGCATCGTAAAATGCCTTTTTCACATCCGCCGCAGTTATAAAAATAACAAGTATTGAACTTTCTATCAAGGGAAAAACATTGAAAACCCGGTTTTACCACTTAACCCATTGCCTATCATATCGTTACAAGTGATGTTTTCTGGCAGAAAGCGGTTTTTTCTGCGGCCCCTTGTAAAAAAACGCTTTCGCCGGTATATTTATTGTAAGAAACCAGGGAGGCACGCATGCATGAACTCAATCAAAAGCTCAAAGTCGTCAATGCCGACCGCTCCAGCAAGTTTTTTTTAATCGCTTCAGTGATTTACCTGATCGGGGTATTGGTATCTTTGCTTGGGCTGGTTAAGGTGGCGTTGGGATAGCAAAAACGACTTTTATTTTCACTCCCACTCCGGCTTTTTATCGAGCGTAAAGATAATGAGCCGTTCGCCGGTCACCGTGCTGATGTCGGTGTGCAGGCTCTTGACCTTGCGGCGGGTGATGCTTTTAATAATGGATTCGAGTATGGCGCGCCCGTTTTCGATAAGTTCGATGCGCACCTGCTTGATGAGCTCGCGCGCCTTGGCGTTGCGCTCCGACTTCACGAGCCTGTATTCGGCGCGGGTGAGCACGCCCTTGAGCCTGACGATGATCATATCGTCAATGATGTACGTTTTGGTTTCCAACGGACCGCGGCCCATATATTCCTTTTCGAACCTCGTGACCGCTTCGCTGATTTCCGCCTCAACCTGGCCTTTTGATTTTTCTTTTTTCCCAAGCATTTGTTCCGCGACCCCTAATTAATGACTGGCAATTATTCCTAACTATATGTAAAATATATATAGTTCACATATTTTACGTGGTATCATTTGCGCAGGGAAATTATTTTGTGATGTTTACATTTATCCATTTTTTTTCCATGGTTCCTGTTTTCAGACGCGTTCGCGAGCTTCGTATCTCGCGCGGCAAGAAAGCTATTTCGTGAAACAAAGCAATTTCTTTTCTCCCCAACGCGACGATTTCAATGGCATCTCTTTTTATAAGGCATTTACCATCGGTATTATTTCCTTCGGCATCCTGATCGTGATTTTCCGCATTTCAGTGGTGTTTTTTCATTCATGGACCGTATTCGTCGGCGCGGCTTTCGTGATCGCGCTTCTGGTTTCGGCCCAGCTCTATTGGTTCAGGTGGTACGTGGCCGGTTATGTGCAGAAAATGGAAAAAATCATGCTTACCATTCGAAGGGTGCAGAACAAATCCAACTACCTCGACAGCATTCTTCAGGACTCCACCGATATAATCTTTACCACCGACATAGACGGATTTGTCCTCAAATTCAATAAAGGGTCCGAACTGCACTTCGGCTATACCCAGGAAGAAATCGTGGGCACTCCGCTCAAAAGCCTCTTTGTCAATGAAGCCGACGAGCGCAAGATCCTCGGCGTCGTGCTGCTGTCCAACAAATCGACCAACGACGAAATTCCCATGAAGACCAAGCAGGGTGAAATCATCCTGCTTAACCTGAGCATCTCGGAAATGAAAAACGATTACAACCAGATCATCGGGCTCGTAGTGACGGCAAAAGACATAACGGAAAAGAAAAAGCTCGAAATGGAGCTTGTCAAGAAAAACGAGCTTTTAAGCAAGCTCGCGATAACCGACGGACTGACCGAACTGTTTAACGTGCGCCATTTCTGGGAACAACTGATAAAGGAACTGAGCAGGTTAAAACGTAACCCCCAGCGCAAGCTTTCGCTGGTGATGATGGACATCGACCATTTCAAGGAGCTCAACGACAATGAGGGCCATCAAGTGGGCGACACGGTGCTCAGGTCGCTGGGACAGGTGATAAAAGCCTGCATCCGCAAAGACGTTGATATGGGGTTTAGGTACGGGGGCGACGAATTTGCGCTCATATTGCCCGATACCGATAAAATGCAGGCCAGGGTCGCCGCGGACCGTATCCAAAAACAACTGGGGGCATTTAAATTCGGAAGGATAAGCCTTTCCGTCGGCATTGCGGAGGCGAAGCCCGGAGATACGGAAAAAAGCCTGGTCAAGAACGTTGACGAATGCCTCTACACATCAAAGCGGGAAGGCCGTGCGAGGATCACGGTTGACCATAGCTAACCCCCACTCTGTACGCAGGAATTATATACGCTGGACGCTTATATAATTCAGCTACAGAGACTAAGAAACATCAGGATCGCACCCGAAGCGGCCACATTGAGCGATTCCACTTTTTTATCATTGAATGGTATCTTTACCACATCGTGAGCCATTCCCAGAGTTTCCGGAGAAATACCGGAGCCTTCATTTCCGAGAACTAATGCCAGATTTTCAGCCGCTGTAAAAGGCCTTGCTTTTCCGAGTTCGCCACCCCGAATGTCCGCAACCACGATCCTGAAGCCTTTGGACTTAAGCGCTTCCAAGATGGCGCGAAAGGCGGACGTTCTGCGCAGCCACATCGATACCATCGCGCCGCAACTGGCCTGCACGGCCTTGGGAGAAAACAGGTCGGCGCATTTATCACTGCATACGATCCCCGTAAAATCAAACGCCGCGGCGCTGCGGACAAGCGTTCCCGCGTTCCCCGGGTCCTGGATGTCTTCTAAAACCAGGATTTTATTCCCGCATACGGACGGTAATTCCGCGCTGGCGCAATCATCAGGCAGCGCTACCACGGCAAGAGGGCCGGAAGGATGTTGTGACAAACCAATTGAACGAAACTGGGAGGACGTAATGTAACGGAAAGGACAAGAGGGCCCCGAAATTTCTTCCATATCCTCCGAATAGATAATTTCGCTTATTCGATAGCCGGCCGCCTGCGCGATTTGCCGGATTGCCCTTTTGCCTTCAACCAGAAAAGCCCGCGCATCATCACGGCCCTTTGAAGTGTGAAGCGACTTGTACCATTTCAACGGTTTTAAAATTTGACTTCCTCCCTAAAAACGGGCAGATATAGATTGAGTAGCCGGACACGTTTGAGCGTCTCTGAATTATATACGAAAATGGAACGTTTGCGGGCGCCGAATTTCGACTCGGCGGCCTCATCCTGCCGCACAATGATTTTGGATGTGATGAGTTCATCCACCGCATCAGGGTCTATAAATCGTCCTTTTCCCGCTTTTTCCATTTCAAGTTCAACCTGAGCCTGCCCTACGGAAAATAAAGAAGCCTGGATTTTCCTTCCGCCTTTTTCCCCGGCGGCAAGTACCAAATCGATGAGCTCATCGGCTTTCTCGGACATGCCTTCGCCAATAAGCGCGCTGCCGCGCTGCTTTGAACGCAGATAGTTCATATACAATTGGAGAACTTCGGTATTTTTCAATACAATGTATTCCTGACCAGCCTCATTTTTCCGGATCATAAGCATATCTTTTAAAATGAGATGAAAGAGCACGTTTTCAGCCTCCAGGGAACCCAGCCCAATTGTTGCATAAATCAATTCTTTGGCCCTGGACAGCGAAACGCAGGTCATATCGTCTTTTTTAAAACCTTCGGTATCAGCCAAGAGAAGCAGGACCTTGATGGTTCCGGCAACGCTTTTATGCACAATATCGTCACTGGTTTTTTTCATGGTGTCGCGCAGACGCTTGACAACGAGTTTTATGATATTTGTCAACCATGACGGGATCCGGGCAAGTGTCCGCGCGAAAAGGTTTTCATCGATTATCGTTGCTACGACCTCCTCAAGCACCTGTCCTGTCGCCGCCCGTGGTTGATGGTCTAAAAGCGACAGCTCGCCTAAAACGCTGCCGGGCCCCAACACCGCAAGTTCAATGGTATTATCACCCTCCTGTTTTAAAATTCTGACCCTGCCGGACCGCAGGATATACATTTCCGTGCTCGTTTCGCCCTCAATAAACATGAGGCTCCCGCGCTTGAAGGTCTTTTCATTACGCTGGGTAATGTTCTTGTTTGTGCCGATTTTTGAACTGTTCATGTGATTTCCTGTTCAAAACGCGGCACCCATTCTTTAATCTTCTTGATCCTCCTGAGGACTCCTTTTTCAAAAATGAGCGTGGCATCGTTATTTTCCGCCGGCATTATAGTAATAAGATTTCTCCGTTTAAGGTCCAGAAGGCTTTTTTCCAGATGGTCGCTGTTTTTATTTTCCAGGTCTTTGATCAAGGAGGATTTAGAAAGCGTTGTTCCTTCTTTGGTTTCCAAACCTTCTTTCTGGGAAATATAGACGATATTGCTCAGCACGGCTATGGCTTCTTCGGGAATATTGATTTCTTTAAAAGTTTTCTTTTGGCTTTTCAGTTTAAGATATTCTTCCCATAATTGCAAAATTTCAAGATCATGTATGCACAGGTGTTTTTTATGCGCCTGGTCCACCACGATGGAAATTATTTTCCTTTCTTCCAGTCGGGAAAGAATCGCTACAGTCTCTTTTTTTTTGAGTCTGCATACATAATGGGACTCAACAATCACCAGATCATAATCCAGGGCCAATTGAGACGAGAACTCATATTTATTTCCCGGCAGGAGAAGCAGGACAAGCGCAGCGATTCCTCTGTCCTTGTCGCGCAACGTTGCCTGATCAACGCGTTTATTGGCGTCCCTCAGTCTGCTGACCACGATCCGGATGATGCTTGTAAGCCAGATGGGCATGCTTTTAAGCGCGGTCTGAAATGTTAATTCATTGATGACGAGAAGTTTCGCGGTTTCAAGGCACTTGACCGTCGCCGATCTGGGCATATTGTCAAGAAGCGACATTTCTCCGATGATACCGCCTTTTTCAACGGAGGCAAGTTCAATATCGCCCTCCGGCGTGTTCTTAAAGATCCCAACTTTCCCTTCCTGAACAATGAACAACTCCCTGCCCTTGGCGTCTTCTTCAAAGACAACCTCCCCCGGCTTGAACGTTTTAACGTTGAGTTGGGCCGGCCGCTGGCCCGTCTTAAGTTCCGCGGATTGATCTGATACATGCATGGGATTTTCTGTACAACGCACGTAGGTTCCCTGAGCGAAGCGCTGCACTGAGCAGGGCCGAAGTGCCGAAGGGAACCGTTGTCTGTTATTACTCACTTCCTGCCTGCCGTTCCAAGCATGAAACTTTTCATCCTTATAAGGCCACTTCGGCAGGCAGGCGACTTCGCTCGGCGAGCGGTTGAAAAAAAAGGGAAGATAGTGCCCATATCTTCCCTAAAATAATACAATAATATTTCCTGCTTGGAAAGACTTATTTCTTTTCCTTGATACGTGTTGATTTGCCGCTGACGCTGCGCAAATAAAAAAGCTTTGCGCGCCGGACTTTTCCCCGTCGGATGATTTTAATGTTCGAAATCATCGGCGAATGCAAAGGAAACGTCCGCTCAACATATACATTGCCCGAGACTTTTCGAACGGTGAACATTTTTCCCAATCCATTTCCATGTTTTGAAACTACAACCCCTTGGTATGGTTGTAACCGTTCCTTTTCACCTTCTAAAATCCTCAGCGACAGCGACACCGTGTCGCCCGGTTTGAATTCCTCTTTGTTCTCGGTGAGAAATTTTCTTTCGACGTTTTTTACTAGTTCTTGCAGCCCTGACACGGTTACCTCCTCTTGTTAATTTCGATCTGGATACCCAGGACGCCCCTTGTGACCCTTGGAAATCCCTGGCGAGGGGGAAATACCCGACGGGATATAAAAGGATTACCTGGATTATTAATCAAATTATTTCGTTCTAATCTTGATTTTCCTTCTTGCGATATTCTTTACGATATTCGTCCCACAGATCAGGCCTTCTCACCCTGGTAAGATCCATGGATTTTTCAATCTGCCATTTCCTAATGTTTTCATGGTGCCCGGAAAGCAAAATCTCGGGGACCTTTGCCTGTTCAAATTCTTCGGGGCGCGTATACTGCGGCGGACTGAGCAGACCGTTAAAAAAAGAATCGACCTCGGCGCTGTCGCTGTTTCCAAGGACGCCGGGTATAAGCCTCGTAATCGCATCGACGAGCGCCATGGCGGGTATTTCCCCTCCCGATAGGACATAATCGCCGATGGAAATTTCCTTGTCAACGTACCGGTCGATGATCCGCTGGTCAATGCCCTTGTAGCGTCCGCACAGCAGAATAAGGGCCTTTTCCCGACTGAGATCTTCAACAATCCGGTGGTCCAGCCTCTCCCCGTGCGGTGTGAGAAAAACCACCTTGGGCTGTAATTCCTTGAGCCGCTCAACGCTGGCCTCAATGGCGCGCGCGAGGGGCTGCGGTTTAAGGAGCATTCCCGGATCGCCGCCGTAAGGGTAATCATCAACGGTCTTGTGCTTATCATCGGCAAAGTCCCTGAAATTGACAAGCCCGATCAATATAAGACCTTTCTCACGGCCCCGCTTGATGATACTGTCCGAAAACGGTCCCTCGAACATTGCGGGAAAAAGTGTAAGAATTTCAAAGAACATATACTGACCTGCCTAAAGGCAGATAAGTTACTCTAAGCTTCCGAACGACAAGAAATTGTCGTTCAAAAGCCAAGAGTAACTAAATTATCTGCTCAAGTGCCGACTCCGACACGATGATGCATGTGTTGTCTCGGTCGATTTTCTCAATAATGCCCTTGCCCAGTGCTATCAAAACGGTTGATCCATCCTCTTTTCTGACATTCAAGGCGTCCATGGTCGGAAAGTTTTGCACCTCGGTCACAACCCCGATTAGTTTACGGGTTCCGGAGGTAACGACCGTCATCCCTTCAAGTTCATAATGATAGTATTCATTGCCCTTCAGCGGAGGAAGTTCTGTTTTATCAAGAAACAAAAATCCCCCGCGCAGCGTTTCCGCGCTGTCCCTGCTTTCACTTCCCTCAAACCTGCAAACATACCCTCGCGGGGACGTTTTTATTTCAATGAGCACCACCGCGCTTGTTTGCGACTCGCCCGGGCCTATCAGGACTTTACACGGAGGGGAGAGCCCGGCCAAAACCGTGCCGAACCCATCCACGTAACAGTGCCCTTTCAAGCCGAAAGGCTTACGCACCTGCCCTATGGCAATAAGCTCCGCATTCATTATGCGGTCTTTTGTTCTTCACCTTTTTTCACTATTTTTTTCGGCTTGCGTTTACGGTCGGGCAAACGTTCAAGGTTCATATTTTCAACGGTCAGTCCTTTTTTGAGGCCTTCGCGTTTTTCGTAAAAGCGGTCCTGTTTTAAAAGGTTATGGATGGTTTCGGAGGGCTGCGCGCCCTTTTCAAACCAGTAGGCAACGCGTTCGGCATTAATGACGAACCGCTTCGGGTTCTGTTGCGGGTTATACGAACCAAGGATTTCCAGAAACCGACCATCCCGTTTTTTATGGCCGTCAATGGCCACAATACGAAAACGGCTCACATTTTTCCGCCCGGTCCGGGCTAAACGGATTTTTACTGTCAAAAGGCACTCCTTACATAAAATGATTTAAGAAAAATAAATTTATTCATTAGTTAAAATCAGGGTAATCCCGTTAATCTGGTAAATCCAGGTCAAGAAAAGAAACTTTTTAATGCCGCCTCCTGTCCGCGGCGCGGAATCATTTTATTCATCCGCTTCATCATTTGTTTTATCGAATCGAACTGTTTTAAGAGTTTATTAACGTCCTGCACACTCGTGCCGCTGCCCGCGCTTATCCTGCGGCGCCTGTTACCGTCGATGATAAGCGGCCTATCACGCTCCTCCACGGTCATTGAATTGATGATCGCCTCAATTCTGGCCAACGCTTTATTATCAATATCCGCGTCCTTAAGCTGGCTTCCGACTCCCGGGATCATGGCCAAAAGTTCGGAAAGCGGCCCCATTTTCTTGATCTGTTGCAACTGGTCCAGAAAATCCTGGAGTGAAAAAATACTCTTCCTGATTTTTCGCTCGAGCTTTTTACTCTTTTCAATATCAACGTTTTCCTGCGCTTTTTCGACGAGCGAAACAATGTCTCCCATACCCAGAATACGCGAGGCCATGCGATCGGGATAAAACAATTCGAAGGCATCGGGCCTTTCACCGACCCCGATGAAATGTATCGGGACGCCGGTCACGCTCAGGACCGACAAGGCAGCACCGCCTCGGGCGTCACCGTCCATTTTCGTGAGGACGATCCCGGTGAAATTGATCTCTTTGTAAAATTCCGACGCCACCGTAACGGCGTCCTGACCCGTCATCGAGTCGGCCACAAAAAAGATCTCGTCGGGTTTGGTCTCTTTGCAGATGTTTTTAAGTTCCGTCATCATCTCGGAATCGATATGCAACCGACCCGCGGTATCGATGATGGCAAGCGAAATCCCGTCACGCATTGCCTGTTGCAAACCGTTTTTGCATATCTCAAGCGCCGAAGCCGAGCGATCGACATATACCGGCACCCCAAGCGATTTGCCGAGGGTTTCAAGCTGGTCTATTGCCGCGGCCCGGTGCGTGTCGCCGGCAATGAGCATCGGACGGTGCCCCTGCTTTCGGTAGTACAGGGCAAGCTTGGCGCACGCGGTGGTTTTTCCCGAGCCTTGAAGGCCCGCCAGAACCACGATATTGAGGCGGTTGGTATGAAACCTGAGGGTTTTTGCGGAACTGCCCATGAGCGCGGACAGTTCATCATACACTATTTTAACGAATTGCTGACCGGGGGTAATGCTGGTAAGCACATCGCCGCCCATGGCCTTTGCCTGGACATCGGCGGAAAATTTTTTAACGACGCGATAATTGACGTCAGCCTCCAAAAGCGCCCGTTTGACGTCCCGCATCGCCTCGGAAATGTTCTCCTCCGAAAGTTTGCCCTGGCCGCGGAGCTTCTTGAAAATCGATTCAAATCGTGTGGTAAGTTCTTCAAACATAGCGTTTCAAATCTAAAGAGACCAAAAATATTGGCTTGGCATAAAACATGGAAAATTTATTAAAGATACTTTCTGGAAGGGGATTTTGACAAGGATGTTAGAATATAAAGTGCATAATCCATCGCAACGTGAATTATTTTTTCTGGCTCAGAAAGGACATTCTATGACATTCCTTGATATTATTACAAAGCGCTATTCGGTCCGTGATTACGCTGACACTCCGGTAGAGGAAGAAAAACTCCTTAAAATTTTGGAGGCGGGAAAATGGGCCCCATCGGCATGCAACATCCAGCCATGCACTATTATCGTCATTCGCGATGGCGCCACAAAACTGAAACTGAGACCTGCATATAATCGCGACTGGTTCGTGAGCGCGCCGGTCATCTTGTCCGTATGCGTGGACAGGTTGAGCGCCTGGGTCCGATCCGACGGGGTCAGTTACGGCTTTGTCGATGCCGCAATCGTAATTGACCACATGGTCCTCGCGGCCACGGAGTTAGGATTGGGCACCTGCTGGATCGGCGCGTTCAAAACACAGGAAGCAAAGAAGGCCCTCCGGCTTCCTGAAAATGTCGAACCGGTTGCGTTCATGCCTCTGGGCTATCCCAAAGGCCAGGCGCCCAAGAAAAAACGGAAAGAACTGGAAAAACTTGTTTGCTGGGAATATTTCGACGGGAAGAAGTAAGGAGAATTTAAAAATGCGGCATCGGCAGGGAAAAGTCGGCGTTTATCTATTGTTCCTTATCGTAGGACTGCTTGTTGGCGCGATGGCGGGGACTGAATTTGTCAAGTGGCTCTACAGGCAACAGAACGCGTCATCCTTAAATGCCCCCGCGGCGGACCAAACCGCATCAGGAATACAGCCGATAAAGCCATCCACAGACCAGCGTGCCGTCAGTATATCACGTGAAAACGCCATTGTCGAGGCCACGAAAATGGTTTCGCCCAGCGTCGTCGGCATCGTGGTCACGCAAGTACAACTCGTCCGACACCCCTATGGTTCCGATGAGTTCTTCGATTTCTTCTTCGGCCCCGAACTCATGCCCCGCGTCAAGGAAGTGGAACGGATGGGTTCCGGTTTTGTTTTCTCGAAAGAGGGATATATCCTGACCAATTTTCACGTGGTTGAAGGCGCCCAGAAGCTCTTTGTCACGTTTTCCGACGGAAGACAACTCGAAGGCAAAATCATCGGCGTCGACCCTCAAACCGATCTTGCCGTAATTTCCGTAAAAGGGCTCGTCTCTTCTAGCGCGAGGCTCGGCAATTCCGACACCTTGCTCATCGGAGAGTGGGCCATCGCGATCGGCAATCCATTCGGTTTTTTCATCAACGACGCCCATCCAACCGTCACGCTCGGCGTGATAAGCGCGGTTGACCGCAATTTCGCGCCGTCCGAAGGCGTCTACTACCAGGGCATGATCCAGACGGACGCGGCGATCAACCAGGGCAACTCGGGCGGACCGCTGGTCGACGCACAGGGCGAGGTCATCGGGATCAACACGTTTATCTTTACAGGAAGCGATAGCTACCGGGGATCGATCGGCATCGGGTTTGCCATTCCAATCGACCGCGCAAAACGGGTTGTCAAGGAGCTGCTCTCCTTCGGCAAGCGCCGCACGATTTATACCGGTATTTCGGTGCAGGACCTAAACCGCTCCATCGCGCTTGCTCTCGGCTATGACCGGACAAACGGCGTCGTGGTCTCGGAAATCCATAAAGGGTACCCGGGCGAAACAGCGGGACTTAAACGAGGCGACATTATTTTGCAAATGGGAAAACGGCGGATCTATTCGTCGGGCGATATCGACGGGTTTTTCCTCGATTATTTCGTCGGCGACTCCATAAACATCGATTATTTCAGGAGCGGCAAGCATCAACAAACCCGGA
>Ga0182027_10014732_pt1 | contig 10803 bp, 9 predicted proteins | sample 712E1DmetaG_FD_121300 | JGI IMG/M metagenome (GOLD analysis project Ga0182027, IMG submission 121300) | Permafrost microbial communities from Stordalen Mire, Sweden - 712E1D metaG (Illumina Assembly) | ecosystem: Environmental > Terrestrial > Soil > Wetlands > Permafrost | place: Sweden...
CGCGAACTGGACCGGCATGTGAGCGTCGAACCGCACCGCATTCATCATCGCTGCGTCGAATGGATCGCTGACAATAACTTGCAACGTGCCATTGTCCACGGCAGCCGGCAGCACGAAGTATTGAAAGGCGACCTTTGTGGAAATCTTGCCGCGCGCCTCCGTTGGAATCGTATATTTATGCAAATCCACAAAAGACCAGCCCAACGCGGTCGCCAGCCGTTGAAGAAAAACGTCCTCGGCCAGGCCGCGTTCGCGCGCAATAAATGCCAGCAACGGCTCTTGTGAACCGTTGTCCACAGCCGCGCGCCATGCATCGCGCCAATCATCGAATTGACCGGGAGTGGCCTCGACAATTGACGCGACAAGGTTTTTTACGGAGCTAAAACCCATTGGTTACCCCTGTTTTAACAGCCAAATCCGTGAAAAGTTGCTGGATTTCGGGAGATTAACAAGCCCGAACCGATTAAAACGGCTTGAAGCGGATTTCGCCGAATTTACGCCATAAAAATGAATTTCAATTTGCGCCAATTCGTGTAATTCGTGTTCCCAATGAGACAATTCGCCAGCATCACCGTCATCGGACGCGACAAAACCGGCGTTATCGCCCGCGTCACAAACTTCCTCTTCGAGCAAAAGGCCAACATTGAGGCGCTCGAAGAACAAGTCACACGCGGCCAGTTCAGCATGACGCTCCAGGCTTCGTGGCACGCCGCCGATTACAGTACCGCCTCCATCCGCGCCGGACTCGACATGCTTGCCAGACAGCTCGGCATGGAAATCAAACTCCGCTTCACCGACCCCCGCCGTCGTCAGCGCTTCGCCATCATGGTCACAAAGGAAACGCACTGCTTCGAGGCGCTGATGACCGCGCACCGCCGCGGCGGGATCAAGGCCGATCCGGTCCTCGTTTTGGGCAATCGTCCGGACCTTGCACCGCTCGCCAGAAAATTCAAGCTGCCGTTTGCTCGAATTCCGTGGAATGACCGTGCCAGGGCTGAAACCCGTGCGTTGCGCCTGCTCGAAGAGCACGAGATCGATTTCGTTGTGCTGGCGCGCTTCATGAAAATTCTCTCGCCGAATTTCGTGTGGCGTTACAAAAATAAAATCATCAACGTCCATCCATCGCTGTTGCCGAGTTTTCCCGGCCCGCAGGCGTATCGGCAGGCATATGAACAGGGCGTGAAAATTGCCGGCGTCACGGCGCACTTTGTTTCCATGCGATTGGACGAAGGACCGATTATTGCGCAAGGCTCGTACCTAATCCGCCCCGGTATGACGCTTAAGGAACTCGTCGCGCGCGGCCAGCAACTCGAAGCCACCGTACTCGTCAAAGCCGTGAAACTTTACCTCGGCAAACGGCTCGATGTTTATTGGGGCGTAGTGAAGGAGATTTGAAGAATCGTCACGACATGTGGGGCAATAACAATCCAACATCATTCGCCCGCCATCTGCTCCAAACACAACTTTTTGTAACGAAGCAACTTATCCTGTTTTCGAAACAGCCGCCGGTCTCACTCAATCAAAACATCAACAGGCCGGATTCTTTGATGTTTGCATCGGCGACATTTCGGGACTAGGGTGTGAGTATCGAAAGCTGACTTTGTGGGTATGTGTTTCTGGCGGCGGTGATTTTCGTCGCGCGGCACGGATCGGGTGAAATGCTCGTAGAATGGTTAACCCGCCCTGCGCCACCGTCCGAGTGGGGCACGGATTTGTTCAGTTTTGTGCAAGAGTCAGGGTTTCTTTTCGTAAGAGTGGACAAACAATAAAGCGCCTATGACAACAGGCGCATAGAAAGTGGGAAACTTATGTTAAAGAAAATGATGAGAGGCGGCGGCAGCACCCGAAAACAAACCTTCTCGTTCAGCGCGCCAGGCGCACTCAGCGTGCAATTGGTCGGCGACTTCACTCAATGGGAGGAGCGTCCCATCAGCCTGCAAAAGGGCATGGATGGCGTGTGGCGGGTTGCAGTCGAGTTGAAGCCGGGGACGCATCACTATCGCTTCCTTGTGGACGGTCAATGGAGTGATGATCCGGAATGCACTCTCCGCGAGCCGAATCCTTACGGTGGCAACAACATGGTGCGGCATGTGAAGTAAGCGCCTCCGCGCCAATCACAGCCCAAGTTGGAAAATGGGAATCATGTGTGCGGTGTTAAAAACACACCGGGGCTGTGGCTGTTGTCTTTCTCAAGGTCTGTCAATCAACCAATGAAAATCGAACCTCAAAAGTTCTGCGTTCGCGAGGGCGAAAAGGTCAAACTCAAGAAATGGCCGACGCAAATCAGGCCGTTTTACAAATCGAGGGGACATTATCAAAAAATCCTGGCCGAACACACCAAGGAATTGAGCAAGCAACAAAGCCTGCTCTACGCCAACAACCGCTACGCCGTGCTGGTGATTTTTCAAGCAATGGACGCCGCAGGCAAGGATGGCGCGATCAAGCACGTCATGTCCGGCGTCAACCCGCAGGGCTGCGAGGTTTTCAGCTTCAAACGTCCGGGCGCTGAAGACTTGGAACACGACTTTCTCTGGCGCACCACCCGCCGGTTGCCGGAACGCGGTCGCATCGGCATTTTCAACCGTTCCTACTATGAGGAAGTGCTCATTGTGCGCGTGCATCCCGAAATTTTGCGCGCGCAGGAACTGCCGGAAGAATCGCTTCAGGACAAGAATTTATGGGAGCACCGTTTCCGTTCCATCAACGACCTGGAAAAACATCTGCATTGCAACGGCACCCGCGTCGTCAAATTTTTCCTGCATTTGTCCAGGGACGAACAACGCCGGCGGTTTCTCGAACGCATTGACGATCCGGAGAAAAACTGGAAATTCAGCCAGGCCGACATCGCGGAACGGAATCGCTGGAAAGATTACCAGAAGGCCTACGAAGACTGCCTGAGCGCGACGAGCGCCAGCCACGCACCGTGGCATATCGTTCCCGCCGATGACAAGGAGAACGCCCGGCTTATCATCTCGCAAATCGTTCTCGACACATTGAAATCGTTGAAGATGAATTATCCCAAAACCGGCAAGGAACATCGGAGGGAATTACAGTCCATTCGCAAATTGCTCGCGAAATGAAAACTGATTTTCCACCATGACCGACATGATCGCCGCCACCGCTGTCATTTCCCATCCGAAGCCGGTCATTCTGGCCATTTTCGCCATCACTTATCTCGGAGTTGCGGCGGGGCGCGTGCCGGGATTGAAGTTGAATCGCGTGGGCATCGCGCTGCTCGGCGCCATTGCCATGATGATTTTTAGCGGCATTGGCACGACTGATGTCGTTTCCTGCATCAACTGGCCAACCATTTTCCTGCTCTTCGGATTCTTTGTCATTTCAGCCCAACTCCGATTGTCGGGATTCTACGACCAAGTGGCCAATGGCATTGCGGCGCGACTCGGACGCCCTGCGTTGTTCCTGTTTGTCCTGATGGTGGTGACCGGCGGGCTGTCCGCCTTCCTCAATCACGACATCGTTTGCTATGTCTTCGCGCCGATTGCCGGAGCCGCGCTTCTGCGCAAACAAATCAATCCCGTCCCCTTTTTGATCGCGCTCGCGATTGCGAGCAACATCGGCGGGGCGGCAACGCTCATCGGCAATCCGCAGGACATGATGATCGGACAAGTCGCTCATCTGGACTTTGGCCATTATCTGCTTTGGAGCAGTGTTCCGGTCATTTTTGCCATGGCCGCTGCTTACGGAATCATCTGGATGCTCTCGCGTAAAACGTTGCAATCCTCTTTGCCCGCCCCGGATGAATTAACGCATCAAGTTTATCCGTTCAATCGGCCGCACACGATCAAGGGACTGGTCATTCTCGCGGTGGTCATCGGCCTGTTTTTCTCACCGTTGCCCAAAGAAGTCATCGTCCTCGCCGCCGCCGGCATTCATTTGGCCAGCACCAAGTTTCGTACCGACGATTTGCTGGGATTGGTGGAATGGCCCATCCTTGTTTTGTTCATGGGACTGTTCGTCGTCACCGGCGCTTTTCAATCCACCGGCTACGGCGACCAGGCCGTCCAATGGCTGGCGCGCGGCGGATTCGATCTCAACGCTCCGGCGACTCTGGCTCTGACGACAGCGGGGTTGTCCAACCTGATTAGCAATGCACCGACCGTAATGCTGCTGCTCAAAGTCATCAATCTTTCGCAGCCCACAGCAGCTTACATTCTGGCGCTGGCCAACAGCTTTGGTGGAAGCCTTATCGTCATCGGCAGCATTTCCAACATCATCGTGGTTCAACAGGCACGCGCATTGGGAATCAAAATTTCCTTCTGGGATTTTGCCCGATTGGGCGTTCCCGTGACGCTGGCCGCGCTGGCCGGACTCATCGCTTGGATTGCCTTGGTTGCTTAAGAGCCTATTGAAAAAGTAGGAGACGACGTAAGGAGTCTCTAACTTGTTCTTCGAAAACCAAATAAATTTAAAACTCATCTCCTACAAAGGAAGAGATTTTCAACGGATTGTTCTCCAGAAAATGCTTATTCAAACACGCTTGTTCCTCGACTCACTTTGCTGAAGTGATATTTTGCTGACGTGAATAAGTTTTTAATCGGCCTTTTGGGCGCGCTGGCGGCAACAAATCAGACGCCAGCGTCCAGCAACGTCATTCAACAAGGCGCCAGCGTTCCGATTTCGATCACGAATTCAATTGGAACGACAGAGATGGAATTGGAGCAGTTGATGGCGAAGGACGACGCGGCGCAGACTGAGGTGGCCAAATGGATCCAAGACAATAATGCGTTCGCGGCGCAGGGTGCAGGCGAGTCTAAAGTGGAATTGAACCAGCGCATCATGGCCCGGCTGGATGGGATTCGTGCAAGTTATGAGGATTTTTTGCGGCGTTATCCGAATTCCGCGGGCGGTCATCTCGTTTATGGCAGTTTTTTGAACGATATCGGCGAGGAAAAAGCCGCGATGCAGCAAAACGAAAAGGCCAGCCAGCTCGACCCCAAAAACCCGGCGGCCTGGAACAACCTCGCCAATTACTACTGCGAAAACGGTTTGCTGACAAACGCCTTCACGGATTACGCCAAAGCGATTGAGTTGAATCCGGCTGAACCGGTTTATTACGAAAATTTCGCGACGGTGGTTTATCTTTATCGGAAGGATGCCATGACGTTCTACCACATCGACGAACAGCAGGTTTTCGACAAATCACTCGTGCTCTATCGCAAGGCGACACAACTCGACCCGGACAATTTCCGGCTCGCGACCGATTGTGCGGACAGTTACTACGAAATCCGCCCGCTCCGCACCAATGAGATGCTCACGGCCTGGAGCAACGCGCTTCAAATCGCCCACAACGACATCGAACGTGAGGGTGTTGATATTCATCTTGCCCGAATCAAAATGCTGGCTGGACGTTATGCCGAAGCGCGGACACAACTCGACGCCGTGACCAACTCAAACTATGCCGACCTGAAACACACCCTCGAACACGCCATCACCGAACGTGAAAACAAGGCGACAAATTTCATGGTTGTTTCAACCAACACCACGACCATTTCCACGAATGTGGTGATTGCGCCCACCAACACGGCAGCTTCCGACAAGTAGGAGACGACGTGAGGAGTCTCTAACTTCTTTATTTGTTTGAGTCTCGTCACCGGTCTTCGCACCGAAGGCTACGACCCGGCAGGCCTCGACTCCTACAAGAATTTGAGCTTTGTGCCTTTGTGTCTTTGTGGTGAAATGAATGTGGCATGAGCTTTTACGATAAATTGAAGTTTGATTCGAACGGCCTGATTCCTGCCATCATTCAGGAACAAGGCACCGGTCGCGTCCTGATGATGGCGTGGATGAACCGCGCCTCGCTGGAAAAAACCGTTGCCACCGGCAAGACGCATTTCTGGAGCCGTTCACGCCAAAAATTCTGGATGAAGGGTGAAACCAGCGGCCATGTGCAACAAGTCAAAGACATTGCCTTTGACTGTGATGGCGACGTGTTGCTCATTCAAGTGGAACAAACCGGCGCGGCGTGTCACGAAGGTTACAAATCCTGCTTTTTTCGCTCGATTGAAAGCGACGGCAAGTCGTTCAAAACAACAGAGCCGCAATTGCAAAAGCCGGAAGAAATTTACAAGAAGAAATGAAGAAGGCAGAAGGCGGAATGAAGAATTCTGCCGGCATGAATAAAACTGTTTGTTTCTTCATTCTTCATTCTTCATTCTTCATTGGTCATGTATTCGCCAAAACTCGATGAATTTTTGAAGCTGGCAGCGCAGGGCAACGTGATTTCCGTCACGTGCCGCTTGCTGGCCGACATTGAAACGCCCCTCTCGGCCTATCGGAAAATCCGAGGACAGGGTGAATCGTTCCTGTTCGAGTCCGTCGAAGGCGGCGAACATCTGGGACGTTACTCGTTCGTCGGCTGCAATCCACGCGCGGTCATCAAACAAACCGGCGACCGCGTTGAAGTCATTGAAAGTGGAAAAGTCGTTGAAACATTTGAAATCAAAGGTAGGGCGGGCAGTCCCTTGCCCGCCGATGGGAAGTCGAACTTCGACCGGCGCGCTGGGGACAGCGCGCCCTACCAGATCGCGGACGGTCTGGTCGTTGTCGAACGTTTGATGAAAAAATACCGCGGCGTTTCCCTGCCCGGTTTGCCGCGGTTCACCGGCGGCGCGATCGGCTTCATCGGTTACGAATTCATTCATGATGTCGAGCCGGTTGTGCCGCGTCCGCCCAAGGATGAATTGGGCACGCCTACGATGGTTTTCCTCATCGCCGATCAATTGCTCATTTTCGACCGTGTAGCGCAGACTATCACCGTTTTAGTCAACGCGTTCCTCGACGGCGCTACGAATCCGGCTGAAGTTTACGAGGATGCTGTTGCGGAAGTGGAACGGCTGGTGTCGCTGCTCGAACAGCCGAGCGAGCACAATCCGGTGAGCGTGCCGGACGTGATGCCGGAAATAGAATTCCAATCGAACATGTCGAAGGAAAAGTTTTACACGAACGTCCTCAAGGCCAAGGAATACATCACGGCGGGAGATATCATTCAGGTTGTGGGTTCACAGCGTTTTTCCACAGCGACCAAGGCGTCGCCCATTGACATTTATCGCGCCGTACGCTCCATCAATCCGTCACCGTACATGTTCCTGCTGGAGCTGGACGGTTTTTCACTCGTGGGCGCATCACCGGAAATCCACGTGCGCTGCGAGGACGGCAAGGTCGAAATCCGGCCCATCGCCGGCACGCGACAGCGCGGCAAGACCGATAAAGAAGATGCCGCTTTGGAAAAGGAATTGCTGGCCGATCCAAAGGAACGGGCCGAGCACGTGATGCTCGTGGATCTGGCGCGCAACGACATCGGACGCGTCTGCGATTTCGGCAGCGTGCAGGTGAAGGAACTGATGGCCGTCGAACGTTACAGCCATGTCATGCACATCGTGACGCAGGTCGAAGGAAAACTTTCCGCCGACAAATCGCTTTACGATTTGATGCGCGCCACGTTTCCGGCGGGCACCGTGAGCGGCGCGCCGAAAATCCGCGCGATGCAGATCATTTCCGAACTCGAACAAACCACGCGCGGACCGTATGCGGGATGTGTCGGTTATTTTTCATTCAACGGCAACCTCGACACCTGCATCACCATCCGCACCGCTTTGCTCAAGGATGGAAAAGCCTACGTGCAGGCCGGTGGCGGCTGGGTGAACGATTCGACGCCCGAAGGTGAATTTCAGGAAACCGTCAACAAATCCATGGCCATGCGAAAAGCCGTGGCAGTAGCGGAATCTTTTTCACGGTGAAAAATGTCGCGCGAAGAAGACGAAGGAATCCAGCCACCCGGCTTCGCCAAGCTTCGCCGAGGCGGGCAGATGAAACACGGATTTTTTGACACGAATTGCACGAATTTTCACAAATTGAATTCGTGTTAATTCGTGTCTGAAATTTGTCGCAGAGCGACGACGGAAATTAGCCAGCCACGAAGTGGCTGGTTGGAACGAACAAATTGATTTCGTGCCGAAAGGCACGGCGGAATTGAGCGGATGTTTTCCATCGTCCCTTGCGGGACGAATTTTTGCTGGCGGATTTTCCAGCCACTTCGTGGCTGGCTAATTTCCAATGCTCCTTCGGAGCAAAGAGCGCTAGACAAAAACTTTTTAGGAAAAAAATTGAAGCCATGAAACGAAATAGGCCGCAAAATACGCTGTCTAATATTTGTTAGGCATCATGCACACATATAGCACTCTGGAAATGTGTTGGCTGGTAGCAAACATTATCTTTGCCCTGTTATCCATGTGGTTTTTGTTCCCACAATGTAAAATACCACTTTGGAGACGACTGATATGGATTGCATTTGTTTGGGGAGTTAATGCAGCAGGCAATTATTACGATAACAACGTCATGTGGTTATTTAATCATGCCTCCTTTTATCGGCCATTTTGTCTTTGGGTCGCTTGTGCTGCTATTTTTCCTTGGGTTGGCCGTAGTTCATGGAACGAGTGGTCTGATAGATTCGAGCAGAGCCATCAACGATTTCTTTGGGTTGTCGTGGTTGTGATGTTTTTGCTCATTCCAATTGTCGCTTATTGGATGTGGCATTAGATCTGACGTCTAACACCCAGACAGGCTGCAAATTTTTAGAACTTCTACCCACGCCGCGCGACAAATTATTAAATTGTTGAAGCACGCATCTTTTGTTAAGTTGCAATCAGGTCGGAGAATTATGAGGTGTTGGCATTTTATTACCATTGCGGGGCTGCTCTTGGGCGCGACGACCCAGGCCGCGCAAGTCGGGTTGATTAAAATCGACGGCGCCATCGGCCCGGCCACAGCCAGTTATATTTCCCGCGCAATTGACGTCGCAACAGCGCAAAACGACGAGTGCCTCATCATTCAACTCGACACTCCCGGCGGTCTTCTTGAATCCACCAAACAAATCGTCCAGACCTTTTACGCCTCGAAGGTGCCTGTGGTTGTCTATGTCGCTCCATCCGGCGCGAGCGCGGGCAGCGCGGGCGTATTCATCACTCTGGCCGCTGATGTTGCTGCGATGGCGCCAAACACCAGCATCGGCGCGGCGCATCCGGTTGAAATCGGCACCGGCGGCGGCGTGGAAAAGACCGATGACGTGATGAAACAAAAATTGGAAAACTATACCTCCAGTTTCATCGAAACCATCGCGGACAAACGGCATCGCAACGTCGAATGGGCAAAGTCCGCTGTCGTCGAAAGCAAGGCGATAACCGCTGAAAAGGCGCTCGACATCGGTGTCATTGATCTTATCGCGAATGACATGCCGGATCTGCTTAAGCAACTCGACGGACGCGAAATCGGCGACAAGACACTCCATACCGCAAACGCCACGATCGTGGAAATCCCCATGAAAATCTGGGAGCGCTTTGCCCAACTATTCTTGCGGCCGGAAGTCATGTTCATCCTGATGCTGGTGGTGATTTACGGGTTCATCGGTGAGTTAAGCCATCCGGGCGCGATTCTGCCGGGCGTTGCTGGCGCGATCGCGCTGATCCTCGTGCTTTACATGTCGTCCATCCTGCCTGTCAACGTTACTGGAATTGTCCTGATCGGATTGGCAATCACATTGTTCATCGTGGACATTTTTTCACCAACGCACGGCGTGTTGACTGCGGGCGGCGTTGTGTCATTTTTCCTCGGCGCAATGATGCTGTTCAGCCATGCCGCTCCCGGTTTTGGGTTGTCATTGTCCTGGATTATTCCGGCGACGCTCGTCACAGCGGCGTTTTTTGTGTTCATCGTCGGCGCAGGTTTGCGCGCGCAGTTCAAACCGATTCGCGCAGGCGGGGAAACGATGGTCGGCAAAACCGTAAAGGCGCTTTCCCGGATTGATTCGCAGGGCGGCAAGGTGTTTATCGAGGGCGAAAACTGGAATGCCGTCAGCGATGTCGTTGTCGAAAAAGATCAACCCGTCGAAGTCATCGGCATCGAAGGGCTGACGTTGAAAGTGAAACCTAAAAAATAACGGAGAAAAATTATGAATGAAATCATCGGTGGTATAATCCGCGTTATCGGGCCGTGGGCCTTGGCGGCCATCATTCTGGCGGTCATCGTGCTGCCGCAAGCCATGCGCATCCTGCGTGAATACGAACGCGGCGTCATTTTCCGGCTCGGCAAACTGATCGGCGCCAAAGGGCCGGGACTGATCTTCCTGATTCCGATTGTGGACAAGATGGTGCGGATGGATTTGCGCGTCGTGACCATTGACGTTTCCAAGCAGGAAATTATGACTCGCGACAACGTGCCGGCCACGGTGGATGCGGTCGTTTACTTCCGCGTCATCAATCCGATGGACGCCGTGGTGAAGGTGGAAAATTTCTGGAAAGCGACCTCGCTCATCGCGCAAACGACGTTGCGCAGCGTGCTCGGCCAGGCGCCGTTGGACGACCTGCTTTCGCAACGCGATTCAATCAACCAGAAATTGCAGGAAATCATTGATCGCCAGACCGAACCGTGGGGCATCAAGGTCACAGCGGTGGAGGTAAAGGACGTGGCGCTGCCGGACAGCATGAAACGCGCGATGGCCAAGCAGGCTGAAGCCGAACGCGAACGCCGCGCGAAGATTGTGAACGCGGAAGGCGAATTTCAGGCCGCCGAGAAAATGGTGCAGGCCGCTTCCTTGATCAGCAAGGAACCAATCGCGCTGCAACTGCGTTATCTCCAGACCATGCGCGAAATGGCCAGCGAACACAACACAACCACGTTCCTGCCATTGCCGATAGATTTGTTCAGCGCATTTTTGAAAAAATAACGCCGTTTCATGCCTCTTTACGAATACGAGCTTTGTGAGGGCGAGTGCAAGGTTTGCGGCGGGAA
>Ga0182027_10014733_pt1 | contig 10803 bp, 12 predicted proteins | sample 712E1DmetaG_FD_121300 | JGI IMG/M metagenome (GOLD analysis project Ga0182027, IMG submission 121300) | Permafrost microbial communities from Stordalen Mire, Sweden - 712E1D metaG (Illumina Assembly) | ecosystem: Environmental > Terrestrial > Soil > Wetlands > Permafrost | place: Sweden...
CTGGAATTGTTATCAAAAATTGGCAAAAGCTGGAAAAAATTTACGCGCAAGGCAAAGTTAAATCACTTGGCGTGAGCAATCACTCCATCAAGCAAATTCAAGAAGTGTTAAAGATTGCGAAAGTCAAACCGGTGTTAAATCAAATCCGCTGCTCTCCATATAATTATAATCTGCAAATGCATGACTTCTTAAAAGGCAACTCTATGTATTTGGAAGCGTATAGTCCTCTTACCCGAGGGCATAATCTCTCGGATGGCAAGCTGAAAGAAATCGCAATCAAGTACAGCAAATCTCCAGCGCAAATTTTAATTCGCTGGTGTCTCCAAAAGGAAATTATTGTGATTCCAAAATCCGTGCACGAGAGTCGTATCAAGGAGAATGCTGACGTTTATAATTTTGAAATCTCTAAAGAAGACATGCAAACCCTCGATTCGTTCTCGGGGAAATAATATAAATATCCGTAAAACCCTTGACACAAACTGAATAATTGGTAGAATACTACAAATATTTTTGCAAAAGCAAAGTGAATAATAGAGCTTTATATACAATCATCAATCTAATCGACCTACGTTACAGCAGGTTAGGGAGGGATATGTAGATAAAGAAATCAAAATAATATATACATACCTCCCGAAAGGGAGGTTTTTTGTGGTCATGATATTAACAGGGAAAAAAATAACTGAAGAAGTTAAATCAGGGAATATAAAAATATACCCCTTTGATTCTTGTATGGTTAATCCAAATAGTTATAACTATAGAATATCAGACCACTTACTGGAATTCGATTTTGACATTATTGATCCAGCAAAGGAAAGTAAACCTAAGCAAATCAAACTCACAGATTCTGGATATGTCCTATATCCCAATAGGCTTTATTTGGCAGCCACCTACGAATCTATAGGTAGTGACAAATATGTGACCAGCCTGATAGGGCGTTCATCTATTGGGAGATTAGGCCTTTTTTTGCAAATTACAGCCGACCTTGGGCATCAAGGAAATAATCACTGTTGGACTTTGGAGCTTAAGGTGGTTCAACCATTTAGAATTTATCCGTGGATGAAAATTGGACAGGTTAGTTTTTGGGAGGTCTACGAATCAGACTCGTGCACTACTTTGTATAAAGATGTGGGACATTATAATAGTTATTCCCGACCGGAACCATCTAATTTCCATTCGGAATTATTATCGTATATGAAATTATGATTTTAACAGGCAAAAAAATAGCTGAAGAAGTAAAAATTGGTAACATAGTCATAAGCCCTTTTGATGAGGCGAGTATCAATCCTAATTCTTATAATTTTACATTAGGGAAAACCCTAAAAATATATAAGAATAGTATTTTGGATCCAAGGAAGAAAAACCCAGTGGATGTGATTAATATCCCTAATGATGGAATGGTGCTGGAGCCGGAAAGGTTGTACTTGGGGCATATTGAAGAAACCATGGGTAGCAATAAATATGTTCCAATAATTAGGGGCCGATCTTCTACAGGAAGGATTGGTTTATTTGTGCATATAACTGCTGATTTAATAGATATCGGCTCAATTAATCAGTGGACGTTGATGTTACATGCTGTGCAGAAAGTTAAAATTTATCCTGGGATGAAAATTGGGCAGGTTACATTCTGGCAAGTTAGTGGCGAAATAGAACTTTATAAAGGGAAGTATCAGCATTCAACTGGACCTATGGAATCATTAAGCTATCTAGATAGAAAATAATGAAAAATATATATGGAAGGGTATTAAAAATAACCAAGCTTGGCAAGATGCTGGCTTTTATAACAATCTCTTCAGATGGGGCTATTATTCGGTTAGTGGCTCAACAGCAAATTGAATTGCCTAAAAAAGGGGATTATGTTTCCATATCGTATTTGATGATTGCTGGCGAAAAAAAAATAAAAAATATTAAAGTTATTTCACATCCGAGGACTATTATAGCTTTACCTCAATTTATTGCGAGAAATCATGATCCCTTAAGTTTGGAGGCTTTAATGTTGAGATCTAAAGTTGAAGAAGCGATGATTAATTTTTTGATAAAGAAAAAATTTTCCATTATCCATTCACCAACAATAGTTGGTAAATGGGTAAAAGGACGAACTGGATCATTTGATATACGTTTCTATTCGGCGGATGCATCATTGTCAATAAGCAACATGTTGTATCATATCATGATAATGCAAAGTGGATATGAAAATATCTTTGAGATCTCAAAGATATTTCGCCAAGAAAATCCAAGCGATAGATATAGACTTGCTGAATTTACAATGCTCGACATTGGGGTAGCTAATAAAGATAAATCGCACATAATGAAAACTTACGAGAATTTAATACTTGCGGCCGTAGAAGGAGTCCGAAGGGCTAACCCTAGATATCATAAATTACCTGATAATATAAATTTTGCCCACATAGAGTATAACGAACTTTTAAAAAAAACGGGTATGTCTCGGATTGAAGGGGCTCAACTTCCTCAGAAAATCAGACTCTACCTCAATGAGAATTATAATTCATTTGTTTGGATAGAAAACTTTGATAAAAAAACTCGGCCATTTTTTGTTAAGAGTTATGGGAACGTGTGTAATGATTATCAACTATGGTTCAGGGGGGTAGAATATTTAGCTGCTGGTGGAGAAAGAGAAACAAATTATCAAATATTATGCAGTAATATTCTTGATAAAGGAAAAGATATTGCAGAATACGACTTTTATTTAAAAAGTATTGATTATGGTTGCCCACAAAGCATGTTCGGAATAGGTATGGGGGTGGAAAGGTTTATGGGCTGTGTGCTTTCAAATGGAACGGCAGCTGATTATGCATGGTTCCCGAGGTACAAAAAAATGCTATATCCGTAGCAAATAAATAATTAAGGTCTTAGCGTCCCCGCGAAAACCTGCCATGCAAGTAGCGATTTGGCGACAAGACTTAAAATGATGTAAACTTTTTCGCCAAATAAATAATCTTTCCATGGCCCGACTTTTTTGTATTGTAAAATCATATTGACCGCAAAGCTATTGAAGAATAGGAATATCGAAACATAGATCCAATAGACGAATGTCGGAATATTTCCGCCGCCGAATTGGCTAGCGCCATAAACGTAGATTCCATAAACAATCCAGGGGACTATTCCTGCAATACATCCAAGGGTGTAGGTCAACCAGCTCAGTTTCGATCTCCCTTGATTCTCTTTTTCCATGGCAAAGCCCAAAAGATTCATCAATGCATCCAAAGCGAAAATCATTACAAGGCTTGATAAATCATATATGCCCGAGAGCAAACTGATTGCGATCATCATAATGCTTGCGCTGAAGGCATATTCAAACCATCTAACTTTGTTAATGCCTAAAAGTAGGTTCGCCTCATAATTTTTTTTGTAAATTGTTCCAATAAACAGATGGGCCAATGAGCTTAGTAGGAAAAACGCCACAACAAACCACGCCAAATTTACTGTAAATAGTTCCTTTGTGGCTGGAAGAAGCTTTATGGCAACCGCATCAAATTTTAAATAGTTGATTGTTATTGGAACAACCCCTTTGTTTGGACTGCTCAAAAACATTACCGCGCATGCCTGAATAAAATGCAAAAGGGCCATAAACAGATTGAATCTGTTCAAACCAGCTAATTGTTTATCTTTCATAGAAAAAATATAAAAAAGAAAAATTTGACCTGTTTACTTGATTATCTAAATAATATACCTTTTAATGGAAGAGTTTAAGTTTTTATTTCTTTTTCTAGCAGTTCAACACATAATTTTACTGTGTCCTGCATATCCTGATCAAAATCGTAGCTGCCATAACCCAGCTTGGATTTACATTCTTCGATTGGCAAAAATGTTTTTTTAGTCTGGAGATCAACCATGCCTATTGGGTTCAGACCACTTTCTTTTCCCTCGAGCTTGTGTTTCAGCATCAAGAAAAACATCGCAATTTTGATTATCCATGAGGGAATTATTCTTATTTTGAATTGTTTTGACTTATCAGGTCTTAAAGCCAATAACCACTCTTCCCACATCATGTTTTTGTCTGCAACAGGGCAGGCCAAGTTGTCGGTAATTCTTTCTAAAGCATTCACCACAGCCTCAGCGACGTTTCGTACTGAAACAACGGCAGTTCCGCCGGCTGTGTAATAAACCGTTCCGGACTTTCCTTTGACATATTTAACAAGCGGTTTCCACAATGATCCTTTTGAAGGAGTTGTGCCAACAATGTATGGTAGTTCTAAAATAGCCACGGGCATTTCTTTGCCGCCAAGGGCAAAAGCCTCTTCGCGTTGAAGTTTGCGCGATCTGATATAGGGATGTCTTTCTGCTAAATGCATTTCGGGCCAGATGCGATCGAAGTATGCAAAGTACGAATTACAGATCGCTACTTTCGTAATGCCAGCTTTTTTAGCGATTACCATTAAACGTTTTATACTTTCCACATTGGCTTTATAAAACACTGGAAATGATGGCGCCTTGGGAGTAAAACGGTCATCAACACCGGCCGCAAATACAAAGTATTTGTGGCCGCGCATCATTTCTTCCAGTTCCTCATCTGTTAAAGTATCAGTATTACACTTAACGACTTTCACCTGCTCAGGAAGAAGGCCGGCTGGTGCTTCGTCAAGTGCTAGCGCAGTAACCTCATAACCTTTTTTTGCAAACTCGCTAGAGATATGAAAGCCAATATATCCAGTCCCACCTATGATAAATGCTTTTCCTTTCATTTTTCTACATGTAAAAAATTATGGCTAGACGACATCGATTTCATTTCCTTTAAACCAAACAACCTCATCTTTTATTGTTTGTTCAAAAGGTCTAGGCAAAAAGCCCAGCTCCATCTTAGCCTTCTCAATCGAAATCAATGAATTCGAATTTAATGTTCTTACAGAATACGGAGTGAATATTGCTTCCTTTTTCATCAACTTCGCATAAGCTTCCGCGAAAAATGATAAATAGTATGCCAGCCTTGCTGGAACCTTTTTCATTTTCGCGCTCAAACCCGTTGCTTTTTGTAGCTCCTCGTACAATTCTTTGACTGTAACTTTATACCCTCCAAGTAGATATCCTTCACCGGTTCCGCCTTTATTGAACGCAAGCAGTATGCCATTCACAACATCTCTAACATCTACAAAATTATACGCCCCATCAATATATTGAACTGGTTTCCCAAGCACAAAATCTCTTACAAGCTGGCCTATTTGCGATGGCCGATAGTCAAACGGTCCGATGATTCCTGTCGGGAAAACAACCACCGCATCCAAACCGTCCTTAACTCCATCCATGACTTTATGATAAGCCAATACTTTTGATTTTGCGTAATCGCCGACGACATGTTCAATTGAATCGGGCACTTGCTCGGTCACCGGCTCACCTTTAGGGGTTTCGTGACATGCGTGAACTGAGCTGACATAAACTAGCTTTTTAATGCCCGTTTCTTTGCATGCCCGCACAACATTTTCCGTCCCGCCAACATTCACCCTCAATAACTCGTTGTACTCGCCAGATGTTATAGAGATTTTTGCAGCCAAGTGGAATACGACCTCTGCCTCCCGGAATGGTTTTAGTAGTGTTTCGTAATCTGTTATATCGCCTTGAAAAACCTGATATGGAATATCACCAATTATATCTTTTGGAGATTTCTTATGAACCAATATCCCAACCTCACGCCCTTCTTTAACTAATCTTTTAACGAGTACATTCCCAACATGCCCTGTCGCTCCTGTAACTAGAACCATCATAATAAAATTAATATATGTTAACTACAAGATAGACTTTAGATTTGGAAACTTCAAGCTGTGGTAATAACTAACTTAGAACACAAGGAAGTAGCCGACTTTATACTTTGTCCCGATTGAATATTTGCCGTGAGTGATCATCTGGAGCTGATGCCTGATTCTAGAGACTAATTTGTTGATCGCGTACATGGAAAATTTTTCTGGCGACCCCCAAACAGCTTTATTAATCTCATCATATGTTACTGGGTCGCCGTTCCTCCTTATGAGCATTTCGGTGACTATCAATTCGGCTTTGGTTAAAAGTTTGTTTTTACTTATTTCGGCGAGTAAATTTGTGAGTTTATTTGAAGCCGCAAAATCTTCAACATATTTATTTTGCATAAACCTAATAAAACTCATTTTGCACATATCATAGACGCAAATATATCGTTTACCGCTTTTGTAGAAAATACCGCATTCAAGTAGTCCCTTAAAGGCTTTAGAGTTTGTTTCTTTTGTCATTAATTTATTCAGCGTAAAAAAATGATAAATGATGCTAACTTGATCATCAGTAAAACATTCAAAACAGTCATCAAAGAATAGGCTTTGCTTTGGGTGGTTGTTTGCGATTTCATCTATAAATTGCTGACTCAGTTTTGCAGGTTTATATTTCGCCAATAATGAACATAAAAACACAATCGATCCATGCACTCCATGAGTGTATTTAAGAATATCATGCTCGTATTTACTGAGGTCTGCCTTGAATATCTTTGATTGATAATGGATATCCAGCAGGGCCGTTTTGTTATCAAAACGGCCCAGGTACACAAAATTATTATCAACTAATGAATTTAATGCCTCAGACTGAAAATTGACAATCTTAAGCGAGGCAAAGACTATCAGCGTAACCTTTTTACTATTGTCATACAGATAATTATTAAGCCTATCGAGCACTTTACTAGGTACATTTAAAAGTTTGTCACTATGTCTGATAACAATCACCAATTTTTCACTCTTTATTTTTCTCAGAGCTTCGCTAAAAGCCCAATAAAATTCATCTTCGTCTAGTTCATGTGAACGCGAGGCAATTCTAAAAAGATGATTTATGGAATTGGCTAAAGCACCAAAAAATCTGTTTAGAGAAAAATCTGGAAGTGTTGCTAAATCAATATATGCAACTTTATACTTGGCGTCTGGTAAGTTCAAAATATAGTTGCATAGAATTCCTTTTCCAAATCCATATGCACCAACTATTGCCAGTGGACGGGAAGAGTTTATATAAGAGGAAATCACCTCAAAATATTTCTTTGCAAACCCCTTATGAGGAGTAAATGTCAAAGATTTGTCAGACTTCACCATCTTTTTAAAATTAAAGATAAGCTTTGCCAATAATTTATCTGATTATACCTTAAAATCAATGGTATATGGAAGATTATATATCACAAAGAAGATTATATAAGACTGTTGATTTAATGTGGGCGAGGTATGAGCTTGAAATTAAGGGAGGATTGGAACACCATAGCGAACTTCAAAAACCCCATGAATATATATGTGATTTGTATTTTATGAAAGAGAGACAAAACTACCCATCAGAATGCAAGCCCCAAAACAGCTGGTTCCATTTTTAGTTGGTTATGAATCCTGTTATGTCAGTTATGGCAAATCAACTGACAACGAAAGAAATAATTTCGTGCGGGTTGTCGTCTCGTTTATAATTTCCATATTTAGCATTAATAGCCTTATTTATGGAATTCATTTCATCAAAACCCCCATCGACACCTCCTTCAAGAGTAATAAAGTCTTTTAACTTTGATCTTGGGGCATGCAAGCATAAACTACTAATATTTTTATTGCGAATCCACTGCAGTTTTTTTGAAATCTTTCCTTTTTTACCATGGATCCTAGTTGTTAATAAAATCTTGTTTCCTTCCAATATATACCACATTACCATTGGACGAATTTCGCCATCATCATCCTTAACTGATAACACTCCGCATAAATCTTTTTTTAAAATATCGTTTTCTTCCAATATCCCGACTTCTGGTTTAAGTTCTTCACGCTCGGAAACGATACCAGCACCAGTAAGATCAGGTGGTATTTTTATTGTCATTTCTGTTTTACCTTCGCTCTCGCCGTTTTTTAGACTCAATGTCCCATGCACTGTAACACGGCAGTCATATATGGGTTGATCAGGAGCTGTTGGACTCAAACGATCAATAGAATAATCGGAATAAGAAAAAAATGTAACACTGCTTCCGTCAGATAAATAATCTTTATATTTGAGGGGTATATCGGAATTTATTCTTATTTCTCCACCATCAATACTAAATGCAACTGGCAAGGTGACGATTGAGTCTTGCTTATCCGGTCCGGAGAAAATTAGAAAAGAGCAAGCTGGTTGAGATGAATTTAACCATTCAACAACCTTAGGGGTTTCCATCTTCCGTGAAGGTATCAAAGGTTGATTGGCATTTTCGTACGGCGGTGAAGCTAGTATCATTAATTATAATATTTTATAAGATGGCAGTTGGAAATCTCTCTAATGTTTTCAGACTGTTTTTATCTTTCAAATATTCTCTATACATGCACAAATCCTCGCCATGATCAAAAGCAATTTCTTCTGTTTTTGGTAAATTATCAAAATTGAACCATTTTAATTCACGTACTTCCTCAGTTAGACTGTCAACCATTGATACGAAGTCTGCAACCAAAATAAAGGTTATATTCTGCCGGTCTTCTTTTGGCCGATTCGGATTGTCATTAATTCTAAACAATTTAATATTAGTTATTTTACAGCCTGCTTCCTCCATAGCCTCTCTTTGAAAAGCTTGGGATATGGTTTCATCCCTATCAATGAACCCTCCAATAAGACCCCACTTTCCAGATTCAAGTATAGGCTTGCCGTCAAAACTCCCGCGTTTATTCAACAGCACTTCATTGTTGCGTACAATAATTCCATCAACCGTTGCGTGTCTTAGATTTACGATCAAGCCATTTTCATATTTACATTTGATCATAATTTCCAAAAAATTAATTATAAAAACAAAGTGCCCGAGTTTGAAATTTAGCCACTACTAATTTAATTCAAACTTTGCTACTGGTTTCCAGTCACTCTTTAATGGTCCATATCTATAAATGGCCAGTTTATCCAGTAACAACTTGTGGTCTAATTCAATGTGGCTCGCTATATCTAATTTTTCTTCTCGAGAAAGTTTACCATATACCAGACTCATATGTGGGAAGAAAGGCGATTTATCGGAATATTGCAAATCTATCTTTAATTCTTCGTACAAAGCCGATAGTAGCGGCGACATTTTGATTTGTGCGAAAACGCATTGATTATGAGTGTTTGAAAAATTTATACCCGAAATTGCAACTTCAATCTGCTTAAAATACCTAGCAATCTTTTTAACTTTGGCAACAAGATCTTTTTCGTCAGCCTCTAGCATATTTAATATAGTAATGTGCGGAAAACTAGGCGTGTCATACTTTTTGGATAATGAATGTATTATTTTATTGTATTTTCTATATTGACTTGCTGCTGGGACTAAAAGAAGATCAAATGTGCTCATCAAAGTCGATATTAATATCTTATTTAGTATACGCTTGTCGAACAACGGTCTTTAGCTTTTCCGGAGCGGTTCGGCGCAGATCAGACAGATATATTTCGTGATGCTTTTGGATTTTACCGTTAAATTTGCCCCCGAGCTCCTTGATACGATCATGAACCTTTTGAATATTTGGTGCCTCGGCAGCAAATGGGCCGATATGCATTATCTGTACAGATTTACCTTCTTCAAACGATTCAAAACGAATTTTATCGATTAATAGTGGATTCTTTTTTGACTTAACATCGGCAAAGGCCTTCGCATAAATTTCTTTTGTGACAACTTTTGGTTGCATAATCATGAGTGTCCAATACCAGTCATCCTTTTTACCTGTTGAAAAATCGGTCATATCATCCGACCACCAAAGTCCTTCGAGTGGCATAACACCAAAATCATAACCTGTCGATTTTTTGATCATAAATTTGATAGTATAGGCAACAGGATAAAGAGCTTGTATTGCATCCGCGAATTCTTTGGAAGTGTTGGGATCACCATTGCCGTCAATCATTAAAAAATTCATGTTTGGCACTGTTACTTCCGACACTATTTTGGTTTCTGGATTGTATAATTCTTTTAGTTCTTTTTTAATATCAATTTTGGTTGTTGGCATTGTATTATTCAAATAACTGATAATATGATCAGTTTAATATATTTTCTGAACTGTTAGAAGTGAATCAGAACAAATGAGATTGTAGAAAGGTGACCACTATGTCAAGACTATGTTAAAATGAAGTTTACGCGATAACAGGTCCGGATAATATAGATAAAGAGATTGTATTAACTATGGCAAGCAAGAATGATTTTACTCACTACAAACGCTATACCCCAAAGGGATTGGTAAATGATCGCCCAATAACTTCGAGCACAAGATTGATTCTAAAAGAGGCAGCGAAATTAGGGATGGAAATTAAACATCTGATTGGAACCGATATGTTTGAATTGCGTTACAAAAATAAAGTCCGCAATTTTTTTTATCAGAATCCAGCCTCTAACAGCGCAACAGGTATGTTTGTGGCCAGCAGCAAAAGACGCACTAAGAATTTACTTCAAAATAAGAGAGTGTTAGTGCCGCATGGTTATGCTATCAAGAAAAGCGATTCATATAATGATAAAAAAGATGTATACAATAACCTAAAGAAACCCATTGTCGTCAAACCCGATAATGGAACTCAGGGAAAGGCAATCACGATGGGAGTTAATTCGTTATCTGAATACTATACTGCGCTTGATAGAGCAGCAAATTACACTAAACGCAAAGATTCATGGGCTATAGTTGAAGAGCAGCTTGTGGGTTTTGATGAGTACAGGGTTTTGGCAACTCGTAATAAGGTAATAGGGGTGATAAAAAGAATCCCAGCAAATGTAATCGGCGATGGAACTTCGAACATAAGAAAGCTCATAAAGATTAAAAATTTAGATCCTCGAAGAGGTGATCCCAAGGATCATCCGCCATTGTTTAAAATAAATTTTGATGATGAGATGAAGGAATTTTTAAATAAACAAAA
>Ga0182027_10014734_pt1 | contig 10802 bp, 6 predicted proteins | sample 712E1DmetaG_FD_121300 | JGI IMG/M metagenome (GOLD analysis project Ga0182027, IMG submission 121300) | Permafrost microbial communities from Stordalen Mire, Sweden - 712E1D metaG (Illumina Assembly) | ecosystem: Environmental > Terrestrial > Soil > Wetlands > Permafrost | place: Sweden...
ACGATATGGGGGTGGCTTTGGAGAAAGCGGGTAGAGTGCCGGAGGCAATACAGCACTACCAGCAGGCGCTGAAGCTCCGGCCAGACCTTACTGCGGCTCGAAACGCGCTGGCGCGACTGCAAGCTCGCCAGTAAGCCGAGCGGCAACGGTAACCCCCGAGCCGAGTCGGACGGAGCCGACGCGAGCCAGGCTCAACGACGCATTCTTGACTTGATGTCGGGCAGGCAAGAGGTATTCCTTCAACGGACACAAGGGTTATGACGAAAAGGCCGCCAGCGCGATGAAGAACGCATGGAAATCACTGGGCGCTGTGTGCGCGCTGGTCATTGGGATGTACGCGTACAGCGCCCCATTGGGCAAGCTGGAATCGTTGATCTCGAATCCGGCTGACGCGTACTACAATTTACTGGTGCAGGGGTTTCGCGAGGGCCATCTGAGCGTGAAAAAAGATGTGCCGACCGGGTTCGCGCGCCTCGCCGACCCCTACGATCCGGCCGCGAATCGTCTGTACCAGGATCTGCCTTACGGGCTGCGCGACATGAGTTACTACAAGGGCCGGCTGTACTTGTACTTCGGGGTGACGCCGGCGTTGATAGTATTCTGGCCGTTCGTGGCGCTGACCGGTCACTACCTGTTTGACCGGCAAGCCGCGACGATCTTTTGCGCCGTAGGTATTCTGGCCAGCGTGGGTTTGCTGCGCGCGTTGTGGCGGCGTTACTTTTCCGAGGTGAGCGTCTGGGTGGTGGCGGCCTGCGCGCTGGCGCTCGGCTTGGCGACGGGCGTGCCGGCGCTGTTGCCACGGTCCTATGTTCACGAAGTGACAACCAGTTGCGGGTATATGCTGACGATGCTGGCACTGGGGGCGATTTGGTGCGGGTTGCACGAGCCGAAGCGGAGGTGCCGGTGGCTGGCGGCGGCAAGCGTGGCGTATGGACTGGCGGTGGGAGCGCGGCCCAACTTGCTGTTCGGCGCGGTCATCCTCTTGGTGCCGGTGATTCAGGCGTGGCGTGAGCGGCGGCCGATTTGGGCTGCGCTGATGGCGGCGACCATCCCGATCACGCTTATCGGGCTGGGGTTGATGCTCTACAACGAACTGCGATTCGATAATCCGTTCGAATTCGGCGTGCGCTATCAGTTGGCCGCGCAACGGCAGGTGACGAGGCAATTCTTCAGTTTTCGTTATCTCTGGTTTAATTTCCGGGTCTATTTTCTGGAGCCGGCGCGGTGGAGCGGTCGCTTTCCCTTCGTGCGTGGAATCGCCGTGCCACCCCTACCAGCGGGCTACTATGGGGCCGAGGATGCCCTCGGCATCCTGACGAACATTCCGCTGGTGTGGCTGGCGCTGGCGGCGCCGCTGGCGTGGCGGAACCGGTCGGGTCAGGGGGGCTCGATCTTGCGCTGGTTTGTAGCGGCAGCAGCCCTGCTCTTCGGGATTTGCGCGTTGACCATTGGCACCTTCATGGCCGCGGACATGCGTTATGCGGTGGACTTCCTGCCTGCACTGGTGCTGCTGGCTGTGGTTGGCATCCTCGGATTGGAGCGCGCGCGGGCCACGCCCGGGGCGTGGCTGGCTGGCCAACCGGTTTGGCGGCGTCTGGTGCGCTGGGGTTGGGGGCTGCTGCTGGGCTTCTCGGTGGTCTTCAACGTGTTGGTGAGCGTCAAAGACTACGCGTATGCGGGCTGTTCGGTGGGGACGATGCTGACGCTAAACGGCCGGGTGCCGGAAGCCATTCGAGTCTTCGAGAACGCTCTCCGAATCGAGCCCGATTACGCCGAGGGGCACCACAATCTGGGAAACGCTTTATGGAAAGCAGGCAACAGGCCGGAAGCCATCCGCGAGGACGAGTACGCGTTGCGGCTCAACCCCGATTATGCTGATGCGCATGTCACTCTCGGGGCGGCGTTGGTCGTGCTGGGCAAGCCCGAAGATGCCATCCGACATTTTGAAGAGGCGTTGCGGATATTCTCCAGCCGGTCAACCCGCATGGACAAGTACGGTTGTGGCGCGGCGCACATGAACATTGGACTCGCTCTATTGACACAGGGCAAGGCGCGGGACGCAATGGCGCATTACGAGGAGGCGTTGCGGATCAATCCCGATTACGCCGAGGCACACAATAAATTGGGTGTTGCATTGATGCAAGGGGGGAGGGTGTCCGAGGCGATAAAACATTGGGAGGAAGCGCTACGGATCAATCCCGATTACGCCGAGGCGCACTACAATTATGGAGTTGCCCTGCAACAACTGGGCGACGTTCCAGAGGCGATTGGGCATTACGAGCAGGCGCTACGGATCGATCCAGATTATGCCGAGGCGCACAACAATCTGGGGGTCGTTTGGGCGCACACGGGCAAGATCGAGGAAGCCATCGCACACTTCGAGCATGCCCTGCGGATCAAGCCCGATTACGCCGAGGCGCACGACAATATGGGGATCGCCTTGGAGAAAGCGGGTAGACGGCTGGAGGCGATCGAGCACTACAAGCAAGCGCTGAGGCTTCGGCCAGACCTCACGGCGGCTCGAAATGCGCTGGCGCGACTGCAAGGCAGTCAATAAGCGGGCGGCGAGGCGGCGTCTTTGCGGAGTGTCTCAGCCTCGCAAATCTTCGTACCGGGCGGAGGGGGCACGCAGCCGTCATGAAGCAGAACTTGAAAACGGGAGGTTAGGCTCGACCGGTTGCCGACTTGTTTAAGCTGGCTGAGCGATCAATTTCTCCTTGGGTTTTGCCCCGGCCCATGCTCGCGGCGTAAACTGCCCATCTCGTGCCCGGTGTCGGCAGGGCCACTTCTTGAAAATTCACCGGCGGGTCGTGGGCAAGACGCTCTTGGTGTAACCACTTGCTCAGGGTGGAAAATTCGATGCCGTGACGTGCGTGGCGTAGCGCGGAGAAGTTGAACGCGGCGCGAGTGACGCACGGATCCCCATTCGAAGATTGTCGGGGCGATTTGGTTCTGGCCCGGGAGAGTCGGGGCAATGAGATCGCAGGGTGAGAGGGTCGACTTTGCCGGCGTCGGGGCCGGGATGGGCGTCAACAACGACGGAAACATTGCAGGGCGGGCGTGTGTTCGGTATGTTAGCGGCGAGATCGCGGGCGTGGCGGAATTGGCAGACGCGCAGGTCTTAGGAGCCTGTGGAGAAATCCGTGTGGGTTCGAGTCCCTCCGCCCGCATTTCTTTGTGGGGATGTGGGTGTGGTTCGGGGCGGTGGATTTTCCGTATTGCAGTTCGTCAGATTTTTGGTATTTTCGGGGTGTCTCAACGGAAGCGAGCGTAGCTCAGTCTGGTAGAGCGTCACGTTGCCAACGTGAATGTCGAGGGTTCAAATCCCTTCGCTCGCTCCACTTTTTTTCTCTACGGACCCGAACGGCTGGCTGCCATGTCACGCACCTTTCGCAAGTCGAGTTTCCCGGTGCCCAGGTGGGGCAGCGCTTCGATGTGGAAGAACTGGTCGGCGCGTGGTTTCCAAAGGTTCGGCAGATCGCTGGCGGCGAGCTTTTCGAGGACGGGCGCCAGCTTGCCGTCGTCCAGCGTGTGGAGCACCGCGAGACGCTCGCCTTTCTTATCATCGGGCACACCTGTGACGGCGAAGCATTGTTCCGTTACCCCGGCCAGCTCATGCAGTTTGTCTTCGACCTTGATGTGCGGGACCATCTCTCCGCCGATCTTGCTGAAGCGGGTGAGGCGGTCAGTGATCGTGAGGAAACCGTCTTCATCAAGCGAGGCGACGTCGCCGGTCACGTACCAACCATCGCGCAGCACCTCCGACGTCTTTTCCGGTTTGCCGAGATAGCCTTTCATCACGTTTGGCCCGCGGATCAGCAGCAGTCCCGCCTGGCCGACGGGCAACGGCTGGAAGCTGCCCGGATCAACGATACGCACGGTGACCGCCGGTAGCGGATGACCGATTTTGCCGCGCTTGGCGCCAACCTGACGGAAACCCGCGGCACGGAAGTCGCGCGTATTGACCGTTACGGCAGGCGAGCATTCGGTGAGTCCGTACGCTTCCAATGGACGAATACCGAACTTATCCTCGAACGCCTGCGCCACGCGGTCGGGAAGTTTTTCCGCGCCGGTCATCACGAACTGCAAGCTGCCGAAATCCTCGGGTTCACAGCCATGGATGTACATTTGGAGGAATGTTGGCGTGGCCAGCAGGAAGGTGACACGATACTGGCTCACGAGCGCGCCGATCGCTTTTGCGTCGAGCGGGCTGACGTGATACACGACACCGATCCCGAGCACTGCGGGCACGATGAGCGTCCCTGTGAATCCGAACGAGTGGAAGAACGGCAGGATGCCAAGAATGCGATCTCGTCCGCCGAATGCAAACGTCTGTCCCAGCTGCTCGGCATTGGAGATGATGTTGTAGTGCGTCAACATGACGCCTTTCGGATCGCCGGTGCTGCCGCTGGAGAAAATGACGGTGGCAAGATCGTCGAGCATTCCTTTCTTCTCGCGTCCAAGCGCCTTCTCTAACAGCGCCACGGGCAATATCCACGTTATCATGGCGGCAGTGAGTTTTTCACCGAACCCTGGTTCCTTGATGAGTTCCTCGAGCAGAACCGTCTTTCCGGGCACGGTGACTTTGATCTTATCCAGGAATTCGTTCGACGTGACGACGGTTTGTAGCCCACATTGGCGCGCACACGAAGCGATGACCTCATCATTAGCGGTGTAATTGAGATTCACCGGCACCTTGCCCATCAGCAGCGCGGCGTAGTTCACGAGCGCGCCGCCGACGGATGGCGGCAGGAGGATGCCGACCATTTCCTGCCCGGCCCAAACCGAGCGGAGCCGCCGCGCAAGGAAGATGGTGCGTGTCAGGCCCCCACCGAACCGCAGTTTCGGGACGCGCCCATCGGCCATGAAGAAGCGTCGCGGATGATGCCGGGCTTTGCGCACGAACGTGCGGTGGATTGGCATCATCAGCCTCTTGCGGTGCTTCCAGGCTTCGGTATTGAGTTCTTGGACGGCTTGGCGCACTTCAAACGGAGTCGAGGTCGGGGGCATCGGCTTCCCGAAGCTGACGGTCACAGGGTAGGGGACGTACCGCGGCATTTTCCATAGGAACCGTCCCTTCTCGAAGCTAAAGATGCTGCCCCAGACATGGTCGAGACACACCGGAATGATCGGAGCGTCCACGTCCTTCATCACCAGCTCGAAGCCGCGACGGAATGGGAGCAATTGACCGATCCGCGTGATCTGTCCCTCGGCAAAGATGCAGACGACGTCGCCATCCCTGATGGCTTCACTCGCGGTGCGCAGCGACTTGATCATCTCGCGTGGACGCAACTGCGACGAAATCGGGATGGCCTTCATCGCCTTGGCGAATGGTTTCACGAGCGGTAGATCGTAAATGCCCTGGAACATGATCGCGCGAATCATGCGGTCGGTCGAACCAATGATGAGCAGGGCGTCCACAAACGACACGTGATTGCACACGAACAACGCGCCCCCTTTCTCGGGAATGTTGTCGCGTCCCTCCACCCGCAACCGATAGACCGAATGCGTGAACAGCCAAACGAACAAGCGCAATAAGGAGTCGGGCACGAGGCATACGACGTAAATTGTCCCAGCGAATGTGATCGCCGAACACGTCAGGAAAATCTGCGATGGGTCGCGCGGCCAGATGGTCTGCAATGCGTAGTAGGCGCCTGCAGCCAGAAACGCGGCTCCGCTGGACAACAGGTTCTGCGCCGCCAGGATTCCTGCTTTGTCCTCTTTGCAAGGGCGATGTTGCATGAGCGCGTTGATCGGCACAGCGAAGAACCCGGCAAAAAACCCGAGCAGGCAAAGATAGATCGCAACGGCGTGGAACGTCAGCCCGTGCCGCGCCAGCAACACACTGGCGGCCGTGATGCCCATCGAGCCGAGCGGGATGAGACCGTACTCGATCTTGCCGCCCGACAGATAGCCGGCGGCGAAACTACCCACGCCGATCCCGATGGCGAGCGCGGCCTGCAGGTAGCCGTTGTGGGTTTGGTCAATGCGCAACACATCAAGGCCGTAGATGATGATGTTCTGACTGAGCAGCACGGCGAGGAACCAGAAGTAGGTATTGCCGATCACGGCCATCGTCAGGACACGATCCTGGCGGATCAGCCGAATCTGCGAGCCCAGATCACCGAGGAAGTTCCAGCGGAATTCCTTCGTCGGGTCGGCCGCCGGCACGCGCGAAATTCCCAGGCTCGTGAAGCAACCAAATGCCGCCAGTCCGATCAGGACGACGCCTGACCAGACGGGTTGGTGGGTGAATTCCTGTGACAGCATCGCGCCCGCGACCGTGCCGAGGATGATGGCGAGGAACGTCCCCAGTTCCAGCACGCCATTGCCCCACGAGAGCCGCTTCTCGGGCAGCAGCTCCGGTAGCGAACCGTATTTCGATGGACCAAAGAGCGCGCTATGCACGCCCATGAAGAAGACGCAACTCAGTACAACGGGAAGTTTCCCCAGCGCCAGCCCCACAGTGGCCAGCAGCATGACGAATACTTCGAAGATCTTGATGCAGATGGTGACCGTCCGCTTGCTGTAGTGGTTTGCGAGCCACCCGCCGGCCATCGAGAAGAGGATGAATGGCAGGGTCAACAGCGCCGTGGCTTCGGAGACGAGTTGGTCGCGCCTCGCTTGGGAAAGCCCGAGGCCGATGCCGACGAAGATGGCGAGTTGTTTCAGCGCGTTGTCGCTAAACGCGCCCTGAAACTGGGTGACGATCAAACTCCAGAAACCGCGCCGCCACGGTCGTTCGGAAGTGCTCGTGGTCACTGGCGGCGAAGTGTATCGGCGTCTGCCCCGCGATTCAAGCCGCCAACAGTGCACAGGATCGGTCACGGGCTGGGCGGACTTATCTTCGACTGGTTCGCGTCAGCGTTACGTTGCGAGAAGACGGGGACACGGGTTTTTGGGGCCGGGTCTCCGAGCAGATTCTTCAACTGTCGAGTGTGTTGCGCGTCCGCACAAATCCCGCGCGGCAGGAGATCGAGATCGTATTCAAACGACCGGCCGATGGGCTGCCGCGGCAGGTGGACAACGCGCTGCAAGCGGTGGGCACCGAAATGACTGCATCCAAGGTGCGGTAGGGCGGTCGCCCTACGTTTGTCATCCGACGGACCTGGGATGTGGTCTACTTCAAATCCGGGTTCTGCTCGATGAACTCGCGGAGTTTCTGTTTGAGCGCCGGCGGTATCGGTATCTCGGGCAGGCAATGCTTGTGGGTCAACTCAATGATCTGACGGTAACTCTTCACGTATTGCAGACAGGCCGGGCAATCGCCCAAGTGCCCCTCCAGTTTGCGCTCGGTATCCTCGTTCAATTCGCCTTCGACGTATTCATACAGCAACTTCTTCGTCCGGCGGCATTCGCTTGGATGGAGTAGGCACTTGAACAACCCGGCAATTCTTCTCTTGCTCATGACAGCTAAACGTTCTGACCTTTCAAGTACGGCAGCAAGGCTTCTCGTAGCGCCAATCGTGCCCGATGCAGGCGACTTTTCAACGCCGGCTCGCTGAGGCCCGTCGCTTCCATAACCTCCTCCATTGGCAATTCCTCGACGTCGCGCAACAGAACCGCCGCGCGGTACGGTTCCGGCAGTCGATCAATCGCGGCGCGGACCTGTTCGCCGAGTTCGCCGGTCATCGCCGCCTTGTCGGGGAGCGGCCCCTTGTCGCTCAATTGCAACGATGGCAACGGCGCATCCTCACCGTCGGAGGCGGTAGCGTCGAGCGAGACGTCGTTCTCGCGCCGCTTGCGTTTGCGCAAGGCCATCAGGCCGGCGTTCGCGGTCACGCGGTAAATCCAGGACGTGAACGCCGACTTGCGTTTGAACGAGCCGATCTTGTTCCAGATGGAAACCAGGGCATCCTGCATGACTTCCCGGGCATCATACTCGTTGCGCATGAATTGGAGCGCGACGCCGTACATCTTGGCGCCATGGATCTGGACAAGCTCGTCCAACGCCGACTTGTCGCGCTGCTTGAGCCGCGCGACCAACTGCGCATCGTCGATTTGGGCGTCCGTTCTTGACATGGAAGTGGCCACGACCTCTGAGTCACCCTTTGGGATACTATCATGGCACCAGGCCGCGAGTCTCGCAAGTCCCGACCCGATCGACATACAGCTACTGTTCACCACCAATGTAGATGCGCGCGCGGCCCCAACGATTCTCGGAAAGCGCATTTCCTGATCTGCATGTAGACTGAAAACGAGGTGGCTGGACATTTCCGGGGTGGATGGCTGGTCGGCGGCGACATCGCGGCTGTGCTATGTTGCGGGGTCATGGCTGGCGCCACCGAGACCAACAAGCCGAACCGTCTCATCCACGAGACGAGTCCGTACCTGTTACAGCATGCGTACAATCCTGTGGACTGGTTTCCGTGGGGTGTGGAGGCGTTTGCGAAAGCGCGCCAGGAGAACAAACCGATCTTCTTGTCCATCGGCTACTCGACGTGCCATTGGTGCCACGTGATGGAACACGAGTCGTTCGAGAACAACGACGTGGCGGCGATGATGAACCGGTATTTTGTCTGCATCAAGGTCGACCGCGAGGAGCGCCCGGATATTGATCGTGTTTACATGACCGCGGTGCAGGCGACGACGGGCTCGGGCGGCTGGCCGATGAGCGTGTGGCTCACGCCAGACCTCAAGCCGTTTTTCTGCGGCACCTATTTTCCGCCGGACGCACGATATGGGCGGCCGGGATTCAAGGAGTTGCTCCAGCGGGTGCACGACGTCTGGGAGGCGAACCACGACGCCGTGCTGGCGCAGGCTGGTAAGGTTGCGGAAACGGTCGGGCAGTACGCAACCATCAGCGGAGACGGTTCCCAGGGCCGAGCGCTGGATGACGCACCGTTGCAGCTCGGCTTCGAACAGTTTCGTTCCAGCTACGACGAAGTCAACGGCGGGTTCGGCGACGCACCGAAGTTCCCGCGGCCGGTCGGGTTGAATTTTCTGTTTCGGTACTTTGCGCGGATGAACGAAGTCGCCGCACGCGACATGGGGCTGCACACGTTGCGGGCAATGGGCGAGGGCGGGATGTTCGACCAACTTGGTGGTGGATTCCATCGGTACAGCGTCGATGAACGCTGGCTCGTGTCGCATTTCGAGAAGATGCTCTACGACCAGGCGCAACTCGTCTCCAGTTACGTGGATGCCTACCAGATCTCGCACGATCCGTTTTATGCGGACATCGCGCGGCGGACGTGCGACTACGTGTTGCGTGATATGACGAATCCCGATGGCAGGTTTTACTCGGCGGAGGATGCCGATAGTGAAGGCGTTGAGGGCAGGTTTTACGTTTGGACGCGCGAGGAGATCGAGAAAATTCTGGGTGATCGAGCCGACGCGTTCTGTCGCGCTTATGATGTAACCACGGACGGAAACTGGGAGCACGGTCTGAACGTGCTGCATGTAGCTTTGCCCGAGGCGACGAAACTTGCCGACGAACGCACCAAGTTGTTTGCGGTCCGGGAAAAGCGGGTGCGTCCGCACCGCGACGAAAAAGTTTTGACTGCGTGGAACGGGTTGATGATTTCGGCATTGGCGCGCGCGTCGCAGGCGCTCGATGAACCCAAATATCGCGACGCAGCGGAGCGCGCGGCTCGTTATCTCGTGGCCAATCGGTTGAAGGACGGAAAGTTGACCCGGACGGCGAAGGTGCCGGCGATGGTGGAGGACTACGCATTTCTGGGGAATAGCCTCGTTGATTTGTACGAAGCGGACTTCGATTTGCGCTGGCTGGTCTGGGCTACCGAACTCACCGACACGATGCTCGCGCGGTTTTACGATTCGAAGGAAGGCGGATTTTTCCAGACGGACGGGCGCGACCCGAGCGTCATCGTTCGCGCAAAGGAAGATTATGACGGGGCCGAGCCGAGCGGCAATTCGATGGCGGCGCTGTTGTTGCTCCGCCTTGCGGAGTTCACTGACCGCGCGAATTATCGAAATGCGGCGGATAAGACATTGCAGCTTTTCGACGATCACCTGCACAAGGCGCCGAGCACGGTCCCGCAGATGCTGTGCGTGCTGGATTCTTACCGGAGCAAACCGAAGCAGATTGTGATTGCGGGCAAGGCGGATGCGGCCGACACGCGGGCGATGCTGCGTGCGGTTCGCGAACGCTATTTGCCCAATGCGATTGTAATTGTGGTTGACGGTGGTGATTCGCAGAAGACGCTGACGAAGTTGCTACCGTTTCTAGAGACCATCAAGCCGATGGATGGCAACGCCACAGCCCACGTCTGCGTAAATTACGCCTGCCAGTTGCCGACGAACGACCGGAGCAAGTTGGCAGAGTTGCTCGGAAAGCGGTGACAGCGGTTTCGATGAGGACTGCTGCCTGAACTGGCGGCGGAAACGAAAGGAGAGTCGAGGCTCGAACTGCTCCACTCTACGCTAGCAACTTCCACTTGCCCTCGACTCTCCACTGCAACGTAAGCCCAATCGCAGGAATAGCAAGTGATATTCGTGGCAGGCCTGGCAGCGGCGGAGGAACAGGGGACAAAAAGACGGAGAGTCGAGGCTCAACTCTCGAATTAGAACCCCCGAGCCGCTCCCAAGGGTGGGCTCGTAGCCCTCATTCTACCTGACTTGACGAGAGGGTCGCTCGACTCTCCATAACAATGTACACCTTGATATGGGAAATGCAAGGGCAGCAGGGTAAGGGGACAGCGAACTGCCTTCCAAAGTGGTGCAATCAGGACATAGGTAACACTCGTGGGTCAAGACATAGGTAACACTTTATGGGTTAGAGGTTACATGTTTTGATCACTGTTGGGCAGTTTCCAGCGGGCGGATATCCGCCCGCTGGA
>Ga0182027_10014735_pt1 | contig 10801 bp, 9 predicted proteins | sample 712E1DmetaG_FD_121300 | JGI IMG/M metagenome (GOLD analysis project Ga0182027, IMG submission 121300) | Permafrost microbial communities from Stordalen Mire, Sweden - 712E1D metaG (Illumina Assembly) | ecosystem: Environmental > Terrestrial > Soil > Wetlands > Permafrost | place: Sweden...
ATCAGCACCTCGAACCGCAACTTCCAGGGTCGCCAGGGCAAGGGCGGGCGAACGTTCCTCGCCTCGCCGCTGACCGCCGCCGCCAGCGCCATCACCGGCGTCGTCACCGACCCCCGAACCGTCACCGCGACACCGGCCGTGGAGGCCCACTGACATGCCCGAACCGTTCAGCACCGTCACCAGCCGCGTGATCTCGATCCCACGCGCCAACATCGACACGGACCAGCTCTGCCCGGCCCGCTTCCTCAAGATCACCGACAAGGCCAACCTCGCCGACGCGCTCTTCTTCGACTGGCGCTTCACGCCGGACGGCGCGCGGCGGGTGCCGCCGTCCTTCATCGACGAGCCGCACAATGCCGGCCGCCAGATCTTCCTGGTTGGCGACAACTTCGGGTCGGGCTCCTCGCGCGAGCACGCCCCGTGGGCGTTGCGGGCGTGGGGAGTGCGGGCGATCTTCTCGACGAGCTTCGCCGACATCTTCAAGGGCAACGCGTTGAAGAACGCGCTGCTCCCGATCGTCGTCACTCCCGAGCGTCACGCGGCGCTGACCGCGCTGCTTGCCGCCGATCCGGACGGCGAGTGGACGGTGAACCTCGAGTCGCAGAAGGTCACGCTGCCCGGCGGCGACTCGTTCGACTTCGAAATCGATCTGTTCGCCCGGACGATGATCCTGGCCGGCACCGACGAAATCGGCTACGTCCTATCGCAACTCCCCGCCATCGAGGCCTGGGAAGCTGCGCATCCCGCCCGCGTCGAAACCCGTGAGGGCGCGGCCGCGAAATAGCCGGACGGGGTGCCGCAGAGGTTCCGCAGCCGGCGGCCTCGCGCCCCCCAAGATCCGCTCCGATTCGTGGCGTAACGCTGCGCCGAAGGGTGCCGCCTGGCAACGCGTCACTCCTCGATTCCGGGTGCAACAAGGGCCGTAGATGCCGACACGAGGCCCGGCTGCTCATCAGCTGGGCATATCGGACGCCGGCCCATGACATTCGCCCCATGTCGGTCAAACTTGCCCATCTGGGATGTCAGGTCGCGACGCCAAACCGCTCGCCAGCTCTCGAGTCGTCCCTCAGCGGTTACGGATGGATGCCGATCTGGGCACTCCCGACGGGAGCTGGCTCTAGACGATCGATGGGCGTCGCATATGCCCACCACATGAGCAAGGCCCTGGCCGACGGAGCCCGGACGGCCCGCATGTTCCTTGACGTTGAGGCGGGTAGCGCTCTATGCTACCTACATCAGAATGAGATATACCTCAAGGTGAGGTAGTGCTGAAGGAGGCGCACGTGAGGGACGGCCGCATTCGGGGCCAGCTGCTCAAAGGCACGACGCCACTGCTGATTCTGAGCGTCCTTCGGGACGGGGAACTGTACGGCTACGAAATCGCACAGCGGATCCGGGAGAAGAGCGGCGGCGCCTTCAACCCGGGCGAAGGTTCGCTGTATCCGGCCCTCCACAGTCTGGAATCCGAAGGGGCGCTCCAGGCCAAGTGGGGTGAGAGCGACAAGGGTCCGCGCCGGCGCTACTACCAGATCACCCCGGCCGGTCAGAAGTTGCTCGCGGCGCACGAGGCCGAATGGGCGACGTTCACGGCCGGAATGATCGGAGTGACGGAGCCGAGTCATGACTAGAACCCGGCGGCGCATCGCGGCCGGATCGTTGCTAGCGATCTTGCTCGCCGCTGCTCCATCAGTGGTGGCGCCGACATCGGTGGTGGCAACGACATGGACGGACCTCGCCTGGCCGCTCGCAGCATTGTTCCTGGTGTTTGAGATCCAGGCATGGATCTCGTTGCCAGGGAAATGGGCTCGGATCGCCGGGGAACGTGTGGCCCAAGCGACCACGGCCATAACTCCGCCAGATACATCCTCCTATCTCGACGCGGTCGACTCCGCACTGGGCCTGCCGCCCGAGGTCCGAGCCGAAATCCGGGCCGAGCTGTCGGACCACCTCGACGATTCGATCGAAGCGCTGGAGGCCGAGGGACTGGATCGAGCGCGAGCTACCCGCGAGGCGCTTGCCCGCCTCGGCCGGGCCGAGGAACTGGCCCGGCAACTGCGGGCCGCGCATCAGTCGACTCGTCGATTACTGGCCGGGGCTGCCGGCGGCGTCTGGTCGGCCGGCGTGGGCATGATCCAGGGTTATCTGGCCGTGCTGGGACTAATCGCACTGTCCCTGAATCTGGGCGTTCTCATTCTCCAGAGGTCCGTCGATGCAGCCGGGGTTTCCTGGAACGGAATCAAGATCGGGCCGTCCGATCTCGAGACGATAACGGCCCTGCTTTGCGTTATGGCCTGGGTTCCGGCCTTCGTGGCCGGACGACGCTGCGTCCGCGCTTCATCGAGGCTGAGCCGCCGCAAGGCTCGGCAGTTGCGTGGCTTCTGGGCGATTGCCGGAGTCGCGGCGCTGGGCTGGCTCGTGACCTTCCAGATTGGCGTACAGCAGAGCTGGCTGGTCGTCCCGTGCGAACTCGGGATACCGGTTCTCTTTGCCGCCGGTGCGCTGCTTCGGCCGGACGCGAGTCTGCACCTGCCGCGCTCCCGGTCAAAGCTTGCGCTCGTCCCGGCGGCGATCCTCGTCGGCGGGCTGCTCATGGGCACGGCCGTGCCGGACTACGGCTCGGGGAAAGATTCGCTTATGAGCTGGCCCAGCGACAGCGTTCTCGGCTACGACCGAGTCGCCCCGGAGGGCTACGTTCCTTGCGCCCCGGGTCTCCCGCCGATGACCACGGATGGGCGATGCGTCGTCCCGCTCGGCGGCGGCACCTTGGGCATCAACGACTTCAAGGGGCCCTGGGCCGGTCAGTGGCTCGTCGACGGCCTGAAGCAGGCACCATTCACATCCATGCGGATCGAAGTCTGGCGCGCGCTTGCGGGTGTCTCGGCGTGGGACATGACTGATACCGTCGGGTTCGCGGTTGATCCGAGAAGCGCGGCTCCGTACCTCATCGAGCCCGCCACGCTCGACGGCTATTTTCGGATACCGGCCGACCTCGGATCTCACCACCAGCGCCGCTGGCTCGTCTTCGTGACCGGCGTCGGCTCAGACGGCAGGCGCTACAGGCTCGGCGACCCCCTGTGGTTTGGGACCACCTTCACAGGCACGATCTGGGACTGGCTCACGGCGTCCGACTGAGGCCGTTCCGTCAGCGTCGGAAGCGTGGATCCAGGAACAGCGGGATCGACGCGATCCACATGCTCGGGTAGGTCCCCAGGTAAAGCGCCGGCGTCCCCCACCCCACGGCAATCGGCACGACCCAGGCCCGGTTCGTTCTTGCGCCCCAAATCAGTACCGCCAGCGACATCGGCAGGCGAACTATGAATGGGATCGGCTCCAGAACGATCGGCGACGGCGTGCCGGCATTCTTGATCGTCCAGTCGACCCATTGGAACCACTGGCTTGGGGAGAAGATGAACGAGAATGCCGCGACAGCTGCAGCGGCGGCAAGCGACAGAACCAGCGGTCGCCATTCGCGCCGCACGACATACCAGCCGAGACCGATCCCCGAAACTACTTTCGTCAGCAGGCCGGGCAGCCAACCAAGCACGTTGCCACGCAGGGCGAAGACCAGGCCGGCGGCGATGAAGAGTTGCACGTTGCCGTTGAGGGCATGCCCCAGGACGTCTCCGGCTTCATACGGCAGCCCGAACACAAGGGCGGCGATTCCCAGCGCCACGAACAGCCACGCCCAGCGGCCGAGCATGTACGCCAGGGCCGCCCACAGGAGAGTCGTCCAGACAATGATGAAGACCTGCCAGCCGATGGGCTGGAGGATCGTGGTGATCTGGGCCAGCGGCGGAGGGTAGATGTATTGCCCATCGACGCCCCATTGCACCGGGTACAGCTTGTCGAGATGCGCGATCCAGTAGCCATATGCGTCTTGAGGCCGCGGAAACCGGCCGTTCGCCTGGAGGATCCCACAGGCGAACCCGAAGATGATGACCGCGGCCCTGTCGATGGCGGAGTAGGCCGGCGGTACGTAGATGCGACGCACGCGCGCTGGGACCAGCAGCACCGCAAGCCGGCCGGCCTTGTCGGACGCGGCAGCCCATCCGGCCGCCAGCGAGCGGCGAATGCGCACGGACGCCGGCCTCGGAGGCTTAGGCGGCGCTACGACATCTGGTTCGTTCAAGGAACGGCCTCGGCCGCGACATCGGGGCCGGCAACGACGTCGTGGCTCGGCCGCGAATCGGGCGTGACCGTGGCATCGCCTGGAGACGGTGGCACACCGTCGGCCGGTTTCCCGCGGCTGGCAGGCATGACCGAGAGCGGACCCACAATCAGGGCCACGATGCCGGCCACCGCGACCGATATCGTGGTCAGGGGCTGGAGCATGGCGATGGCGTAGACGCGTGGCCACGGCCGAAGGATCGGCAACGCCAGCAAGAGCGGCAAACCCTCGAGCGGACCGGCATACGGCGACACGAGAATGCCGGCGGCCAGAACCCAGGCCAGGGATCGATTCTCGTCGGCGCGCGCCACGACGATCAATGTCAGAAGCAGCACGGCGACGGCGATCGGGATGGCCAGTGTCGGCAGGTAGTTGCTGACGCCGTAGTTGCCGTCCCAGGTCGCGATCAACGGCGCCCCGTTGCGGAGGCTCTGGAGCCAGTCGATGTACGAGGCCGGCCCGGTCACGACGGCGGCCATCAGCGCGACCAGGGCTCCCGTCGCGATCGCCCCCTCGGCGGCCTTGCGGCGGTATACGAGCAGCCAGAGGAAATAGGGAACCAGGAACGGCTTGGGAATCGTGGCTCCCATGATTCCAAGGAAAATCCCGGAGCGGCGTCGGGGCTGCCCGAACGTGGCAATGGCCATGGCGGCTGTGATCGGGACCATGAAGTTCCCCGGCGCGACGTCGTTGATGAACGGCAGGAACGTGAGGACCGCGATCACGGACAGCCACGAACCGTTGGTCAGCCGGTAGGTGACCCCAATGGCCAGGGCAACCTTGAAGAACGCGTAGGCGAGAAGGGCGTATTCACGCGGAACCAGGGCTCCGGCAATCCCGAAGACTGCCGCGGCCGGCGCGTACATGAAGCGCGAATCGGCGTAGATCGGCTGGCCGTCGAGGAACCGCCGGCCGGCCTGAAGAATGAGATCGCCGTCGAAGCCCCACCACTGGCTCCACGGGAACACCTTGATGATGTCCCGCAGCTGGGGGCCGAAGTCGAGAACCGCATATACGATCCAGCACGTATAGGCCAGTGCCCAGGCGATTGGGCGTGGAGGCGGAACCGAGAAGCGCGACCGCCCTTCTGTCGTCATGGCGGCATCCTACGGGATACGCGGTCCCGCCGACACGGGTTCACCGCTCGCCGACCCGGTGTGAAGGCCTAAACTTGACGGCGACCCAAATACGCCCGCTTTAGCCCCGCGGAGATGACCCATGCCTGACGCACCTCGACCCCTGCCGTACGACCTGCCGAGCAATCCCGACAAGCGCCACAGCGCCGCGCTGACCGACGGGCCGGACCGCGCCGCCGCACGCGGCATGCTCAAGGCGATCGGCTTCAACGACAACGATCTGGCCCGGCCGATCATCGGGGTCGCCACGACCTGGATCGAGACGATGCCGTGCAACTACAACCAGCGCCGGCTGGCCGAGCACGTCAAGGCGGGGATCCGGGCGGCCGGCGGGACACCGATGGAGTTCGGCACCATCGCCGTTTCGGACGGCACGACGATGGGCACCGAGGGCATGAAGGCGAGCCTGATCAGCCGGGAAGTAATCGCCGACTCGATCGAGCTGTGCTCGCGAGGCCATCTGTTCGACGGCATCGTCTGCCTGGTCGGGTGCGACAAGACCATCCCCGGCGCGATCATCGCACTGGGCCGGCTCGATATTCCCGGCGTGATTCTCTACAACGGCACGATCTATCCGGGCGTGTACAAGGGCAAGCGCGACGCCACGATCGTGACCATCTTCGAAGCGATCGGCGCATACCGCGCGGGCAAGATGACGGCCGAGGAGCTGTACGAGATCGAGTCGGTCAGCTGCCCCGGCGCAGGTGCTTGCGGCGGGCAGTACACCGCCAACACGATGTCGATGACGCTCGAGATTCTGGGCCTCTCGCCGGCCGGGCTCAACGGCATTCCGGCACAGGACCCCAAGAAGGACGAGGCTTCGCACCGCTGCGGCGAGATCGTGATGGATCTGGTCCATCGCGACGTCCGGCCCAAGGAGTTCGTCACCCGCAAGTCGATCGAGAACGCCATCGCCTGCATCGCCGCGACCGGCGGCTCAACCAACGGCGTGCTCCATCTGCTGGCCATCGCCCACGAGTACGGCATCCCGCTCGAGATCGATGAGTTCGGCCGGATCGCGGATCGGACGCCGATCGTCGGCGACCTCGTCCCCGGCGGTCGCTACGCCGCGGCCGACCTCTACGATGCCGGCGGCCTCAGCCTGGTCACCCGCGAGCTGCTCAAGAAGGGCCTGATCGACGGCTCAACGCCGAACGTGGACGGCGGCACGATCGCCTCGGCGGCCGCGGCGGTCAAGGAGACCGAAGGCCAGAAGGTGGTGGTGCCAATAGAGGCGCCGCTCTCCAAGACCGGCGGACTGACGATCCTCCACGGCAGTCTCGCCCCCGACGGCTGCGTCATCAAGCTGGCCGGGCACGAGCGGCGGCTCCACAAGGGTCCGGCTCGCGTGTTCGACACCGAGAACGCCTGCTACGACGCGGTCCGCAAGCAGAAGATCAACAAGGGCGACGTCATCGTCATCCGCTACGAAGGTCCGGTCGGTGGGCCGGGGATGCAGGAGATGCTGTCGGTGACGGCGGCGCTGTCGGGCGAGGGCATGGGCGAGCACGTCGCCCTGCTCACCGACGGCCGCTTCTCCGGCGGCACCCACGGCCTGATGATCGGCCACGTGGCGCCGGAAGCGGCGCTGGGCGGCCCGATCGCGCTGGTCGAGGAGGGCGACGAGATCGTGGTCGACGTCGACCGCCACGCCCTGGACCTCAACGTGCCGGAAGCCGTCCTGGCCGAGCGCCGAGCCCGCTGGACTCCGCCCGCGCCCCGATACAAGAGCGGTGTCATGGCCAAGTACGCGGCGCTGGTTTCGTCCGCGTCGCTCGGCGCGGTCACGACCGGCCGGCGGCTCGCGGATCAGCTGGGAACTTCGACCGGGAAGAAGTAGCCCGACTCAGCGCAAGACGGGCGGCCACGCGGCCTTCGCCACTGCGAGAGCCGGGCCGCCCGTTTCGATTCCGGGGCCCGGCCGCGAGGCGGCGCCCCCGGTCGGCGGACTACGGCTGGTAGATCTCGGCCGAGGCTATGTCGTCGATGCCGACGTCTCCGCCGGCTACCAGCACGCGGCCGTCGTGCAGCGCGGTGGCGGTGCTCGCCTCCCGTCCACTCGTCAGCGAGCCGGTGGGAGTGAAGGTGCCGGAGGACGGGTCGTACAAGTCGGCCGATGAGATTTCGATGTTCTGGGTGGCATCGAAGCCGCCCGCAATCAGGACGCGTCCGTTCGAGAGCAGCGTGGCGGTATGGCTCTCCCTCACTGTCGACATCGAGCCGGTGGCGGTGAACTTGCCGGTCGTGGGGTCGTAGATCTCGGCCGTGGCGTGGTCGCCGCGGGAGTCGAAGCCGCCCGCCACCAGGCACTTGCCGTCGGGCAGCAGCGTCGCGGTCGCGGACTCGCGTGCGGCAGTCATGGAGCCGGTCCTGGTGAATGTGCCGGTCGTGGGGTCGTATGTCTCGGCCGACGCGAGCGGGTCGGCGCCGTTGAGGCCACCGACCACCAGCACGCGGCCGTCCGCCAGCAAAGCAACGGTCGGCGAGTTGCGTGCCACGGTCATCGAGCCGGTGGCGGTGAACGTGCCCCTCGCGGGGTCGTACAACTCGGCCGAGGCTAGGTCGTTGTTGTCGTCGGTGCCACCGACGATGAGGACACGACCGTCGGTCAGGGTGACGGCGGCATGCTGGCCCCGGACGGTGGTCATCGCGGCGGTGGCGGTGAACGTGCCGGTCTTGGGGTCGTAGAGCTCGGCGGAGTTGGTGTCTCCGGACGGGCCGCCGCCGGTGATCAGAACCCGTCCGTCACCCAGCAAGGAAGCGGCGTGGTTCTCCCGCGGCATCGTCATGGAACCGGTTCCGCGGAAGCTGTCGGTGATGGGGCTGAATAGCTCGGCCGACGCCAGAACGTTCTCGGAGTTGTGGCCGCCCACGACGAGCACTCGGCCATCTGCAAGCAGAGTTGCCGTGGCCCCTCCACGCGGCGTCGACATCGATCCGGTGACACCGAAGGTTCCGCCGGGCTGGAGAGGCCGGGGGCGCGTCGCGAGCGGCGTAGGCGAGGACGGCGGCGAAGGCGAGACGTCCGAACCGCACGCAGCCAGCCCGACACTCAACACGATCAACATCGCTGCGCGAGCGGTCCGATTGATCAAGTTGGCCCTCCTTGGCGACGCGCGGCGCGGCCCCGGCCGATCCGCCCTGGCCGAACGAGTCTACAACGCAGTCCTCTCGCGAGCGCCGTGGCGGCTCCGGCGGGTCCGGCCGCCACGGCGCCATTTGCCCTGGTGAGGCATCATCGAAGGCCAACGCAGCAGAGGTTGATGTGCAGGTACCGGTCGCCGGGGAATTGTCGGAACGGGAGTCCACCGAGCTGGTCGAGCTCCTCCGGCAGCTCATTCGGATCAAGAGCGTCAACCCGCCGGGCGACGAGATCCTGGTGGCGCGCCACCTGGAGCGGGTCTTCGCCGAAGAGGGCATCGCGTCAACGGTCGTAGAGCCGTTCCCCGGCCGCGGTTCCATCGTGGCGCGCGTCCACGGCGACGGAACGGGCGGCGATCCGCTGCTGCTGCTCTCGCATCTCGACGTCGTGCCGGCCGAGCCCGAGGGCTGGAGCCACGAACCGTTCGCCGGGGATCTGGCGGACGGCTACGTCTGGGGCCGCGGCGCGATAGACATGAAGGGCATGGTCGCGATGGAGGCCCAGGTCATGCGTCGCCTCGCGCGCAGCGCCCGCGCTGCCGGCCGCAACCCTGCCACCGACCCGATCCCCGGTCTGCGCCGCGACGTCATCTTCTGTTCCTCGGCCGACGAGGAGGCCGGCGGCTGGCACGGCGCCGACTGGATCGTCAACAACCACCCCGAATGGCTCCACGCCGCCGCGGCGCTCAACGAGGCCGGCGGCATCGCCACGACCTACGGCGGAATCCGCTTCTACCCGATCCAGGTCGCCGAAAAGGGTTTCGTCGTCTACCGGCTCCACGTCAAGGGCCGCTGGGGCCACGGCTCCGTCCCCACTCCAGACAACGCGGCCGTGCTCGCCGCGCAGATCGTGACGCGACTGTCGGAGTCGGGGCCGGTGCGGCTCACCGACGCCATGGCTCTGTCGCTGAAGCGGGCGCTCCCCCACATGGCGCCGCGCGCGGCGAAGGTGCTCGGGGCGCTGCTGGCCGACCCGAACGGTGGCGCGGGCGTCGAGGCCGGCGACGTCGACGCGGCGCTGCGCGGCATCTGCGACCCGGTCCTGGGTCGGACGCTGTCGGCGGTCATCCACGACACGGTTTCGGTCGGGATCGTCCAGTCGGGCGTGAAGTACAACGTGATCCCCGGAACGGCCATGATCGAGATCGACTGCCGGACGCTGCCCGGAACCGACGAGCCGGCGATGCGAGCCGAGCTTCGGCGTCGAATCGGCGAGGAGCTGTGGGCACGGCTCGAGGTCGAGTTCGTGCATGTCGGCGCGGCTGTCCAGGCTCCGCTCGACGCGCCGATCTTCGGAATTCTCGAGTCCGTCCTGCGCGACCACGACCCCGACGGCGTGCCGGTGCCGTTCATGGCGCCCTTCGCCACGGACGCCAAGCACCTCGCCCGGATCGGCGTCCCGACCTACGGCTTCTCGCCGCTGCGAGTCGGCGACGGCGACGGCCTGCTCGACCTGATGCACGGCGACGACGAGCGCGTCAGCGTCGAAGCGTTGCGGTGGGGCCTGCCGGTGCTTTGGGACGCGGTGATCCGCTTCTGCAGCTGAGGCGGCCGTGCCCGACTCGGTGCCGGCGACGACGCGCCGCGGGCACGGAACTGATGCCCACAGGCACCCAGGCCCATGACCAAAGGCCCGGCGTCAACCGGGTTTCGATGGTCTAGCCTGACGAGCATCCGTCCCAGCAGTCCCAGCCCGTCCAGCGATCACCAACCGCCAAGCAGTCCCGTCGGGAGCGAGAAATGGGCCAGTTCGTCGTTCAGATGCCCAATCGACCGGGCGAGTTGTCGCACCTGGCCCGGGCCCTCTGCGTCCGCGGCGTGAACATCGTCCAGATCCAACAGAGTACCGCCGGCGATCTGGCCTGCGCGCTGATCTACACCGACTGCTGCGACGACGACACAGCCGACGTTCTGCACAGCATGGGCTACCAGTACGTGGCCGGCTCGAGCGTGAACGTCGAGATCGAGGACTCGCCCTGCGCGCTCGGCGACGTCGCCCACAAGCTTGCGCAAGGCGGCGTGAACATCAAGAGCTGCTGCGTCATCAGCCGCCATCACGGCACGGCCGAGTGGTCGCTATCGGTCGACAACGAAGTCCGCGCCCGCGACATCCTGGGCCTGCCGGCTTTGGTCGCCGAGTCCGAGGCGGCGGGCAACTAACGTCTCGTTCCGCCGGCACGTTTCAGGCCGCAACCCGAGCTCCCGCCGGCCACGGCTCTCCTAACGTCACCGGGGGTGGCGCTAACCGAGAACTCGGGCGAACGTAACCCTATATGTGGCCTAAGGGACGGCTGCCGCGCCGATTCTGAGCGTGGCGCAGCTCCCAGAACGGGCCCAGCCGGCCATCGCCGTCGTG
>Ga0182027_10014736_pt1 | contig 10801 bp, 11 predicted proteins | sample 712E1DmetaG_FD_121300 | JGI IMG/M metagenome (GOLD analysis project Ga0182027, IMG submission 121300) | Permafrost microbial communities from Stordalen Mire, Sweden - 712E1D metaG (Illumina Assembly) | ecosystem: Environmental > Terrestrial > Soil > Wetlands > Permafrost | place: Sweden...
AAGAAATCGAAATACGGATCGACCGCGGCGGCGAAGGCCAATTCGAGATAATTGAAGTTGATGCCGCGCAACTTCCCGGTGCGATCCGATAGATCGATGAAGCCGGGGACCGAAAGGGCTTGGGCGGATCGGTCGCTGAGGCTGGTGCCAACCCCTGCGAAGTCGGCAATGAGCGAGAGATCCGGGTTGAAGCGATTCTGGGTGAAGGTCCCGGCGGTCGAGGGAGTCGCGATAGGCGGCGCGCGCTCTTCCGCGGCCTTTTCCAAAACTTCGATGCGCCGAAGAAGGTCTTCCTTGGAAGGTGTTGGTTTGTTTTCAGGTGCGGCGACCGGGTTGGGCGCAACCGGCGGAATTGGCACAGTCGAATTGTCGGCGCCGACTGTCTCCGGGACTGTTCCCTCAGACGGCTGTGCGAACAGCAAGGCGGTGGTCAAGACAATATGGATCATGAACGCGTCCTCCGTAGCTTTCTCGATCGAGCGGGAACGTCAGTCGGCAGATAGGAAAACCGGGACGTTCCCGCGACCGATCTTCCCTGCTGCTGTTGCGGGCGGCCCTTGCGACCGCACAGGCGCTCAGGCCGACGGGGGAGAGTTCTTGGGGGAAAGGACGATCACGGCTACCGGCGCAAACGGACTGACGTCCGAGCGACAAACAAGCTGAACCGCGAGCTCGATACGCTTCGCGCTTGTGCCAGCGGGTGGCAACAAAACGAAGCGTTCGTGCGTGATCGTGCAGAGAAGGCAGTGGTCATGGCCGCTCTTGGTCTGCGGCACCGCGCCCGCAATTGACCGGCGCGACGAAAGACCTTCGTCAAGGCGATGCCGCGACAGGAGTTCCTTGTGGGGCTGTCCCGAGTGCACGACGTCGCCGTGTTCGGGGCACGTGGCGTGGCTTACGAGCAGCAGGTGGCCAAGCGACAGGATCTGGGCGGCCAGCAGGAAGTAGCTGGCGGCGCCCATGCCGGCCCGCCGCGACCGCTTGCTTTCGCCCATCGATGGCATTGGATTGTTCTTAGGAGACGAATGGATAAGGGTCAAGTCGTCGTGCGTGGACACGTGGCCACGAATCCGACCGTCGGTCCTAGGAATCGCCCACCCGCCATAACTCACTGGGCCACCACTTGACGTACGCTTCTTCTTCATGGGCGAAAAAATATTTGACCCATTTTGCCCTCATCGTCCCTCCATAGGAGCCGGTATCGGCGCTTGAAAATGCCCAACATGGAGGATGCAATGCGAACGAGAACTCGGAAAGCGACCCAGGCCTTAGCAAGAGGCGCCTTGTCTCTGCTCTTTGCAGGCGGAGTCACCTTGCTTCAGGGCTGCAACTCGACAGGCGGAGGTGGTGGCTTCATTGGTTCGGGAGGAGCCGCGCAGACGGGCGGGGCCGCAAACGGTGGCTCGATCGCAACTTCGGGCGGGGCCATCACCACGGGCGGTGCTGCTGTCGCGGGCGGTGCCGCCGTCACGGGCGGCACGCCTGAAACCGGCGGCGCCGTCGTCAAGACGGGCGGGACACCTGGAACCGGCGGCGCTGCCCCGCTCACGGGCGGTGCGGCCACAAGCGGTGGTGTCGTCGCTGCCACGGGTGGCGCGGCGAAAACCGGTGGTGCGGCCACCTCGGGCGGCACGGTCGCTCCGGGCGGCACGGTCGCTCCGGGCGGCACCATCGCTCCGGGCGGCACGGTCGCTCCGGGCGGCACCGTCGGCTCGGGCGGCGCGTCGAGTGCAGGTGGCGCTTCTGCGCAAGGTGGATCGACCAAGCCGTCAGTCCCAGGCAGTGGCCACTTCCAGATGGAAAACCTGGACCGCGGCGTAGTGGCGGTGAAAGTTTCAGGTGGCGTCTACGTCGGCTGGCGCATGTTCGGCTACGAGTACACGGGCACGGATAGCGACACCTCATACAACCTCTATAAGGACGGCGCCAAGCTCGCGAACGTCACCGACAGCACCAATTACCTGGATGCAGCCGGCACCGCGACGTCGAAGTACTCAGTGAGTGCCGTGCTCAAGGGGACCGAGGGGGCACAATCTGCCGCGGTCACGCCTTGGGCGCAGCAATACATAAGCATCCCGCTGACGAAGCCGGGCTCTCAGTACAACGCGAACGACGGAGCGACAGGGGATCTCGATGGCGACGGCAAACTCGACATTGTGCTGAAGTGGGAGGGGTCAACGAAAGACAATTCCCAGTCCGGCGTCACCGACCCGGTCTATCTAGCGGGATACACACTGGCCGGCAAGCAGCTCTGGATGATCAACCTGGGAATCAACATCCGCGGTGGGGCACACTACACGCAGATGTCGGTGGGTGACTTCGACGGCGACGGAAAGGCGGAGGTGTCGGTCAAGACCGCGCCTGGAACCAAGGACGGAACCGGTGCGTATTTGAGCACAGGACCCGCCGCGACCGACGATGACACAGCCGACTACCGCAATACGGACGGCTACATTCTGACCGGACCGGAGTACCTCACTGTGTTCGCCGGCGACACCGGCAAAGAGCTGGCGACGGTGGCCTATCCGGTACCCCGAGGAAACGTGGGCGACTGGGGCGACACCTACGGCAACCGGCTGGATCGCTACAATGGCGGCATCGCGTTCGTCAGCGACACGGGCACGGGCAAGACCGCGACCGGGCGGCCGAGCATCATCCAGCAGCGCGGGTACTACACGCGTCTCACGATGTCGGCTTACAATTGGCGAGATGGGGCCTTGACGAAGGTTTGGACCTTCGATAGCAACACCGCTGCGAATAGCAAAGCCGCTGGCCAGGGCGACCACTCGGCGATGGCCGCGGACGTGGACGGCGACGGTGCACAGGAGATCCTCACTGGGCCTCTCACCATCGGTAGCGACGGCACCTGGCACTGCAGCTCGGGAATGGGCCATGGCGATGCTTTTGATGCGGCCGAGCTGGTTCCCGGCAAAGGCATCAGCGTCTTTTCGATTCACGAGGGTTCAGGCGGCATGGATGCGCACGACGCCAACACGTGCACGTTCTACTTCAAGACCACGGAACCTGGGGTCGACTCCAACCGTGGCCGAGCCGAATATGTCGGCCCGGGTAACGAAAACACCGCATCGTGCTACTGCTCATCCTGCAACGAACATCTGGCCGCGTGTGCTACCGGTGACGCGACCATTGCGACGACCACCTCGCCGGGAAGCAACTTCGTCATCTATTGGGACGCCGACGAATGGCGCGAGCTTGAGAACGGCACGTCCATCACCAAGAACACTGGCGAAACCTTGCTGAACGCGAGCGGCTGCGCGTCGAACAATGGGACCAAGTCCACCCCGACGCTGACCGCAGATCTCCTTGGCGATTGGCGCGAGGAAATCGTCTACCGCGACTCGGCCAACGCGAACCTGCGCGTCTACACGACAACAGACGTGACCAAGCGCCGCATCTACACGCTCATGCACGATCCAACCTACCGGGCACAGGTTGCATTCGAGAATGCCAGCTACAACCAGCCTCCCCATCCAGGGTTCCGCATCGCCCCCAACATGGATCCGCCTCCCGTGCCCAGCATCTATGTGAAGTAGACTCCCTGTCAGTTGCTCGAATAGGCCGTGGTCCCGGTTGGCTCCTCCCAACCGTAGCCGCGGCCTTTCCATTTCGGCCACCCTCTTCCCTTGACACCGACGGCCGGCCCGCTGTACGTGGAAGTCGAGGTAGCTCATGAACAAGAAGACCCTGTTCGCCAGCGCGATCTTTCTCGTCCTTCTTCTCGCCACCATCGGCCTTCTGCGCTCGCCGGAAAAGGGCACCCAGCCCCCTGGGGAGCGTCCGCGTCCCATCCCCAAGCTGAAAGCGGGGGACTTCGATACCCTTGAGGTAACCCAGGCCGGGGGCACCACCGTCATGAAGAAACAGGGTGATGGCTATCAGATCGTGAAACCGGTCGACTACTTGGCCGACAAAGAGAGCGCCAAGACGGCGTTTGAATCCTTCGAGAAGCTCGACTTCGGCAACATCCTGTCGAGCGAAAAGAGTCGGCGGAAAGAGTTCGAGGTGGACGACGACGGTCTGCGCGTGGTGGTGAAAAAGGGCGACAAGCTCCTCGCGGATCTACGCGTCGGAAAAATGGCTGGCAACGAGTCCATGGTGCGGCTGGAAGGCAAGGATGAGGTTTGGGGCGCGAAAGAGGTTTACAAATACCAGCTCGACAAGGACACCCTCGGCTGGCGCGACAAGCACATCTCCATGTTCGATGTGAAAGACGCCGAGAAGATCGAGATCGACAGCAAGGCGGGCGGAAGAATCGTACTGACCAGACCCGCCCCCACGGATGCTAGCGCGGCGCCCGAATGGCGCGCGGTCGAGTCCGCCGTCAAGGTCGAGCCCTTTGACCAGCGGGCGGCCGTCGATGTGATGACCACCTGCTCTGCCTTTGCGACGAATGAGTTCGCGGACGGCGCCAAACCCGAGGAGACTGGTCTGGATTCACCCGAAAACACCATCACGGTCTCGCTCCGCACTGGCAAACAGTATCGGGTTCTGGTCGGCAAGAAGAAGAGCAACGACGAAACCTTCGTCAAGCTCGCCGACAAGCCCCAGGTGTTCTTGGTCAAGAAGGCTACCCTCGATCTACTGAACAAGCGCCCGATTGATCTTCGCGACAAGACCGTCTGCAACTTGACCGCGGACGAGGTCACCGAGGTTTCGGTAGCCCGGAACAAGGATCCCTTCGTGCTGACCAGGCCATCTGGAAAGTCGGGAGTCAACGCCTGGAAGGTGATCAAGCCGGCCGGCATGAAGCCGGACATGTCGAAGGCCAGCGCAATCGCGGGTTTCTTCCTTGAATGGAAGGCGCAGGGGTTCGCCGAGGACAACTCGCCCAAAACGACCGGGCTAGCCAAGCCCACGGCCACCATCAGCGCAAAGTCGAAGGTCCATGCCTGCACGCTCAAAGTCGGGGGCGAGACCCCAGACAAGAGCAACTACTACGTCATGGCGAATGACCAGCCCGACATCTTTGTCGTTGCCAAGTGGGCGATCGATCGGGTCGCCGTGAAGCTCGACGAGGTCAAGGAGAAGTAACAAGGGGGCGAGTTCGTCGCCCTGTCGAGACGGCTCTCAGCCCAGAGTCGTCTCGACACCGGCCGCCAGCAATTGCCCCAAAATGTCTGGCCAGCGATCGTAGAAGAACATGTGGCCCGCGCCAGGTAGGAAGGTCGCCCGGCAATCGGGGATACTTTCGGCCAGGTACTGCGCCATCGCGATGGGCGTGGACCTATCGTCCTCACCGTGCCAGATGAAATAGGGACAGCGGATCTTGCCCAAGGGAAATCCCCACGGGCGCATGGCGATGGCTAGATCCAGCGCCACGCCTCGCAAGCCATGGCGCACGGACTCGGCGTAGGTCGCCACCAGCTTCGCGCGGATTTCGGGCCGGCCGATGATGGCTTGATCGGCCGGCGCAAGATCGCCCGTGAACCTGTCCAAGAACCGACTTGGGTTTCGACCTGGGTGATTGGTCAGCCACATCGCCGCTCGAAACAGCGCAGGCGCGCGTGTTGCCAGCGCGCCTGCCGTCCTTCGGTAGTGGCTAAGGCCCGCCAAAGCGCCAGGCGCATCCACCGGACCAGCCCCAGCCGCGCTGGCGGCGGCAGCGACCCGATCGGGAAGTCCATAAGCACTGGCCGCGACATAGGGTCCGCCGCCCGAAAAGCCGACCACCGCGAAACGTGCCAGCCCGAGCGCGTTCGCCACGGCTGCCAAGTCGCTCGGCCAATCGAGCAAGGTGCGTCCGGGAAGAAAGTCCGACAATCCACAACCCGGCCGATCGATGACGATGAGGCGCACACCCAAGGCGCGTGTGGTCTCGTCGTCCGGCCGATTGAGCCGCGAACTGGGCGTGCCATGACAGAGAAACACCGGCTTGCCCGCGGGGTCGCCATATTCGGCGAAGGCAATCCGACGATTTTGGAATTGGATGTGAGACGGCCGCACCCGCTCATCCCTTTCGTGGCCCCCAACTGGCCGCGCTAACAATGGCCAACGACAGAACCGCTCTTTGCATCGCGCAAGCGTACATGAAGTGACCTTCGATCTTCCACACTGTCCTCGCAGATGTCTGCCGATTCCGTGCAATTTCGTGATTCTATGGATGGCAGAAAGGCTGCATCTTCGGTGGCCTGCCCGCATGAGGGGGTTCGATATCGTGGACTACTGCCTACCGATCCTCCCTCTGCCGACGGATGGTGGTCGGTCCTGCCCAACCACGGCGGACGATGCCATGGTGGCCGCGAAGGTGGATGCCTACCCTCCTTGGGCGCCTACTCCGATGGTCGCGCGCTGTTCCGAGGGGCCATTCGTCTACGTTCCCTCCCTGGGTACCGCCTGCTACTATGACTCAGGATCGCGGCAGTTGATCTCCATCACCCATGTAGAAGACACGCCGTCGGCGTGTGGCCAGTCCGGTGCCGCCTCGTTCATCTACGGGGTCTATGGACAGTACGTCACCTGCACCGGGTTGACCCCGATTGCCGTCGACGCTGGCTTGGGCCAGTGAGCGTGGCCGAAGCGGGAATCAGCGAGGCATGTCCCCTAGCCCACCGGCGTTGATGACATCGGCATAGCCGGCTTGCTTCATGGCGCGCGCGGCGGACGAGCTGCGCGCGCCGGAGGCGCAGTAGAGAACCACGGGCTTGTCTTTGGGGATTTCACCCAGGCGGCGACCGAGGTCGGAGAGGGGAATGTTCTTTGCCCCAGGGTAGGCGCCGTCGCGGAATTCCTCGGGGGTGCGAACGTCCACGATGATGGCCCCGGATTCCAGTTTCTGCTTCACGATGCTCGATGCCACTTTTCCACCTCCAAGAAGTCGTTTGAGGATGATGACTGCGATGATTCCAATTGCGATGTAGGTTAGGGTTTGCGTGTTCAAGATGTCTCCCAGTTGAAGCCGCCCTCGGCAACCATGCTTAGGTGCCCGCCGGTGACGTTGGCCACGTCGGCGAAGCCCTGCTGTTTGAGCATGCGCACGGCTAGGTGCGCGCGGAAGCCCGAGCGGCAGTGCACGAGGATGCGCCGGTTCTCGGGCAGACGCTCGCTCTCGAAGCGAAGGTCGTCCACCGGGATGTGCACGACCCCGGCGAGGTGCGAGGCCTCGTATTCGCCCAGGGTGCGCACGTCGAGCACCAGGGGCGGTTCGGGCTTGGCCAGTTCGGCCTTGAGCTCGGCCGCGGTCACCAGCGGGCTGAAGCCTGAAATATCGTTCTGCCCAATGAATGCGGCCAGATTGATCGGGTCGTTGGCGGTCGAGTACGGCGGCGCGTACGCGAGGTCGAGCTCGGCCAAGTCGTGCAGCGTGAGCTTGCCAGCCAGCCCGGTTGCGAGCACGTCGATGCGCTTGTCGACGCCAGCCCGTCCAAAAGCCTGGGCGCCGAGCAGACGCGCGGTCTTCTTGTCGTAGACGAGTTTGAGCGACAACTCCTCAGCGCCTGGGTAGTAGCCCGCGTGGTGGCCCTTGTAGATGACCGCGACGCCGACGGCGAAACCGGCCTCGCGCGCCGAATGTTCGGACAAGCCCGTTGCCGCGGCGGTGGCCTCGAAGATCTTGACCGCGCTGGTACCGAGCGCGCCCTGGTAGCGCATGTCCAGGCCAAGCGCGTTCGAGGCCGCGATGCGCCCCTGGCGATTGGCCGGACCCGCGAGCGGCACGCGCACGCGCCGGCCCGAAACCTTGTGGGCAATCTCCAGCATGTCGCCGGCCGCATAGATGTCCGGGTCGGTGGTGCGCAAACGATCATCGACTAGAAGTCCGCCGGTTGGTCCGATTTCCAGGCCCGCCCTGCGTGCCAGCGTCAGCTCGGGTCGAACCCCGACCGAGAACAGCACCAGATCCGCGGGCAACCGCCGACCATCGCCTAGCACCACGGTTCGGTCGACGACCGACTCGACTTTGGCACCGGTTAGCACCTTCACGCCGTTTTCCTCCAGCACCGAGGCGATCTGATGGCCGAACTCGGGATCCATGGTGGCCATCACGGTCGGCAAGAGTTCAACGACCGTCGTGTCCAGCCCGCGCTTCTTCAGCGCCTCCGCCATCTCCAGACCGATGAAGCCGCCTCCGACCACGACGGCGGATCGCGGCTGCTCCTTTTCGATGAAGGCGTGCATGCGATCCATGTCGGGGACCGTCCACAACTTGAAGACGTAGGGTGCGTCGGCGCCGGGCATGGACGGCGTGATGGGGTTGCCGCCCTGAGCGAGAATGAGCTTGTCGTAGTCGAGCGACAACTCGCCGTCCTTGCCGCGCACGAGGAGCTTCTTACCCGGCCGGTCGATCTCGACGGCCTCGGTTTCGAGCAAGACCCGCACACCATAGCGAGCATCGAAGCCCTCGGGCGTTTGCAGCAGCAAGGCGGAACGCTTTTCGATGTCGCGCGAGATGAAGTACGGCAGCCCGCAGTTGGCGTACGAGACGTAGGGACCGCGTTCGACGACGGTGATGTCGGCGTCTTCGCTGATTCGGCGCGCCCGCGCCGCGGCCGTGGCGCCTCCTGCGACTCCTCCGACGATGACGATCCTGGTCTTCATGGTTCACCTGCTTTGAGCCAATCACGGCCAGAACGATTCACAAAATGTTCGACGGAAAATGGATCGGTTCAACCCTTGTTCGCCGGCACGCGACAGGTAGAGAAGCCCAAGAGCGAATACAGCGGACAGCTACCCAGAAGGCCCGTGACCAGCGGCACCAGGCCGAGATAGCCAAGGGCGGTGTGCGGCCCCACAAACGTCAGGGTGAGCAACCCGAGCCCGAGGACAACGCGCAGCGCGCGCTCGATAGAGTGTTCGTTCTTCGCAAGCAGTCGTGACATGGCAACCTTCCCTTCGTTCGAGTCAGCCCGCCATCGAATGATTGGCACTGACCCGTTCACGTGCTTGGAGCCAGACCCACGCCAAAGGGTTCCACGCACAATCTGGTGGCATTCCCGCATTGGCCGCGCGGCGCCCGTCGAACCATACTTGCGGCTTGCGCGCATCACGAGTACCGCCTGGAGGAGATCCCATGCCGCTTCATGAATCCGCCGTGACCAGCAAGAACGCCGGCCGCGTTGTCGCCACCCAGGCGTGTCTCGACCGGGTCCACGAGCGAGAACACCCGATGTGCGTCGTGTGTGGCCCCCGGAATCCCAGTGGTTTGAAGCTGAAGTTCAAGGTCCAGCCCGACGGGTCGGTGACCTCGGTGTTCGATTGTCTGCCGGTGCTGCAAAGCTACCCGAATGTTCTGCACGGCGGGATCATCTCGGCAATTCTGGACTCGGCCATGGTAAACGCGCTGTTTGCCATCGACGTTGTGGCGGTCACCGCCACCCTGGAGGTTCGCTATCGGGCGCCCACCGTTACGGGCCGCTTTGCCATGGTCCGGGCCTGGATCGAAAGTGACAACGCGTATCCGCTGTACCTCCAGCGTGCGGAGCTGATCCAGGACGGCAAGGTGATGGTCGAGGCCAAGGCCAAGTTCCTGGTGCGCGAGGCCGTGTGAGGCCCTACTGAAGTTTCGCGGCTGCCTTGCGCGCGTTTTCGATGAACGCGACCAGCTTGGCTTCGCTCTTGATACCGGGTTTGGCTTCCACGCCACTGGCAACGTCGACGCCATCGGGGCGCACGGTTTGGATGGCCGCGGCCACATCGAGCGGGCCGAGCCCTCCGGCCAGCAAGAAGGGCCGGCGAGCGCCCGCGGCCACGATCTGCCAAGGCGGCCGCTTGCCCGACCCACCGTAACCCTCGGCGTGCGCATCGTAGAGAAAGAAGCGCGGGTTCCAGCCCGTGGCGGCCGCGAGGGAAGATTCGTCGAACACGCGAATAGCGCGAATCACGCGATCGCCTGCCAGGCTCGACCACGCCGGCGCTTGCTCGTCGCCGTGAAACTGCACCAGGTCCAGCCCAAACTCGGTCAGGCTTTCGCTGACCGCTAGCGGATGCGGATTGACGAACACGCCGACCTTGAGCACGCCGGGCTTCACCGCGGCTAGGATCTCGCGCGCTTGCCCGTCCTCGACGAAGCGCTTGGAGCCGCGCCAGAAGTTGATGCCGATGGCGCCCGCGCCCTCGCGGCAGGCGATCTCGGCGTCTTCGGGCCGGGTGATGCCGCAGACTTTGATGAGGAAGCTCATGGCTCGCCCAGAAGCTCGCGTAAAGCCGCCGCGGGATCCGACGCTGCCATCAGCGTTTCACCGACCAGGATGGCGTCGATACCCGCGGCGCGCAGCTTGGCCACGTCGGCGGCGTTGCGAATGCCAGATTCGGCGACCACCAATCGGTCGCCGGGAATGAGCGGGCGCATGGTCACCGCCAGATCCATGTTCATGGCAAAGGTGCGCAGGTCGCGATGGTTGACCCCGACGATGCGCGCGCCAGCGGCGACAGCGCGCTCGACCTCGTCGCGATCGTGGGTCTCGACCAGCGCCTCCATGCCCCAGCGGTGGACTTCGGCGAGCAACGCGCGCAGGTCCTGATCGCGAAGGGCCGCGACGATGAGCAGCACCGCATCCGCTCCCGCGGCCCGCGCCTCGGCGACTTGGTAGGGGTCGATGATGAAGTCCTTGCGCAGAAGCGGCAGTTGCGAAACCGCGCGGGCCTTGCGCAGATCGTCCAGGCTGCCGCCAAAAAACGGCGTATCGGTGAGCACGGATGCGGCGGCTGCCCCGGCTGCCTCGTAAGCAGGCAGCACCAGCGAGACGTCGGCGTCGCGCTGAATGAACCCCTTCGAGGGCGACCGCCGCTTGAATTCCGCGATGCAAGCCATGCCCCGGGTAGAGCGCAGCGCCCTCCCCAGGCTGCG
>Ga0182027_10014737_pt1 | contig 10800 bp, 10 predicted proteins | sample 712E1DmetaG_FD_121300 | JGI IMG/M metagenome (GOLD analysis project Ga0182027, IMG submission 121300) | Permafrost microbial communities from Stordalen Mire, Sweden - 712E1D metaG (Illumina Assembly) | ecosystem: Environmental > Terrestrial > Soil > Wetlands > Permafrost | place: Sweden...
ATGGCAGCCGCGTAGTTCGCGTGGCCGACGGGCGGGTAGCCCATGCGAGTGCCCAGGGCCTGCTCGTCGTGCAGGGCCAGCTCGTCAATCCCCGACGCCACGACGTGGCCGTCCGGCGTCAGGTCGCCCGGGTGCAGGCTTGCGATCGCGGTCGCCTCGTCCTCCTGCTCGGCGACCTGTTCCTGTGCCCGGATGTCGGCCAGCTCATGCTGCTCCTCGCGGGCGGCCTTGTCCGGGTGCTTCGCCGCCCAATGGCGCTGCCGCTTGGCGTACTCCTCCTGGAGCTTGCCCGAGTCGAGCAGCACGAGAGCGGCCAGCTCGATCGTGCCCCTGGTCGCATATATGGGCCCGTTGAAGCCCTCGGCCACGACGCGCGGAATCAGGCCGCAGTGGTCCAGGTGGGCGTGGGTCAGGACGATCGCATCGAGGCCAGCGGGATCGTAGGCCGGTGGGACCCGGTTGCGGACGACCTCGTGCGGGCCGCCCTGGAACATGCCGCAGTCGATCAGCACATGGGCTCGATCGGTGATGAGGAGGAATTGGGATCCGGTGACGGTGTTGGCAGCGCCGAGGAAGCGGATTTCCATACGCGCATACTGCCATCCATTCGGGTCGGGCGCGCGCGAGTCGCGCAAGCGGGGCGGTTCGACCGCGCGAAACCCGCCCGAGCGTTTGGGGTCCTCCCCGCGTCTGTAGGGTGTGATGATCGATCGACCGCTACCGATCTGCGAGGCCGGCGTGCCGGCTCGCGCGGAATCCGGTAGCGAGCGGACGGTGCATCTGCTGTACCAGCGCCGCTCGCAGGAGATGTTCGGCTTCGCGCGGCGCCTCGGGCTCGGCGACGAAGAGGCCTCCGACGCGGTCCAGGAGACGATGCTGCGCCTGTGGCGTGTGCTGGACTCCGGCGCCGGCGTCGCCGATCCGGACGCCTGGGCCTTCCGAACGCTGTATCGGGTGAGCGTCGACAGCCACCGGCTGCGACGGCGGGTGGCCGGTCTGGTCGACCGACTTGGAGGTGGGCTTTCGGGGGCCGCCGATCGGTGCCGGCACGACGGCGACCCGGCGCGAACTATCGAGGTCGACGCTATCTGGCAGGCGGTCGATCGGCTGCCGGAGCGCCAGCGTGCCGTTCTCTATCTGCGCTACCGGGCCGATCTGCCGTACGAGCGAATCGGTCTGGCCCTGGGGATCACTGCCAGCGCCGCGCGAGGCCACGCGTCCACCGGACTCGGGACTTTGCGGCGGCGCATACAAGTCGAGGACGAACGATGAGCGACGACGAGCGGATTGAAACGGCGCTGCGGCGCCGGCCGGCAGACGAACGGGAATACGGCGAGCCGCTGGCGGCGCTCGTAGAAGGGGAGGGCGTCCAGCGTGTCCGACCTGTGATCAGGCCCAGATCGCGAACCGACGGGCTGCGAGCCCTGGCGGGTGTCGGAGCCGTGCTGGTGCTGGCCGGCGCCCTGATCCGCGTCGCCTTGCCGCTCGGGTCCGGCACCTCCGGCAGCCCGACACCGTTTCAGCCGACGGGGCTCATCGGCTGTTGGGGCAACGGAATCAGCTTCCCGCCGAGCGTTCTCACCTCGGCAAAGGCGAATGCCGAGACGGCGGATACGGGAGCCGCAGCCGCGTTGCGGGCCGACCTCGCGCAGGAGCTCGATATGCCTGCCTCCGGTTGGACGATCGTCTCCCAATCGGATTCCCAGGTCATGTTCATCGCCGGGCTGACGACAGGTTCGGACCGTGCCGAAGTAACCGTCCAGCGCGGGACGTCTCTCTCCGGCGCAGTCACGGCGGATGGCTGGCAGGTTGCCGGGTCGGGCAGCTGCCAGTTGATGGCCGTGGCACCGGCCGGGTACACGACGGGGACGTGGGGGCTCGACCCGTCCGTGCCCTATTCCGCCAGCGCGACCGAGATCGACATCGACGTCGCCGAGCTGGCTTGTAGCAGCGGCCGGTCACCGCAGGGTCGGATAGTGACCCACGTCGACTACAGCCAGACGGCGGTCAGCGTCACGGCCTTCGTGCTGAGCCTTCTCGGCCCGCAAACCTGTCAGCTCACCATCCCCGCGACCCCGGAACCTCCCTACGTCGTCCACCTCGACCAGCCCGTCGGGTCGCGAGATCTCGTCGATGGCGGCACGTGGCCGCCACCTGCGATCGCGCACGGTGGCGAGGTGGTGGTCGTGCCGACGCCAACCGCGCAGCCGAGCAACTGGCACCAGCCTATCGACTGCTCCGGGGAAGCGGACGGCCCTGGCTCGTTCAAGGCGGCATCGATGAGCGCACCCTTCGATGTCTACTGCGCGGTGCTGCCGGTCGGCTGGCAGCGCGAATCCGTGAGTGGCGAGGGGCGAGTCGTGACCACGGTTACCGCCAGCTACACCGGACCGAGCGGACAAACCCTGACTCTGTCCGAAGGTGACCTCTGCGGCGCAGGCCAGAGCGCCTGTGCGCCCGCCGGCACGAGCACGGGCACGGCCATGTTCGGCGATCTCGAGGGCCAGCTGTTCGAGGGACCGGGCGGCGCCGACTTCACGCTCTACGTTGGCACGGCGAAGGCCACGTGGGAGGCGATCGGCACCGGCATGAGCCTCGAGACGTTCAAGGCGCTGACGGCCGCGCTGATCATCGTCGGTAAGTAGCGGCGAGGGCGGGCCCCGCGGCTCGCGAAGGCGTCAGTCCGCGAGGTCGATGTAGACCGGGGCGTGGTCCGAGGGGAGCTGGCCCTTGCGGGCGTCGCGGTCGATCTCGGCGGCGGTGCAGCGGGCAGCCACGGAGCGGGTCGCGTACAAGTGGTCGATGCGCATCCCCAGGCCTTTGTGGAAGTTGCCGGCTCGGTAATCCCACCAGCTGAACTTGCCGGGTTCGGGGTGATGGAGTCGGTAGGCGTCGACCAGGCCCCAGTCGCGCAGAGTCGCGACGGCCTCGCGTTCGGGCGCGGAGACGTGCGTGGCGCCGGCGAAGTCGCTCGGGTCGTAGACGTCCATGTCCTCGGGCGCGACGTTGAAATCGCCGCCGACCACCAGCGACCCGGCCGGATCCTGGGTTTCGCGCAGCCAGCGGGCCAGGCGGTCGAACCAGGCCAGCTTGGCTCGATAGAACGGCGTGTCGAGGGCTCGACCGTTGGGAGCGTAGATGCTGACGACGCGCACGCCGCCGCAGACCGCTGAGATCATCCGCGCCTCGTCTCCGGGCGCGACCGAAGCCTCGGCCTCGATGGCATCGGCGATCGCCGCGGTCGCGGACTCGGGGCCGGGTGAGCGGCGGACCGGGCCGTCGCCGAAGTTCGTGACAACGTCCGCGATCCCGACGCGGCTCGCTATTGCGACGCCATTCCAGCGCCCCTCGCCGTGATGGGCCAGCTGGTAGCCGGCCATCTGGAACGGCATGTCCGGGGCCGCCTCATCGGCGAGCTTGGTCTCCTGCATCAGCAGCACGTCGGGGGCGCGCTGGGCCAGCCACTCCTCGACCCGCGGCAGGCGGGCCTTGAGCGAGTTGACGTTCCAGGTCGCGATGCGCATTTCGCGCCTCCGATTGCCGCCGGTTCCTTCGGGCCTTCGGGCCGATCGCCGGTTCGCCATCAGGCCGGCCGCCGGTTCGGCCGTTCGGCCTTCGACCGTTCGGCCGCCGGTTCGACCGCCGGCTAGTAGCGCCGGCCCTTCTGTCGGGCGAAGTCGAACTTGGCCGTGTCGGCGATGCCCATGACGGCCATCGTGCCGGCCTGGACCGGGTCCGTGACCACCAGGTCCGCCACGTCCGTCACGGTGCCGACCATGTTCAGGGAGATGACGGGAATGCCGAGCGCCTGGATCTCCTGCACGGCCCTGGTGATGTCGCCGCCCATGATCGAGCCGGCGAGCAGGAGCGCGCGCGCCCGGTCGAGGTCGGCCACCGCGCGGACCGCCGAGGCCAGGTTCTCCTCGCCGACGAGCGGAATGGTGTCCACGCTGATCTTCTCGCCGCGGAGGTTGTGGCGGTCCGCCTCGCTCACCGCCCCGAGCACGGCCTGGGCGATCTGTGCCCCGCCGCCGATGACGATGAGCCGCTTGCCGAATACCTTGTCCAGCGACTTGGTCTGGCGGCAGCCCCGCAGGTCAGGCAGCTCGGAGAGGACCTCGGTGACGCGTTCGTCGAGCAGCCCCTCGATCTCCAGCTCGATCTCAACCAGCGGCCCAGCCTCGGCGTCCGTCCAGCGGCGAACGGTGCTCAGAGTCCGGACGGTGCCGCCGGCCGCGGCCACATGAGCGGCGATTTCCGCGATCGCGGCCGGGCGGTCGGCGTAGTCGAGGCGAACGGCGACCGTTGGCGCGGTGTGCTCCGCACGTGCCATGGTTAGCCCCCGACGCTCATGCCGTGGTCGGCCAGGCCGGTTGCCCGCGACATGTCGTCGAGCGTCAGGCCGGCCGCATCGTCGTGCTCCTCGAAGGCGAGCTTCAGCGACTCGAACGCCTTGCGAGTACCGGCTGCGTCGCTCGTGGTCAGCATCAGTGCGCCGTCGGTGTCCTCGGCGACCCCGACGATGGCGGTGATGTTGATGCCTCGCTCGCCGAGGGCGGCCGCCATTCGCGCCAGGGCCCCGGGCTTGTCGTCCAGCTGAACGGTGAACCAGATCACGCCGCACCTCCTGCGTGGATGGTAGCGGCCGCGAAGCACAAGGGGGAGGCCCGCCGCATACCGACTGTGGGTAGGGGCACCGCGGACGACCGTCGGGAGGCCCATCGCGGACGACTGTTGGGAGGGCCACGCCGCCTTCGCGTCCTGGCGTGGCCCGTTTCTGCGGATTTCCCGTACGGCGGTCGTAACGCAGGAACCGCACCGGCCGGAGTGGCCCTGCGGCCCTTCTCTCGAGGTCGATCGCGCCTGCCCGAGGTGAAACGGGGGTCCCGACCGCGCCGCACGGGCCGCCGCGCGACTCGGGCCCTCCGGACAACGACCAGACCCTTGAGTAGCGATCACGGGGCGGGAATCTTGCAAGAACCGACGACGCCGACCGGCCCGGCCAGCCTGCCGAGGCTCATCCGGGATCGGCCCGCGGCCGGGCCATTGGAACGAGATGTAGCGGCTCGACCCGCTAATCTTCCTGCCATGCCCGCCCCCGCCGGCCCCACCGTCCAGCTTTTCGGGCTCGCCGACTCGCGCCCGACCCAGGCCGCGCTGCGCTACTTCAAGGAGCGCCGTGTCAACGTTACGTTCGTGGACCTGCGCCGCAAGCCGATCGCGCCCGGGGAGCTGCGCCGTTTCGTGGAACGGCTCGGCGCGGCCGCGCTGCTGGACACCAAGGGCCGCCAGTACAAGGAACTGGGCCTGGCCTACATGCGACTGGGCGACGACGAGATCGTGGAGCGGCTGCTCGCCAACAATGGGCTGCTCCGGCTGCCCCTCGTCCGCTTCGGTACCGCCTTCACCGCGGGCCCGGCCGACGCCACGTGGAAGGCCTGGCTGGCCGGAACAGCGCAGTAGACCCGCTGCAGGTGGCGCCCGATCAGTGGTGCGGAACCGGTCCCGATTTCAGGATTCCATGAGGAATCAGCCATAAGGTAAGGGCATGGCCGAAACATCAAGGAATGCCGTAACGTTCGACGAAGTCGAGGCTCACGCCCGGGCGCTTGGCCGACTGATGCCGAATGGGCCGCCGGCCTGGGCCTCCCACGACCTGACGTTCGGTCAGTTGCGACTCCTCTTTGTTCTCCGTCAATCGGGGCCCGTCTCGATCGGGCAGCTCGCCGACATGCTGGGGGTGACCGATGCCACTGCCTCCGAGTTCGTCGATCGAGTGGAGCGCCGCGGACTGGCGACGCGCATTCACCGGGCCGATGACCGGCGCGTGGTCGATTGCGGGCTCAGCGATGAGGGCGCTCGCCTGCTGGCGGAGATCGAGGGTGCCCGACAAGAGGCAATGCGAAAGGTGCTGGCACTCTTGACACCGGACGAGCTGGCCCAGTTCGATCACTTCCTCCAGATCATGGCCGAACGTTTGTCGGCCTCATCCCCAACGTCGGCTTCGACAGAAGGAGCGACCCAGGTGAATCTCGGAACGCCACCCACGAGCCCGGCACGGAGTGCCGGCGGAGGACCGGCATGATCGGCACGGGCGGAGTGCGCATGGGCGGCGCCGGAGTGAGCGCCACGAGCGGCGCCGGCGGCGCGAGCGGCACGGACGACCTTGCCCTGGCCACTCGCGGACTGCGCAAGAGCTACGGATCCCGGCGTGCGCTCGACGGCCTCGACCTGTCGGTCCCGGCGGGCGTGGTGTACGGCTTCCTCGGTCCCAACGGCGCCGGCAAGACGACGACCATGCGAGTCCTGACCGGGCTGATCCACGCCGACGGCGGCACGGTCGAGGTGCTCGGGAAGCCGTTCAGGCGCGGAGATCGGCATCGCCTGTTCGAGGTGGGGGCGCTCATCGAATCGCCGACTTTCTACCCGTACCTCTCGGCCCGGGCCAATCTCCGCGAGCTGGCCGCGTCGGGCGCTCCGGTGCCTTCCAAGCGCATCGAGGAGCTGCTGGATCTCGTCGGCCTGTGCGACCGCGCCAACGACAAGGTGCAGAACTACTCGATGGGCATGAAGCAGCGGCTCGGCATAGCCGCCGCGCTGCTTAGCGATCCGAAGCTCCTGCTGCTCGACGAGCCGGCAAACGGTCTCGACCCGGCCGGCATCGTGGCCATGCGCGACACGCTCAAGACGCTCGCGTCGCAGGGCAAGACGGTCTTCGTCTCGAGCCACCTCCTGGCAGAGGTCCAGGTCATGGCTGACGTGGTGGGGATCATCGCTGCCGGCAAGCTGGTCCGCGAGGGTCCGCTCAAGGAGCTCCTGTCGATGCAGGGCGTCATCAAGGTCCGCGTGCGGCCGAATCTGGTCGACGGCGCCATCGCCGCGCTCGCTCCTCTTGCCAAGGCCGAACGTCTCACCGAGACGGACCGTGACGAGGGCTGGCTCTCCGTTCACCTCGGCACCAATCGCGCCGAAGAAGTGAATCAGAAGCTGGCCGGGGCGGGCATCTACGCCTCAGGCCTGGAGTCGGGCACCGATCTGGAGATGCTCTTCCTGGAGCTGACGGGCGGTCAGGGACCTTCGAGCAGCGAAGGTGAGTTCGTCGGCCTGGGCTCGCCCAACGGCGCACAGAACGGCGGCGCCCCCGCCGGAAAGGGGACCGCGGCATGAGGCTCTTCTTCTCGGGCATTCGGAAGCTCTACCGGCGGCCGGCGACGTTCGTCACGTTCGGGCTGCTGGTCGGGCTGATTGTGCTAATCCTCATTCTTGCCGGGGCCACGGCCAGCAGAACCGTGGGCACCGGCAGCGCAAGCGGTCAGAGCAGCCGTGCGGCGATCAAGGACCTGCTCACCTTCCCGGGGGCCTATGACCGGATGCTCTCGGTCGTCGTGAGCATCGGCGGCCTCTTCGGCATGATCTACGGCGCAGCGATCGCCGGATCCGAGTGGAGTTGGGGCACGCTCAAGTCGGCCGTGGCGCGAGGCGAGAGCCGCGTCCGCTACATGCTCCTCTCCTATGCCTCCATCGGGCTGATGATCGCCATCGGCATCGTGGTCGTGTTCGTGATCGCCGATGTCGCGGCCGTCGCCTCGGCCAGTCTGGCCGGCATCTCGACGAGCGGCCTGAGCGACACGTCGACGCTCAGCGATTTGCCCGAACGGCTCCTCAAGGGTTGGGTCGCAGTTATGGAGGAAACCGCCCTCGGGTTCGCCATAGCGACGCTGGCCCGGAGTCAGCTCGCCGGGATCGGCGCCGGCATCGCCTTCTACTTCGGTGAGGGCTTCGCGAGCCTCTTGCTGCCCGACATCGTCAAATTCATGCCGTTCAGCGTAGCCAGCGCGGCGGTGTCGACGGGATCGGGAAGCGGATTGGGCGGCGGCGCGTCGGCGACCGCCAGTCTGCCGGCCGACCAGGCTCTCGTCATGGTGTTCGTCTGGCTGATCGGGTGCCTCGTCGTTGTCTCCCTCTTCTCGGACCGCGCCGAGATAACCGGGTAGGCGGCCTTCAGCCGTCCCGTGTCGCGTGTCGGGGAGCGGTTCGCCGCTCCCCGACGGGCAGCTGGCGTTGCGGCAGCCGCGCGCCCACAGAGCATTCGCGCCACCCGTTGCGGCGGGTGATCTTACCGTCCGATCAGCCGATCCCTATGGAGTCGACCGCACGGCTGTGTCACCGGCGTGGCATCCTCTGCGAGTACGACCAGGAGAGATAGATGCCTCATTCGCAGAACAAGAGGGACAAGGGCGGCAGCCGGCCGACCAGGAAGGGGCAACCCGCGTCCTCGCAGGCCCAGGCGCCTTCGAGCCCCGCGGCTCCCCATTCCGCACCGGACGCCGTCGCCGGCGCGAACCACAACGGCGCGCACAGCGGCAACGGCAACGGCAACCACGAGCGTCGCCGCAGCGGTCGCGTGACCTACCGGCCCAAGGCGACTGCGATGCTCACCGTCCATGCCCGGACGGAGGACGAGCGACTGCTCTCGCCGCGCCAACGGCCGGCCTTCCTCGACTCGGATCCGTGGCGGTCGCTGCGCATCATGTCCGAGTTCGTCGAGGGGTTCGACGCTCTGGCGGCCGTCGGCAAGGCGATCACCATCTTCGGCTCGGCCCGGACGCGCGAGGGCGACCCCTATTACGCCCAGGCGCGCGAGCTGGCCGCCAACCTCGCCCGCGAGGGCTTCGCCGTCATCACCGGCGGTGGGCCCGGCATCATGGAGGCCGCCAACCGCGGCTGCCACGAGGCCGGCGGGCTTTCCATCGGCTGCAACATCGAGCTGCCGCACGAGCAGGCGGTCAACCCGTACGTCGACCTCGCCGTCGAGTTCCGCTACTTCTTCGCGCGCAAGGTGATGTTCGTGAAGTACGCCGATGGCTTCGCCATCTTCCCCGGCGGCTTCGGCACGCTGGACGAGCTGTTCGAGTCGCTGACTCTCATCCAGACGGGCAAGATTCGCCACTTCCCGGTGGTCCTGATCGCCACGGAATACTGGGCCGGCCTGCTCGACTGGCTGCGCCGCGATCCGACCGCGCACGGAAACATCGCGCCCGAAGACCCCGATCTTCTCGTTTGTACTGACGACATGGACGAGGCCTGCCGGATGCTGACCGCCGGCTCCACGCGTCGGGCCGCAGAAGCCGCCAGGGCGGAGAAGGCGGCCGGGAGGACGGTCGGGTCCAGGTAGTTCAGCGCCGCCGCGCCGCGCCGAGTGGCCGCGCCGCGCCGAGTGGCCGCGCCGCGCCGAGTGGCCGCGCCGCGCCGAGTGGCCGCGCCGCGCCGAGTGGCCGCGCCGCGGGGCCGGCGAAGTTTCCCGATTCACACCACGTCGACATTCGGAAAGGGTCTGGCCTCATCGACTCCCAGTGCGAGCCAGATGAACCGTCCGAAACGCGATTCTCACGCTTGCGGGGGCGCGGTCGATGACGCCGGGCGAGTCGAGGGTCCCGTCTGGGCCGTCCGGCCTTTCCCAATGTCGCTCTGACGTGAATTCGGAAAGATAGGGTCGCCGGACACCCGACCGCGGACCGCCGGGCCACGGGTCCTGCGCCGGCGGCTGCGTGGCCTGGAGCGGGAGGGGCGTGGGCTACTCGGGCAGGATCGGGAGCTGGGCCTCGAGGTGGCCCTCGCGGATGCGCGCGGGGTAGTAGCACAGGCGAGTGACCCGGGTCAAGCGGCGCGCCTCGAGCCTCCTGGTCGGCGGCTCGGGCTTGGGCTCCGCTCCGGACGGTGACCACGGGGAGTGGTAGTTGCCATCGGCATCGAGCCCGCCGGTCGTCGGCATTTGGACCGTCTCGCCGGTGGCCAGGTCGAACCGGCCCTCGTGCAGCGGGCAAGTCACGACGCAGCCATCCAGGTCCCCGACTGAGAGTGGCGCCGCCATGTGCGGGCAGCGGTCGTCCGTCACGACGATTCCGTCGGGCGTCCAGGCGACCAGCAGATCCAGGCCCGCCAGCGTGACGCGGCGCATCGACCGGGGCGTCAGGTCCGCGACCGCGGCGACTTCCAGGAACGGCGCCGCTCGCGTGCCGGGGGCGCGCAACTCCCGGGGCACCGCGGCGATGGGTGGTGTGGCCGGCAGGCGCGCGCCGGCCGCGCTCACGGTGGTCACAGGCGCGCCGGCCGCCACAGCCTGCGCGCCCGCGCCCGAAGGGGTCGCGACCGCGCCGGCCTCGAGCGCCACCTGATCGGCCAGATCGTCGGGCGTCATGGCGAACATGAGCGCGTCGACGAGGTTGTCGTCCCGATCCACTGCCCAGTTCCGAACCATGCCCTCGTAGCGGAAGCCGTTGCTCTCGGCGACGGCCTGAGAGGCCACGTTGCCGGGCAGAGTCCACAGCGTCAGCCGTTGCGTGCCCAACCGGTCGAAGGCCCAGCGCGAGAGCAGCCGCACGGCCCGGCTGGCCACTCCGCGTCGGCGGGCGTGCGGCGCAACCCAGTACCCGATGGAGTGGCGGCGCCGGTTCGGGCCCAGGTGCAGCCCGACCGCTCCCAGGAATTGACCGTCGGCAGCGTCGACGATGGCGAACTCGCAGCCCGTGCCGTCGTGCCAGGCCTGCAGGGCCATCAGGATGAAGGCGCGGGCATCGGCCTCCGTGTAGGGGGCGGGAAGCATCGGAATCCAGCGCTGGATCTCACGGTCCTGGCAGGCGGCATTGATGGCCGGCGCGTCCTCCGCCCGGAAGGCGCGCAACGTGATCACACCATCGCTCAGCGGCGGGTTCGGTGGGTTGATCGGCTCGGGCATGAACCAAGTATGCCGCGTCCGGCACCGGAAGCCGGCGAAAGCGCGGCCCGCGCCCGCGCCGAAAA
>Ga0182027_10014738_pt1 | contig 10800 bp, 7 predicted proteins | sample 712E1DmetaG_FD_121300 | JGI IMG/M metagenome (GOLD analysis project Ga0182027, IMG submission 121300) | Permafrost microbial communities from Stordalen Mire, Sweden - 712E1D metaG (Illumina Assembly) | ecosystem: Environmental > Terrestrial > Soil > Wetlands > Permafrost | place: Sweden...
AGCCGTTCGAGCATCGCCCCCGGCGCGGCGCCGCAGATCACTTCGCCGAGGAGCAAGAGCAGTGCCGCCGTGTTGGTGTAGGTCTTGGTCGAGATGGCCGACTCCGGTCCGGCATGCAGCGGCAGGGCCAGCGTGGCGCCGCGCGCCATCGAGCTGTCCAGATTGTTGGTCAGCGCGATCAGCGGCGCGCGCCCGGCCAGCGCCTGGACCACCTCTTTAGGCTCGACGCTCTCGCCCGATTGCGACAGCGCAAAAACCAGGTCCTCCTTGCGGACCGCGTCCAGGCCATAATGCAGAAACTCACCGGCGTCGAGCACCACCAGGTGGCGGCGCGCCCGGCGGGCCACTCGTTCGCGGATGATTTCGGGAGCAAACCACGAGGTGCCCATGCCGGTAAACGTCAGCGCGCCGCGCGCCGATTCGATCAGCCGTCCGGCCTGCGCGAGCAGCGCCGCGCCTTCGCCGCCGTAGAATGCCGCCAGGCGCCCGAGCGCCTCGCCCTGTTCGTTGATTTCGCTTAAAAACTGACTCATGATCTTTCCTTTGTTATGTGCGGTGGCTTGCCACCGCTTTGGCCGACCAGCTTGTTACCAGGTTGTCAGAAAAGCGGTGGCAAGCCACCGCACTCCACATCATACCTGGATCAAACTGGCCGCTCCGATCAGGGCGGCATCCTCGCCGAGTTTGCTGATCAGCACCGGCCGCCCCGGCGCCTGTTCGTTCAGACCGGGCAGGAACACATCGGCCGCGGCGGCGATCGAGCCGCCCAGCACGAAGAGTTCCGGATCGACGAGCCGTTCGATCCAGCCGATGGCCAGCGCCAGCGTCCAGCCGTACTGACGCCAGGCTTCGCGTGCGCGGGCGTCGCCGCCGCGCGCCGCCTCGGCCGCCTTGAGCGCGCTCGCGGCGCCGGCCTGGCGGGCCACGCCCGCACCCGAAAGGGTGTCTTCGAGGATGCCGCCGCCCGGCATCGGCAGATTCCAGATTTCGCCGGCGCTGGCGCGGCTGCCGGCGTGGATTTTGCCGTCCAGAACCAGGCCGCAGCCGATGCCGGTGCCCAGGGTCAGGCCGACCAGGTCCCGGTGGCCGCGCCCGGCGCCGGCAAGCGCCTCGCCGAGCGCGAAACAGTTGGCGTCGTTGCCCACGGCCACCGAGCGCGAGAAACGCCGCTCGATGGCGCGGGCCAGATCGCAGCGCTCAAGCAGCGGCAAGGTGGGGCAATCGCGCGTGGAAGCCTGGCCCGGCGCGCCGTCGGCCACGGCGGGAATGCCCACGCCGATCGCGCCGACCTCCATGCGGAATCCGGCGGCGGCGGTCACGATCACCGCGATGCAGCTCTCAATTTGGGCCAGGATCGGCGGGTCTTCCGCCCCCACCGGCAGCAGGCGCCGCTCGCGCGCGAGCACCTCGCCCGCCGAGACCAGGCCCGCCGTCACCTTGGTCCCTCCCAGGTCCACGCCGATGGTGCAGTCCAGCCGCATCTCAACCTCTCTTGAGCCGCACAATGCGGACCTCGGCCGGTTTCATCTGGACGCGCAAAGCGTTCTCCACGCACATCCCCGGGCCGCTGCTCTGGACGACCTGCTCGATCTGGATCGGCCCCTCCGCGCGCACGCTCGCCTCGTAACTGTCCATGGAATGATTGATCAGCGTCGCGAGCCACTCGCTGGGATCGCTCGCGTGGACGCGCGTCGAGACCTCCAGGCGCGGATCCGAGCCTTGCAGCGGCGGGGTCAGCCCGGCGCGCGCCGCCGCCAGACGGTAGACCGTGTGTAGCGGGTGCGTGGCGAATTTGGACGATTCCATGGTGGCCATCGACTGCTCGGCGCTATAGGCCAGCAGCAGCGCGCGACCGGCCCCGAATTCATGAAAGAGGAGCAGCGGCTCGCCGGTGTCCGACGCGGCCCAGACCTCGGCGCCGGCCGCGCTGACCACCATCCGGATGCGCGCCGGGGGGAACGCGGCGTGGGGGGCCAGTTCGGGCGGGGTTTTCGGCGCCGTTTCCCACTGGATTCCGCCCGGCGCCGTCGCCGACCCCTGCAAGGTGACGCCGAACAATTTATTGAAGCCCGGGTAGACCAGGCGCGCGAAGCCCTGCGAGCAGCAGAGCGTGCCGCCGCCGGCAACCCACGCCTCGATCCGTTGCCACGAGCCGATCGTCAATCCCGACGGGCAGCCAGGCAGGATCAGCAGCTTGCAGTCCTTGGCCGCCTCGGCCCAATCGGCCTCCCAGACGAAGCGCACGCGCAGGCCCGCCTGGCGCGCAACCATGAAGGCGACGAACATCGTGCGAAAGTGCAGCTCGACGTCGCTGAAGTATCCCGCGGGGATCAGGATGCAGGCTTCGGGACCGGCCAGCGGCCACTCGCGGGGCGGATATTCCTTGACGTGACGCGCGAAGGCGCCCAGTTCCTTGCCCGACGGCTTGATCGTGCCGTCGACGCGGCAGAGACCGAAGCCCGGCTCGAAGACCGCCGTATCCAGCGGCGATTGCTCCCAGATCTCGGGGCGGAAGTCGTTCCAGACCCACGGGAGAATGCCCCACGACTCGGCCGCCAGCATGCTGTGCAGCACCAGCCGGTAGTGCAGCCCGAGGCTCTCCTCGGAGACGATCACCGTCGACCACCCCGGCGCTTCGTTGGCAAACGTGCCGCGCCCCTGCGTGTCGTTCATGCGCAAATACCAGGGGAGGAAGTAAGTGTTACGGAAGCTGTGCAGCGCCTCCATGTCGCCATCGTGGGTGTATCCGGTCACGCCCATCATGTCCAAGATGCGCTCCATCTCGCGCGGGTGCATGCCGTAGTGATTGGTGATCAGGTGGCCGAAGCCCATCATCACCGCGTGGATCGGGTCGGCCTGCTTGGCCGCCTGATAGAGCTGCGCGACCCAATGCTTGAAGATTTCCTCGTTGTAGGGGATCGGGTCGCCACCGGGCATCTGAGCGTAGAACTCGGGCTCGTCGCAGAGGTCCCAGCACAGGATGTTGGGCCGGTCCTTGAAGCGTTCGACGAAAGTGCGGATGTGGTTGGCCGCGTGGCCCAGCATCGGCTCGGTGAAGAAGCTGCGTTTCTCGCGCCAGCTCACGTCGTAGAACTGCGTGGCGACGCCGATCAGGAACCAGGGCATGACGGCCAGGCCGCGCGCTTCGGCCCAGCTAAGGAACTGGCCCAGACGCGCGAACATCTCGGGGCGAAACTGGCCCGGCGCGGGCTCGGCGTATTCCCAGTGGATCGGGATGCGCAGCGCGTTGAGCCCCAGCGCGGCGATGCGGTCCAGGTCGGCGGTGATCTCGTCGGGACGCCAGTCTTCCCAGTAATTGGTGCAGACGTAGCTGGCGACGTAGTTCGTGCCGACGGGGAAGAACGGCTTATCGTCCAGCCAGAATCCCTGCCGCGCCCGCCAGGTGATCGCCTGGCCGGGCGTGAACCTAATTGCGGATTGTGGATTGCGGATTGCGGATTGATCGGTCATGGGAAGTCCTTGGATTGTTTTCTAATTATAACGTAACCTGATGATGGGACCTAATTCGTGCTCGCTATCGTCGTCGTTCTCGTCATCGATTCCCCCTCCACTGTTCACTCTTCACTCTTCACCCTTTCTTCAGCAGCGCCGCCTCGGCCTGTTTGCAGAGCGTGTCCAGTTCGCGGGCCTTGTCGGCGGGGAGGCGGAAACTGTGCTGCTCGATCAGCGTCTCGATCTCGATCCGCGCGCGGTCGATGAACTTGGGCGCGCCGCCGGCCAGCCAGGCGTTGACCGAGTCGGTCGTCCAGAGGTGCGATTGCCAGAGGATCTCGCCGTGGCGCATCAGCGTCGAAGATTGGCCGAGAAACGAGCCCGAAGGGCCGACCGCCTCGATCGCGTCCAGGCAAAACGCCTCTTCGGAAAACTCGAAGCCCTCGGCGACGTGCTTGAAGTAACGCACCATCTCGATGTCCAACAGGAGCTGCACGGGGCTGAAAACCAGGTCGACCCCCAGCATCCCGCCGAACTGAAACTGCCGCTTGCCGGCCAGCGCGGCGGCCATGCCGTACGCGCCGCGCTGGGCCGCCGCCTGGCCGTCGTGGAACGGCGCGGAGGAATGATAGGCGTCGGTCTCGTTGCCCCACCAACCGTAAAACTCGCGGATCTGCTTGAAGACCAACTCGCTCCAGACCATTTCCGGCCCGCCATAAACGATGCCGAGGTTCTTCATATTGACCGGCCAGATGCGGCTGGTGAAGAGGATGTCGTCGCGCCCGGTCATCGCGCGGGCGATGGCGTAGGCGCCCCAGACCGCCGCCAGGCCCAGGGCGAAGGCGCCCATCGGCTCGATCGGCGCCGAGACGCCCATCATCGGCATGCAACCGACGTGGATGTCCATCGGCTTGTCGCGCATGCGCCAAAGCTGGTCGATCGTGTCGCCATCGATCTTGAGCGGGTTGACCACGTAAAGGCCCAAACCAAAGCGCTGGCCCATGACTTCCATCAGGCGGTAAATCCACTCGGCCACGCGCGCCGAATCGACCGGCACCGAGCCGCCCGAGCGGCAGTTTTCGGCCCCGATGCGGTATGCGCGCACGGCCTGGATCTCGGTCGGCAGGTCCTGCGGCATGCCGGGCGTGCTGCCGCAAACCATGCGCTCGTGCAGGACGTCGACCAGCTTGGTCAGCTCGAGCACGTCGCGCTCGGTGAACGGACGCACGCGGTCCTCGCGCCAGTCGGCCAGGTAAAGCGGGTATCCGCTCAGGATGTTGACGCCCCACGCGCTGTCCGTCTCCTCGACCTTAACGCCCGCGTAGGTTTTGCCCTGGGCGGCTTGGGCGCATTCGTCGAGCAAGGCCCGCTCGACGCGCACGCGGTGGCCGTCAAGGCTGAAGCCGGGCCGCCCCTGGAGGAATTCGCGCGTCGGCTCGTGGTTGACCTCCATGCCCATGCCGCCCAGAATCCCCATCGCCTTGTCGTGCAGCATGGCGAGCTGGTCCGCGCTCAGCCCCCCTTCGATCTGATAACGAATCTTCGACATGGGCCTGCCTTTCGGAAGCGAGTCGGTGCCTGGGACGCCGGGCACCGGGCCACCCCTGGATGGGTCGTATTATGCCATAAAGTTGTGGGTGACGCAGTGCCACTTTCGGGCTAAAACTTAAGATCAATAGATGGCGTTGTCAATATCCAAAAGGGGGCGCGGAGGGGGATCTCGCGTGGGTAAGATTCTTTTGGCAAATCGCCGCCCGTTGTGCTTTAATGGCTCGCTTAACTCGTTCGGTTGTTAACATTTCCGCTCTATTCAACTCCATGGGTGGTGACCACGTATGCAAACTATCGACTGGATCGTCCTGGCTAGCTACTTCTGCGTGCTGATCGGCGTGGCGTCGTGGGTGATCAGAAAACAGAAGAAGACCGCCGCGGATTACTTTCTCGCCGGCCGCAACCTGGGCTGGTGGGTGATCGGCGCCTCGATCTTCGCCTCCAACATCGGCTCGGAGCACGTCGTCGGCCTGGCTGGCACCGGCGCCAAGGACGGCGTGGCGTTGGCCCACTACGAACTGCACGCCTGGTGCCTGCTGACCCTGGGCTGGGTCTTCGTCCCCTTTTACATGCGCTCGAAGGTCTTCACGATGCCCGAGTTCCTGGAGCGGCGTTTCTCCACCGGCGCGCGCTATATCCTCTCGATCGTTTCGCTGGTCACCTTCATCGTCTCCAAGATCGCCGTCGGCGTCTTCGCCGGCGGCATCGTCTTTTCGGCCGTGCTGCCGCAATTGAGCTTCCATTGGGGCACGCACTACGTCTCCAGCTTCTGGGTCGGCTCGATCCTGGTCATCCTGCTGACCGGCGCATACGTGGCGCTCGGCGGCATGCGGGCGGTCGCCTATAACGACACGATCCAGGTTTGCGTGCTCCTGCTCGGTTCGAGCGTGCTGACGATTTACGGCCTGCACAAGCTCGGCGGCTGGGGGGAGCTGCAACGGGTCTGCGGTTCGGACATGTTCAACCTCTGGAAGCCGCTCGTCCCCAAGGGGATGCACGGCACCTGGGCGCCGGTCATGGATTTGCTGCCCGATGGCACAAACAAGCCCGGCGGCCGGATCGCCTATTACTTTAACGGTTACTACCCCTGGCTGGGCATGCTCTTCTGCGCGCCCATCATCGGGTTGTGGTACTGGTGCACCGACCAGTATATCGTCCAGCGCGCCTTGGGCGCCCCGACCGAGAAGGTCGCCCGCCAAGGCTCGATCTTCGCCGCCCTGCTCAAGATGTTCCCCGTGTTCATCTTCATCCTCCCAGGCATGATTTTTTTCGCCCTGGCCAAGAGCGGCACCATCCCGGCCATCACCAGCCTCTACAAGGCCCATCCCAGCGAAACCCTGCAGGCGGCTTTCCCGAACATGGTGCTCTACCTGCTGCCGGCGGGGTTGCGCGGCCTGGTCGTCGCCGGCCTGATGTCGGCGCTGATGGGCTCTCTGGCCGGCGTCTTCAACGCCTGCTCGACCCTGTTCACGATGGACTTGTACCAGAAGTGGAAGCCCAAGGCGGCGCAGGCCCACCTGGTCTGGATCGGCCGCGTGGCCACCGGCGTGATGGTGCTCATCAGCCTGGCCTGGCTGCCGATCCTGGAAAATGACAAGGGCGGTCTCTACAACTACCTGCAGGCCGTGCAGGGATACCTGGCCCCGCCGATCTTCGTCGTCTTTTTCTTTGGCGTCTTCAACAAGCGGATGAACGCCAAGGGCTGCTTCTGGGCCATGGTCGTCGGCTTCACGATGGGCTTCTTCCGCATGGCCATCGATACGCCGGTCACGCTGGGGCTGGCGGGTTTCGCGCACGGCTATCCGGCCGGCTCGTTCCTCTGGATCATGAACAACGTCTACTTCCAGTACTACAGCGTGCTGATCACCATCGTCTCGGCGATCACCATGGTCGTGGTCAGCCATGCGACCGCCGCGCCGGATTATGCGCGGCTCAAAGGCCTGACCTTCGCCACGCAGACCGATGCCGATCGCCAGGAATCGCGCGATAGCTGGGGTTGGGGCGAAGTGGCCACCTCGATCCTGGTCGTGCTGATCATTCTCAGCGTCTACATCAAGTTCCGCGGCTGAGCCTCGCTTAACCCCCCTGATGGGCTTCCCACCGGGAGCCTGGGCGCGCCGGCCTCTTCGCCGGCCCCCAGGGCTCCCGGTTTTTTTATAAGCTTAAGGATGAAAATCCATGTGGAATGCGAGGGCTTGCCCTCGCTTTGGACTGCGCAGGCTTGCCTGCGCTTTGCTTCAGCGCTCACTCTCACCGTCGCGTTTTCAAGCGGCGGCAAGCCGCCGCACGACCGGCATCGAAGACGAGCAGGAGCATGATCACGAGCACGAAAAACCGGATGATAACCTCTCGGGAGCGCTCTTAATCTTGATCCCTTACGACGCTTGCGCCGCGCTCGTTCCCGTGGCCTGCTTGCGCGCGTCGAGCTGCGCCCGCACCGCGCGCGCGCTCTTTTCGGTGATCGGGAAACACCAGGTCAGCAGCGTGGAAATGGCCAGGAAAAAGGCCGGAATCAGAGCGAATTCATAGCGCAAAATAAACAAGGTCCTGGGCGGCTGCATCAGCGCGCCATCGACTAAGCCCGACCATTTCAGCATGTAGGCGCTCAGGACGCCCACGGCCGCGAGACCCGCCTTGAAGACCAGGGCAAAGACGGCGCCAAACATCCCCTCGCGCCGCAACCCGCTTTTGAGCTCATCCACGTCGCAGACCTCGGCCAGCATCGAACTGCACAAAATCCAGACGCAGGTCAGGCCCGGACACATCGCCACCGGCGGGATAATCTGCCAGTAGGGGTGCGCGGGGGTGAACAGCCATAAACTCGAGACCGATCCCACGATGACCGAAAGCTGCCCGACAATCATCGTCTTTCGCTTGCCCCAGCGCGTCGCCAGCCAGGTGACCACCGGGATCGCCACCATGCCCAGAATGTTGTAGATCGTATTGGTTAACGCGCCCATCTGACCGCCAAAAGCCTTATCGCCCTTGCACACATAGTAGATACTGATGTAGTTGGTAAAGGGCATCACGATGAACAGCCCGATGAGCAGGTTGAAAATCACCGCGGTCAGGATCAGAAAGGGGCCATTCTTCAGGGTCAGCCAGATGGCGCCCGCAACCTTGATCTTCGGCTGGGACTGCACCTCCATCTTTTCCTTGCAGAAAAGTGCGGAAAGCAGTCCGGAGCCAAGGATGACGAACGCCGCAATGATCGCCAAGGGCCGCATGCCGACGATTTCCTTCGGCACGCTGGTGTGTTCGCTGCCGCAGAAAAAGGCATTCTGGGCCAGCGGGTACATCCAGCCCAGGGCGATGGCGCCGATCGACCCCATGAATAACTTCCAGGCCTGAATCCGCGTGCGTTCGTGATAGTCGGGGGTCAGCTCGATCCCCAAGGCATTTTGCGGAATGATGAAGATCGCATAGGCGAAGTAATAGAGCATCGAAGCCAGGGTAAAAAAGACCGCGAGGCCCATCATACTGAGCTTGGTCGGCGGCATCCAGACCGCGGCGAAAAAGAAGGCGCAGAGGAACGCGCCGACGAAAATAAACGGCCGGCGGCGCCCCCAACGCGTGCGGGCATTGTCGGTCGAGTTGCCGATGAACGGATCGATGAACGCATCAAAGATGCGCGGAATGGTGGTGGCCCAGCCAATCCAGACCACCGGCACGCCCAGGCCGATGTTGTAAATCAACTGGGCCAGCGTGCCAATGCCGTTGGCCATGAATTGGTCGGTAATGCCGCCGGCCGACCAGGATATCTTCTGCACGAAGGGGATCTTATCCTCCGGTCGCGTGGCGTGCGGCGACGCCTGCGCGGCCTTCGGGCTTTGCGCCAGGCTCTCGATTTCGGTCGTTAAGGTTGTATCGGCCATGACGGTCTTACTCTTTCAGTTGCGTTCTCAAAATGTCGCCCCCGGCAAGGGCGACCTACTCGGCCGGCTGGGGCGACCTACAACGCCGCGGCCTTCTTGCGCGCGTCGATCTTCGCACGCACCTCGCGTGCGGACTTTTCGGTGATCGGGAAGATCCAAGTCAGAAACGCCGAAAAGCTTAAAAAGGCCACCGGCACGAAGGCGAATAAACTGCGGATCCGCCACAACGTCTCCGGCGTCTGCATCGGCAGCTTATCGTTGATTCCGGAGTAAACCATGATATAGCCGGCAACAATCCCGACCGTCGCGACGCCAGCCTTGAAGATCATGCCGAAGACGGCGCCAAAGATCCCCTCGCGCCGCGTTCCATACTTCAGTTCGTCCAAATCGCAGATGTCGGCCATCATCGAACCCGAGAGCACCCAGACGCAACTCAGGCCCGGACAACAAAGCATCGGTTGCAGGATTTGCCAGTAGGGATGCTTGGGCGTAAAGAGCCATAGGCTGGCGACCTGAGCAACGATAACCGATATTTGGCCAAAGAGCATGGCCTGCCTCTTGCCGTAATGCGTCCCAATCCAACTGATCGGCGGAATCACAATCACACCCATGATCGCGTAGATGGTGCCGATGTACCAGACCATCTCGTAAGCCAGGTCCTTGTTTCCATTGCAGACATAATAAACATTGATGTAAAGAGCGAGGGGATTGACCACAAACAGGCCGACCAGAATCGTGAAGATAATGACGGCCAGAATCATAAAAGGGATGTTGCTCAGAGACATGTAGATCGATCTGAAGACGTTGATCTTTGGCTGTTTATAGGCCTGGACGCGCTCTTTGCAGAAGAGGCCGGGAATCACGCCCGCGACCAGGATCATCACGGCCGCGGCCATAGCCACGTAACGGATGCCAATAGCTTCGATCTTGACGCCTGACGGATGCGCGACCAGGCGCATCAGAAAGTCGGGCCAGCGGCCGGCGTGCGCCTCGATCCACTTCGGCAACCAGAGCGAAAGTTTGGGGATGGCGGGCAGGATCACGCCGCTGGCGTTGGCGAAGAATGATTTCCAAGCCATGATCCGCGTTCGTTCATTGTAATCCATGCTCATCTCATAGCCCAATGCCCCCTGGGTGATGGTGAAGATGGCATAACCGAGATAGTAGAGCATCGAGGAGAAGAGGAAATAGATGAACAGGTGCTCGACTTTGACCGTTCCCCAGATTGGCAGACTGAGCGTCAGGGACTTGCCGATCAAGGACATCGGCGCCCACCACACGGCGGTGAAGAAGATGGCGCTGATGATCGCGCCGGCAACAATATAGGGTCGCCGCCGGCCCCAGGGCGAGCGGGTGTTATCCGAAATATTCCCGATGAACGGATCGATGAGCACATCAAAAAAACGCGGAATGGCCATCGCCCAGCCGATCCAGATCGGGTTGACACCCAAGGCGATCTGATAGATCGGCACGGCCAGGTTTTGGATGCCGTTGGCCATCACGTTATCGGTGATTCCGCCGATACCCCAGGCCACCTTTTGAAAGGTCGGTACCCTGTCGCCATCGGCCGTGGGCGGCGACGAAGTTGTTTCCCCGCTTGGTTGAACGACTAAGGATTCCGCCATGGGCACGCTTCCGATTCGTTAAAAAGGTGGTCGGCTGGTCTCAATCCGTAAGACGGGGAGGGGGCATTGCGACAAGGGTGCAACGGTCTTCCGCACTGAATCACAGGCCTGTTGTTTGATCCATACTATGGAGCACTTTAGAGTATCGTGTTTGGCTCCGGCGCGCAACAGCTACCGTGATCTTTCACACTGACCCATAAAAAAAATTGGGAGGGGGAATTTACATCGGGAGTTCATGTGGTATCTTGAGTTACCAAAATCTTGAGTCCCACACGAAAGGCTCCCGATGACTCCTC
>Ga0182027_10014739_pt1 | contig 10799 bp, 10 predicted proteins | sample 712E1DmetaG_FD_121300 | JGI IMG/M metagenome (GOLD analysis project Ga0182027, IMG submission 121300) | Permafrost microbial communities from Stordalen Mire, Sweden - 712E1D metaG (Illumina Assembly) | ecosystem: Environmental > Terrestrial > Soil > Wetlands > Permafrost | place: Sweden...
ATTGTTTCAAAATTACCCCAATCCATTCAACCCGGAAACAAAAATAAATTATAATGTTTCCAAATCCGGTTTTGTAACAATAAAAGTTTATGATCTGTTAGGTCGTGAAGTAACGACATTAGTTAATGAAAACAAACCTGCCGGAAATTATAGTATTAAATTTGACGGCAGTAAACTTGTAAGCGGAATATATTTTTACAGAATGAAAGCCGGAGATTTTGTTCAGACAAAGAAATTAATTCTTTTAAAATAATATCAAATCAACCGCTTAGCGGCTGGTATGTTATATTGTAATTGATATTCTCTATTTCATAAAAGGAGAAACATATGAAAAACATTTTCCGACTTGTCCGCTGTGCCGAATTCCTCTTTGTGGTGTTTTGCTTATTCACCACTACGATTCCATTGAATGCCCAATGGGCACAAACAAACGGACCTTACGGTGGTAATGTTGTGTCTCTTGCTGTCTCTCCCGCGGGAAATCTCTTTGCCGGTACCGGAGGCGGGGTCTTTCTTTCCAATAATAACGGCACAAGTTGGACTGCAGTAAATACCGGCTTGACAAATACTAATGTCTGGTCTCTTGCCGTATCCCCAGAGGGAAATCTCTTTGCCGGGACTGATGGCGATGGTGTCTTTCTTTCCACAAACAACGGCACAAACTGGATTACGGTCAATAACGGCTTGACGAACCTTTCTGTCTTTGTTCTTGTCATCTCCCCGGCGGGAAATCTCTTTGCCGGCACTAAAGGCGGAATCTTTCTTTCCACTAATAGCGGCACAAACTGGACTGCAGTAAATACCGGATTGACGAATTCTTATGTCTTGACTCTTGCTATTTCTCCAGCGGGAAATCTCTTTGCCGGGACTTATGGCGATGGTGTCTTTCTTTCAACAAACAACGGTACAAACTGGACTCAGATCAATTCAGGACTACAAACCAATACGTATGTCCGTGCTCTTGCCTTCTCCCCGGCGGGAAATCTCTTTGCAGGGACAGCCGGCAACGGCGTCTATCTTTCCACCAACAACGGCACGAGCTGGACCGGCATTAATTCCGGCTTTTCAAACAATTATGGCGATGTCCATACTTTTGCTGTCTCATCCGACGGGATAGGAGGCACGAATATCTTTGCCGGGACTTATGGCGATGGCGTCTTCCTTTCCACAAACAACGGTACAAGCTGGAATGCAGCAAATAGCGGCATGACGAACAATCGTGTTAATGCTCTTGCCATCTCCCCGGCGGGAAATCTTTTTTCCGGGACTAATAGCGATGGAGTCTTTCTTTCCACAAACAATGGTACAAGTTGGAATGCGGCGAGTATCGGCTTGACAATCATCGCTGATATTGTTGCTCTTGCGGTCTCTCCCGACGGGACAGGCGGCACGAATCTCTTTGCCGGGAATTTTGGCGGTGTTTTTCTTTCCACCAATAACGGCACAAGCTGGACTGCAGTCAATACCGGCTTGACCATCGCTTCTGTCCGTTCTCTTGCAGTCTCTCCCGCTACAGCGGGAAATCTCTTTGTAGGAACTGATGGCGGTATCTTTCTTTCCACAAACAATGGTACAAACTGGACTGCAGCGAATAACGGCATGACAAACAATCGTATATATGCTATTGCCATCTCTTCCGAAGGGACTGGCGGCACGAATCTTTTTGCAGGGACTCCATCCGGTATTTTTCTTTCCACCAATAACGGCTCAAGCTGGACTGGCATCAATTCCGGATTTTCAAACAATGATGTCCGTGCTTTTGCCGTCTCCCCGGCGGGAAATCTCTTTGCAGGAACTAATGGCGGCGGTGTCTATCTTTCCACCAACAACGGAACAAACTGGACTGCTGTCAATACCGGCTTGACGAACAATACTGTCACTACTCTTGTCTTCTCCCCGGAAGGAACAGGCGGTACAAATCTCTTCGCCGGGACCTGGGGTGGCGGTGTATTTCTTTCCACTAATAACGGCACAAGCTGGACTGCAGTCAATACCGGCTTGACGAATAATACAATCACTGCTCTTGCTTTCTCCCCCGGGGGGAAGGGCGTCACAAATCTCTTCGCCGGGACCTGGGGTGACGGTGTCTTTCTTTCCACCAACAACGGCACAAGCTGGACAGCGGTCAATGCCGCTTTGACGAAAACTACTATCTATGCGCTTGCCTCAAGCAGCACAAATCTCTTTGCCGGGACTCAGGGCGGCGGCCGTGTCTGGAGACGACCATTGTCGGAGATGATCACCTCGGTGGAAAAGTTCTCTACCGATTTGCCAACGCATTTCAGTCTTGAGCAAAACTATCCGAACCCGTTTAATCCAACGACGACTATTTCCTTTAGTCTTCCGTCTTTATCATTTGTATCATTGAAAGTATTTGATGCTTTGGGAAGAGAAGTGTCGATTCTGCTTGCAGACAAGTTGCCTGCCGGAATGTATAAACGGCAATGGAATGCGGCAGCTTTGACAAGCGGTGTTTATTTCTACCGTTTACAGACTGGTTCTTTTAGTATGACTAAAAAACTTGTTTTGCTCAGATGAAATTAATACAACATATCAACATTAATCCGTCAAAGCCGGACAAGTAAGTAAAAAGTCAAGAGGATAAAAATATTCCCGTCCGATCCGGCAGAGTCGAATGATTAAATTTGTGTTCGTTGAATAACTGAGTATCGAATCGCTTCAACAAAAACTTCGATGCCCATGGTATCTATAAGGTTAATATCTAAAAATAAATAATAAACATTAGTGTTGTCAGAGAGACCGAAGTCAAAAATGTGGGATAAAAAATCCCGATGGTAAATTGTTTTTTCTTTCCTGCCCGTCGTCACTGTTGCGGGACGTTCTTTTCATTTGACAATGTCGTTAGACTGCATTGATATGGGAGTAGAATTAACTCTATGGAGGTCGATATGAAGATTAGAGTTTCCATTATTGTTTTAGTATGGATCTTTTTCTCAAATACATTGTTTTCTCAATCGGTACAATGGGTAAAACAAATTGGCGCCAAAGGGTATTGTATAAAAACGGATAAGAATGGAAATTTTTATATAACCGGCTCCTTTGAAAATACTGTGCAGTTTGATGATGTTTCAATCACAAGCCGTGGAATGACTGATATTTATGTATCAAAATACTCACCCGATGGCAATCTAATCTGGGTAAAAACCGCTGGAGGAGAATTGTATGATGAAGGATTTTCTCTTGCAACAAATCCCACAGGAGACAATCTTTATGTGACAGGTTTTATGGATGATGCTGTCTTTAAGGATACGGTCGTAAACGGCTACCCTTTTTTTATAGCTAATTATGATTTATCCGGCAACTTAATCTGGGCGCAAAGTTTAAGAACATACGGAGGGGGAGGGGCTACGAGTATAACAACAGACAGCCAGGATCATATGTATTTGACAGGGTCCGCATATGGATTAATTATTTCCCCCGATTTGGGTTTCAGTAATAGCAGTTTTTTTATAATAAAATATGATAAAACCGGAAACAAACTGTGGATAAAAGGAACATCACCAACTTTCAACAACATTGCTGTTCAACCCGCCCAACAAGGTATTACTTGTGATATTAACAATAACGTTTATGTAGCAGGCGCAATTCAGAGTGAAAAGATAGAATTTGATAGCACACATATCTTGATTCCGGAAGGACTATTAAATCTCTTTGTTGTTAAATATGATCCATCCGGAAAAGTTATCTTTGCGATACAGAGCAAAGGTCCCGGGCAAGCATATCCCCTATCTATTGCTGTAGACACATCCGGAAATATTTATTTAACCGGCTGTTTTGAAGGTTCCGCAATATTTGGAAATATAACACTTAATAGTTTAGGTAGTTTTGATATTTTTACTGTGAAGTATGATAAAAACGGTGAATTTGTTTGGGTTCGTCAGGCAGGAAGCACTCAATATGACAGCGGTAGAAATATTAAAGTCGATAATGATGGAAATGTGTACGTGATAGGAATTAATTCTTTGTCGGCCGGTTTTAACGGTAATGTTATTAATAAAGGCGGTGCATTTTTAGCAAAGTATGATAGAGATGGCAATTTGATCTATGTAAAAAGCATATTCCACGTTAATGATAATATAATGGTTTCAGGAAATAATTTCACAGTCAATGACTTTGCATTAATTGGGAGTAAGGATATTTTAGTTACTGGATTTATTAACGAGACGGTCTATTTTGATTCGTTACAAGTAACCGATCCTGGTAAAGGTAATCTTTTTGTGGCAAAGATTATGGATAAAACAACGAGCGTGGGACATAACGATCCGATTCCATCATCAATGAGACTCTATCAAAATTACCCAAACCCATTTAATCCTTCTACATTCATTAGTTTCGAATTATCGATTGAACATTATACAACATTGAAAATTTATGATCTTCTCGGGAGAGAAATTACAACTTTAGTTTCCGAGAAACTTCAGGCAGGAAAATATAGGTATCAATGGGGCGCTAAAGATTTACCAAGTGGTGTCTATTTTTACAGATTACAATCAGGTTATTATAATGAGACAAGGAAACTTTTACTAGTAAAATAAAAAACCTTTCTACCTAATCTTTGATTCAACCCGACTGCCCGTCTGTGCCGGGTAACGTCTCTGCCGGAGGCGGACAATTTCAATGCGGCTATCTTCGCATTATTGGGTTTGGTTAAAAAGGAAAGCATTGTAATCAACATTGTTCTATTAAATAAATTTGTTAAAAATTATTGGCGGTAGTTTTTCAATTTGTCATTGCAGTTCGTGGTGGACGGGTGTAAAGCCGCACCGTTAGATGTTTTGATCAATAGGTAAAGGGATTCAATATGTCTGAAAGTAAAATAACGTCATTTTTCAGACCAAGAGCATTCTTATTTAAGTTTCTATTTATTCTTTTGTTAATCCACTATGTAAATAATGCAATAATATTTTTGACACTTAACACACTAGTTCATTATCCAAGTATTCCTAAATATAGATTAATATGTTCGATTAGTCAGATAATAACTTTGATATTTTTTGTTATTCTTACAAAACCTACTGCTGAAGAGTTAGGTATTTATTGGAAGGACATTAAAAAGAGGATGAAATATTTATACGTGGTTGGCGGATTGTTTGTATTATTATTAATTGTATCCTCATATTTCATTATGTGGGATATACGGTATTATGCATTAATGACGAACATTAATTTTGGAATAACTACGCCAATTTTGGAAGAAATAATGTTTCGCGGATATTCTTGGACTAAATTTAAGGAACAAGGGTTTAGTAACTCTAAAACACTAATCATTACTTCAATACTATTTGGTCTGTTCCATCTGGGTTATTACTATCAAATTTCATATGCAACACAATTTCACCCTGATGCACCTTCAATGATTAAAATAATGTTTACGAAAGTAGTTTTTGCAACCCTATTAGGATTAATTTTTGGACTGATTCGATGGAAAAGCCGAAAGATATATGGATCAATAATAGTGCATTCAATATTAAATATTGTAGGTGATTAGGTTTATCATAAATCGAAAATAAATGAAACGCCCCGTCGCAGAGCAACAGGGTATCTTAAACCTGCCTCGCGTTGACGCGAGTCAAGGCGGGATAATTTTTTTTTATGCGCCGCAAGCGGCGAGGAATTGACCTTAAAACCGCCTCCGGCGGATTAAAAAAAGAACCTAACGAGACTGTCGAAAAAGTTTAAAAAGAGATACAAAAAGATTCCATGAGGGGAGAAGTTTAAATAACTTCCCGAATCAGAAAATGTAAATAAACTTCGGGGAAAGTGAGATGCCACGCTGCAAATAATATGATTACAATCAAACTGTAATTATTCCGATAGAACTTGAAAAACAGATAATCCCGGGAACTCTTGAATATGCAATCCACAAGTCAGTAGAAGAACTTCATTATACCACAAGTAATGGGTAAATATTAGCTTAGAAATGGCTTGTTAATTATCTCACAATGAGATATATTCGTTTATGCATATTATAACAAGAAAACGTTTAATAGACTTTAGTAGAAAATACCCCGAAGCATCTAAACCTTTAGACAGATGGTATAGAATAATAAAACAAAGTAATTATGATTCATTTGCAAGTTTAAGGAAGACATTTCCACAAGCAGATCAAGTCGGGAAATTTACGATTTTTAATGTAGGTGGAAATAAATATAGATTAATAGCCTACATAGTATATTCAGCTAAACGAATTTATATTAGATATATTTTAACGCATGAAGAATATGCAAAAGGGAATTGGAAGGCAGAAAAATGATAAAAGAAAAAAGAGAAATAAGTAAAACAATCAAACTTTGGTCGCAAGTATCAAATATAGTATCTACGATACATTCAGAAATACAATATAATAGAGTTGTGAATATACTTGATAATTTAATTGATGAAATAAATACTAAAAATGATCCTGTTAAGAAATCTTTGATTGATACGCTCGGGACTTTGATTAAGGATTACGAAGATAGAAATGTTCATGAATCATTAGGAGATCCAATTGGTTCTCTGAAATATCTTATGGAAGAACACAAATTAAATCAGGCTGATCTTAAGGAAATTGGCAGTCAAGGTGTTATATCAGAAATACTAAACGGGAAAAGAAAACTCAATTTAAGACAAATTATTGAATTGAGTAAAAGGTTTTCAGTTTCTCCTTCTGTATTCCTTGAAGATACCGGTAATCCTTTATAGCAGCTGATGTGGATTACCTCTTTAATCCGCCGTAGGCGGTTTTAAGGTCAATTCCTCGCCGCTTGCGGCGAATAATATAAAATTGCTCCCGCCTTGCCTTCTCGTCTCGCTAAAGCCGAGAGGCGAAGCGGGGCGACAACGCGAGGCAAGTTTTAGATACCCCGTCGTCTTTGTGGCGGGACTTTCTTTTCTATAGACATCGCCGTGAGGCAGCCTGAAAGGTATGAATTCATTTCTTTTTACATATAGAGAAACAGAACCAACTGATAGAATTTGGATTGATACTTTTATCTCAGAGCACTGGGGCAGTAATTTAGTTGTTGTTCATAATACGTCGTACTGCCCAAGTAAGTTGAACGGATACATTGCTTGTAAAGAAGATGAGAAAATTGGTTTAATCACTTATCAAATAAAAGATGAAGAATGTGAAATTGTAACTCTTAATAGCCTGATTGAAAATAATGGAGTTGGTTCAAGCTTAGTGAGGTTAGTTGAGAAAGAAGTAAAAGGAATTGGATGTAAAAATATTTGGTTAATTACAACAAACGATAATTTGCGGGCAATTTGTTTTTATCAAAGACTTGGTTATCAATTAGTAAATGTCTATCCGAATGCTGTTGAAGAATCAAGAAAAATAAAACCGGAAATTCCTCTTATAGCCGAGAATAAAATCCCGATAAAAGATGAATTAAAGTTTTGTTTAAGAATTACCACCTAACCGCAATTCAACCGGACGCAGTTTTTCAAAGCGGCATTGCTGTTTTGGGCACCGGTTATTTGCAACATCGTTAAGTGTTTGAGTTCGAGAGGTGATAATGAATATTAGAAAAGTCAAAGAGAGTGATTATTACCAACTGATTGATTTGTTAAATGATATTGGCTGGTTTACAGATTTATTTTCAAAATCCGAAGAAATATTGAAAAGAAAATTTATAAAGGATATTAATCTTTGTTTGGCAGATGATAGCCATTCTTTTTATGTAGTCGAAAAAAATGATAACTATATTTTAGGTTATGCATCTGTTCATTGGTTGCCATATTTGTTTCTTGATGGTGCTGAAGGTTATATATCTGAATTGTTTGTAAGAAATGAAGGCAGAGGAAAAGGAATTGGAAGAGAATTATTAGAAACAATAAAAGAGGAAGCAAGAAAAAGAGGTTGTTCACGTTTATCACTTTTAAATGGTAGAAATCGAGAATCTTATGAAAGACGTTTTTATACCAAACAAGGATTTGTTGAACGTGATCAGTTGTCAAATTTTATTTACAAGCTAAAATAAAACAGCTCTTAACCGCTTAAAAAAGGGTTAAGTCAAAAGTAAATCCTTTTTTAGAAATATCCCGCCGTTTTTTTATGGATGGGATAAAGGATTAGCAGGATTTTTCGATAATTTGTTACAGCCTGCATGATTTTGAGAAGGTTTTTTCCCGATTTGCAGTTTACATTCATCAACGGTACACAAAATTAGAGAGGATTTAATATGATTACCGAATATTTAATATGTAATAGTTCGAATATTCCGAAACTCCAGGAGTCGGTCAACCAAGCTATCAAGAATGGCTGGCAGCCATTCGGTGGTGTGACTATGACCCTCTCAATGACTTCAGTTAATGACAAACCTATAGCTACAACATATTTTTGTCAAGCCGTAGTTAAAGTTACCGGCAAGTAAGAAAACTGAGGAATTATCAAAGCAGGTAGTATTATTAGCAATACTTCGCTTAATTAGCAAAGAATGTCTGACTAGCCCAGGGTATAGCTTCTCAATGGAATTTATACTTTTAGTATGCGATTAGTAATGATTCTGATTCCCTCAAGAATACAACAGGCAAGTTTAAATCTGCATTGTTTTCCATCGATTAACCCGGGATAAATTCCCGGCTGACAGTGATGTAAGCTTAACAATTCTTGTATCAAGGCAGTAAGATACAAAAGTTGATTATTGCGGCTAAAAAATATGCGCAAATCTTCCTACTAGAAATTCTATTTGATTTTAGATATCTTTGTTCAACTCGAAACAAATTGGTGAAAAGTGAATTCAAAGCATTTGATAATTAACGGCGATTCCAGATATATGGGCGAATTAAATGATGAATCTGTTCATTTAGTAATCACTTCCCCACCCTATTGGCAGTTAAAAGATTATGGGACTGATGATCAAATCGGTTATAATGATAGTTATGAGAGTTATATAAATAATCTAAATCTTGTTTGGAAAGAATCCTATCGTGTTCTTCATAACGGATGCCGTTTGTGTATAAATATCGGCGACCAGTTTGCCCGTTCCGTTTATTATGGACGATATAAAATAATCCCTATACGAACTGAAATAATAAAGTTCTGTGAAACGATTGGATTTGATTATATGGGAGCGATTATTTGGCAAAAGGTTACGACTACAAATACCACCGGCGGAGCTACAATAATGGGATCTTTCCCTTATCCGCGTAATGGAATCCTAAAGTTGGATTATGAGTTTATTCTTTTATTCAAAAAGATTGGAACCGCGCCAAAAGTTTCGCATGAAAACAAAGAACTTTCAAAATTAACAACGGAAGAATGGAACACATATTTTCAAGGGCATTGGAATTTTGGCGGAACAAAACAAGATAGTCATATTGCAATGTTTCCGGATGAGCTTCCTAAGCGGCTCATAAAAATGTTTTCATTTGCCGGGGATACAATTCTAGATCCGTTTCTTGGCAGCGGAACCACTTCCTTAGCTGCCAAGAATTTAAATAGAAATTCTGCCGGATATGAAATCAACCCGGAATTTATACCGGTCATCAAAGAAAAACTATCCTTCAATGAGAACAATATGTTCGAAGAAAATTCATATGAATTCGTAAATCAAAGAAATGTTGAATTGGATTTCAATAAAGAGATTGAAAAACAACCGTACATATTTAAAGACCCTATAAAACTTGATAAAAAAATAGACCTGAAAAAACATCAGTTTGGTTCTAAACTGGATAAAAATGGCAGTAAAAGAGAAGAATATTTTTCAGTAAAAGAAGTAATAAGTCCTGAGTTAATAAAGTTAAATAATGATTTGGTCATAAGATTAATTGGCGTAAAAGAAAATGTTGAAGTGAACACTAAAGCGAAGGAGTTCCTAGTCAATAAAACAAGCGGTCAAAAGGTGTATTTGAAATTTGATGAACAAAAGTATGATGATAAAGACCGGTTGCTTTGCTATCTCTATCTACAAAATAAAACTTTTATTAATGCTCATCTTATAAAAGAAAAGCTTGCTCTTGTTGATACTGCAATCAATTTCAAATACAAAAATAAATGGCAAAAAATAAATAGTTAATAAAGAATTTATTGACGAAACCAAAAACGAAGTTGATAAACTAAAAAAATAAAAAGTGCATATTACTGACCAATCAACCGAACGCCGTCGGCAATGTCTTATACGGCTTAATGGTTGATTTGATATATATTGATATAGACTGGTTTAAGGACTATATTGCAGTCGTTAATCAAAAGGGAACTAAATGAAATTCAGTCAAGCAGTGAAACCAATAAGTTATTTAAAAACCCATGCTTCTGAAGTTGTCCGCGATGTTGCGGAAAATCAGCGAACAATGATTATTACACTTAACGGTGAAGCAAAAGTAATTCTTCAAGATGTTAAAGTATATGAAAAGACTCAAGAAAGCATCGCTCTTCTAAAAATTCTTGCGTTGAGTGGAAGAGAAATTAAAAAAGGCAATTACAAAACTTTGGAAAAGTCGTTTGTCAATGTTCGAAGTCGTATAGTAAAATTAAAACGGGAACAGCGTGAAATTCAAAGTTAATATCGTCTCTTCTGCAGAAGAAGATTTATTTGAGATCTATCAATATGTTTTTATTAATGAATCTGAAGAAAAGGCTGAAAAATTATATTCAAAGCTGTATGAAAAATGTTTATCCCTTCAAGAATATCCAAATCGCGGTCATATCCCTCCGGAATTAAGTTTACTTGTAATAGATGATTTTCTAGAACTAACTTATAAATCTTATCGTATCATTTATCAAATTATTGAAAAAGTAGTTTTTGTCCATTGTGTTTTAGATGGTCGAAGAGATATGCAAATACTATTGCAAGAGC
>Ga0182027_10014740_pt1 | contig 10799 bp, 5 predicted proteins | sample 712E1DmetaG_FD_121300 | JGI IMG/M metagenome (GOLD analysis project Ga0182027, IMG submission 121300) | Permafrost microbial communities from Stordalen Mire, Sweden - 712E1D metaG (Illumina Assembly) | ecosystem: Environmental > Terrestrial > Soil > Wetlands > Permafrost | place: Sweden...
AGGGCAGGCTCCGGCTCGGGCCGAGGTGCGGCCAAGAGGTACGGTCGGGTACGCAGGGCCCACGAGCCTCACCGAAGAGTTGGTGGCCGGAATGGTGGCCGAGCTCCTGCATCTGGATCGGGTGGGCGTCAACGACGACATCTTCGATCAGGGGGGCAACTCTCTGGTGGCGATGCAGTTGGTGACGCGGTGTTCAACAGCGCTCGGTGTACGGTTGCCTTTGACCGATGTCTTTTCCCAACGGACGGTCGCACGCCTGGCGCGGCTGATCGACACGCGCAAACGTGGCTCGCAAAAGGAGACGGCGATGGTGCGCCAGGGGCGCCAGGGGCTCTTGCCGTTGTCGCCGATGCAAGAAGGCCTCTGGGTGATCCATGAGCTCGACCCGCAGGAGACGGCCTACAACGTCGTCACGACTTTGCGCCTCAAAGGCCCGCTGGACGTGGGGGCTCTGCGCGACTGCGTGGCCAAGCTCACCGACCGTCACGAAGCCTGGAGAACGAGCTTTTCGGTGCAGGACGGCGAGCTAGTGCAAGAGATAGCTCCGAGCGGCACCGTGGACATCGAAGAGGTGGACCTGCAAAACCTGGCGCGGCCAGAACAGCAGACGCGCAGTCAAAGCCTGGTGCAGCAGTTTGCGAGCCGACCCTTTGACCTGAGGCAAAGGCCTTTGGCGCGCGTGCTCTTGATTCGGCGAAGCGCGCAGGATCACACGCTGGTCATGGCCTGCCACCACATCGTCGTCGACGGCTGGTCGATCACGATCCTGTCACGGGAGCTGGCGACGCTGTATGCGGCACGACTGGCTGGCAAGAAGCCGCTGCTTTCTCCCGTAGAATTCGGCCAGGCGGACTATGCGGTCTGGGCCCGAGAGCGCCTCAAAGAGCGGGAGGCGGAGCTTACGACCTATTGGCGTAAAGCTCTTGCCGGTCTGATGCCGCTCGAGTTGCCAAGCGCTACCGTCGAGGCAGCCGGCTCGGCGCACCAGGGAGCTCTGGCAACTCGAAGTCTGAGCCCGGATTTTTGCCGAAAGATATATGCAATAGCGCGAGCCGAGAACGCCTCGGTCTCGATGGTGATGCTCGCGGCATTCGGCGCGCTTCTTGCGCGCTACACCGGACAGGAAGACATCTGCGTCGGCATGGTCGTGGGCTTTCGCTCCCACGCCGGCCTCGAAGAGACGGTGGGCTGTTTTATCGATACGCTCCCGGTGCGCTTTGCCGTTCGGGAGACCGATTGCTTGCGGGCCGTACTGCAGAGAGTCCGGCAGGCGTCGCTGTCGGCTTACGAGCATCGGGATCTGCCGTTTTTACGCCTGGTCGAAACGGTGCATCCGGCCCGGTCCGGCAGGCGGGTGCCCGTGGTGCAGGTGCTGTTCAACTCCATGAATCAGCCGGAGGACAAGCCCAGCCTGCCGGGCATCGAGGTCACAGTCGAAGCCAATACCCTCATCCCCGCCCAGTTCGATCTCGAGCTCGACACCTTGGAGCGCGACGGCAGTCTCCACCTGGGTCTGGTTTACAACCGGGGACGCTTTAGCGCCGCGAGCGCCGCGAGCATGTTGGCGACACTCGAGCGGCTGCTCGCCGCGCTCGCGCACAGTCCCGACGAGGAGGTAGGAGCGGTCGCTTTCGAACAGGCCCATCGACCGTCGCGGGCAGAGCTCGATCCCCGCGTGCCGCTCGACAAGACCTTCGTCGAGCTGTTTGCCGAGCAAGCACGAAGATCGCCGAGCCGCACTGCCGCCACCTGCGGCGCAAAGCGCCTGACTTATCGTCAGCTCGCCGCGCGCACAGGCCTCTTGGCCCGGAATCTCTCTCGTCGCGGCGTCGGCACCGAAGCTATTGTGCCGCTGTTGCACACGCGTGACCTCGATTTTCTTGCCGCCGTCTTGGGGATCATGAAAGCGGGAGCGGCCTATCTTCCCCTCGATCCTGGACACCCCCCGCGGCGCCTGGCGCAGATCCTCGAGCAGTCCCGGGCCGAGCAGGTGGTGGTCGCAGACAATCTCGCGCCGCTTTTGGCTCAGGTTTGTGCCTTGTTGCCCCGCTCGCCTGCCGTGATCGCCTTCTCCGAGCTATCGGCGCCGAGCCGGGACAAGAGACCTCAAAGCCTTCCGGCTCTGGGCCCACGCAACCTCGCCTATGTGATTTTCACCTCCGGCTCGACCGGCCGGCCCAAGGGCGCAATGCTCGAGCAGCGGGGAATGGTCAATCACCTCTATGCCAAGATCACCGATTTCGGCCTGGGCAAGGACGACGTCGTCGTCGAAAGCGCCTCCCAGTGCTTTGACATCTCGGTTTGGCAATTCTTGTCGCCTCTCTTGGTGGGTGGGCGAACCGAGATCGTGGCCGACGAGGTCGCGCGCGATCCGAAGCTCCTTTGCGCAGCCATCGAAGCCGGCGCCACCGTGGTCGAGACCGTGCCTTCGATGTTGGCTCTGCTTTTGGACGCGGCGGCCGGTCGGCCTTTGTCCCTGAAATGGATGGTCGTCACAGGTGAAGCCGTGCCACCCGATCTGTGTCGCCGCTGGTTCGACTCCTATCCCGACATCCCTCTGGTCAATGCCTATGGGCCGACCGAATGCTCTGACGACGTCACGCACAACATCATGCGGCGCGCTCCCGGGGCACACGAGCGACGCGTCAGTATCGGCCGGCCGATTCTCAACACCGAAATCTATGTGCTCGATCGTCACCAGCAAAGAGTGCCAAACGGGGTGGCCGGGGAAATATGCGTGGGCGGCGTGGGAGTGGGCCGGGGCTATCTGCACGATGCGGAAAGGACGGCCGCGGCGTTTGTTCCGGATCCTTTCCAAGCGGATGCGTCCGCGCGGATGTATCGCACCGGTGATCTAGGCCGAGCGCGCAGTGACGGCACGTTGGATTACCTGGGCCGGCTCGACCGGCAGATCAAGCTGCGCGGCATGCGGCTCGATCTGGAGGAAATCACCGCCGTCGTGCGTGAGCATCCTGAGGTCAAGGACGCCATCGTCGTGGCGGTCGAAAAAGGCGAGGACCATCGCCTCATCGCCTATGTGGCACCGCCTGCCAGCACCCCGATCACGGCGTCGAGCTTGCGGGCATTTCTCAAGGAGCGCCTGCCGGCCGTCATGATTCCCGCGGCCTATGTGTCGTTGGCCGCCCTGCCCCTGACCACCAACGGCAAGATCGACTACGCAGCGCTGCCTGCCCCACCGGCCTCGGCGCAGGAACAGGACGCCGTCTTTATCGCCCCCCGCGGTCCTCTCGAGCTCCTGCTTGCACAGATCTGGGGTGAGTATTTGCACGTCGAACGCATCGGCATCGGCGACAACTTTTTCGACCTCGGGGGCCACTCTCTGGCGGCAGTGCGCGTACAAAGCCGGCTGCAGCAACTGCTGGGTGTGGAGTTGCCATTGACGGAATTTTTCGCCAGTCCGACCATCGAAAAGCTTGCCCGCAGGCTCGAGGAGTTGGCGGCACAGGCAAGCCCACAGGCCGTCGCACAGCTCGGTCACCGGGTAGAAGCAGCGCTGGCCACGCCAGCCAACTCACCGCCAGTTGTTGCGCAAAGCTCGGTGCAGCCCGTCTATCAGCGCGTGCAGGACATCGACGGATTGCGGCGCGTACACCGGTTCATCGGCTCACTGACTGCTGCAGATCTGGCGACCCTGAGTCCGCTCAATCAGGGCGGCCGGCCGATCGAATTCGACGAGCTTACGCGCCTGTGGTCGCACGGAGAGCTGATCTTCGCAGCAGCCACGGTCGCTCCTTCGGACGAGCTCGCCGGTATCTTTTTCGGCTGCAAACAGCCGTACGTCACCTACGTCAATGCCCGGGGCCTTGGGCGCCGCGAAAAGTACATCGAGACTCTGGCGGCTGCCGCACCTGTCTATCGCGACCGTTTCGACATTCGGGATTTTCGCGCCTGGCTCGACGCGCAGACCGATCTCGCCGCAGACCTCGAGGGTTGGACCGTGGGCGGCTCGGTGGTCATCCATCCCGAGATTGCCCGCCAGCACGCGCGCCTGCTTGCCTCGCTGCTTGCCACCGGGCCCACCGAGCAGGAGGAAATCGTCGCGGCGTTGTTCCGCCGGGCCTGGCCCGAACAGCAACGCAAAGTCCTCGAAACGTTCTGGTCGCAGCCCAAGAAGAAGGCCCGGCTTTTGGCTGCCTTGGGGCAACAGACCTATCGCGGCGTACCCGGCCGGGATCTTTTGGCCCTTGCCGACGCCAGTCCTGCCGAGCTCCTGAGCGTCCTGACGAGAGTGGTCCGGCCCGAGGCGGTACCGTTTTTGCCCGGCCTGATGCGCGAAATCCAGCGCGGTGACAGTCTTTTTGTGGGCTTCGAGCTCTACTGGTTGGAGCCGCTGTTTTTCGGTTCGAGCAATCAATAGTGGGGTGGACGATCGTTGAGAGCATTGGGCGCGTCTGGGGGTTCTTGGCTTTCAATGACCCGGCGCGCGAGCGCTGACAGAGACGCTTCGAGTCGATCGAGTTGTTTTTGCTGTTCGTAGAGTACTCGATTGAGCACTTCGACAAGGTCTTCCTGACGCAACAATTTCGTCTCGATTTCGATCAGGCGGTCTTCCGTAGTCATCGGGTTGGCTCCATTTCCACTACGAGTCATTGTAGCAATTGTCGGCCGGCAATGTCGTGCTTCATCTGCAACGCCACCTCGTGCTAGGGTTCGCTGGTGGCAACATCTCTCGCTCAGCTCGCTCTGGGATGGGGCGCATTCCGGCGAGAGTTGGCTGCCCCGGCCAAAGTGCTTCTGGTCGAAGACGAAGAGTCCGTCTGCGAGCTGTTCAATGTTGTCTTGTCTCGGGCCAATTTTGTCTGCACGCCGTGTGCGACCGCCGAAGCCGCGCGAGAGATGGTGGCAAAGAGTCGCTTTGACGTCGTCGTGACCGACAAGAACCTCCCGGGCGAAAGCGGTCTCGACCTGATCGCACACATACGGAGCCGCGATCCCGACTGCGCCGGCGTTTTGGTTACCGGATATCCCAATCTGGATTCGGTGGTAAGGGCGATCGAGTTGCAGAACGTTGAGTTTCTGACCAAACCACTCGATTCGAACGAGACGCTCGTGACAGTGGTCGCCCGCTCGCACCTGCGGCGAAGCCGGCAGATTCTTGCCAAGCGCATGCTCGCGGACTTGCGGGGTGCCTTGAGTGAGCTGGCAGACAGTGCCGCCTTGGGGGAGCTCACCCGAGTGCGCGACCATGTAGATGCCTATCGCCTCCTGTTGGAACGCGAACGCCAGGTGATGTGCTGGGACGGCGAAGACAGCGCAGTGCTCGAGGCTCTTTCGGCCTCGACCGAAAAAGGTATGCAGACGATGCGCGCCAAAAATGGTGCGACGATTTTGGCGCAGTGCGAGCAACACCAAGTCAGCGTGCTCATCGTCTCGGATCACTTCGGCGACATGGACGGGGAACAATTGGTCGAGCGGGTCGTCGCGCTCGAGGACTGTCCCGAGCTCGTCTACCTGACTAGCCAATCGAGCTTCGAGCACGCCGTCGCCGCAATCCACCGCGGAGCAGCCGGCTTTCTGATCAAACCGGTCAAAGATACGCGCGAGCTTCTCCATGTGGTGCGCCGGGCCTTTGACCTACGCCACGAGCGTATGGTGAGCCTCAAAATGGTCACAGAGCTTACCCGCATCCTGACGGAGAGCGAGCAGCGTAAGTCCGCCGGTGTACCTCCTCGGCAGTAAGCCGAATCTCGAGAACCTGCACCTTTACCTTGCCGGATAGGCGTGGATGCCGCGCAAGCTGGCGCTCGTAGCAGTGCTGAATAGGAACATCGTCTGGACGAACGCGCATCCCGCGGTATTTGCGGCCAGAAGCGATCCGAGAACGAATTGCAATGCAGCATTCTTCATTTCAGGAGCAGCTCCGCCAGCTACTTCATCAGAAGGCTACACCGCTATCAACCGAATTTTTTTACCGCGAGTGAATCCAAGATTCGATCCCAGGTAGCCAATCGGGCATTGGCAGAGAACTCGATTGCCGTGATCCTGAGCTGCAGGTTTGTTGCGTTTTTGTTGCTGCTTGATAGACTCGCCGCAGAAGGAGCATGAGAGTCTGAAATGGGAGGCAGCGGCCTCGAGCTAGATGATCTCGACCAGGCATTGACTGGGCTTGCACAGCCAGCTGCGCCGCCGCGCCCGACCGCGCCAATCGCGGTTCCGACTGGCAGCGCGCCAGGCCCGAGCGCTCCTGCCGGGCCTCCTCCACGGCGGCCGACCGGAACCGGGATCGCCCCGGCAGCCGGGGCGGATTTGTCTGCTGGCGGGTCGCCCGACATTGCAGCGCCGTCGATGCCCCGCGCGGGGCCTCCTCCGCTTTCGCCTCCGCCGGTCAAACCCAAAGCCAGGCCCGCCTCGCCCGGTGCGCAGATCGTGCCCGGTCAGTGGAGCGGTCGCACTCAATTCGACGACCTGTTTGTCACCGACTCCGCACCGCTGCCCTCGGCGCGCGGCGGCATGGAGGAGAAGGTCGAGTATTTTCGCGAGAAGCTCAAGCGCTCCGAGGCCGCGACCGCGCGGTTCCGCGACGCCTGGCAGACACGCGAGAAAGAGATCGATGTCCTCGAAGGCCTGATGACCCAGGAGCGGGGCAAGGCCGAGGAGCTGAACAACAAGGTCACCGATCTGACCGGCAAGTTGCAGGCCCTCGAGAGCTTCATCGATCAGAAGAAAAAGGAGTTCGAGGCCTACGGCCAGAAGGTTTCGCAGGCTTTTGCCCAGCGCGAAGAGCAGGACAAAGAGCTCAAGCGTCAGATCGAGGAGAAGGGTAATGAGGCCGAGGCCCTAAAGAGCGAGTTGCAGGTCGCGCACGAAGAGCTCGAACAGGAGCGCCGTACTCATCAAGACGACGGCAAGGCCTTGATCGCGCAGATCGCCGAGCGCGACCAGAAAATTGAGGAAGGAGGGAAAAAGCACGACGAGCTGGCGCAGGACATCGAAGTTGCGCGCCAGGAAGTGCTCGACGTGCGCCAGAGTCTCGAGCACGACGTAGCCGTCCGCGACGAATCCATCGAAAAGCTCAAGACCTCGGTTGAGTCTCAGCGCAATGCCTTGACCGAGCGCGATCAACAGATTGAGGCTTTGACCACGCAGGTATCGGGTCTGAACGACGAGCTCGCGAACGCGCACGGCGAGATCGACACCATCCGGGCCGATCTCGATTCGGCCCGTCAGGGCGCCGAGCACGATCTGCAGCTTCGCGACGAGGCCATCGCCAAGCTCAAAGAGGGCATCGAGCGCCAGAGAGCGGGCATCGCCGAGCGCGAGGATCAGCTCTCGGCGTTGCGTGAGCAAGGCGAGGCCAAGGATGTGCAGATCAACGAGCTCACCGAGGCTCACGACCAGGCCACGCGCGACATCGAGATGCGCGATCAGGCCATTGAGAAGTTGAAGGGCGCCATCGAGTCGCAGCGCACCGCGATGGACGAGCGCGACGCCACGATCACGCGCCTGGAATCCGAGCTGCGCGAGGAGCGCGAAAAGCTCAGCTCGAGCGAATCCAATCTCCAGGACACCAGCGAGTCACTCAAGCACGATGTGGAAACTCGCGACGAAGCCATTGCCAAGCTCAAGACCGCGGTCGAGTCGCAACGGGCCCGGCTGGGCGAGCTCGAAACGCAGCTCGCGACCGCGCAGGATGAGCTCGCGCAGGAGCGCCAGCACGCCGGAGATCTGTTGACGCGCAGCTTCAAGGCGCTCGAAGTGGCCCAAAAGCTTTTGAGCTAGACGCCGTTGCCACGCCTGGACTACGGCAACGCCGCCAAAAGTGTTGCGGCTGGTAGAATGTGCACCTCGCAGCCGTTTACGGCTGGCAAACGAAAGTGCGGGCCGTTTTCGGCGCTCACCTGAAATGCGTAGGGCACGGATACGCGCTCGAGTAGATACTTGAGGTTTGGGTCGAGGCCGCGTGACTGCACTTTGCATTCAACCACGAACCAAGGACTGTGCTTTCGAATCACGACAAAGTCGACCTCGTGTCCCACGGTGTCGCGGAAATACCGCAGCTCCAACTTTTCACCATAAACGTCCTCGGCGAAGTGAATCAGCCGCAATAGGTGCACGGCCACGAGGTTCTCGAAGCGGGGCCCCGGCACTTCGACACGCGACCAGTCCCAACAGTAGAGTTTCTGTTCCTTCTTGACGGCCTTGATGCGTGGCGCACCAAACGGCGGCAGGCGGAAGACCGCGTAGGTGTGCTCGAGCACGCTCAGCCAGTGGCGAACAGTCTCGAACGCAACCTCGAGGTCTTCGCGCAGGGAGTTAATCGATAGGACCGACCCCACACACGTTGGAAGTCGCTCGAAGAGCAACTCCATGCGGTCGAGATCTCGGATGCTCTCGAGAGTGCGAATGTCCTCTCTGATGAGCAGCTCGCCGTAGGCGAGGCGCCACCGCCGCGCTTCGAGATCAGACCCTGACAATAGGGGTTCGGGGAACCCACCGAGATTGGCGAGGTCGGCCAGTGTCGAAGCGCGTCCTGTGATTTGCCGAGATGACACGATCGCGGAGATGATATTGTCGAGGGTGCTCGGGGCTGCGAGACCAAGAAATTCTGAGAGGGTCACCGGGTGCATGCGGTGCTTGTAGTAGCGGCCCTGCAGTGAGTCGCCGCCGCGGCTGTAGATGTCGAGTCGAGCGCTGCCGGTGACGAGAATTGGGTGCTGATCGTGGTGCTCGTCAAAAACGCCCTTCAACCAGTTGCGCCAGGCGCGACCCTTGTGCAACTCATCGAAAATCCACAGTCTTGCGTCCTCATCGAGCTCCTGGCGCCGTAGCTTCATGCGGTCGCGCGCAACGTCCCAACTGTAGTGGGCACCCCTCATCGTCGCTAGCAGTTTTTTGGCAAGCGTCGTTTTGCCACACTGTCGCGGCCCTGCTACCAGAACCATCTTCTTCTCGAGATCCTGGCCGATGTACGGCAACTGGCGTCGATCGAGTTTTCTAGACACAAGTCTAAAATACATCGAAGTTTATTAGACCGCAAGCGAATTTAGAGCGCCGCAGACATCAGGGGCGAGGTGCGATAGGGAAACATCGCCATGACCATCCAATTCAAGCGCTTGGCTACAATAGGGCCGCCCGGCACTCACCGAGGCGGAGGGACGTGCTCGTGGGCGTGATAAGAGCTGCGCACGAGCGGGCCGGCTTCGACGTGCAAGAATCCTTTGGCCAAACCGGCTTTGCGCAATCGGGAAAAATCCTCGGGTGGATAAAATCGGGCGATCGGCGCGTGCCGCCTCGTCGGGTTGAGATACTGGCCGAGCGTCAGGACATCGCAGCGCACCTGGCGCAAGTCGTCCATGACGGCCAGGACCTCGTTCTCGGTCTCGCCCAAGCCCAACATGAGACCACTCTTGGTCGTCAGCGTTGCGGAACCTTTGCGGCGATGCGCGTCGATCCGTGCCAGCACTTGGAGCGAGCGCTGATAGTCGCCTTTGGCGCGTACGTGCGGAAAAAGGCGCGGCACGGTTTCGGTGTTGTGGCCAAAGACGTCCGGCTGAGCCGCAAAGACCAGCGAGAGCGCCGCGGCATCGCCGCCGAAATCCGGCGTGAGGATCTCGATGCGGCAATTCGGGGCACGCTCCCGGAGCGCGGCGATAGTTCGGGCAAAATGCCCGGCGCCGAAATCGGCCAGGTCGTCCCGGTCGACGCTCGTGATGACCGCGTGGCGCAAACCGAGCTTTTCGACGGCCAAAGCAACGTTGGCCGGCTCATCGGCATCGACGGGCGCAGGCCGGCCCTTGGTGACCGAACAATAGCGGCAGGCGCGCGTACAGATGTCGCCGAGGATCATGAGGGTCGCGGTGCGGTGCTCGCCCCAGCACTCCCAGATGTTGGGACAGCGCGCCTCGCGGCAGACCGTGTTGAGATGCAGACCGCGCAGCAGATCTCCAACTTCGGCGAACGTGTCGGTGCGGGATACCTTGACGCGCAGCCAGGCGGGCCGGCGTTCGGTGCTCGGCGTGGCCGAGCCGTGGAGATGCACGAGCTCGCTCATCCCTGCGCCCGCAATTGAGCAATGGCGCTCGGCTCGGGCGTCGGCAGCTCGAGTGAGGAGGCGGGTGCCGGCACGATGGTCCGGTGCAAAACCGCACCCGCATGCGGGGTCAAGTGCGCGATGACCTCGGTCATGTCGAGGGTCTTGCCGAGGACCTTTTGCAGCGACGTGACGCCGCGATCGTGCAGACCGCACGGCACGATACAGGCAAAGCCGTCGAGGTCGGTGTTTACGTTCAGGGCAAAACCATGCAGCGTCGTCCAGCAGGCGATGCGTACGCCGATAGCGGCGATTTTTTCATTGCCGACCCAGATGCCGCGCAGGCCCGCCACGCGCTGGGCGGTCACGCCAAAATCGGCCACCGTGCGGATCAGGATCTCCTCGAGCGCAAAGACGTACGCGCCCACGTCTCTTTCGTCGCGCCGCAGCAGCAGGATCGGGTAGCCGACGAGCTGGCCTGGTCCATGATAGGTCACGTCCCCGCCGCGATCGGTTTCGACCAGCTCGATCCCCCGCCGGGCCAATAGCTCGGGCGAGAGCAACACGTTTTTGGCACCGCTGTTTTTCCCCAAAGTGACGACCGGAGAGTGCTCGAGTAGAAACAGCGTGTCGTCGGCTCCATCGCGCACCTCCTGGTGGCGCCGGCGTTGCCGGGCCAGCATCGGCCGATAAGCGACCTCGCCCAGAGTTTCGACGCGCAGAGACCGTGGCACTGGATTCACGACGTTTATTTCCTACTGCAGATCGGCCTCGTCGAAGCCCTCGATGCCCTTTTTGACGTGTAACA
>Ga0182027_10014741_pt1 | contig 10798 bp, 5 predicted proteins | sample 712E1DmetaG_FD_121300 | JGI IMG/M metagenome (GOLD analysis project Ga0182027, IMG submission 121300) | Permafrost microbial communities from Stordalen Mire, Sweden - 712E1D metaG (Illumina Assembly) | ecosystem: Environmental > Terrestrial > Soil > Wetlands > Permafrost | place: Sweden...
AGCTTGTCGAAACGGCTCGCGATTCAGAGGGGAAGATCGCCCGCGAGCGGGCTTCCTACACCGCTCACCTAATGGAATCGTGTCCACGAGTGAACACCGCGATTTTTGCATGGAGACGGCTAGGCGGCTTGAGTCCCCTGGCGGGGCAGCGTCGGAGCTCACCTCCGAATCCCCTAACCGGCGTCCTTTGAAAAGATTCGAACCGGACCCGAAGCGGCGAATCGCTACGGCTACAGGCGGTGTGCTGCGCGGAGGGATTCTTCGGTGAGGCGGATGGCCTCATTGATGTGCCTCAACGCACGATTGCGCAAACCGCGGGCGAAACCGTTGTCTTCCTCTTCGCTACAATCAGCCCGTGCTCTGCGCAGCAACTCCAGAGCGCGATGGACGCGGCCAATATAATCGGCCTTTAAGTCGACCGGCGGGTGGTCCGAAATGTTCTTCCCGTCGTCGATCGAAGCCTCCTTGATTTCGTGAATTGCCAGATCGATTTCTCGAACGGCCACGTTCTCGTCCCAACGGAACTCTCTGCCGCCGCCCTGGCGTTCAAGGTGCGCACGCGCGTGGCGGAGGTCGGCCAAGGCATGCAGGTAAGCGGGATGGGCCGCTTGCGCCAGCGGCGCGAGCGTCAGCAGGAGAGGTAGCAGAAACCAACGAAGGCTCGGAGTTAGATTACACATGGTGGGGTGGAGTCAACTGCAGTTAACTAACTGGGAATATTGGATAAAAATCATTGGCAGGATCGGGTCAAGAAAGGACTCTTTCATGCGCAGTGGCATCACTCCTAGTCTCCGGCGGCGGGCATGGCAAAGTGGCGGCGCAGGAATCGGTCGATCTCGGCGACCGTCCGGTCGAACCACGGATACGCCAGCCAGAAGGGGTGCGGAGTATCCGGGATCACGACGATCTCCGAATCGATCCCGAGCGCCCGCAGGCGGTTGCACATGGCGGCGCGCCCCGGAAGAATCGGCGTCGGGGCGGTGCTGTTGATGAACAGCGTCGGCGCGCTGCGTGGCCCGACATGGGTCAGCGCCGAGGCAGCCCGCCAGACATTCGCTCGCGTGGCGAACGGTCCGCCCAGGAAACGGGCGGGCGCACTCGGGCGGACCTCCTGCTGGCGCACGAGCTCCGGATCCGTGAAATCGGCCAGCCCGTCGATGTCCACCACCGCCTGCACGGCGCTCAAGCCCGCTTGCTCCCCCACGTTGCCTTCGTATTCCGGCGCGCCATTCGTCGCGCCGAGCAGCGCGACGAGCTGCCCTCCGGATGAGGCGCCGACCGCGGCAATCCGGTCCGGGTTGATCCGCCGCTCCCGAGCATGCGCTCGAAGCCAGCGCACGGCACATTTCAGATCGTACAAGGCGGCCGGAAACCGTCCGACGGTGCCGAGCCGGTAGTCGGCCGGCGCAGCCACGTAGCCGAGCGCGGCGAGGTGCGCGGCCAGTGGACGCTCCATGCGGCGGTCTCCGGATTCCCAGCCTCCGCCGTGCACGATCAGTATCGCCGGGAACGGCCCGCCGGCTTCGGGCGTGTAGAGGTCCAATGCCAGCGCTGTCCCGCCGACCTGCGCGTACACCACGTTCTCCGCCGCGCCGATGCCCTTCGGCAACTCGTCCGAGGGGAAAGCGAGGTTGGGGTAGCGGTCGCGCAGCTCGGCCGCGACCGTCGCACGCGTGAACGGTTTGACCGGCGCGTCGGCCCCGAGCGCCGTCGCGGCCGTGAGAATCATGCCCATGCGGAGACATCCCCGGATCGCGCTCATGGTTGACACCCGGGCGCGCGGTCGGATTGAAAGGCAAACCTGTGCGAAGGCGATCAATGTGCGGGAGTCTCGCCGAGACGATGGGCGGCGAGCTCGTGCTCCCGGGCCTCGTCGTTCCGGCCCAGACGGCGCAAGGCGAGCGCGAGGGCAAGATGGATTTCGGCGGACTCGGGAGCAAGTTCGAGCGCGGCGCGGCAATGGGCGACGGCCCCTTCCAAGTCATTGTACTCAGTGAGCGCGCGGCCATAGGCGAGCTGCGCATCCGCGGAACCAGGGGCGAGAGCGATGGCGCGCTCGAAATGCGGGACCGCCGCGGGAAAATTGCCCGTCTGGGCGAGCGCGACGGCCCAATCCAGCTCTGCGTCGGCATAGGCCGGCTCGATCTCCACGGCTCGCGCAAAATGGGGGACCGCCTCGGCCGTGCGATCCGTCATCGCCAGCGCGACGCCGAGATTGTGATGGGCTGTGGCGTAGTCCGGCTGCAGCCGCAACGCGCGATCGAAGTGAAAGATCGCTTCCGGCGCGCGGTCGAGCCGCACCAGATCGTCGCCGAGATTGTTTTCCGCCTGGGCGAAGTCGGGCTTGAGCACGAGCGCGGTCTCGAGATGCGGAATCGCCTCCGGCACGCGCCCCGAGGCGGCCAAGGCGATGGCGAGGTTGTTGTGCGCCATCCAGCAGGCGGGATTGCGGGCCAGGGTCGCCTCGTAGAGCGTGAAGACGTCGCGATAGATGCCGGCCTGCGAACGAGAAAGCGTGCCGAGGGAGACCGCCACGGTGCCGGCAAGGAGCAGGCGGTTCCATCGCGGCAGACTGGCGCAGACGGTCGCGCCCGCCGCCCCGGCAAACGCGAGGACCGGGAGCATGGCGAGGTATTGGAAATGGTCAGCGACGTAGGAATACAGGAAGGGGTAGACGTTGACGAACCCGAGGACGGGGGAAAGCGTGCCGGCGAAAAGGAGCAGCACGGCGAGGACGGCGCGGCCCTGCGGGTGGCGCCTGGCGGAAAAAACAGCACCGGCGAAGAGCGCGAGTGCGGCGCCGGGAAACAGCCATTGCCACACGGCGGCCGGGTCGAGACGCCAGCGCGGGTAGATGAAGACCAAATCGGCGGGCCAGGCGAGTTTCCCGAGATAGAACCAGAACACCCGGCCGGCCAGCAGGCCGCGTTCGACGACGCCGAGCGAAAAATCCGCGCCTTGTGCGCCGATGAGCTTTCGCTCGAAGTGCGCGGTGAACAGCCCGCAGCCGGCGCCGAGGGCGAACCACGGCAGGAGCGGCGCGACGTCGCGGCGCCAGGAGAGCCTGCGGCGTTGCCACCAGAAGATCACGAGCAGGGAGGCCGGGAGCGTGGCCGTCACAGTCTTGGTGAGGAGCGCCAGGACGAAGAGCAAGGTGGCGAGGCTGTACGCGCGCAGCCGGCACCCGCCCTCCGACGGCGTCCGTGCCCCGCACGCCCCGACGGAGCCGCGCTCCCGGAACGCGTCGAAGCGGAGATAGGCAAGCGCAGCGGCTAGATAGAGTACGGTCGAGAGCGTGTTCTTCTGCTCCGAAATCCAGGCGACGGATTCGACGCAGACCGGATGGATCGCAAAGAGGATCGCGGCGAACCATTCGACTCCGGCGTACCGCCTCCGCTCATGGCCTGCGGCCATCGGCTCGGAGTCGAATGCCCTGAGCGACGTCGAAGGGCGACCGCCCGAGTCCCAGAGCCTGCGTAGCACGAGCGCGAAAAGGCACGCGGCGGCGGCATGCAGAACCAGATTGACCAGGTGATAACCGAGAACGGCGTCGCCCCAGAGCCCATGCTCGATCCAGAACGCAGTATGAAGCGCCGGATAGTATTGCTGCGTGGCGCCGACCTCCGTCCAGATTCGATCGAGGCCGGCGAGTGAGCGCAGGTCGGGGCGCGTGACATGGCCGGAGTCGTCCCAGAGGAAATCTCCGAACAACGCGGGCGTGTATGCGGCGAGGACGGCGGCGAAGACGAGTGCGCACCACCAGCCGTTGCGCGATACGCGCGAGTGCCCCGGAGTCTGGGCCGGGGAGGTCTGCCGGAGAGCGCCGGGGCGTGAGGTCATGGTGCAGAACGAGCTGGGATGCCGGTCATGGGAGCCCCTGACGGGCCGTCGTCATAACCCGCGAGGGCGTGATCGACGGCGTGATCGTTCGCGCGCCCGCGGCCGACCCAAACACGGACGGGATCGATCCGTGCCTGGTGACTAACGCGGTGGTGCGCAGGTGCGACGTTGACACGGAAGACGAGGATATCGCGATCAAATCGGGCGGGGCCAACATTTCCATCCTAAATTCCGCAGTTTAGGCGGAATCGGCTTGCCCGTTCGACGAGCGCCGGCGTCAACAGACTTTAGTCCACGAGCGGCTTGAATGGCATTTCCAAGTGGCGTCGGTCTCCGACCGGCGAATCGGCAGTCGCAGACTGGCGCTACTGGTCGAAGGGCTGGCGCTCGTGGCTGCGAGCAACGGAAGTCGCAACTATGGAATCCAGGATCAAGTCGTTGCGCGGCGCGGGAAAAAAATAGGGCGGGCTTGGCGGCCCGCCCTATTGAGCGCTGGCAGGCCCGAAGCCCGCCCGCGGTTTATCAGAGGTCGAAACTTACCGAGAGGATGAACTTCTGCGGGTCGACAATGCGGTAGGTGCTGATGGTGCCGTCGGGGAAGGCGCCGATGGGCTGCAGCCGGCCGGTCTCGCCGAGGTTCTGCACATTGAGTTGGATGGTGACGCCTATCTTGTCCCTGTACATCTTGGTCCGGTAAGCAGCAAACATGTCCACGTAGTAGTGGCCCTTGTCGTAGATCGGCCGATTGGGATCCAGATCGGTGATGATCGCTGGCAGTTGCTGCACCCCGTAATAGCCGATTGCGCCTTTATCCTCCCAACGCAGTGCGCCGCCGACGGTGAACTTCTTGACGTATTTGTTGTCGGAGAGCCCCGCGAGTTGCACGGCGCTGCTGAGCCGGAACGTATACGGACGAATCTCCGGGCTGGTCTTGCCTTCCTGCGCCTTCATAACGGCAAAGGGCGCCCCGACGAAGGCATTGTAATTGTCAGCCGGATCCTGGGCCGTAGAGGCATAAGAAGCGGGCTGGCCGGCGATGGGGGCAGCGGAATAGTGGTGCAACCACCAGAGCTTGTTCGGGTTGCCCTCCGCCACTGCATTGGCGGTAGTGATCGACGGATCGACGATGGTCGTCCAAATCGGCGTGCGATCGTTGATCCAACTTACCAGCGCCTTGGAGATGTTGAGATTGCTCTGATCAAGCTTGGTGGCCGCAATCGCCATCGTCCAATAGGGGCTGGGATTATAGTTGATCTCTATTTCCGTGCCGATGGAACGAACGTCCGTCGTTGCGCCGATCGGAGTCGCCGGGTTCTGGTAGTAAGTGTTGTCTGCTGCACTGAACCCGATCTCTTTCTGGACCTCGGTGGCAATATTGGCTGTGCTCCAGGTCGGATTTGAATATTGGACCCAGTGTGTGGCGTTGTTATACAGGTTGAGGTATGGGGTTGGGTTGCCGGCGCCGTTGGTGTAGAAATCCATACGCAGGACACGCTGGGCCATCGTGCTGATATCGTTGGTCTGGGCATCGTGCTGTATATCGTTGTAATGGGTGGCACGAATCTGCAGCTTGTCGTTGAAGAGACTCAGTCCGAGGCCCCAGCTCCTCTCCGTGCCGGTGGTGTTGGGCAGGAGATTCCTGTAGAGATCCTGGGCCGGAAGGGTGGTCAGGAAGCTGTTTGAAGCGTTGGTGTAGAGCGAGAGCCCGCCCAGAAGATCCCCGAAGAATTGCGCGGCTGTATCGCCGTGTTCCATTCTCGTGACGAGGGGCGTGTGCACGAAGGGATGCAGCACGAACTGCACATTGTCGGTGTGACCGGAGTTCTTATAGATGGTCGTGTTCCAGTGGTTGATGATATCCGGGTTGAACGTTGTGCCGTCGCTGTTCAGGAAATCGTTGGTGTTGGGCTGGCCTGGATTGCCAAACCTGGTCCAAGTGGAGTCGTTGCGCCAGCCGAGCGTGGTGATCAGACGATCGTCCAGGAGGTGGCTTTGCCCCACGATGCCGGCGGTCTTGAGGGTTGTTTCGCTATTGAAAGTGCCGCCGGATTTGTCTGCGGCCACCTGGCCTAGCATGATGTTGTCGGTGTGAGTGATGTAGGTGAAGTTGGGAGAGGTGCCGGAGCGGCTGAACCAGTTGAATTGATGGGTGCCGTCACTGAAACTGGCAGGGGCGTACTGGACCTGGGTGCTGTTGGGGGCGCCGACGTAATACCGATACTCACCCTGAGTGTTCTGGATGTTGGTGGGAGTCCCGGTCGGGGCACTCTGGAATCCCGTATAGTCCCCCGTGGGAACCCAGGAGACAGGAGAGTCGAAGGCTTCGCGCCATGAATACTGGCGGTTCGAGCGGTACTTGTATTCGCCGTAACCTGTGAAGGAGAAGGAACCCAGCCATTTGAGCAGATTGCTCTCCTTGGTGAGGTCGAGTCTGTAGGAGAGCTGGCCGCGTGAGGTGTCCCACTTCTGCGGGTTTTCCTGCGTACGGGGCTTGTCCGACACGACATAGGGTCGCAGGAAGAACGGATTGGGCGTGCCGTCGAGCAGGTACTTATTGATATCCACCGTCAACTGACCGGATTGGCCGTTGTCGTTCGAAGTGCCGAGGAAGTTTTCGGTCCAGCGGTCGGAGTCTTCGCGCATGAAAGCAGCCTGGGCCGCCAAGGTTTGCCTTTGCGTGTCCAGGATATTCTGATCCAGCTTGATGTAATAGGTCTCGGTGCGGTCCCAAAACCGGTTGGGGGCGGAAAGGTTGATGGACGACCAGTCGTAGATGCTCTTGTCGTTGATCGTGGGCGTGGTGTTGAAGAGCGGCTGTGAGAAAGGGCGTGGCGCCGTGCCGGAGAACACTGAGCCGGCGGCCGCCGAGGCCTGCAGAAAATGATTCCCGGTAAGACCTCCAGTCGGGCCTGCGATCAAGGCTCCGGCCAATGGGACGGTATTGGTGGTCGCCTGGGCAGCGGACCAATAAACCAAGCCGCCCTGATCGATGAACATCTGGTTGTTGTTGTTGCCCAGATAGGAGGAGGTGAAGACATCTGGCCCGTTATAGGTGGCCGCAGTAAAGGTGGAGAGGGCTTGGGTGGCGTTGAAATAGGAGCCGTCCGCCTTGTGGACCGTCATGGTCACCGGGTCCCAGTAGGGCTTTCCTTGGGATACCCAGTATGAGATATTGTCGCGCGGCGGGAGGGAATTGGGTCGATTCCCGTAGGCGTGATAACTGCCGGCGGAGGCGGTGATCGTCGTACTCTTGAACGGTCGGTATCTGATCATGCCCTTGAAGCGCTCGGTATCGACGCCGGAAGGTTTCCGCTCGTCGCCATCGTGCTGGAAGATGCCGCTGAAACGGATGGCCAGCTTGTCATTGAGAAGGACCTGGTTCACGTCGAGGCTCGCGCGGTAGCCGCCATAGCTGTCGGTCCGCTCCTCGGTTGCCGCGTGGTTGTGCGTCAGATTGGCCGCGGTCGGCACCATGTTCACCGTGCCGGAGGGGTTGCCCAGGCCGAAGACGTTGGCGTTTGGGCCTCGGCTGACCTCGACCGCATCCACTTCGAGCGAGTCGATTGGCACACGGTTCATCGTCTCGATATTGTCAAAGGAAACATTGGCGGAGCCGATGCCGCGAATACGGTTCGCCTGGGTCGGATTGTTCTGCACGTTATCCGAAATGCTGCCGTTGCGATCGACCGCGTAATCCGTGTAGGTGCCAGTGCCTTCGGTGCCGGCCACATAAAGGAACATGTCGTTGATATCCAGCATCGCAAAATCGCTCATCTGCTGCTTCGTCATGACCGTGATCGACGAGGCGAGATCAGCCAGTTGCGTGTTGACACGGGTGCCGGAAAGCGTGTTCGCGCCGTAGTAGCCCTTCTGACTGGAGGCAGTCACCTCGAAGGGCGACAGCATGACAACCTCTTCCTCGGGGGCTGAAGCGTTCTTCTTGGTGGCGACTGTCTGGGATGGCCGAAGTGACTGCGCCTGAGCGGTCGGCGCAGAAGGGGCGGCTTGGTCATCCTTGGGGGCTTGCTGAGCATATGCTGGCAGGGCGACGATTGCGGCGAGGCAGGCCGGGCTGACGAGCAGCTGGCGGAGGGTGCGTTTACGCGGGTGTAGGTTCATGGCGTTCAGACGATCCGTTGGGTTGATTGTTCACGGTTGGCCGCGACAAGACTTACGTCGCACGGGGGCTGCGAACGCTGCGGCTGGTGGTAAGACGGGCAGATTCAAGATCCGGGAAGCGCGAGGCCGACGTTTTGGCACCGAACGCGGCTCAACAGGCGGGGGTAAATTGTTACAGCGGGGTTCATGGCGCAGCGGGAAGGCGCACGAAATCCCAAGTGGAGAATAGGCAAGTCCGAGCTGGGAATGGGACAATCGCCGTGTTGCGCGCATCGTTGACTAAGGTGCGAATTCCGCGCGGCGAGAAACTACTTCGGTCCCGATTCTTGTGCCATTTCAGATTTCAGCTCTCCCGATTTTAGTCTTTGCCTGCCGACCGCGCTCCCCGGCCCGGGGCGCTCAGAGGCGTGACGGCAGCATGCCATTGTCCCGCCACTCGCCGGTCAGGAGCACTTCGTGCTGCACGGTGGGCACGCCGGTCTCGTTGCGGTGCATGAGCCCGACGAGCATCTCCACCGCCAGCCCGCCGACCTTTGCGGGATCATAATACATGCCGGTCGAGTCGAAGTCGCGCCGGTGCTCGAGACTGACAATGCCAACGTCGCGCGGGACCCTGGCGCCGAGCCGCGAGAGCCACTCGATGAGCAGGCGGGCGTTGTTGACGAGGATGGCGTCGGGTTTGTGCTTCAGAAACCAGGAGCGAAAGTGTTGTTCGTTGGTTGGTTTCTCGGAGCAAATCGGCAAACGGTCGCTCTCGGGGAAGCCGAGCTGCTGCATGAAATAGGCGCCGAGCCAGCGATGACCGACGCGCGGGCTGTCGTTGCCGTCCGGGAAGACGATGCCGAGACGCCTGTAGCCGCGATCGCGGCATCGCTCCATCGACTGCCAGACGGTGTCGAAATGGTTCTCGCTGACGTGGCGGAGGACTGGCGAACGCAGGGTCATGCCCAGCGCGACGCAGGAGAAGCGATCCCACTCCAGATCCAGCGAATTCTGGCCGGGCGGGAGACGGCCGACGATGAGACCGTTGATGCTGCGCGCCGAGAGGATGTCGCAGAACCGGTGCGGAGTCATGCCGGGCTCGGCGAGCCAAAAATGCTCCAGCCTGTAGCCGAAGTCCTGGGCTCGCTCGACGGCGCCTGGGAAGAAGTTGGGCCGGTCGTGATGCTCGGGCAACCAGCCGTAGCGCGTGGGATAGTTCGTGACGTACGCGAGCGAGGCGTGCTTGGCGGGTTTGCCCGTGCGGCGCGACTGCATCAGCGCGGAGACCAGTGGATTGATCCGGTAGCCGAGCTCGCTTGCGATGGCCCTGACGCGTTCACGCGTGGACGCCGGGATGCGCGGGTGGTTGCGCAGGGACAGCGAGACCGTCGCGCGATGCACGCCGGCTTTGCGGGCCACGTCTGCGAGCGTCACCTCGGGCTGCACGGCAGAACTTCTTCGCGAGAACCGGTGCGCAGTCGAGCGCAAACTCCTGCCACGACAGCCGCCAGCCAGGGCGGATTCATTCTCGGACACGTCGACGCGTATTCCTTCGTCGTAGGGGCGCGATCTTGTCGCGCCTTCAAGAAAGGGCGCAGCAAGCCTGCGCCCCTACGGGAGGGAATCGGATGTTTCACGCGAGAATGAATCCGCCCTGAGCCGCCACCGGGTTCGATGGAGGGAGGAGAATCGCCACAACAGTCGCGTCCATGAAACATGCGGGCTGGCGGAGCATGGCGGAGGGATTCATGGGCGGGGTGAGTCGGGCGGTGGGGCCTTCGAGGACCGCGACCGTGAGTTTCCGCCGGCCGGCTCGATCAGGACATGGTCAAACTCGATCGCCCCGGCGTCCCTGACGACGTCCGCGTCGGTGAGGCCGCGGAATTGGCAGTTCGAAAGGCGAAGTCCATCGATCGTGGCGCCCGGAAATCCGACAACCCACAGCACCCGCGGACTGGCCATGCTCGTGACCTCCTCCAGCCGGACATCGCGGATGACCGGCGGGTGGTCGCCCCTGGCGCCCTCCTCGTACAGGAGGTCGATGGTGAGGACCGCTTCAGCGACGCGCCCGACCTTCACCTGCTTCAGGAACACGCGCTCGACCGTGCCGCCGCGCCGGGCATTGGACTTGATCCGCAGCGCGCGATCGAGATTCGGGCTGTCCATCGTGCAGCGCTCGACGATGATGCCCCGCGCCCCGCCGGAGATCTCGCTTCCGATCGCGACGCCGGCATGGCCATCGCGCATGGCGCAATCGCGGACGACGATGTTTTCCGCCGGCACGCCGCCCCGGCGCCCGTCGGCGTCCCGCCCGGATTTGATCGCGATGCAATCGTCCCCGGTGTCGAACACGCAGTGGTCGACCAGCACGTCGCGGCACGACTCGGGGTCGCACCCGTCGTTGTTTGGACCGTGGCTGTCGACGTGCACGCCGCGAACGGTGACGTTCGTGCAGAGCACAGGGTTGACCACCCACATCGGCGAGCGGATGATCGTCACGCCCTCGATGAGGACGTTGCGGCAGCGGTACGGCTGGATGAAGTTCGGCCGGAGAAAGCCGCCCGCCCCGAAGACGCGCTCGGCGACCGGAACGCCCCGCTCACCCATCTCGTGAAGCCGCGCGCGCGCCGCCGCCTGCGGGTCCGACTTCCAGGCCCACCAGTTGTCCGCGGCCGCGCTGCCGTCGAGCACGCCCGCGCCGGTGACGGCGATGTCCTCCTGTTCGAATGCGTAAATCAGCGCCGAGTAGTTCATGCACTCGGTGCCTTCCCAGCGGGTGAACACGACCGGCAGATAGTCGGCCGGCGCCGCCGAAAACCGCAACGTCGCGCCCGCCTCGAGGTGCAGGTTCACCCGG
>Ga0182027_10014742_pt1 | contig 10797 bp, 8 predicted proteins | sample 712E1DmetaG_FD_121300 | JGI IMG/M metagenome (GOLD analysis project Ga0182027, IMG submission 121300) | Permafrost microbial communities from Stordalen Mire, Sweden - 712E1D metaG (Illumina Assembly) | ecosystem: Environmental > Terrestrial > Soil > Wetlands > Permafrost | place: Sweden...
ACGGCCAGCAGCGCGGAGCCGGCCGTGACGGTGTTCGAGAGGCCCATGTACCGGCCCGCGTGCTCGGGCGGGATGATGTCCGCCATGAGCGCCCAGTCGGCCGAGAGGAAGATGCCGAGCGCCATCCCGAACGGGATCGCGATCGGGAAGAGCGACAGGTAGCTCGGGGCGACGGCGAACAGGATCGAGCCGACGCCCCCGAAGACGGCGCTCAGGGCGATCGTGTTCACCCGTCCCCAGCGGGCCGTCATCGCCCCGCCCGGTACCGCCGCGGCCAGGGCCACGAAGGCGACGAGGCCGGCCAGAGGCGCCACGGCGATCGCAGCCTGCGTCGGGCTCATGCCCAGCGAATCCTCGAGCAGGTACAGGACGAAGGGCTGGAGCGTCCCGGTCGCCATGAGGATTGCGAGCCGCGAGACCAGCAGCCAGACGTAGTCGCGATGCTCGAGGACTTCGCGGCCCCAGACTTCGAGGACGACCGCCTGCAACGCCCGCGCCCAGTCGGGGAGGCGTCCGATCCAGCGCATCATCTCGCGCAGCCCCGGGCGGGGAGACTCGGGCGTCGTGGCGACGCCCTGCGACTCGCTCACGCCGACGACCGTCGCGAGCATGCCGAGCCCAACGGCGGCCGCCACGATCACGATCGCCAGCGGCAGGTCGCCCAGCGCCACGGCCACGCCGGCAAGCGCGACGCCGATCACGGAGCCGCCGAGCTGCGAGGCGCCCATGAGGCCGGACGCGAAGCCGCGCCTCCCGGCCGGGATGAGGTCCGGCAGCAGGCCCTGGTAGGGTCCCTGGGCCGTGTTCGACGCCGTCTCGATCAGCAGCACGACGACGAGGACGGCGAGGTAGCTGTGGGCGAACACGAGCACGCCGAGCAGCGCGACCTGGATGACCACGCCGGCGACCATGAGAGGCCGGCGCCTGCCCCAGGGAGACACGATGCGGTCGCTTGCCGCGCCCGAGACCGGCTGGACCACGATGCCGATGACGGCCTGCAGGCCGGTCACGACCGCCAGCGCGGTTCCCTTGATCGCGGGGCTGACCGCGAGCTCGATCATTCGCGGCAGGATCACCGTCGTGAAGCCGGCCCACAGGAAGTTGAGCCCGAACCAGTAGGCGACCAGCGACGCGAGCCAGCCCGCACTCTCCCGCGGCTCGGCCTCCAGCTCGTCGGGAGCGACATCGAGCGGCGGAACGGCATCCAGCGGCGGAACGGCATCCATCGCGCACCCAGTGTGGCACGTCGTTCGAAGCCGGCAACCGCGACCCCGACCGCGCGCGAGCCGCCGGCCGTTTTGGGGGATGATCCGCGAGGCATGTCACGACCACGCGGCCCCTTTCGACCCGACCCCCGGCACCGCCACGCGGAGGGGCACGGCCGGTGCCCGCGACCCTCCCCGGGCCGGCGGTCGTCGCCGGCGCGAAGCGTGGCCCGGTGACTCGACCCCGGTTCACGTGGCGACGGGGGCTCTTCGTCCTGCTCGCGATCGCCCTGCTCGTCGTCGTGGCGAGCCAGTTCACGTCCGAGCAGGCGCTCGGCGCGGACCTCTCGACGGCGGACTGGCGCTGGGCGGGAGTCGCGCTCGTCCTCCAGGCGGCCTTCTTCCTCCTGTACGGCGGGCTCTACTCGTCAGGATTCAGAGCGGTCGGCGTGTCGAGCCGGGCCCTGGACCTGGTCCCGGTCCTGTTCGCCTCGATCTTCGCCAAGACCGCCGTCCCGTTCACGGCGGCACCCGCCGCCGCGGTCTTCATCGACGATGCCGCCGCGCGCGGCGAGTCCGGCCCGCGGACCGCGGTCGGGGTGGTCGTGGTGCTCGTGGTGGACCTGCTCACGGCGCTGCCGTTCGTCGTCGCGGGCACGGCCGCCCTCGTCCTGCGGGATCGGCTCGTCGAGTTCGCGCTCGTCGGGACGGGCCTGTTCGTCGCGTTCATCGCGGGGACGCTGGGCTGCCTGGTCCTCGCGGCCCGCAGGCCGGGATGGCTCGAGGCGCTGCTGGCAGGCTGTCGCGCGGTGATCAACCGGTCGATGCACCTCCTCGGGCGCCCCGACCTGCTCCCGGGCCAGTGGGCGCGGCGGACGACCGAGCAGCTGGCCGCAGCGGTCACCGAGATCCCCGGCCACCCGCGCGACATCGCGGTCGCCTCCGGCTACGGGCTGCTTCTCCACCTCGCGAACATCGCCGGCCTGGGCGCGATCTTCCTGGCGTTCGGCCAGCGCCTCGACGCCGCTCCCCTGGCCGCCGGGTTCGGGATGAGCATCGTGTTCTTCATCATCGCGATCGTGCCGGACGGGATCGGAGCGGTCGAGGGTGCGATGGCCCTCGTGTTCGTCCATCTCGGGATGACGGCCACGACGGCGATCCTGGTGACGGTGGCCTACCGCATCCTCAACGTCTGGATCCCGGTCGCCATCGGGCTCTGGTGCGCGCGCCGGCTCCGCCTCTTCGGCGCCGGCGAGATCGCCCGGGAGCCCGTGCCGGCCGCCGAGCCGGAGGTGCCCTGAGCAGTCAACCGAAGCGGACGGTCAACCGAGGCGCACGGAGCCCCCGGCCCGACCGTGGCCCGGTCAGATCCCGACCGGCTCCCGCACGAGGACGACCGTGGTCCGGCCCGGACGCGGCTCCTCGAAGATCACGAGCATCTTGGCGAGCCTGGTGGGAACCCCGAGCGTGGCGCGGAGGTCGGCATCTTCCCAGGGCTGGACGTGCTCCCGGGCACGGCGCAGCCCCTCGTCGAGGTCGCGCACGATCTTCTGGCTGCCGACGACGAGGATCACGCGACCGGCCCCGGTAGCGTACGGCCCGATCTGGCTGCCCGCGTACGAGACGGCGATGAGCGCCCCATCGTCGGTGACCGCCTGCACGCTGCCGAGCATCACGTCGGGCGCGGCGCTGAGCTTGCGGATCTCGCGCCCCTGGGTGGCCCGGTCCATCGCCATGTAGCGCGGTCGGAGGGGATCGTACCGGCCCGAGGTGAGCAGCTCGGGCGTGAGCTCGATCTCCGTGAGCGTCTTCGACTTGCCCCAGTGGACCTCGGTGCCGTCCGGGATCATCGCGAGGACCCGGGCCCGCGTCGGTCCCGGTGTCGACCACGATCGCCTCGATGTTGTGGCGCTCGAGCGCGGCCGCGACGCCGGCGATGCGTTCGTCCGGAGCCCGGGCGGTGAAAGGGGCGATGGCAGTCGGTTCGACGGGTTCGTGGATCACGGATGGGCCTCGCATATTCGTTGCGAATGCAACTATACGGCAGGAGGCCGGGATGCGCTGTCGCGACGGCCCGGGCGCGCCGACGGACTGACCCGTGCCTGGCCTTCATCTTGGGCGCGCCGACGGCCGTGACATCTGCTTGAATGGCGGAATGGATCGCGCCACCTACGTCCGGCTGTTACCGAAGGCAGAGCTGCACGTCCACATCGAGGGGACGCTCGAGCCCGAGATGATGTTCGAGCTGGCGCTGCGCAACGGCATCCAGCTCCGGTACACGTCGGTCGACGCAGTCAGGGCGGCCTACGAGTTCCGCGACCTGCAGGCCTTCCTCGACATCTATTACCAGGGCGCCGCGGTGCTCGTGACCGAGGATGACTTCCACGACCTCATGGCCGCCTACCTCGAGCGGGCCAACGCGGACGGCGTGCGCCGAGCGGAGGTCTTCTTCGATCCCCAGACGCATACGGCTCGAGGGATCGGCTTCCCCGTGTTCATGGCCGGCTTTGCGCGAGCGATCGCGGAAGCCGAGGAACGCTGGGGCATGTCGGTGGGGCTCATCATGTGCTTCCTCCGTCACCTGCCCGCGCGCGAGGCGCTCGCCACGTGGGAGGCGTCCGTGCCGTTCCGGGACCGCCTGCTCGGCGTGGGCCTCGACTCCTCGGAGGTCGGGAATCCCCCGGAGATGTTCGTCGACGTGTTCCGCGCGGCGCGGGAGGCCGGCCTCCACGTCGTTGCCCACGCGGGCGAGGAGGGACCGGCGGCATACGTCACGGGCGCGCTCGATGCCCTCGGGGCCGAGCGGATCGATCACGGCGTCAGGTCGGCGGACGACCCCGAGGTCGTGGAGCGCCTCGCTCGCGAGCGGATCCCGTTGACGATGTGCCCGCTCTCGAACGTCAAGCTCAAGGTGTTCGACCGGATCGACGGTCACAACCTCAAGCGACTCCTCGATCTCGGCGTGCTGGTCACCGTGAACTCGGACGACCCTGCGTACTTCGGGGGATACGTCCTCGACAACTACCTCGCCCTGGCCGCCGGGCTCGGCCTCGGCGACGCCGACCTTGCCCTGCTCGCGCGCAACTCCATCGAGGCGTCGTTCCTGCCCGCCGACGCGAAGGCGGTCCTCCTCGCCGAGTTGGACGCGATCGCCGCGCGGGGTCCGGCCCCGACGTCCGGCTAGACGCGTCGCGGGCCGCAGGTTCGGCGCGCGAGCGGGGGACCTACGCGAGCCGGCGCAGGTCGATCGCCTCCAGCTGGCGCACACCCCGCGTCGGGAGCCGGTCGGACGGAACGACCAGCTGGACAGGGCCGGTTGTCCGGAGCGCCTCGCCGTCGCGCTCCCACGCGATCAGCGCCAGGGTGGCCCCGTACTCGGGCAGCAGCTCGGCGACCGAGAACGCGACGACATGGTCATCGCGACCGCGCGCCGCGACGACCGACCGGAGGACCGCTGCGTGCTCGGGACTCGGCGGCGGCGTCAGCGCCAGGTCGAGGCTTGCCGGCAGGAACCCATGCGCCGTCAGGAGGGCGTGGAGCAGCACGCCGCGATAGCGGGCCCGCTGCACACCCGCGCGTCGCGAGAACGCCGCCGCCAGCTCGACCACGGGTAGCGACTCCAGGTCGTCGGGGACCGAGAGCGTCACGATGTGGTCCTCGGCGCGGATCACGAGCGTCCCCTGCCGCGTCGCTTGCGCCGGTCGCGCGCCCTCGTGATGTTCGGCCCGGTAGGTCGCGAGGGCACTCGCCTCGATCCGGAACTGGTGGCCGACGCGCGTCGCGGGCAGCTCACCCCGACGGATCAGCTCGTACACCGTGACCCGGGAGATCCGGAGCTCGCGCGCGACCTCCGCGGGCCGCAACACCGTGCCCATGCGCCCTCCGCTCTCCCCGCCCGGCACCCACGTCCGGTGTGCCAGTGGTCGCAGCGTACCCCAGCCGCGATCACGCGAGTGCGGTTCCGAGGAAGACCGGTCACGGGATCGCCCCGCAGGCCGGCGTGTCGCGTCGCTACGGGGTCGGGTCCGCGGTTCGCGCGGCCTCCACGGAAGGCGCGGCGCGCGGGATCAGGACCGCGGCGATGACCGCTGAGACCAGGCATGCGGCGACCCCGAAGATGATCGCGCCGTCCACTGAGGCGGGAGCGAGCACCCCTGCGATCGCGGAGCCGACCGGGAAGCCCGCGAAGTTGAACGACATCGAGACCGCGTAGGCGCGGCCGAGGAGCGCGGGGTCGGTGCGCCGCTGGCGCATCGTGAACATCCCGATGTCGAGCGGCCCGTTCAGGATCCCCATGAGCGCCATCGACAACGCCACGAAGAGCAGGCTGTCGGTGACGAGCAGCAGGGCGACCGCAACGGCCATGCCGGCCATCGGCCACACGATCATCGACCACTCGCGGCCGCGGGTGTCGAGCCGGCCCGTCAGGAATGCCGTGAAGATGCCGGTTGCGCCGCTGATGGCGAAGACCCAGCCGACGGCGGCCTCGCCGAGGTGCAGGTGATTGAGCACGAGCAGGGGCACCACGATCGTCGTCATGCCTCCGCTCAGGTTCAGGAGGGAGATCGAGAAGCCGAGGCCGCGCAGCGTCGGGTTGCGCCAGGTGTAGCGCATGCCCTCCCAAGCGTCGCGGAGCAGGCTCCCGCTCGAGGTCGTGACCGTGCGTGGGTCGGGGGCGCCGACCAGGACCAGCGCGGCGGCGCCGAAGATGGCTCCGACGCCGATCAGCGTGACGGGGGCGCCCACGAGGGCGACGAGCCCGGCGGCGAGCGGCGGGCCGATGATCGAGGCGACGACGTATCCGTTCGAGTCGACCGCGTTGACGCGTTCCCACAGGTGCGTCGGCACGAGGATCGGGAACAGGCTCCGCAGGCCGGTGCTGCTCAGCGGATTGGTCAGCGAGGCAACGCCGACGATGAGCACGAGGAGCCACGCCGGAAGCTCGCCGGCGAGGGCGAGCACGCCGATGAGGGTGAGCGACGCGAGGGCGACGACGAAGTCCACGACGATGAGCCTGGTGCGGCCGTGGCGGTCGAGCAGGGCTCCCGCGACCGGGCTGATCAGGAGCCCGGGGACGAGGCTGACGAAGATCACCAGTCCCGTCAGCGCGGGCGAGTCGTAGTGGATGAGCGTGAACAGGACGAGCGCTACGCTGACCATCGTCTGGGCGATCCGCGCCAGCTGCATCCCCAGTAGCACGCGGCCCAGCGAGGGCACGCGGAGCAGGGCGCGGTACGAGCGGTCAAGCGGAACGGGGTTCACGGGCGTCCCATGCTAGCCGCCGGCCCGTCGTCCTGGGGCATGGCGTGACAGATCGTCCTCGGCCTCGGCACGTCCGGCAATGCCGCGAGCATGGCCCCGTGGGTCGAGGGGTTCGAACGGCACGGGCTGGCGGCACGGGCCATCGACCTCCCCCGCCGGCGGGCCGAGGAGGCCGCCCCGGCGTTCCTCGTCACGGTCGATGGCGTCCGGGACGTGACCGCCTCGGGCCCGTGCTCGACGAGGCGCTGGCCGCCGCCGCCGCGTTCATCGGCTCGCTCGACCTCGGCGGGTGAAGCCGAGGGGTCTTCACCCGGGCGGGACTTCTGCCCGCGGACCGCGCCTGGAGGCGGGCACCGACCCGTTGATCGGGGGCCCGCAGCCGGTGTCCGAGGAGCCCCTCAGAGACGCCCGAGCGCGGCCCGGACGCGGCCGGCCCACTCCGTTCTCGGCCCGCTCGCCCTCGCCGGGAGGCCGGCGAGCACCTCCAGGCATTGGAGGGCGCCAAGGATCGCGAGCTGCCGGAGCGTCCCCGGGTCGTCTCCGATTCCGGCCGAAGCGAGGAACGCGCCGCCCGCGCTCGCGGTCCGTTCCGGGTGATGACGGCGGATGATCCACGTCCACCACGCGGCGTCGAAGAGCGGATGGGCGAGGCGAACGCGCTCCAGGTCGAGGAGCCCGACCACGCTGCCGCCCGCGACGACGACGTTGACGGGGGCGAGATCGCCGTGCGCGAAGGCGGGCGCTTCGCCGCCGAGCTCGGCTGGCAGCCCTTCGATGAGCCCCGCGAGCCGGCGCGACTGGTCCGGTCCGAGATCGTCGCGCGCCCGCTCGATCCAGCGTCGTGCGGCCGCCCGGAGAAGGCGCGGATCACCCCAGCGATGCGAGAGGCGCAGACGCGTCGTCGGCACGGTCCGCAGCCCGCGGGCGAGCGCCCCGACCGCCGCGCCGAGTCCGCGTGCCCCGGCATCGTCGTCGAGCAGCTCGCGGCCCGGCGTCCCGGCCACGAAGCGCGTGACGAGGTACGGGACCGGGCCCGCTGCATCGCCGGCCACGATCGGGGCAAGGGGGAGGTCCGGTGCGGCGACGGCGAGCCGCCGCCCGACACGCAGACGTCGCGCGATCGCCGCCCGGTCCGCGCTCCACTGGACGACGAGCCTGCCGTCCGGACCGGCGCCGGCGGGCGTGACGAGCAGCGTCCGGGTCGCGACCGCCCAGGGCGGCGTGAGGTCGGCGACGGTATCGGCCCGCCCGCCCAGCACGGCCTCGACAGCCGGCGGGAGCCGGCGCCGCCCGTCAGCCATACCCTTCGGCGAACATCCCCCGGTCGTCGAACGCGATCGCGTGGAGCGCCTCGACGACCTCGCAGCGGCCGCTGGCGATGACGTCGGGGAGTGCCGGCCCGCTCACGTAGAGCAGCTCGAGGTGCTTCGTGTCCCGGACCCGGACGATCCGGGCGGCCTCCGGCGTGACCCTGATGCAGCATGCGATGGCGACCGCCATCGCCTCGCGGTCCGTCTCGACGGTGAGCGACACCCGCGCCCCCTCCGGCGTCTTCGCGGTGATGGCGTTCATGTAGGTCTTCGCGTAGTCGATCTCCTCGACGAGCCGGCGGAGCACGACGTCGGCCAACCCGACGCCGACCGCGTTCCCCTCGGTCCCGGCGGTCAGCCCGCGGGCGACGATCCGCTGGATCGACGGCCCGGCGCCGGTCGGCCCGCCGTAATAGCGGCCCACCACGTTGGAGTCCATCCCCAGCCCGCTGACGTCCTTGCCGATCTCGTCGAGGACGAGGACGTCGAGCGCACCGAGCGGGAGTCGCGCGAGGAGCCGGGTTGCCATGACGAGGAGCTCGGGCTCCCTGGTGGGGATCCGACCGGCCGGCACGGCCTCGATGTGGCGGAGTCGGGCGAATCCGTTCTCCACGAGGGCGAGGCCGAATGGGATCGGCGCGTGGGCGAGCGTGTATGCACCGACTGCCGGGATGAGCTCGTCGAAGACGGCGAAGCCCTGGCGGTGGAACGTGTCGGCGCCCTTCTGCTTCCCGAGGCCGATCGCGATCATCTTGAGGAGGCCGCTCTCGACCGGGCCGGAGAAGTCGGTGTGGACCTTGATCCGGTTGATGGGGATGATGAGGTCGGCGCCTTCCAGGGCGTTTCGGTCGACGAAGACGGGAACGCCCGGACGGAGGACGCCGAGTTCCACCGTTTCCATGCTCGAGCGGATCTCGCAGCCCATGGCGTCCGGGGTGATCCCGTACTCGGCGAGGACGCCGAGCTGGCCCTCGGCGGTCGCGCCCCCGTGGCTTCCCATCGCCGGGATGATGAAGACGGAGGCGCCCGCCTCGCGGACGCGCTCCACCGTCGCCCGGACAACCTCGTCGATCCGGTCGATCCCGCGGCTGCCGGCCGCGATGCACACGCGCGCTCCCGGCCGGATCGTCGCGATCTCCGGCTCGAGGGCCGCCCGGACCGCGGCGCGAACGTCGCCGATCTCGGTCGGGTCGAACCGCTGGCGAACCAGCGCCCACTCGGGCAACGTCCCGGCGGCGAACTCCGGGAAGGCGGGCTGATCTCCGGCCGTCCGGGCCCCGGCAGTCCGGCCGCCCGGCCCCACGACCGGCGGGTCGCTCAGGCGACCCTCGCCGTCCCATGCGCCGGGGCGACTGCCGCCCGCACCGTTCCCGCTGCCGCTCATGGAGAGCCGCCTTCCTTCAGATCGTCATCGCGCTGAAACCGCCATCGACGCGGACGATCGAGCCGGTGACGAATCCCGACGCTCTCGCGGAGGCCAGCCAGACGGCCGCGCCGATGAGCTCGTCGGGCTCGCCGAGTCGAGCCGACGGCGTGTGGCCGAGGATTGCGCGGACCCGGTCTTCCGAGAGGAGCTTCCGGTTCTGTTCGGCCGGGAAGAAGCCCGGCGCGATCGCGTTGACCCGGATGCCGTGCGGCGCGAGCTCGCGGGCAAGGTACTGGGTCAGGTTGTTGAGGCCGGCCTTCGCGACCGAGTAGGCCGCGACCTTCGAGAGGGGTGGGCCGGACGAGGCCGACGAGAGGTTGATGATCGAGCCGCCGCGCCCGTTCGCGATCATGGCGCGGCCGAAGACCTGGCAGGCGAGGAAGACCGAGGTCAGGTTGGCGTCGAGGATCCGGTGCCACTCGTCGAGCCCGATCTCGAAGAACGGCGTCGAGCTGTTCAGGCCCGGCGCGTTGACGAGGACGGTCACCGGGCCCAGGCGCTCCTCGGCCGCATGCCGCGCCGCCTCGAGCGATGCCGGGTCCGTCCCGTCGGCCGGGACGAAGGTCGCCCGGACGCCTTCGGCCTCCAGAGCGGCGACGCGGGCCGCGCCGCGCTCGGCCGAGCGCCCCATCACGGCCACCGCCGCGCCGGCGTCGCCGAGGCCGTGGCAGAGGGCGCCCCCGAGGACGCCGGTCCCGCCGATGACGGCTGCCACGCAGCCGCTCAGGTCGAAGAGGTCCATGCGCGATCCTCCGGGTGACATCGGTGGTATCCGGTCAGGCGATCGGGGATGTGGCGGGGCCGCCGGGCGCAATCGCGTCCGCGCCGGCCGCGGTACCGCGCCCGAGCGCGTCGAGCGCGTCGAGCGCCGCCTCCTGCTCGCGCATCTGCGCCCGCAGCGCGTCGAACGCGCGGTGGTGGCGCGCGTAGAACGGGCGATCGGGCCCGGGCGAGTAGACCGGGCCCGCAGGGACCGCCGGCAGCGTCCCCGGCGGGACGCTGCCGAGCGCGCGCAGGCCGAGGAGCGCGGCGCCGGTCGCCGACGCGTCGGCGGCCTCGACTGCCATCAGCGGCTCGCCGATCACGTCGGCCAGGATCTGCGCCCACAGCGGCGACCTGGTGATCCCGCCCGTCAGGCGGGTCGGCTCGCCGGTTGCCGCCGGTGCCGGCAGCACGTTCCAGACGTCGGCGAGGCAGTGCGCGACCCCCTCCATCCCCGCACGGACGAGATGCGCCCGGCCGTGCCCCAGGCGGAGTCCGTAGACCATCGCCCGGTCGTTCGGCGTCCACGATGGGCTCCGCTCTCCCGCGAGGTAGGGGAGGAAGAAGACGCCGTCCGCCCCGGCGGCGATCGCGCCGGCGTCCGCCAGGAGCTGGTGGAAGCCGGCCTCCGGCTCGAGGTCCGGGTAGAGAGCGGCGCGCGTCCACTCGAGGGCAAGCCCGCCGTTGTTCACGGCCCCGCCGATCAACCAGTGCCCCTCGCCGATGACGTACCACCATGTCGGCTCTGCAGGGTCGATCCAGGGCCGTGCGGCGAGTTGACGAGCGGCGCCGCTCATTCCGACGCTGACGACCGCCTGGCCCGGCGTCCCGC
>Ga0182027_10014743_pt1 | contig 10797 bp, 9 predicted proteins | sample 712E1DmetaG_FD_121300 | JGI IMG/M metagenome (GOLD analysis project Ga0182027, IMG submission 121300) | Permafrost microbial communities from Stordalen Mire, Sweden - 712E1D metaG (Illumina Assembly) | ecosystem: Environmental > Terrestrial > Soil > Wetlands > Permafrost | place: Sweden...
ATGGCCAAAGTATGAATCATATCTGAAAAATTGGGAAAATCGTTGGAGTGATATCTCTCCATTCTTTAGCTATCCCGAAGTGGTGAAAAGAATCATGTATACCACTAACACCATTGAAAATCTGAATCGTCAGTTTAGAAAAGTCACAAAGACGACTCAAGTGTTTCCACATGATGATGCTCTATTAAAACTGCTCTGGCTCGCTCAAGCTGACCTTGCTGAGAGATGGGAGATGACTTCTCGTAACTGGGGAGAGATTATGGGTCAGCTAACTATCCTGTTTCCGGATCGTATTGTGTTTTAAGTGTATCGTTAATTATTAAAATTATTTAATTAACGGCCTCCACCAAAAGAATATGTTACCGGCGGAGGCTGCGGTGCTACACGCAGTCTTTTGCTGTAGCAAAATCTATTACCTAAAATATTTAAATGTGCTACAAAGTAAGAGACCTAACCCTCGCAAGAGATATGGTCAAAAAGCCGTCCAAGGAAGTTTTCTCATAAAAAGAGAATTCGATCTTTTGGGTCGAGTCGGCTTGTGAGAATTTTTTATTATTGATTCAACCAAAACCAAAATTTATTCTGTAATTCTTGACTTAGTTTATGAGCATCAGCGTGAGAAAGTACACCAAGATATGATTGAAGTGTTGCAAGAAAAGTGGCTTTGTCGATTGTACTGTTTTTGTATTCCGACATTTTATCTCTCAACTTCCACATCATTCTTTTCTTCGTCTTTGTTCTTAGGGCGGTATGGTGCGGTAAAATAACGTACCCGAGAAAATCAACGCCGTGGCGATATTTTCGGATACTTATTTTGCTTGGATGAAGTTCCAGTTTTAATTTTTCTTTCAAAAATAACTGGATGGGCAAACGGAGTTTCTCAAGATAATCCTTGTCTTCTGAAACGATAACAAAATCATCAGTATACCGCGCATAATATTTTACTTTCAAATTATGTTTTATGAATTGATCAAATTTGTTCATGTAAACATTGGCAAAAAGCTGAGAAGTCAAATTACCAATCGGCACGCCCTTTCTTTTAAAAAGAGTTGGCTGTTCACCCGCGAAGCTTGTTAGAATTTCTTCTAGGAGATTTATCGTATTCTTATCTTTAGTTTTTCTTTGAATTAATTCAATCAAAATATCGTGATCAATGGAATCAAAAAACTTTCTTACATCGCACTTAAGAACAAAACACGTCTTAGTATTGTTTTTACTCGCTTGACGCAACAGGTGACCCAGAGTTTCCACTCCCTTATGGTTTCCCTTGTTGATTCGGCAAGAAAAAGAATTGTGAATATAAACCGGCTCAAATATTGGATTCAAAACTTTTAACACGGCGTGGTGAAGAACTCGATCGCGGACTGTGGCTTTGTGAATATGGCGAAGTTTCGGATCGTTAATATAAAAGCTTGTATAGCTTCCGTGTCGGTATGTTTTGTCGCGAAGATCTCTGTGCAATTGAAAAATATTCTGTTCAAGGTTTTTCTCAAAGCGAAGAACGTCTAGTTTTTTTCCCTTACCTTTCTTAAATTCATCCCACGCCGAAAAAAGATTTTCCGGCTCAATAATTTTATCAAATAATTTATTATAAATTCTCATGAATGATCTAGATATACCCATCCTTAAAAAATCTTACGAATTGTACAAAATATTTCATGATCACAGAAAACTGATTCCTAAATCCGACCGATTCACTATATTCGAGCGAAGCGAAGATATTATTATCGACATCGTGGAACTTTTTCTCGAAGCAGGATATTCAAAAAATGCCAACAAGATAATTCTTCTTGAAAAAGCCAGTGTGAAACTAAACACTCTGCGTTTCCTTGTTCGTCTAATGAAAGATACCAAATCTTTGGATAATAAGAAATATATCATTTTACAAGAAATGATCGACGAGATAGGCAGAATGCTAGGTGGATGGATTAGATCAAGCAGTCGGTAAAACAAAAGGCGCCTTAAAGCGCCTTTTGTAATAATGAGAGACTTCGGAACGACACCCGAAGCAGAACCGTAGTTCTCGTTCGCATTGTCGAACCAGTTCGTGTCGAACTTGACCTTGCCGTCGTTGAAGTTGAAGTACGGGGCATGATCGAAGCGAACATCGGAATCCGGATATTGTCTTTGCCCATCTAAGTCACCAAGACTGGAAAATGTTTCTTGTTGGAAACAAGACATAGTTTCGCCTTCGAGGATTCATTTCTGAATTTTATTTTGCAACACCAGACATATAGTCTTTATGGTTTGTGGAAGGCAAAGACAAGCAGTATCTCCTTATCACGATACGCTCTTGCAAACCTTGATCTGCAAGATTCTGATCGATTTCTCAAAAGAGAAAGAGTTCGGCGACGGCAATCCGTAAACTGCTGTGCATGAGCCTAGACTCGTAATTAGTATATCAAAAAAATTAAAGTTTCATATAAAAGAAAATCAGGGCTACCCACGTTGTACTGTGGATAACCCTGAAAATTTTTGAATTCAAGAATCAAAAGAGAAAACTCAAAAGATTCAAGAACTCGATAGACAAGAATCACTGCTGCGGAACGACACCCGAAGCAGAACCGTAGCTCCCGCTCGCATAGCCGAACCAGTCCGCGCCGAACCTGACCTTGCCGTCGCGGAAGAAGAAGAACGGGGCATGATCGAAGCGAACATCGGAATCCGGATCATCGTACTCGTCACCAGAGCAATCGATCCAGAGATCGTCGTAGTTCATGAGCCGTTCCGGATGGGTCAGGATCATGATGCCGACGGCGAAGGAACCGAGACCGAACTCGCCTGAGGTTTCGAACATGACTTCACGAGCCCGACGAACGGAACGTCCGCGGTGACGGAGTCCAAACTGACCGGGAACGATCAGAATATCCGGATTGCCCTGCGCTTCGGAAAGCTCACGGAAGAATTTCTCCGTGTACTTCGTCTGACGCAGGCGTTCGGGACCGATTTGACCGTCACGGTAGTTGTAGAACTTGCCGTCGCGGGTCTTCTTGATCATGTCGAGGACTTTCTGCAAGGCCTCGTTATAGCTGGCACCCCAGGTGCTCGGGTTCTTGATCCAGTTCGGGATAGCGAACCATCCCTCACAGTTTGCCGGCAGCGCGACTTCGCCTTTCTCGATTCTGCCTTGCAGGTCGAGGTTGACGAATCCAGCGCCGGGGAAGAACTCGCGGAGGCGGTTGGCCTGTTCGGTGAGTCCCTTCGGCTTGTAGCCGGAGAGGTAACCGTAGGTTGATTTGACTTCTTCGTTGGCGAACTGGTTAGTGACCGACAGCTCGGCGATCTGTGTGATGGTGAATTGGCGCAGGGATTCCACGAACTCCGGGTTGCCCTTGAGTCGCTCTGCGCTTGGCTTGCTGAGTGCAGCCAGCACGTCCTGTACCGGTTTTGAATCAGCGATGTCGCTGATCATCCGAGTGATCTGTTTCACCTGACCTGTTGTTGATTGAGTAAGCGTCGTCATAACGTTAGCTCTCTTTCTCACTGCCAGATTCGCCCTGGCTTTTGTTGCGGCCTGTCTTTGAGAGACGAGCTTTTTAGGTCTTAAATTTAAGGCGCAAAAAGCTCGTCTCAGAAAAGTGATTCTTGTTTTAAAGAACGTTCAAAATATCGTTGTATAGTATAACAAGAAAATTAGTACCTGTCAAGGTTAAAAATTACAGATATACTGACTGTTGGTAACTCGACTACACAAATCTTTTAATGTGAGTTAGTATGGCAAGATCTCTAAAAAAGAGGTATAATTTCTTTACAAATTAATAACCGATCTAACCCCTAGAAATAGGATATGATCTAAAATCCGTCCAAAGTGAAAAACTCCTAGTCAGAGTTACTTTGGACGGTTATATCTCGAAAGGGGTATAGGCATTCCCTACGGGGTGTGTCGACCTTGGCTAGGAGCTTTTTGCTACCTATCTGTGGTTTTTAAAACCGTCCAAAGTTTATGAAAAATAAAATATGTTTTGTTTCGTTTTTGTTTCTTGGATTATTAATGTTTTTCTCTTCGGCAAGCGCGTCGTACACCTTTACTCTTCCAACACTGCGACAAGGTTCAAGTGGAGCTGAGGTTGTGCAGCTTCAAACATTTTTGAATACTGGTGGCTATGCCACTCCGGCTCTTGTCGCTGATGGTAGTTTTGGTCCGGCGACTGCGGTTGCGGTTAAAGCATGGCAGTCATCTGTCAGCCTTACTGCCGATGGCGTTGTCGGTTCTCAGTCTATGGCAATATTGAATGGTGGAATTTCTGCGGGAACAGGAAATTATCCATCAGGATGCAATTCAAATACCGGTTACAGCATAACGACCGGTCAATCATGTAATGTATCTAGTGCTACAACCAATTTACCAATTGGTTGTAGCTCAACTTCAGTTTACAGCACAACAACAGGACAACTATGTTCACAAAGCAGTTCTGTGAATAATCAAACAAACAGTTCAAGCTTAGAAAATGAAACTGCTCAAATAGAAGCAGCAGCTCCAGGATTGGGAGCAGCCATTATCGACGGCTGTTTATCAGGGTCACAATATAGTTCAGTCACAGGACAGTCATGTGTAGCGATGGGTTGTACCATAACTCCAACCGTCACTTCAAACAGTTCTTGGTCATGTCCGGTAAACAATTCTGCGAATACGCAAACTTCAACGAATAATACGACAAACGCGAACACTCCTTGGAATGGTTCCAATTTCACAAAAATCCAATTGAGCCAGTATGCTGAGAACCCGTCCGCATATATGGGTCAGCCAGTTCAATTTTCTGGCATGGTGCTCAAGTTTCTTCCCGAAGGCGGCGCGGGTGGCGCTACCAACTTTGTAAGCATGGAAGATCTTGCGACAGATACCCAAGTAATGGTTGAAGTTGACAACGCTTCTCTGTATGACGCATTAGTAAACAAAGTAACTATGCCTGCCGCTTTTCTTGAAGTCTATGGTGTGGGTGCCGCAAATCAGAATTTCACAAATAACTATGGCGCCACCTTAAGCACTCCGGTTCTGAATTTTTCCGGAGCGGACTCTTGCGGAATTGATTATTCGTGCGGAACGCTTGAACACTTGGTGCCGTAATATAAATTGCACAACTAGAAAGCAATAAACAACAACTAACTGCCCATCGCTTTGTTGAATCCGTTTCTTTCTTCGTCTTTGAGATTTCCGTACGCTCTTTTCAGCGCGCTCTCGGCCTCATCTAACAGATCCTTAGCAGATTGAGCGCTTCTTTTACCCCAATCCATGGCAATCCTGTATTTTTCCACCCATGCTCCTGCTGTCTCTATAGTTAAGCGGCGTCCCTGCTTGGAATAATAACTTATGACCCTGTCAATTTCATTAGCTCCTTCCTTTAACGACAACGGTTCCGGTTGAACATAAGGGGTGGAAGGAATAGTTATCTGATTGGAGAAGTAATCTCGGGCTTCGGAATAGGCGAACCACAAGGCCATCAAACTGTCTCCAGTATGGCCGTCGGGATAAGCGCGCATTTCGTTCACCAATTGGGTTATCAATTTTCGCGTTCTTCCGTCCTTGTTGCTGTAGGGCAATATTAATCTTCCTTGAGATAGCAAAACAGCTAAACTGTGAACTCCGATGTCAGGATCATTTTTTTCGCCACCGGTTTTGTAACTAGTGATTGGAATGCCCTTACTGCCAAGATCTCTGCTCATCATTTCCTGAAAGCCGTTGGATTCAACCCGAATGCCCATCGGTCTCACGGTGTGATAGTGGTAGGCCACTCGACCAACGGTTTCATTAGGCTTGAACTTTCCCCGTTCAATGTTTCTGATTACGAAGTCTCCCTTTTTAATCTCTCCGCAATCCATATCAACACGGTCAATGGATAACAGCGCAGTATCGTCTCCGCGGGAGTTTTCTGAAATAGCCAAATCAAGTCCAGAGGTCGTTAGATCAACATTAATCTCCGTTCGAGATTCGTCTTGCAGTAATAAATCTCTGCCCTTGTTAAGCGCTTTCTCAATATCTTTTTCCGAGAATTTTTGATTTGGTCGAATTGATGGATCGCATTGATACATTCTGGCAAACGAAAACGGATTGCTGATTCTCTGCATGTATAAATCGGCATAAGGAAATCTCTCAGGCCACAAGACTTCTATTCCTTCTTCCATATCCGTTTTGTGTTCAGCATAAAAAGTGTCAGCTCTTAGATTTTTTTCTTCCACCGATAGATTTTCGTCCAAGCGAATATTAGACCATTCTTCCCACAGATTTTGTTTTGTGGCTTCATGAATGATTGAAGGCATTCTTTTGCGAAAGTCAAACTGTGGATCTTTCAAAAGATTGCTGACCAAGTCGTCCATGTGCCAAGTGTTGCCCAAATATATGAAACGTCCGCCCGGCACCAACACCGGCATGAGGGTTGTATATACCCAGTCCTTTATTTTATTGCGCTGTTCCTCAGTATTGGAATTTTCCTGATCTACTACGTCATCCACTATAATAATATCGGCGCGTTTGGAAAGAATGGAACCGAAGAGACCGACCGCGTGAATAGTCGGGTCTTTGAGTTTGATGTCGTCACGGTTAATGGTGATAGAATCTCCAGTCCAACGTTCTTCTCTCTTGTGTCTGGTTCTCATTTTCGGAATCACTCCTCTTTTAAAGGGATCAATCGCTCTGGCCCAAAATTTGTATTTCTTGTTTCCTTCAATGTGATTGATGATTTCAACCATAAAGCTTTTGGCGGTGGTTGCCGTGCTAGAGACCAATAGAATTCTCAAGTTGTGATTCTTGGCAATCTCCCAAAGCGGATATGCTATGGACATATGAGTCGTCTTGCCGGTGCCGCGCGGCAGAGCGATGCACATTTTTTTGTTCAATTCTTTGGAAAGGTTGTCGTCCAACTCGTTGTGAAAATAAGAGTTGTTTAGTCCCATCACTTCCGAGACAAAAAGCCTGAAGTGATCAAACATCGCCTTGGAAACAGCCGCGAACTTTTTAATTTTTTCTTCTTTTTTCTTTTCCATTTTGGTTTTCATTGATTATTTCCAAATACGGCTGTATCAGCCGCTCCGTTTCCGGTTTTAACATTCCGAAAACTTCCAAATACATGTTTTCCTCGTCATCTTCCGCCACCATGAAACCGGATTGCAGACCTTTTTGTTTATAATTTAAATGGTTGTTTTTCAACCAGAAAATTATAGCCGTCATGTTTCCGGCTTTCATGCCGGAAATCAGTTGCGATTCTCCAAGATCATTTATGAGCATTTTTCCTTCAGCGAGCGCCAAGTCCGCGACTTCGGCAAACTTGGGATCGGTTTTTCGGAGATGATAATATGTCGCTCGCGCCATTCCTGTCTTTTGACAGGCCACTTCCACAATCGGTGTTTGTTTCAGCTGTTCTAAAAACAGCTCTTTTGATTTGTTCGTCTTCATATTTTTTCTCTTTTAACTTTTAATAATTTTTCAAGCCTTGAAATCGCGGTTTCGACATACTCGCTATCAAGTTCGATGCCAATACAGATTCTTTTTGTCTGCTCGCAAGCCAAGGCAGTCGTTCCAGACCCCAGGAAGCCGTCAAATACCACATCATCGATTCTTGTGCTGTTTAAAATTAGATGACGCATTAGGCCAACCGGCTTGGTTGTGGGATGAAACGGACTTCTGCTCGGTTTCGGATACACAATGACGCTTTTGTCTTTTGATTTCAGAAATTCGTGAACGCCATGCCAACCATAGGCGATCAATTCGTGTTGCGGAGCATAATCCATTCTGCCCACAACCGCTTGCGTTTTCACCCAAATCAAAAGTTGTCCGAATTTGCAGCCGGCGTTCTGCATTCCTTCGCGCAGAGCGAAAATCATTTTGTCGGAATTGAAAATGTAAAAGACATTTTTTCTTTCCAGGTTAGGGCTGATAGCTTCAATCCAATCTTGCGTGAATGTCGCATATTCTTCGTCGCTTTGGAGGTGGTCATTGGCCACACTCTTGTCCTTGAGTAATTTTTTGAAATTCTTTTTGCTTTCAGTGACCGCAACTCCATATGGAACATCTGTTATCACTGCCTTGATTCTGTGTTTGCCAATTACTTTCTCCACAAAGTCTTTGTCTCTGGAATCTCCGCATCCGACATAGTGATTTCCGACCTTAAATACCTCTCCTTGTTTAATTGAGTTTAGTGACTTTTTCATTTGAGATTTGTTTAAAGCGATTAATAATGAGCTGACAGAATATCGGCTCGATCTCTGCCAGATATGCGCGTCGTTTAAGCGCCTCGCATGCCACCATCAGACTTCCTGATCCCGCCGTAAGATCAAGCACAGCGTCTCCGGGCTTGCTGCATCTTCTAATACTTTTTTCGTATAATGTTGGCGGCTTCATCGTCGAATGTTCGTACTCGTTTCCAGGCAAGCGTTTTACAAGCCATATCTGAAATATGTCCATAATGTCATCAATTAAGCGGTTACCGGTGCCAATTTCTTTGTTCTGAAATTCTGTTAAATTTTTAATCTTGTCCGAAAGAAAAGGTTTGCCTATTATCCCGTACATACATAGCTCGACCGCTCGGTTGAACGCAATTTGCGGGGTGGGGTTGTGGCTTCCTTTTGCCCATAGGCACAATCGTTTGAAGTTGATGCCCAACGTCTTGAATATTTCCTGCATCATTCCAATATATTTTTCATCAAGCCATGCGAAAACGTGGCAATCTTTTTTGGCGACTGACAAAGCGTTTCCAAGAATATCAGCGAGAAATTTCCTGTATTCAGAATCAGGTTTTTTGTCATTCATGGTGCCTCCATAATTTTGTTTTCCTCCGAGACCGGTGGAATAGTCCACCCCCAAATTATACGGAAAATCAATATTGATCAAATCAATTTTTTCTCTTCCAATCAATTTTTTTACTGTGTTCGGGTCGGTGCTGTCGGCGCAGATTAAGAAGTGGTTTTTCCCGAGAGAAAACATATCGCCCGGCTTGATATCCGTTTTCTTGATTTTTTTAATCTCAGCTTCTTCGTTGAAGTTATCATCTGTAACTTCCAAGTTGTCATCCCAAATATGACTTAAGTCGCCTGAATCGAATCCAGTTTCGAGCAATAGGTCAATGTCAAAATCAGTTTTAAGAATGTCCCAATCAAATATGCCTCCCGAACGATTGCTAAGAAGTAAATATTCCTTGAACTCTTTTTCAGTCAGTTGGCGATTCGGCACTCTCACCTCTATTTCTTCTTCACCTCGACCAAGAATTTGGAGAGCCTTGATTCTCATGTGCCCAGCTACAATAGTGCCATCTGCATTTATTGCTGGAAGTTCTACCACATTGAATTTTTTGAGACTCTGTTTTAAGGTTTCCATTTGGCCTTCGGTAATTTGTCTAGGATTCCTTGAAAACGGTAAAATCTCATTTATCTTACGCTTCTCAGTTTTCCACAAAAGTTTTTTACTCATATTTTTTATAATTAAACTAATAAGGCTGAATACTAGACAACAAAAAAACGGCTATCGCCGGTGCTAAACATTGTTTAGCCCTAGCGACAGCCGTTTATCTCTTGCGAGCACAGTTGCCTGTTTATATATTCAATTATTTAAATAATAATCTCTTCAAAAACAAATGTCAACCTTAAAATCAATCAGCATGTTTTATAATGCAATTTATTTTTAACCCAAGCCTTCCTTTCTTGTCTTGTTTAGACAAATCAAGCTTAATTTTAAAAGCCTGATTTATCATGCCAGGCATAATGAGTGTTGCTACTGCGGCTCCGTCCTCTTCCTTTATAGATTCTAAACTGGCAGCAAAAGGAAAACTCATTGAACGTCTGCCACTTTTTTCAAACTCCTTGATTGCCTGAGTGAGTTTTTTAGTATAATCAAAATTTACCGGTTCGGGGATTCGCTCTGAGGTTGGATTGAATTGCACGCTATACTCTTTGTTATTATAGCGAAATATTGCATCACCTGAATTTTCGCCAAAACATGTTCTAACAAATTCTGCTTCTTCTTCCATAATTTTATTTACTTAGCTGTTAGATCGACCTTTTGCCTTATATATACATTATAGCGATTTAAATTATTTTTTGCCTTTTTCTCTTTCCTGAAGAAAATTAGACACGATTATGCCTCTTTTTATAGTGTGCAATTTGTCTAAATTTATTGAGAAATAAAGATTTTTTCTTTGTAATTAGACATTATGCTGTCTAATGAAAATTAGGCCCCTATGCGTATGGGTCAGAAAAATGATTGAAAAATCTACAGAAAAAGCTTATACTGCTTGATACCACCACGTCCGAGACGTGCGTGGGGCACTCTGTTTTTTAAAAATTTTTTATTTTTTGCGCCCATAACTCAGCTGGTAGAGTAGCTCCCTCTTAAGGAGAATGTCGCAGGTTCGATCCCTGCTGGGCGCACAGCGTTAAGAAAAATCTGCACTGCTGCAGATTTTTTAGCTGTGCGAGCCGGAGTCATATTTTTTCAGCAGAAAAAATAGACGAGACAGGGTCGTGAAAATTTTTGAGCGACGGCGAAAAAATTATTCCTGACCACAAAATCCTTTGGAATTTTTAACATAATACAAAGTGCCAGAGGTTTTAGCTCTGGCAAGGCAGTTGGTCTGCCCAGTCCGTCCTACCACCGTTGGAAGTCCACCATACGACAACCTCCTTTCAAGATTAGTATACATAAAAAATAAAAATATACTATCAGAAATTAAATACACAAAAACCCCTTTTTATGCTATAATTAAGTTCTTATTCACTAATAAAAAAATTATGAGCTACCATACAAACATTATTAAAGAAACAAAAGAAAATAATAATTTTAGAAAAGTTTTGTTTACCGGACAAAAAAGCCAA
>Ga0182027_10014744_pt1 | contig 10796 bp, 8 predicted proteins | sample 712E1DmetaG_FD_121300 | JGI IMG/M metagenome (GOLD analysis project Ga0182027, IMG submission 121300) | Permafrost microbial communities from Stordalen Mire, Sweden - 712E1D metaG (Illumina Assembly) | ecosystem: Environmental > Terrestrial > Soil > Wetlands > Permafrost | place: Sweden...
AAGGTCTATAACCTGACCGATCCGGCCGACCAGACCGACTATTTTAAGTGCAAGGCCGGGGCCGACATTGCTAAGTTGAAAGCCTACATGCAGAAGAACACGTTCATCGTGTATCTTTTGGGCAAGAAAAATTCCGGCAAGGGAACATATTCCAAAATACTGGCTTCTTTGGTTGGCAAGGATTTGCTGGAGCACTTTTCCGTGGGTGACATGATCCGCGCCATCTCAAAAGAAATCCAGGATCCGGACAAAAAAATCGAGATCCAGGATTATTTAAAAAATAATTACCGCGGCTGGATCGATGCCGACAAATTAATGGCCGTCATTGAAGGACGGGATACGAAGACTTTGCTGCCGACGGAGTTGATCCTGGCGCTGGTAAAGCGCGAGATCGCCAAGAAGCCCAAAAAGACATTATTTATCGACGGGTTCCCGCGCGACATGGACCAGGTATCTTATTCTTTGTTTTTCCGCGACCTGGTGGGTTATCGTAATGACCCCGATGTGATGGTGTTCATCGACGTGCCGACAAACGTTATCGCTGAACGCATCAAATGGCGCAGGATTTGCCCGATTTGCCAGACCTCGCGCAGCATCAAGCTCTTGCCCACGGCGTACGTTGAATACGACCAAAATTCCAAAGAATTTTTTATCAAATGCGACAACCCCGAATGCGCCGGTTACAAAAAGGAAAGATTGGTGGCCAAAGAGGGAGACAATCTGGGGATTGGGCCGATCAAGGATCGCCTAGAGACAGATCAGAAGCTAATGGAGAAGGCAATGACCTTGTTTGGCATTCCCAAGGTGTTCTTGCGCAATTCCGTGCCTGTCGGCGAGGCTTCAAACTTCGTCGACGATTACGAATTGACGCCCGAATTCAATTTCGAGATCGCCAATGGTCAAATCAAAACCATCCAAAAACCCTGGACCGTCAACGATGATAAAGGAGTCCCATCCTATAGCCTGATGGCCCAGCCCGTGGCAGTTTCACTGATAAAACAGCTGGTGGGCGCCCTGGGATTGTGATAAAATTTTGTAATAATCAGCAAAATTAATTTCCATTTTTTGGATTAGCGGTAAAACCATATATCGCCAACAGAAAAATGGAATAAATAAAATGGCATATTCACCTGAGAGCCAATTGTTAAATCCAGACGGTGGGCTCGGCGAAGCTGAAAAAGGCGAGCGCAAAGAAGGGGAGAGACAATTTAAAAGAATTTTTGAAGGAAACCAAGAATTGGAGGTCCGTGGTAATGGTAAGATGGAGAAAACGCATTTATACGTAATTATAGAGGAGGATGAAGTAGATTTGGCTAGGGCAACCGAAGAGGGTGTTATTGGTACTTCTGGAATTCGGAGAATAGGCGTGGGATCTACGGGCAATAAAGATCAGGCAGAAAGAACGTTGAAAGCCGGATGTAAAACCAATTCTGGTCCATACGCGTATGTTCATAGTACGCATAAGAAGGGAGGGGATTGGGTCCATGAGATAAGTTTTGACAACGATCTCAATATTATCGAGCTCTTGAGAAGGGAGCAATCAGATTACAATGCAGACGAAGGAATACGAGAACGTGATATAAAGAAGCACGAAACAGCGGAAAAGCATTTTAATCTTGGCGCATAAAACCGCGATTGTTTATATTCCCAGACATTCTCGAATGTTAATATCGCATTAAGCGCGGGTTGACAAAGAGTTGCGGGCTCTTATACTGAAAGTACCTCGATGTGTTTTATTAAGTTTTCCGAATACTTCTTTTTCGGGAGCCCGAAATGGTTGCGGTCCTTGGACCACACCTAGGGCACCCACCAGATTCTTTCTGGAATTACTTTCTGGGACGCGTCGAGGTACCAAAAAACACCCTTCCGGGCGTTTTTTGTTTTAATGGGTGGGTTTGTTCGGGCTTAAACTCTTTTGGTTATTTTCACGGTCGGGCCTTTCTCGCTTTCCGTTATCTCAACGATCGGCGGGTTGACCGTGCGGCAACATGGTCTTATGCCGAGATTTGGCAGGGCATCGGCCGGATGGATCTTGGTGTCGAATGAAGGTTGGCCGAGGAGAAATACATGGCCCCGGGTTGGAATGCAAACGGGCGCGTCGGGAGACCAATATCTCCACAATTTTTTGTCGCCGTATTGGTTAGGGTTATGTACGATTGTTGGAAAACCGGTTTCCGGATTTATTTCTTTGGGGTTGACCAATCCCGGTACGCCTTCAGGAATGGCAATTTCCCTTTTTTCCCCTTCATATTCATAACCAGTGTCCTTTTTTATCACTTTGGGATGATTAATGATGTATTTCCCGTCCAAAATGACAGTATCCAAAAATTCCACGAAACCGCTTGATCTGAGATGTTTTAACATTTGCTCGTCGTGGGTAATTTCTGCTTCTTTCAGTGTATTCCAATATTCCGGTAAACTCATGATGACCAAACCCAGGCTGTCCAATAATTGCCTTGCTTCGTTGTAAGTAATATTATTGATCCTTCCTTCCCGGTCTATTGATAATTCTATGCCCAGTTCGTGGGCGGTCTGTTGGATTTGCCCGTTGATTTTCAAGAATTCGCGCTTAACATATAAATCTAGATCGGTTGCTGGCGAATAGTAATATTCGTTGAATGCTTCGACGACCGGTTCAAGAAGCGGGGCGATAGCTTTTCTCGACAATTGAGCATTTGCTCCCCGGAAATCGATGAAATTTTCCCTTTGATCGATCTGGAGGTTATTGTCCTTGAATTCATTCCGGATGATTTTGGTGATGAATTCGAACATAGTTGCCTTGAATTCCGGCAATACGCGTTGGTTGAAAATTAAATAGGCCCGCTCTTGGTTGATCGTTTCGTTGTCCTCCAGATAATCCGCTACCTTAACGATGGTCAGCGGAAAATTTTTGCCGATATTATTTTTCTTGGCAAGATCGACCAGTCGGTCCAACAAATCTTTTTTAATTTCACCTCCCTCTTTGTTGAAAGCGCCCTTGACCTTGGCCACTGCGAATCCGAAAAGACCCCAATCCTGTTTATAATCCCGGGCAAACAGCGATTCCGCGTCATTCGTATTGAGCAGGCGGCCCATCAGGTTCTGATAGAATTCTCTGTCGTCTTTGATCTGGGATATCTTTTTCAAGTCATCCATTACCAGGCCGTCTTTATAGGTCATTTTTTTATTGCTGCGATTTTCGGTATCCATCAGTGTCGCGCCATACAAAACCCGTGCTAAATCCCGATCGACATCTATTCCCATTCCATGGAATTTTTGCACCACGAGCGCGGTGGTGGAGCCTGCCATTTCCCAAGTTTTGGAAACGTCCTGCTTTTTTGTTTTGTCCGATAAAACATGGTGATCGATGATCGAAACGGCGAATCGCTGGACATCGCTGACATTCTGGTCAACCAGAATCCATCTTGCCTGGCCGGATTTTAAAGCGGCGTCATAATCGGGTTTATCGGTGGCTGGCAGAGAATCAGAAATTTCATCCCCCAGGAGTTCTCTTATTTCATCGGGAATTCTCGACCCTTGGATAACGGGGATATAAATAGTGTCTTTGTCTAAAAGGCTATTGCGGTAGGCTTCGGCCAGACAGCTGACCGCGGTATCGGTATCGGGATTTTTGTGGCCCATAACAAATACGATTTTCTTTTTCTCCATCAGGGCGGATTTCAATTTTTCCCGGCTGTCGCGCACAAAAGAAGAAAACGACAAAAAACTAACCTCCTCCTTTTTTACACCGAACAGATCTTGCGCTAAGTTGTCGACTTTTTCCATTACGGCCCGATCTCCCTTTGTTTTTGCCATAACCCGGATGATTCCGAGCATGTCGATGAATTTTTCATTTATCTTCTGCGCTTCCTTGTCGTTGGAATCGATCAATTCGCGGCCCGATTCTTTCAAGAGATCAAAAAAACTTTCCTGGCCGGAATAAAATGCTTCGTGTTCCTGCGGATTTTTGGCGGCCGCTTTGGCCACGGAGGTTGCCGTGTATTTTTCGATGAATCCGCCGGCAGTTTCCATGAGCTCCGGATTTATCGCCGGTTCCAGCAACTCTTTGCGGCATTCGCGCAACATTAAAACCGACTGTTTTGCTTCCGGAGGCATGTCGCAGTCGAAGGATGGTGTCCCGGAAGAAGTGACGAACCCGCGGATCGCGGCTACAGTTTCACCTGTTTTAAAAACGGACCAGTATTTCCAGTCATCGTGGTCATCCGCGTTTGATTTTTTTTCAAGCTTTGGATTGACCCGGAGCGGAAAGCCTGTTTTCGGATCGATATTGTCCCTGGGATTGAACCAGCCCGGCCGGTCACGCGGAATGGAGATTTTTTTCTTTTCGCCGATGTACTTTATCCCTTCGGGGGTTTTGACGACGCTTGGATGTTCGATCATGAAAACATTGCCTTCGTTGTCCTTTTCGAAAACAACATCCAGCCATTCCGTGTTTTGGTCTGACCGTAATTGTTCCACTATCGATACATCTTTTCTTTCCAGCGCGTCGTTATAGACCTTCCAGTAATCCAAAGGGCTTAGCATGACCGCACCCAGCTTTTCTGCCAATAATTTGGAATCCGAATAGGTAATATTATTTATTCTTCCCTCATCATCCCAATCCAATTCAATTCCCAGTTCGGATGCCGCCTTGGCAACGCGGTCATCGACGCTTAACGGATGGGTGGCCACGTAAGCGTCAAGAGATTCGGAATAGAAGAACTCTTTCGATTTAAAATTTAATTTCTTTTCTTTCGATTCAATATCAGCCGGCGTTTGTGGCTCAAATGATTTCTCAATCATAGTTTTTCCCAGACAATCCCTCTGTTGGCAGAGGGGCAATTGAATAGGTATTGGTTAATCGAACGAATTGGAATCAAACGTGTTTACAGAAAAGATTCGATACATTCGGGCTGTCGGGAATTGAACCCGAATCTTACCCACCCCAAGGGTAAATACTGCCGTTGTACTACAGCCCGCTTTCAATAGAAAAATACTGATTTAAGATTTAAGAATAATTCTTGCTTTAATCTTAAATCTACCCGAATACCTATGAAACAAACCCGTGCGCGGCGGGTTGCTAACAAAAAGAAGGCCTAAACAAAGACCTATTTCTTTTTTTGTTTGCCAAGGGTTTTGATACACTTGGCGCAGGCTCTCACTTTTGTGCCGTCGGGCATCGTGACCGATTGCAAGTTTGGTTGTTGCTTTCGTTTGGTCGTTGGGTTGAACTTTGTCGCACGCAGACGCACGCGCGACCAGACCATCTTGCCTTTTTTGTCGCAAATCTCGCAAACTTTTGCCATAATGATATTGTGGTTAGAGTAACGTGACTATCATAATCTATTTTTAAGAAATTGGCAAGAAGCGGCCGCTGTGCTAGCATAATACAAACAAATATATGGCAGGAATATTTATTTTCGTAATAATTATTTTGATCTTTTCAGCGGTCATCCATGAAGTGGCCCACGGCTCCGTGGCCAACCAGCTTGGAGATCCGACCGCCAAATATGCCGGACGCTTGACCTTGAATCCGCTGGCCCATCTTGACCCGATAGGATCCTTTTTAGTACCGTTGGTGTTGTATTGGACTACGGGCTACGTTTTTGCAATGGCAAAGCCTGTTCCAGTCAACCCATCCAATTTTCGTGACAGAAAATTTGGAGAAATTAGCGTAGCTTTAGCTGGCGTGACCGCCAACCTCATTTTAGCTGTGATATTTGGGCTAATAATTCGGTTTGCTCCTTGGCATGTTGGATTTGTGGGTTCGTCCATATACGAGATGTTTCAGTGGGTAGTGTATATAAATCTGATTTTGGCGGTGTTCAATCTCGTGCCTATCCCGCCCCTGGATGGGTCTCATATCCTGTTTGCCATTTTGCCGGGATCACAGACGGAATTTAAACTTTTTTTGCAGCGATGGGGGTTGTTTATTGTGCTATTTTTTGTTTTCTTCCTATCGGGCTTTCTTAACCCAATTATCCAGTTTTTATACCAGCTGATCGTCGGCGCGCCGTTGATGATCATGTAAGATGGGAGGCAACTCCAAAATAGCATGGAACGATACAGCCAAGACGATACCGAAAGGCAGAGTTCCGATTATGCGGAGACTTTGCGGCAAAGCCTGATACCGGAGGCGCAAAAATACAACAAGGAGCAGATTAAGAAAATGTTCCCGGGAAAAACTGTCGTGGTTTGCGATTTTCCTGTTGAAGGGATTGACCCGCGTTTGTCCGCAAAAGAGCAGTTAAGGGAGGGAATTATCAATATCGACCATCATTTTGATCTGCTCGAAATGGAGAGGCAGATTTCGAGCACAAATCTTGCGATTGTTTACGTTAACGCCTTTGGCGCGATACCCGGCGATTGGCGGGTTGTGGTCAATCACTCCGATACGGATAGCGTTTTGTCTTACTTTATTACGCGGGGCATGTTGCCGCCCGACGAAAAATTCGGCTTGGCGGCGATTGTCGCGGATCATACCGGCCAGCCAAACAAGATTGCCGATCTTTTGCAGTCGATCCAGGACCGGCGCGATCTGGCCTATTCACTGGATCAATTGCGTTTGTTGTTGGACGGCAAGCCGCTTGACGGCGCGGCTCAAACATTGCTTGAAAAAAGATACGCCGACCGCGAAAGGATAAAACAGATTATCGATGGCAACGGATTTAAAACCGTTGGCGACGTCAGTTACGCGGTCCTGGACGAAAAGATCGATGGTGTACTGGTGCCGGCGCTTCTGCCGGAAGCGAAATTGATATTGCTGTTCAGCCCGATGGAAAACGACCGTTCCAAGTGGGAGGTAAAATTTAGGGCAGGCATGTCGGCGCCGCGGGGATTTAGTTTGAAAAAAATGGGGATCGAAAAAGTCGATGAAGGTTTTGGCGGCCGGTGGAATGCCGGTGGCAACAAACGCGGCGGCGGTATTTTGGCCGATCCCGGCGATTATGCCGCACAGATCGCCGGACTGGTCGCTGATTTTAACGCTGACCGGGTGTAATGACCGGGTAAGAAACCGCGAGATCGAAGTTGCCGCCATTTTTCTATCGAAAGCGAAGAATTCCGCGAAATATGCTTGACAAAAGCATTTTTTTGCATATATAAATAAGTCAGCTTGTTACCAAGGGGGTTCGCGGATGGGTATATGTATTATTTGTAACACCGACACGCCATCTTTGCATAATGCGGAAACTCGCAAGGTTTGCGATAATCCGGAATGTAAAAAGGCAGCAAATAAAATCTACGACGCAAAATATCGTGACAAACATTTCGATGACGTCCGGAGACGCATTCATGATTATAAAGAGAAGAACCGTTCCAAAATAAGGAAGAAGGACCGTGAATATTATGCTCTACATTCGGATGATATCAAGCGCCGCACAAAAAAGTATAAAAAAGACCACGTCGAGGAGATAAGAAAAAAAGACCGTGAATATTATGCGGTTCACGGGCCGCATACCAGATGCCAGTGGTGCAAAGAAGGGGCCAGTTTTTTTAGGGAAATCGTAAAAATCAAACGCCATCCTCTCTGGCTGTGTAGTCTGTGCACTGAAATATGGTCAGCTGAAACCCGGGCTGAGCGGCAGCGTAATGCGTCACCCGAAAAAAAGAAGGTAGCGGCGGCGTGTGCCGGTAAACGATACTGGGCGGGAAGGAAATGCGTTGTGCCTGGCTGCCGGAAGAAAAAAGGGTTGGTGAGGAACAAAGACGGCAAGCTGGTTTGTTCCCATCATCGCGTGGAAATCCGGGCGTTGAAAAGACGCTTTGGGAACGAGATAGTATTCGCTGATTATTTGGCAGCGATCGCCGCGGATGAAAAGAAAGATTATCAACCCGTTTGCGACAGCTGCGGTAGAGCAGTCAATAAGAACAAACGGCCGTTCGTTAATGAGGGGACGGAAATATCGTTGTTGCTGTGTCGCGGTTGCGAAAAATTGTTCAAAGAGAAGCAATCGAGGCGAGCGGCCAAACGACGTGAAGCGGTTAGTCTTGTCGAACGTATTTGACAGGACTTTTTTTAATAATTTGTTACACCCTGCGGTTTTGCCGCAGGGAACAAATTACGAGGATTCCAAAGGAGGTTACTCCTTTGGTCGATCCGCAGGGTAAACGCCCTGCGGTATCGAAATACATTTGGAAAATAAAAGTATTTACAAGCAATCGTTCGAAGCGAATATTTGACGGGAATTTTTTTTTGTGATATATAATCTGGTGGAGCAGAGATGCTCAATTACTTTTTTATTTATTTATCAATTTTTCCTAATTTTTTTGAAAATTGAAAATTAGAAATTGAAAATTATCCAAGATGCCGACAATCCACCAACTTATCAAACACAAGCGGCCTCATCGCGCGTCAAAGACAAAGGCACCCGCGTTGACTTTCGGTTTTAATGTTTTGAAAAACCGGCCCAAAGATTACAGCTCGCCATTAAAGCGGGGAATCTGCGTAAAAGTGTTTACCGCGACGCCCAAAAAACCAAATTCGGCTCTGCGTAAGGTGGCTCGCGTCAAACTGACCAACGGCATGGAGGTGACTGCTTATATTCCCGGCGAAGGACACAATTTGCAGGAACACTCAATTGTTATTATTCGCGGTGGCAGGGTCAAGGACCTGCCTGGAGTGCGCTATCACATTGTGCGTGGCAAGCTGGACGCCCAGGGAGTGGCCAACCGACGTCAGGAAAGGTCAAAGTATGGCGTTAAGCGTCCCAAAAAATAAACTAAAAACAAATCTCTGATTATTGATTTTTGATCATTGACCGAACGCAGGATTAAAATCCTAATTTTTGTCAAGGATTAAGGATCAAAAGTCAGGGGTGGATATATTAAGATGGCTTTCAAGAAAAAATCATATATCGAATTGATGCCCGACCCGCGTTACAACAGTCTGGTGGTTACTAAAGTGATCAATCAGATAATGAAGCAGGGCAAAAAGAATGCCGCCGAAAAAATTGTGTACGGCGCTTTTGATATAATTAAGGAAAAAACCCAAAAGGATCCGTTGCAAATGTTTGATACGGCCCTGGAAAATGCCCGGCCATTGTTGGAAGTCAAATCCCAGCGCATCGGAGGCGCGACCTATCAGGTGCCCCGGCCGGTGATTAAAGAACGGGGACAGGCTTTATCGGTGCGTTGGATATTGGATGCCGCCCGCCGCAAAAAAGGCGTGCCCATGAAGCAAAAATTGGCGGATGAATTGATCAATGCCGCCAACAACACGGGAACCGCGATCAAAAAGAAAGAAGACACTCATCGGATGGCCGAAGCCAACCGGGCATTTGCCCACTTTAAGTTCTAGGATGTCCTATCGGCAGGAAGCCAGTTTCTGGCTTTTTGTTTTTTTGAAGTTTGATTTTTATTACTTATTGTTCATAAACTAATTATTCATTAACTATGTCTCGCCTTGGTCCAATCGAAAAATACAGGAATTTTGGAGTTATCGCCCACATTGATGCCGGTAAAACTACTACATCAGAGAGAATTTTGTTTTACACGGGGTTGTCGCATAAGATCGGCGAGGTACATGAAGGCGATACGATCATGGACTGGATGGCTCAGGAGCGTGAGCGCGGCATTACCATTTGCGCGGCGGCAACGACCTGCTATTGGTCGCCGGGCGAGTATTTAATCAAGCAGAAGACGAACGAACATCGTTTTAATATCATCGATACCCCTGGACACATCGACTTTACCGCTGAAGTTCAGAGGTCTTTGCGCGTCCTTGACGGAGCCGTGGTCGTGTTTGACGGCGTGGCCGGCGTCCAACCTCAATCTGAAACCGTTTGGCGCCAAGCGGACAAATTTAAGGTTCCCCGCATTTGTTTCATAAATAAAATGGACAGGACAGGCGCCAATTTTGAACACGCCCTGGATACGATTTGGAAGAAACTGACGCCCAATGCCGTGGCAGTCAACCTGCCCATTGGCGAAGAGGACAAATTAAGCGGGGTGGTTGATCTATTCAAGATGAAAGCTATATATTTTAAGGGTGATAATGGCCAGGAGGTCGTAGAAGAAGAGATTCCGGCTGACATGGTGGAAATGGCTAAGGCCTGGCGCAGCAAATTGGTGGAAAAGATCGTGGCCGAAGATGAAACGCTTTTTAATAAATATCTTAACGGGGAAGATGTTGATATCGACAGTATGCGCAAGATTTTGCGGGCGGCGACCATCAACTACAAAATAGTGCCGGTATTCTTTGGATCATCGTTGAAGAACTTGGGCGTGCAGCCGATGCTGGACGGCGTTTGTTATTACTTGCCCAGCCCGATCGATTTGCCACCAGTCAAGGGAACGGAAATGGGAGGCGACAAAGTTATCGAGCGCCACGCGACCGACGACGAGCCGTTTACCGCCCTGGCGTTTAAAATCCAAGCCGATCCCTATGTTGGTACGCTGACCTTTTTCCGGGTTTATTCGGGTTATCTTAGCAAAGGATCTTATGTTTTGAATTCGACGACTGGCGAAAAAGAACGCATTGGCCGGCTTTTGCGCATGTATTCCAATGACCGCAAAGAAATAGAGGACGTATACGCTGGCGATATCGCGGCCACTGTCGGTTTGAAAAATACTTCGACCGGGCACACTTTGTGCGACGAGAACAATCCGATCGTGCTGGAAAAGATCACTTTCCCGGAACCGGTCATATCGATCAGGATCGAGCCCAAGACCAAGGCTGATCAGGAAAAGATGGCGATTGCTTTAAGGAAGCTGGCCGAAGAGGACCCGACTTTTCGCGTGCACAACGACCAGGAGACGGGCGAGACGATCATTGCCGGAATGGGCGAGTTGCACTTGGATATTCTTTGCGACCGGAT
>Ga0182027_10014746_pt1 | contig 10795 bp, 7 predicted proteins | sample 712E1DmetaG_FD_121300 | JGI IMG/M metagenome (GOLD analysis project Ga0182027, IMG submission 121300) | Permafrost microbial communities from Stordalen Mire, Sweden - 712E1D metaG (Illumina Assembly) | ecosystem: Environmental > Terrestrial > Soil > Wetlands > Permafrost | place: Sweden...
GTATAAATTAAAACTACCTAAAATTGGTCTAAATATTACTGCCTAATCCATTTTCCTTGGACTTGTAGCTAAAACTAATCATTGAAATTAAGGCTCGCTCAATTAGATGGTGGATTTTGGTTACTATCACTGCCAAGATAAGGAGATTGATATGGCAGAATTTACGAAACTTTTCGAACCGGGGAAAATGGGAAAGGTTGAGCTTAAAAACAGGATAATCATGGCCCCTTGCGGCACGCATTATTCATCACATTATGGGTTAGTAACCGACCAGCAACTGGCCTACTACGGCGAACGCGCTAAGGGCGGAGCCGGTCTAATCGTTACTGAGGGCGCCAGCACCCGTAAACCGCCACGCGGTAAACCGGGGCGAATCCTGGTAAACGAGGACAAATTTATCCCCGGTCTGAAGAAATTAGCGAATATTATCCACGCCGGAGGGGCCAAAGCGGTAATGCAAATGAGCAGCCACCAGGGGAGTATGGACGAAGTCGACCCGGCCTCACCTTCAGGGATTCCACACCCTTATGCCGGCTGGTCGACATCAATTCCGAAGAAGGCCAGGATCATCACGGCGGCAGATATGGAAGAACTCATCGCAGAATACGGTGAAGCGTCCAGACGGATCATGGAAGCCGGTTTTGACGGCGTGATGATTCACGGCGCTAACGGTTATCTTGCCTGTGAATTGCTTTCCCGTGTTTTCAATAAACGCACCGATGCCTACGGCGGCGACCTCAAAGGTCGGGCCAAATACCTGCTGGATATGGTCGCCGAAACCAGACGAAAAACCTCTCCCGATTTTCCGGTTATTCTGAGATTGATGGGTTCGGACAGGTTGTCAAATATAGGCGGTACGGATGGCTGGAGTATCGAAGAGTGTGTGGAACTTTGTAAGTTAATGGAAGCCAACGGCGCTACCGCAGTGAATATCACCAGCGGGTCGGCGGTGACGCCGGAATGGACAGGCCCGGCTTATTTTATACCGGATGCATGTAACGTTGACATCACCGAAGCGGTCAAGAAAAGCGGTATAAAAATCCCGGTTTGGATTACGGGCAAAATTGACCGGCCTGCTCTGGCTGAAGAAATTTTACGAGACGGGAAAGCTGATTTTATCTGCATGGGCCGTGCTTTGATTTGCGACCCATACTGGCCGACCAAGGTAAAAGAAGGCAGGGTAGAAGATATCTGCCCTTGCGTCTGGGATAAGCGGTGTATCGAGGACGTCGTGTGCGATTTTTCCCCGATGTCCTGCACGGTCAATCCGCTGGTCGGCAAAGAAAGGGAATTCCAGGCAAAACTGCCGCGGGTGACTAAAGAGAAAAAGGTCCTGGTTTTAGGCGGCGGTCCGGGCGGCATGCAAGCCGCCATTATCGCGGCGCAAAGAGGTCATCATGTTACCTTGTGGGAAAAAAGTAACGCACTCGGCGGACAATTGATTCTGGCCGCCATCCCTCCGGACAAACAGGACCTGGGGAATTTTCTGACTTACTTGAAAGTCCAAGTGGCTAAAGCCGGCGTCAAAGTCGTGCTGAATAAGGAAGCAACACCGGAAGAAGTTAAAAGTTTCGCGCCGAATTCTGTCATTGTGGCGGTTGGTTCCACTCCTTTTATCCCTGATATTCCCGGTATTAAGGGGAAAAATGTCATTAATTGCCGGGAATTTTTAGCAGGCGAGAAAAATGTGGGGAAGAATGTAGTAGTGATCGGGGCAGGACATGTCGGCTGCGAAACGTGTTTTGCACTGGCTGAGAAAGGCGCTAATGTCACATTGACCTATATCGAACCGGCGCTTGAGATCAAGTACTGGATGTTTAAAAAATATTTCCAGGACAAACTCGCAAAATATAACGTCAAAATATATCCGCAAGTTATATATCGCAAAATTACCGAAAAAGGGGTTGAACTGACGACCCGGGAAGGGGAAACAGTTTTTGTACCAGCAGATAATATTGTTTTAGCTGCCGGCTCTACTCCCGACCGGACACTGCCCGAAGCGCTCAAAGGCAAATATCTCGATTTCGCGGAAATCGGTGATTGCGTGAAACCCCGGAAAATACGTGAGGCCGTCGAAGAAGGAATCTGGGCCGCAGTTGACCTGTAGGACTAAACAATTATTATTTCAGGGAACGCGCATTGTCCTCGCAGGTGATAATCTCAAGCAGGGCAGCTTGTCCGCCATCGACAGCTTTTTTCGCCCGCTGCAAGGCCGGAATAATCTCGTTCGGGTTAACAACTTTTTCGGAATAGCCGCCGAGGGCTTCCGCGATTTTGGTATATTCCCCGGATTGACTGGTAAGGTGAAACTTGCGGGTCGCGACCGGATTTTCCCGGATGTAGCCGCCAAGTACAAAATTATTTACCAGTACTACGAGGATGGGAATATTTTCCCTGACGGCAGTTTCAAAATCCATGCCGACCATGCCGAAAGCAGCATTCCCCATGAACGCAACTGCAGTTTTCTCGGGCCGGGCCAATTTGGCTCCCATGGCGAAACCAAGCGAAGCGCCTAACGGTGTGGACTTTCCCCAACCGATATAACCGGAGGGCACAGGAGATTCCCAAAACGGCAACAATTGGTTGCGGGGACTGCCCGAATCATGGGTGATGATTGTTTCCCCGGCATCGAACGTTTTCACCATGTCCCCGACAACACGGTAGGGATTAATCGGAATCTCATTGGAAGTCAGTTTGGGCAGCCATTCCTTCAGCCACTCATCTTTTACAGCCTTGATTTCTTTGGCAATATCGCTGTTTTTCTTTTTAAATTCAGGTCCGAGTTGCGATTTCACTTCATCGATAATCTGTCGAAGCACCAATTTAGCATCCCCGATGACGGCATGCTCTAAAATATAGTCTTTATTGATATCGCGTTCATCTACGGTTGACTGAATGATTCTCTTGCCGTCCGGGATAGGGGTCGTAAACGTTTCTTTGGTGCAGCTGGAACCGATGGCGAAAACAAGGTCGGCTTTATCCAGGAAATGCATCACCATCCTGGGCCGCGTATTACCGCCGGCGCCAAGGGCCAAGGGATGGTTCTCCGGGAAACCGCTTTTCCCGCTGAGCGTGGTAAAAACAGGAATCTGCAGCAGTTCGGCGAGCTCCCGCAATTCATCCCAGGCAGAGGCATGGAGAACGCCCTGTCCGGCGCGGATAATGGGATTTTTAGCGGCAATCAGTGCTTTGGCGACAATCCGGATATCAGCCGGGTCGCCGGCGCTTCTGACAGGCTTGGCCGGAGTGTATTGAAATTTGGCATCGTCAAATTCTTCATTCATGATATCGACCGGAACTTCGAGCAATACCGGGCCGGGGCGGCCGGTCCTCATCAAAGTGAAGGCACGCCGCATCATCTCCGGGATACGGTCGGCGAAATTAATCGTATCCGCCCACTTGGTGATTCCCTGGTAGTTTTTGGAGGCAATAAAACTCGGGGGGCGCTGTTGGCGGCGGTCAGCCCCGGCCGGCATTATCAGAATAGGGATGGATTCACTGTAAGCTTGGGCGATACCGGAATAAGCATTTTCGATACCCGGGCCGGACTGGACAAGACAAACCCCGTTACGTTTACAGTTGGAAACGCGGGTGTAAGCATCAGCGATATTCACGCCAACCCTCTCGGTCCGTGAAATTATGCACCTGATGCCTTCTTCGGCGCCGGCTTCAAAAATATCGTTTTGGGGGAAACCGCTGACAAACTCTACCCCTTCCATTTTCAGGATTTTGGCGATGGCAGTTCTACCTTTCATAAAAGTTTCCCCTTTGTTCTCCGATTTCAGGATTTTTTTAATACGGTGATGGCGGCATTTACGCCCGCGCCCAATTCCAGATCGCAGCGTTCCGCCACTAGTATTTTTTCCAGGGCATAGAGCAGGAACAATACATTAGACTCGCTGGATGACTCGCCCATCAAGCCGATGCGCCAGATCTTACCTTTTAAAGGACCAAGTCCGCCGCCGATTTCGATATTATATTCATTCAGCAGTTTTTGCCGGACACGAACATCATCCACCCCTGCCGGGATACGGACCGAGTTCAACGAATTCAGCCGATAGCCTGCCTGAGCATGCATCACCATACCCATCGCTTCCAGACCGGCGGTTAAAGCCGCAGCGTTTTTCTGATGGCGTTTGATGCGGGCTTCCAGTCCTTCTTCATAGATCAGCGCCAGCGCTTCGTGCAATGCATAAATCATGGATACCGGCGCGGTGTGATGATAAGTGCGCCCGGTCCCCCAATAGGCAGAAAGCAGGCCAAGATCGAGGTACCAGCTTGGACCTTTGGTTTTCCTAGCTTGCATCACATCCAATGCCTTTTGATTGACTGTGAAAGGAGCGAGTCCGGGCGGACAGCTGATGCATTTTTGCGTGCCGCTGTAACAGATATCGATTCCCCAATCATCGACCGCGACTTCCTGCCCGGCCAAAGATGTAACCGTGTCCACCATAAATAAAGCCCCGTATTGTTTGGCCAGTTTTGAGGCTTCTGCTAAAGGCTGCATCACGCCGGTCGATGTTTCCGCGTGCACCAGTGCCAGCATTTTTACTTTTTTCCGGGATTTCAGCGCCGACTCAATGGCTTCGGGAGCTACAATATTCCCCCATTCGGCAGTGACCAGTATTACTTCGGCTCCGCACCGGGCAGCGTTATCCACCATCCTCTCTCCGAACACACCGTTAACCCCGATGACGACTGTATCGCCCGGTTCCAGAAAGTTGCAGAAACTTGCTTCCATGCCGGCGGAACCGGTGCCGGAAATAGGAAATGTGAGCTTGTTCTGTGTGCGGAAAAGAAAGCGGAGCAACTCGACCGTATCGTCCATGATTTTGACAAAGTACGGATCCAGATGCCCGACCATCGGAGCGGCCATTGCCTGTTGAACCCGCGGATGAACATTACTCGGTCCCGGCCCCAGCAAAATCCGAACGGGTGGGTTGAGATGCTGATACGAAATATTAGCCATGGTATACTCCTCCAGATAAAAGTCTTAAGTCAGATGCAAAATACCGAATGTCAGGCTAAGAAATATCCGACATTGCTCCGGTTAATATCAAAGCATATTACAGTGATTTATTGAAGTCAACCATGAATCAAGAAAAAGGGGAGGGAGCACGAATCGCCTCCCTCCCCTTAAACTTCTGTCTGGCACAGTAAAAAAGAAACTAAACCTGTGGCTATTTCTCAGGAACGCGGGCATATGGTTCAGGATAAACAACCTGGCCGTGCTTTCTTGACGGCAGAATAATAGTGGCTGTCCCCGGCACGATTGTTTCGCCTCTCTGGTTTTCGCACCAGCAATCGATATCCACGCAATATTTACCGTTATCGCAATACTTCTTAACAACTTTGCCTTTACAGAAACAAGTATCACCCAGCATACAGAATTTCCGGATTTCGGAGCGTGATTTCCAAAGAAAGGCATCGTCGCCCATCCAATTCGTCAGGACCATGGCACGCCAGGCTTCCAGATGTTCACCGGCTGCAAAGCGCAGCAAAGAACCCGGCCGTACCATATTCGGCGCCTGGAAAGTCGGGTCGTAAGAGACAATATGGTGCGGGTCTCTTTCTTTGTAAATCCGCATCAATCTTTCCGAGAAATGAACATTGCCGTGCCCGCCGATATTCCACGCTTCTTTTTCGGTCAAGGTAAACGGCCCGCGCACCACCGGCGTCAATTCATCACCTTCTTTCACATCTTCCCAATAACGGGGATTGGCGCCGCGCAGCATTTCTATTTCTTTGTCCTGGGCTTTATTGATTTTAATCAGGTCTTCCTGGGTATATGTCGGTAATTTTGAGACTTCTTTTTTGTATTTATTAGTTTCATCGACTTTGGCATTTTCTGTCCAGGTTTCCCATGACAGGTAACCACCGACGATAGCCCCGCCGCGGTAATAGTCGCATGTCTCGTAGGACATTACTTTTTGACCGGCGAATTGACTGGACATCAATTTGGCATCAGACGGATATTTCACCCGATATTCCAGCTTATCGCCTTCGCACAGCGGACGGAACCATTCATGCGCGGAACCGGAATAGAATCCGGATATGCCGGCCGGCCAATCATCCGGATATTGGGCATAAGTAATGGTATAGATATAATTTGGAGGTGCCGTCAGGCATTTATACTTGGTATTCCTGGCATATTCACGGTCGCGGTAAAGGGGATTAAGATCACCGATACCATCGACGAAGTGCTCGATGGTGTCAATTGTAACTTCCCGGTTGAAATAAGGCTTCATAAATCCAAACCCGCGGGCGCGGGCTTCTTCACTGGTATAAACACGGCCTTTATTCTTACATACTTCATACCACTTCTCGATAGGGCTTAGTTCATTTGCTGACATTATTGTTTTCTCCTTTTTGACTTATCCGATATATTTAAAAACTGATTAAATGGAACTAATCTGTCCCTAGTAAATGACCTTAGTCTCTACCAACTCGGCGATTTCTTTATCGCTGATACCTAACAGTTCTTTAAAAACGTAGTCGTTATTTTCACCCAGGCACGGCGCCGGGGGATTTTTAGCAGTTAAAGCTGATTTCCAGGGAGAACGGTAAACAATCGTTTTACCGGCTGCAGGATGATTTTGCTCAATAAAAATGCCGCGGTTCTTGACGTGGGGGTCATTGACCAATTCTTCGATATTAAAAGAAGGACCGGCGGCAACCCCCGCTTTTTGCAGCTTCTGCATCACTTCATAATGAGTGAAATTTTTTGTCCAGCCGGCAATCAGCTTATTTAACTCATCCTGATTTTGCCAGCGCGCATATTGATCGGAGAATTTTTCATCTGTGGCCCAATCCGGATTACCCATAACGCGGCAAAGAGCCTTCCATTTTTCATCGGTGCCGACAGCGATGGCAACCCACTTGTCGTGACCTTTGCAGGGATAACATCCGTGAGGCGCCATGATTTCGTCGCGGTTTCCCATACGGGGCCGGGTCCGGCCGTTCATCACTTCTTCCATGAGAACTTCGGGTATCAGGCTCGTCACCCCTTCGTTCTGCGCGATATCGACATGCTGTCCCTTGCCGGTTCTCTGACGGTAATTGAGTGCTGCCAGTACTCCGACCAGGCCGTACATGCTGCCAATAGGGTCGCTGGGATACGGTCCGGAAATAACCGGCACCTCACCTGGATATCCAAATGAAGCACTTAAGCCGCCGACAGCCTCGAGCGTGGAACCATAAGAAAGATAATCTTTATCCGGGCCGGTACTGCCGAAAGCCGGTAGAGTAACTAAAATAATATCCGGCTTGATTTCTTTTAGCGTCTCGTAGCCGAGGCCCCAGCCGGGCAACGCCCGTGGCGCAAAGTTGGTAATAATGACATCGCTGATTTTAACCAGCTTCTTGATAATCTCCAGTCCTTTTGGCTGTTTCAAATTCAAGGTAATACTTTTGATACCTCGATTGGTAACATTGAACTGTCCCTGATTTACGCTTTGCTCGGGGTTTTTGGTTATTTTCACTACGCGCTGGGAATCTAACCTTTGCCTGGTCTCAACCTTGATTACCTCGGCGCCCATATCCGCTAATACCCCACCCATCCACGGCCCTGCCCAAACCCAGGTGAATGCAATAACCCTGATACCTTTAAGGGATGGAGTGCTCATTTCTTGTTCCCTGCCTTAGTTTCTCAATTTTCAGAACATAATTCATTAAAAATGGCTAGATTACGCCGGCTTCCTTAAATTTGGCCAGGTCGCGCTTGGTATAACCCATTCGCCCGCAATAAATTTCATCGTTATGCTGACCAAGCAGCGGGGCCGCCGAAGGCGATTCCATTTTAATTTCAGAAAAACGGTACGGCACACCCGGGAATGTCAATTTACTGCCCCCGTGTTCAACTTCAACAAAAAATTGCCGTGCTGCCATCTGTTTATCCTGTAGAACCTGATGAGCCGAGCGGACCGCGCCCAGCGGCACGGCTTTTTCCTGACTCCGCCGGTAGATATCCTCTTCGGTGAACTGCATCGTCCATTCGATCATCAAAGGCTTAAGCGCATCCCAATATTTCGCCCGTGAGGCAAAGTCTTTAAATAACTCGTTATCGACCCATTCCGGGTGACCCATCACCTCAACGAAACGCTTCCATTCTGCTTCTTCGACGAAAGCGGCGCAAATAAAGCCGTCTTTGCAGGGTAAAATATGAAAAGGAGCATGTCCTGCCGCGTCTGTCCGTGCCATAATCTGACCGGCATAAGAATAACGCGCAATGGAAGAATTCAAATTTTGAATAACGCTTTCCTGTTCGGAAACATCGAGCTGCTCACCCAGTCCGGTGGTGCTCTGGCGGAATATCGAGCTCAGCGTGGCCACCGCGGCGCTCAACCCTGCCTGGAAGCTAAACAAATGCGCCGGCAGTTTAATCGGTTCTTTGCTGATATCACCTTCACGCATGGAAATATACCCCACGCCGCCAATATGCGCGCTCACTAATTCGCAGCTTTCAAAATCACGATACGGGCCGGTCTGCCCGAAAGGAGTAATCGAAGTCATAATGACATGCGGGTTAATTTTCTTTACCTGAGTATAAGATAGTTTCAATTTTTTTATTCGTTTAGGGGGATTATTTTCCACAAAAACATCAGCAGAACTAAGCAATTCGGTAAATAGTTTCAAACCTGTAGCGCTTTCAGGATTGAGTGTCACCCCTAATTTGTTCATATTTAAGTATTGAAACAAACCGCTGTTCTCGGGTCCCGGAATATCATGGAAAAAAGGCGCCTGCCGGCGGGATTCATCGCCGCAGCTTGGACTTTCAATCTTGATGACCTCCGCCCCAAGGTCTGCCAAAATTTTGGCACAAAACGGCGCGGAGATAAAATTACCGTACTCAATAATCTTGACGCCATTTAAAACTTTGTAAAACATACCGCCCCCTGAACTAATGCGATAAGACCCGCAACATGACGTTGACCTGCTGGATTAAAAACGAAGTTGAATGTCCTATACGCAAAATATTATGTCAATTATTGCCCGTAATATTATGGAATTATGTTACGGATTATCATACCAAATACCCTGGAAGTAAAGACGTTGATATTGAGCTATATGATATAAAAAACGGCTGTTCTTGTCAATATTTGATATCAAATATGACTTATGAAAATATCATGATCAACAAGCGAGATAATATGAAAGTTGAATATAAAGACATGCAGAAAGACAACCAAACAGGAATTAAGACATTATCAACAATAGGTGCAGAAAATCGGTATTAGTTCAGCTAATTGATCATATTTATAATCACCCGCTATTTCCGATAATCAGGTATAGACGTGAGTATCACTATCCGGCGCATTCTTAAGAATAAATTCCAGCAGTACACCCGAAAAGTAGACTGTTATCAAGCATGGGTATCATTTTATTAATTAAGCAGCGCCGGTAGTTGCTAGTGTTATAATGGTAATTAAGCTCATCCGGGAAGTTTTGAACCGAGATTACTTAGAAACGTCCCCTTCCTGACCAAGTGTAAAATATAATGTCGCACCTTCTCCAACCTTCCCTTCTGCCCAGACTCTCCCTCCATGGCGGTGTATGATTCGCTGTACGAGAGAGAGCCCGATTCCGGTACCGTCAAATTCGGAAGCCATGTGCAACCTTTGGAATGGTTTAAAAAGTTTGTCGGCATACTCCATGTCGAATCCGGCGCCATTATCACGGATAAAATAGGTTGGTTTACCGTTTTGTTCGGTAATCCCCAATTCAATTCGCGGTTTCGCCACTTTACTGCTGAATTTCCAGGCATTGCCCAGTAAATTAGTAAGCACGATGCTCAGTAAATTACGGTCACCGTAGGCCATCAGGTTGGGAACAATCTCGACCTTCACTTTCCGGTCCGGATCGGCATATTGCAATTCACCAATGACTTCCTTTGCCAGTTCACTCAAATTCACTTTTCCAAAGTTTATCTCGATGGATGTTACTTTTGCCAGCACTAATAAGTCGTCAATAAGCTTCGCCATGTGGACGCTTGCATCTTTTATTTTTTGCAGGTATTGTTTACTCTGTTTATCAAAATTTGTACTGTAGTCTTCCAGCAAAACGTCACTGAAACCCGAGATACTCCTTAAGGGGGCTTTAAGATCATGCGAAACCGAATAGGAAAAGGCTTCCAACTCCTGGTTAACGAGTTCTGCTTCATTCGTACGACGCACTAGATTTTCATTTAACTTACTAATTTCTCTTTCTGTCTGTTTACGTTCGGTAATATTCCGGATATTGCACTGAATGACCTGTTCACCGTCTATCCGGTAAACGTTACTCACAAATTCAACATCCATGGGGTTCCCGTCTTTAGTTTCCAGCGGTAAGTCTTCGTAACGCACATAGCCTTTGTCCTGCAATATTTGAAACGCCTCACGGCTCGCCGCTTTGTCTCTGATAAACCCGAGTTCCCAGAGTTTTTTGCCTAATAGGTCCTGTTTGGGATACCCCAGCATTTTTAAAAGAAAAGGATTGGCATCCATGATTTCCCCGCTTTTTGCACCAATAATCAAGATTCCATCCTGGGCTGTTTCAAATAAACGGCGGTAGCGTAATTCTGAAGCTTCAATGTCATGTTCCAATTTTTGATGGTCCGTGATATCTTCCATCACCAGGAGCACTTTCTTAGATTTAATCCCGCGGTCCTCAATACGGCACGCGTTCAATAACATAATCCGTCTTCCCAAACCGGGCAACTCCGGACTAATCTCGAAATTATCGAAACTGTTATTTTTAGGTAATATTTCTTCTAACAACTCCCGTAATTCCGGGATATTCCAAATTCCCTTACTTA
>Ga0182027_10014747_pt1 | contig 10795 bp, 8 predicted proteins | sample 712E1DmetaG_FD_121300 | JGI IMG/M metagenome (GOLD analysis project Ga0182027, IMG submission 121300) | Permafrost microbial communities from Stordalen Mire, Sweden - 712E1D metaG (Illumina Assembly) | ecosystem: Environmental > Terrestrial > Soil > Wetlands > Permafrost | place: Sweden...
ACTCACCGTCACCAAGGCGCGGGCAAATCTGGGCCACTGGATCCGCCGCGCCCTCCGTGGCGAGGAAATCGGCGTCGTCCTGGGCGCCCAACTCGTCGCCCTGAGACCTGTGCCGATCGAGGCCGGTGACTACATGGAGCGCGAATATGGTCTGTCCAAAGCCGAGGCGGACCGCGCGGTCGCGGCCATCGCGCGGAACGCGAAGCAGGCGATTGCAGCCGGCGATTATGTGACTCTCGACGAAGCCATCCGCCAAAATGCCCCCGTCCGTCATCCTCTCAAAAACGGCCGCCGCAAGACTCGCCGAATTGCCCGACGCTGAACGACAGGCAATATTGTCAGCCATCAAGGACCTGCCCGGAAGGTTTGGCCGGCCCCATTTGCACGCTGGCCTGGGTATTCGCAGGCTCGGGCACGATATCTTTGAGTTCCGTGCGAGCTTGGCCTTGCGAGGACTGTTCTACTGGGCGGCCGGGCGCATCTACATCGACCGCTTCGGCAGCCACGATGATTTGCAGGACTACCTGCGCAACGTGCGCTGAGGACAATCTACAGAAAGTAAAGGAGAGACTGACCGAGGCAGGAGCGAACCGCCATGCTTTCAACGGAAAACTCTGGACGCCGGTTGCAAAAGGGCATCCCCGGTTCCCGGTAAGGCAGGCTGGAAGCCAGCGCAACTTTCGGCAAGCCTTCGGAACTGACGCCAATCGGGAGGTAAGCCCAAATCCACGGGCAAGCCGTCCGTGCCACGACGGACATCCGGCAAAACCGAAAAATGGCGCGAGCCATTTTTCTTTGCGTGTATTCCCACGCCCTTCATGGTTAACTCTACTTAAATTATGCCCCTCAAGGTACTCATTCTTGGCGCCAATGGCTTCATCGGGAGTTCGCTCACCCATGCGATTCTCAAGCAAAAAGACTGGGAGGTCTACGGCATGGATGTGGGTGATCATAAACTCGGCAATTGTCTCGGCAACCCGCGATTCAAGTTTGTCGAAGGCGACGTCACGATCTCCCGCGAGTGGATCGAATACCACGTCAAGAAGTGCGATGCCGTTCTGCCGCTCGTCGCGATCGCCAATCCCGCCCAGTACGTCAAGGATCCCCTCAAGGTGTTCGAGCTGGATTTCGAAGCCAACCTGGAGACGGTCCGGAAGTGTGCAAAATACAAGAAGCGCATCATCTTCCCCTCCACCTCCGAGGTCTATGGCATGTGCCCCGACGCCCGACTCAACGAGGAGACAAGCTCGCTCGTCTACGGCCCGATCGAAAAGCAGCGCTGGATCTACGCCAGTTCCAAACAGCTCCTCGACCGGGTCATTTATGCCTACGGCGTCCGCGATGGCGTCGATTACACCCTCTTCCGCCCGTTTAACTGGATCGGACCCAAGCTGGACAATGTCTTTGAGCCCAAGGAGGGCAGCTCGCGCCTGTTCACCCAGTTTATCTCGAATGTCATCTTCAAAAAGCCGATCCAGCTCGTGGACGGCGGCAAACAAGGCCGCTCGTTCACGTTCATCGATGACGGCGTGGACGCGCTGCTTCGCATCATCGAAAACAAGGACGGCTGCGCTTCCCGCCGCATCTTCAACATCGGAAATCCGAAGAACAACGTGAGCGTTGCCGAACTGGCAAAACTGATCATCGCGGCATTCCGGGATTATCCCGAATACCGCGAACACGCCGAACAGGCCAAGGTCGTCGTAGTGCCATCGGGCACGTACTTCGGCAAATACTACCAGGACATCCAGAACCGCGTGCCCTCGATCGCCAACGCGAAGAAATACCTCGGCTGGAAGCCCAAAGTCGACCTTCCGTCGGCCATCCGGCTCACCCTGGACTACCACCTCGCGCACAAGGACTACGAGCTGGAGTGAGGGTGTAGGCGTGACCGATGTGCGCGCCACTGACGGATACTGAACCGTCTAAGCCGTGACTATGCAAAAATCACGGTGTTCACTCGTGGACAAGATCCTGTCAGGTGACCGGTGTAGGAAGCCCGCTCGCGGGCGATTCTCACCTCTGAATCGCGAGCAAGCTCGCTTCCTACAATTTGCATAGAGACGCCTTAGCCGTTTCCTTCTTCCCCAAGTCCATGCCGCCTATCCGCCTAGCCCTCAAAGTTGACGTCGATACTGACCGCGGAACGCGGATCGGCGTCCCAAATCTTGCGGCTGATTGCCGCGAATTCGGCATCCCCGCGTGCTTTCTGTTTTCACTCGGTCCCGACCAGACCGGCCGGGCCATCACGCGAATCTTCCGCCCGGGGTTCTTCAAGAAGGTCAGCCGGACCAGTGTCGTCCAGATGTACGGCGTCCGAACCCTGCTAAACGGCACGTTGCTGCCGGCTCCGCACATCGGCCGGCGCAACGCCTCCGCGATGCGCGCCGTGCGCGATGCCGGCTTCGAGGCCGGCATCCACTGCCACAACCATTATCGCTGGCAGGACTATGTTCATCGCCTGAGCCTCGACGACGTGCGGACTGAGTTCGCCGCGGCGCGCGCCGAATTCCGGCGCATTTTCGGATTCGAGGCGCTCACTGCCGGTGCGCCGGGCTGGCAGAGCAACAGTCGCAGCCGCGCGATTTACGACGAAGCCGGCCTGCTCTATGCGAGCGACACGCGCAACGGGCCGCCTTTTTTCCCGCGCCTCGACGGCCGCGTGTTCACCACACTCGAAATCCCCAGCACCCTGCCTACCTTCGACGAACTGCTGGGCCGGCCGGAATATCCCGACGATCGCATCGTGCCGCATTATCTTGGGCTGCTCCGCGAGGACCGTCTGAACGTGCTCACCATTCACGCCGAAATCGAAGGCATGGGCAAACGCGACCTCTTTCGCGCCCTGCTGCGTGCCTGCGCCGATCGCGGCCTCCCGTTCGTCCGGCTGGACGCGTTCGCCCGTGACCTGCTCGCGAACCGCGCGGCCATCCCCGTGCGCGACCAGGTGCTGGCGCCCATCGACGGACGGTCCGGCCTTGTCGCCACGCAAGCCTAGCCCGGCATTTCTCGCACCGCGGCTGAGGCCGCAACCAAAGGTGGAGGGCGCGGAGCCCGACAGGCTTCTATCGTCTGTCGACTCTCCAGAACATCCACAAACCGACCCCGACGAAAATCAGATTCGGCAGCCACATCAGGAGGTCTGGACGCACCTCCGGGTGCCGGTCGAGCCATCCAATCGCCACCGTTAGGAAATAATACCCCATCGCCAGGGCCAGCGCCAGCCCAAGGTTTGCCGAAGTCTCTTTCCGCGAAACCTTGATCCCGAGCGGCACGGCGACCAGGGCAAAAGAGAACACGGCGAACGCCGTGGTGAACTTGTCCTGCACCACGATGCGCAACTTCATCCGGTCGAGCTCCCGCTGCGCCCGTTCCGCGGGAGCCGCCGGCTGCGCGAGACGCTGCCACTCCGCCCGCAACTTCGGAAGCGAGTACCATTGGAGTTTCGGGTGAAAAACACTCTGTCCAAACACGCCGCCCAACGGCAGTCGCACGCTGGTGCTCTCGGCGCTCAATGGCGGTCGCAGCAACGTGAAATCTTCCGGATTCTTCGCATCCCGTGCCTCCACCTGGAAATGGTGTATGTTCAGGATGAGGTCGCCCGTCCGTTCATCGAAATCAAAGGTCCCCGTGGCAGCCCGGATCATGTTCTTCACCCGTCCCTGCGCATCGAGCTCCCAGAGCCAGAAATCCCTGACCCCCGGGCCGTTCTTCTCCCCAACATAAAGCACCTTGCCCGGAAAATCCCGGATGAAAGTCCGGGGCACGATGAAGCTGAGCGGATCCTTGCGCACAGCGTTGCTCAGTTCGACATGATACACCACCCGCGCCCACGGCATGAACTGGAAGTTGATCACCAGGCCCAGCGCCACGCCAAGCGCCGCCAGAATCAGAATCGGTCGCGCCACCCAGCCAAGGCTTAGGCCCGCGGCCCGAATCGCGGTGATCTCGTGCTCGGCCGACATGCGCCCGAGCACCAGCAACACGCCGGTCAGGACGCCAAAGGGAAGCGCGTACGAAAGGACAAAAGGTGGAATCAGCAGCAGCAGTTCCAGAAACAGCTCCGGCGCCAGCTGGCCGGCGACCAGATAACCGAGGAGATCCCGGACCACGTTGCCCACGGTCAGGACGAACGCGAACAATGCGACCGCAGCTGCACAGGAGAACAAAACGCTCTTGAAAATGTGCCGCTGGAGGAGATTCATCCGCCGTCTTGATTAACAAGAACGCGCCGTAGCGCACGAAGGAAATGCACGACGCGTTCATCGATCGCGGCGCGGGGGGCCGACAGCACTGTCGCAATGAAACCGCAGGAGATCAAATAACCAAGGGAACGCAAAGAGCGGATCAGGAAGCGGCCGGGAGATCCAGGATCTCTTCGATCACCAGTATCACAGCATCGCCCATCTTCGTCGTGGTGAACCTGATCTTCCTGGCTTTCAAGCCAACCCCCATCGTGGCGTCATGCTGCGAATACTCGCCATAGCGCGTCTGTCCGTCGGCATGGGTACTGCCGATGGTTCTTCGCAGAACGCAGCCCGCACAATAGTCGTTCATGCCGCATTCCCCCATGATCCCCGCATGGAGGCATTCGATCGCCATTCCAACCGTTGATCCTTCCAACTGGTGCGCGGGCTTTCCCAGCACGCGTTCCGCACTGTGGTTCACCTGCCGGATCGCCCGCGTCTCATCCGTCACAAGGATAGGAAACTCGATTGAGTTCAGAAGATCCACCAGGCTGCGATGGGAGCCACTGAGCATCTCACGCATGCAATCGGCACATATGCCATGAGACAGCGCGGCATACATCGCTTCATCCTCGATCAGCACTTTGGAGCACCAGGCGCAGACGGTCTTCATCAGCAGGTTTCGGTTGGCGGAAGGAATTGTGAACAGGATACGACAGAAGGGGAATTATGCAGCGCACTCGGAAAAAAGCCAACGACGGGACACTTCATTTCTGATAAAGGCATCAACTGAGCCCAAAAAAACGGCGGCGAGCCGCCTCAGACCAGATAGCTGTCAGCATAGCGCCCTCCAACTGCACCCAGATGAAACGGCAGAATCCAACGATCAGTATCCGTGAAATCGCGTGATCCGTGGTCTCTCTTTCTGTTCCTGTGGCCATCCATGCATGGGTAGAACCAGCCGTTCGTCACGGAGTGCACGGAGACGAGGCATGAGTTCACGGAGGATCAGGCAGGCTGGGAAGCCTGCGCTACTGCCGGCCTACAACCCTGCGAACTCGTGCCGGTCGATCTTTCGGAGGGCGAACTGCGCCAGCGCGTCGGCGTCGATTTCGGCCGCGACGATCACGAGTTCGCACCGATCGCATACCGCGAGGCAGATCCGTGAGGGCGTCGCCTTCTCCGCGGCCGCCGGAAGGTAGATCAGCACAGTCTTGCCAGACTCCCTCACGCCCACGAGGCGTTTCCAGCCGTGGAGCGCCATGATCTTGTCCGCATCGGCCAGGACCGCTCCACCCGCCAAAGAACTTTTAGTGTCCGCCCGTTCATAGACGCCAATGCTCGCCGACCGCACCGCAGCGAGCGCCTCTCGCGCTTCGCAGGGCAAATCTTTGGCCAGGCTCAAGCCTCCCCGGACAGCGCCCAATGCGGTCCGGTCAGCCGTGAACTGGACGCGAGTGTGCCACCCGCCGCCGCTGGCCGCCATGATTTGCCGGCGCAATGCGGTGGCGTCACGGCTGAGGTGGCATGCGCTCCAGACCATTCCGCCAAGGGCGATAACGGGAGCGAGGGCGAGTCCAACGATCCACGGCCAGATCTGGTGACGCGGCTTGGAAGAGGCAGCTGGGGAGTTCATGGGAAAATCACTTGAGGGCGGCCACCTTGATGTTTTTCAGCGGCTCGATATCGAATCGATCCGCGAGCGTAGCAATCTGCTCCGGCTTGATGTCGCCGACGATGTTCACCAGGACAACCTCTTTCTGGTCGCTGATGACGGTGACGACAAGCCCCTCGATCGCCTCCTCACCCCTCATCTTGGCGCACACCTGCACATCATCGCCCTTGGGCTGTTCGCGGACGGTGACCAACTGGCTCCAGCCCTGGGATTCAAGCTCCTTCCGGACCGCCCTGACGCGTCCGACGATTTCCTCGCGATTCGCATCGCAAAGTTCCACGACGTTGATCCGGACGTGCTTGAGGTTGCCAAGCACCTCGGCGGTCTGCGGCTCCTGTTTCGACGCGAGTTTGGCGGCAAACTTGATCAGTCCCTGGGGCAGATCGACCTCGACATACCGGCCCTCGGCGGAGGGAGCGATCTTGCCGAAGTCGACATAGCCGGAGCTGGTATCAGCGGCGGCGAAACTGGCGGAGGCGGACGCCCAGACAAAGGCGGCGGCGAATGCGGAGGTGCAAAAGATAGAGTTCATGGGACAAGGTTCAAGGTTCAGAGTTCAAAGGAGACTCGACTGTTTCTGTTGGCAGCGTGGGTAATCGTCTCCTTCCAGAACACGCCGTGAGCCTGAAAGTCGCGGTTTGCTCCAAATCGCGGACGCCATTTGTAAGGAGCCTGCTTGCCCGCATATTTCACAGTTTTCGCCACCGAAGCTTTAGCGAAGGTGGAAGCTCGCTTCCTACAATATGATTGAAACGACCTCAGCGAGGCCGGCGTCCGGCGAATGACAGCAGACCCTGCCACTCTCGCCCGAAGACTTCCTGGCGCGGCATAGCCGCAACCAAAACACAGCACGCATCACCGGATCATCCTCCGTATGTTAATATCGGTTCGGATCGTTCATGTTTGCGACGATTTTCTGGAGGGCGGTGCTCCCGACTTTGCCAAGGCTCCGTCGTGGCCCGTCCCAAATGCAGGGCCTCGCCGAAGCTCGAAGAGCGAAGGCGGGCTGTCACCGCCAAGGGTTGTGCGGCGCTGACGGAGCAGCGCCCTCCGCGTTTGGTTGCGGCTATGCCGCGGTGTGCAATATCCGGGCTGATCACGATGCAGCCGCCAGCTCCTGGATCTCTTCGATCATCAACAACACCACATCCCCCACCTTCGTCATGGAAAACCGGAACTGCTTGGTCTTCGCCCCGTCCGTCATGACGGCTTTGTGTTGCGAGTATTCGCCATAGCGCGGTTGTCCATCGAAGTACGTATCGCGGATGTTCCTCAGGAAGGCGCAACCCGCGCAATAAGGGCTCACGCCGCACTCTCCCATGACTCCAACATGGAGGCATTCGATCGCTACACCGAGTGTCAACCCTTCCAATTCGACCACGAGTTTGCCCAAGGTTTTTGCGGCTATCCGATTCACCTGCCGGATCGTCCTAGTTTCGTCCATCACGAGGACCGGCAACTCGATCGAGTCAAGGAATTCCGTCAAGCTCACCAAGGTGTTGTCCAAAAGAATCTTAACACAATCCGGACAAATGCCATGGGATACCAGGGCATCTGCCGATTGATCCTCTCTCAGGACTTTCGAACACCATGCACAGACAGTCTTCATTAGTATTTATGCGCCGGGAAAAGTAATTATAAAACGACCCGGCCGCAAAACCTATGAGATTTGTGAGGACAAGCCGCACCACCACCGTCAGTCACTTCATTATGTAAAGTTCGGCAGAACGCAACGAGGGCGCAGCGTCTCCATGAACCATCCGCGATAAGCAATTGCCGCGCCAACCAGAGGAACGGTTCCACGATCCTCCTTCGCCAGGACCACGAAGGCAGGGCCGGGCGGAAACCCTACGTCGATATTAAGGGTTCTTGGCGCGCCGACATTGCGGCAAGTGCCAGATCTCCTCTGCGTATTCGCGAATCGTCCGATCGCTGGAGAACCGACCTGAACGCGCGACATTAAGGATGGCCATCCGCGCCCAGCGGTCCCGATCGCGGTACGCGGCGTCAACCTTCGCCTGGGCGTCGCTGTAGGCCCGGAAATCGGCAAGCACCATGAACGGATCGCCGCCCGACAACAGGGTGTGATGCACCGGCGCAAACGCCGCTCCCTCGCCTGGCGTGAAAAAACCGGACCCGAGCCAGTCGACCACGGCCCGCAGTTCCTCGTCGCGGTGGTAGTAATCCCACGGGTTGTAGCCCTTCGCCCGCAGGGCGGCCACTTCCTCCACGGTCATTCCAAAAATGAAGATGTTCTCGTCACCCACCTCCTCGCGGATCTCGATGTTGGCGCCGTCAAGGGTGCCGAGCGTGAGCGCGCCATTGAGCGCTAGCTTCATGTTCCCGGTGCCTGACGCCTCTTTGCCGGCGGTCGAAATCTGTTCGGAGATATCCGCCGCCGGGATGATGCGCTCGGCAAGTGAGACGCGATAGTTGGGCAGGAAGGCCACACGGATCCGGCCACCGACGCGCTCATCGTGGTTGATGCGTTCCCCGATGATGTTGATGGCGCGGATGATATTCTTCGCGACATCGTAGCCTGGCGCCGCCTTGGCAGCAAAAAGGAAGACCCGCGGGTGGATGTCCAACGAAGGATTCTGCAGCAGGCGCCGGTACAAGGCCATGATGTGCAGCAGATTGAGGTGCTGCCGTTTGTATTCGTGCAGACGCTTGACGTGAACGTCGAAAATCGCGTCAGGGGAAACGTGGAGGCCGCATTCGCTTTCGATCAATGCGGCCAGATCAATTTTGTTGTCGCGCTTCACCGCCAGGAATTCACGGCGGAAGCCGGCGTCGTCCGCATAGCTCTCCAACCCGCGAAGTTCGGAGAGGTCTCGTATCCAGGCCGCGCTATCAAGCGTTCCGGAGATCAGCTTTGCCAGGCGCGGATTCGCCTGGAGCAACCAGCGACGCGGGGTGATGCCATTCGTCTTGTTGTTGAACTTTCCCGGATAAAGTTCGTCGAATTCCGGGAAGAGCGTGCGCCGCAGCAGCGCGCTGTGCAGGGCCGCCACGCCGTTGACCGAATGGGAACCGATCACCGCGAGATGGGCCATGCGCACCATCCGCCCGCCGTCCTCCTCGATCAGCGAGCACACTCGTTTCTTGCCGCTGTCTCCGGGCCATCGGGCTTCGCACGCTTCCATGAGGCGCACATTGATTTCATAAATCAGCTCCAGATGGCGCGGCAGCACGCGCTGGAAAAGAGCCACGCTCCATTTCTCGAGCGCTTCGGGCATCAACGTGTGGTTGGTGTAGGCGAAGGTCCGGGTGACGATGGACCAGGCCTGATCCGACGACAGCTCTTCCTCGTCGACCAGGATGCGCAACAACTCGAGAATCGCCACGGCCGGATGAGTGTCATTCAGGTGGATCGCCACCTTGTCGGGGAAATTATCCCAGGAATTCTCCCCGTGCTTGCGATGGCGGCGCATGATGTCGCGCAACGAACAGGCGACGAAGAAATACTGCTGCACCAGACGCAGCTCCTTCCCGTTGTCCGTTTTGTCGTTCGGGTACAACACCTTGGAAACCGTTTCTCCGACGACCTTCTCGCCGACCGCTTCGACATAGCCTCCGCGGTTGAAGGTCGCGAGGTCGAATTCCTCGGTCGCCTTGGAGGCCCACAAACGCAGGAAATTCACCGTCGACGTACCGTAACCGGCGATCGGCGTGTCAAAGGGCACGCCGAGGATGGTTCGCGTGTTGACCCAGCGGGGCCGGGAATTCCCCCGATCATCGAACTCGTGCACGACCTCGCCGTACAGCTGCACGCGGATCGTGTATTCGGGCCGCACAATCTCCCAGGGATCGCCGAACATGATCCAATTATCCGGATGTTCCACTTGATGGCCGTTCACAAACTCCTGTTTGAACAGCCCAAACTCGTAGTGAATGCCGTACCCGATCGCCGGATAATCATGGGTTGCCATCGAATCCAGAAAGCAAGCCGCGAGGCGCCCCAACCCGCCGTTGCCCAGCCCCATGTCTTCCTCGGCATCGCGGAGAACTTGAAAATCCAACCCGAGCGACCGAACGGCGGCCATGGCATCCGCATACAGGCCGGTGTTGTGCAGATTTGATTCGAGCAGGCGGCCCATCAGATATTCGAGCGACAGGTAATAGACCCGGCGCACGTTCTTCTCGTTGTGGACACCCATGGTGCCGATGAAGCCTTCCAAGATACGGTCGCGCACCGCCATCGCCGTGGAGATCCACCAGTCCCGCGTCGTGGCCGAATGCGGATCGCGCGCGAGCGTGAACGTCAGGTGGCGCAAGATCTGCGTCCGCAGGGCATCGGCACGCGACTCCTCCTGCGTGGAAATCGCAGGCGGAGCCGGTTTCGCACTAGGTTTATTAGGCACAGGTTTGCGACCGGCGGGGGCGGGAGAAGACATGGCGAATTGAAGCATTGAGTGTGCACCGCTCCCGGATTCGCACGAGCCATTTTTGCGCATTTACGATTGAAACTGAAACTCTCCCGAACCTAAACTGGCTCCGCCGATTTGCGTGGTGGGCGCCCAGCTGTCCTGGAGTCGCTGCATCTCCTCCCCCAGCCCGGTGATCGCCAGGCTGGAAATCAAATGCCAATCATGAAGAAGCCAACATTCACTCCGTGTCGAAAGCATGATCTAATCCTGGTCGCCGGCGCCGGCGGCTTTATCGGTGGATCATTGGTGCGCTATTTCCGTGGCAAGGGGTTCACCTGCATCCGCGCGGTCGATCGGAAGCCGCTGCCCGAATGGTATCAGCACATCGACGGAGTTGATTGTCTGTGCATGGATCTGACGAACGAGGACAACTGCAAGCGCGCGGTCGAAGGCGCCACCGAAGTGTACAACCTGGCGGCCGACATGGGTGGAATGGGCTTCATCGAACGGTTCCGCATCATGTGCCTGCGCAGCATCCTCATCAACACGCACCTGATCGAGGC
>Ga0182027_10014748_pt1 | contig 10795 bp, 13 predicted proteins | sample 712E1DmetaG_FD_121300 | JGI IMG/M metagenome (GOLD analysis project Ga0182027, IMG submission 121300) | Permafrost microbial communities from Stordalen Mire, Sweden - 712E1D metaG (Illumina Assembly) | ecosystem: Environmental > Terrestrial > Soil > Wetlands > Permafrost | place: Sweden...
TAAATTTCCGCCACCTTCCCGTAATCGCCAAAGCGCTTGATAAATATCAGGGCGGCCTGATAATGGTATCCCACATTCCAGACTTTGTTTCCCAAATCCGCATAGACCAAACTTTGGATTTAACATTATTATAAGTTTTATAACTGCAGTTTTCCCTCTCCCTCTGGGAGAGGGGCAGGGTGAGGGTTTTAAAAGCGCTTTCAAGCGCTTTTTGCGTTAAAAAGTGATATAATCAAAATAGTCCGCCATGGACTCTTTATTCGGCCTAAAACCATCCAAGTGCTAATTCGCACGAATAAGCACTCAATAAATTTTTTAGCAATTATTCCAAAAGTAAATTGTTATGGATCCGGTCAAAATTTTACAAAACTTAAAACCTCAATTTATAAAAGCAGGCAAGTTGGCCTGCCAAATGCAGGGGACAATCAAGCCTCAATATAAATCCAATACCGGCAATCCTTTTGTTGACATAGTTACGAAAGCGGACTTTAAAGTCCAAGAATTTTTACTGCAGGCGATTGCCGAAACCGAACTTATTAATTGTAAATTATTTGCTGAAGAAAATACACCAACTGTCACTAAATTTAAAGGGAGTAACAAATTTTATTTAATGATCGATCCAATTAACGGCACGTCGCTATATGCCAATAAGAGCAAACACTTTGACATGGTCATAAGTCTCCATGATGGAAAAAACCTTTTGTATACTTTAAAACATTACCCGGCGCTAAATTGGACACACGAGATTGTCGGCAATAATTATTTTGTGACAGGCCAGACGCCAAAATTTAATTTACCGGCAGTCGCCAAACAGAGCATCGTGTATTACGAAGGAAATCCAAAACAATTTTCGCCCGATGTTTACGCCCGGCTGGAAGCAAAAGGAATTGTGTTTAGAAAAAAACCGGACATTAGCAGCGATTATGGCGCCACAACAATGTATTTAGCAAATCAAGTTGCCGGATATTACGATGAAAATGCCAACGTTTACGACGGTCTGGTTAGTATGCACTTTGCCATAGCAAAAGGATATAAGATTTATTCGGGCGATTCACTTGGCCGAGAATTCAGTTTATTTGGCATCAAAAAACGCACCAGCGGTTTTTATTACCCGGGTTACTATTTGGCCTTGAGCGAATTAGCAAATTGATGCAAATATTTACTACGCTTAAAAATACTTTACTTCATTTATATGGAGCCTCTTGCAAATAAAATTCGCCCCACGTCACTTAAGGAATTTGTCGGTCAGGAACACTTGGTCGGGCCGGGCAAACCTTTAAGGATTGCGATTGAACAAAAACATTTGTTCAGTTTTATTTTTTGGGGACCGCCCGGAGTCGGCAAAACCACGCTGGCGCGGATATACGCCAAAGCCGTCAACGCGGAATATTTTGAGCTGTCCGCGGTGAGCGCGGGCAAGGAAGATATAAAGAAGATTGTCGATCGCCCATCAATGATGGGGCAACCCAAAATACTTTTCCTTGACGAAATCCATCGCTTTAACAAAGCCCAACAGGATTATTTACTGCCTTTTGTGGAAACCGGCAAGTTGTATTTAATCGGCGCCACCACGGAAAATCCTTCTTTTGAAGTCATTCCGCCTTTGTTGTCCCGCTGCCGTGTGTTTATGCTAAATGAGCTGGGCGATGAGGAAGTTGGGGAGATTATTGATCAAGCCATTAAAGAACTCCCCCTAGCCCCCTCTTTAAAGAAAGAGGGGGGAGCTCCCGACTACGCCCAGTCTTCGTCGGGCAAGCCGCGGTTATCCGCGGAGCAACCAAGCAAGACGCCCCCTCTCTTTTTTAAAGAGAGGGAGGGGGTGAGTTCAAAAAAAGTAAAAATCGATAAAAAAGCCAAAGACTGGCTAATTCAAATGGCTAACGGCGACGCACGCCAGGCGATTGCGATGATAGAAAATACAGTCAAATTGTATGACAAAATTACCATCAATACTTTAAAAGAAACTCTGCAATCCAAATTTTTAAGATACGACAAAGCCGGCGAAGAACACTACAACATAATCAGCGCATTTATAAAAAGTATGCGAGCCTCCCAGCCTAACGCCGCTTTATATTATCTGGCGCGGATGGTTGAGGCGGGGGAAGACCCTCTATTCATCGCGCGGCGAATGGTGGTGTTTGCTTCCGAAGATATCGGATTAGCCCAGCCTACGGCTTTGGTGGTTGCCAACGCCGTATTCCGCGCCTGTGAAACTATCGGCTACCCGGAGTGCAGGGAAAATCTTGCCCAGGGTGTCGCGTATCTTTCACTGTGTAAAAAAGACCGCAGCGCTTATAACGCTTATATGGCCGCGCTGGCAGACGTCAAAAAAGAAGGCAACCTACCCGTGCCGCTAAAAATCCGCAACCCCGTCACCAAACTAATGAAGGATCTTGACTATGGCAAGGAATACGAGAAATACGATAAAGACGACTACCTCCCCGAAAAACTAAAAGGTAAAAAATATTTATAATACCATGAATAAAGCATTGTTATTTGATTTTGACGGTGTGCTGGTGGACAGTTTTGAAATCAATTATATTTCCCGGCTGATGTCAAACAAAAACCCGATAAGCCGAAAAAAATACAGGGAGCTTTACAGCAAAAATATCTACGCGAAACTTAAAACCGCTAAAGTGTCGGAAACGAACCCTTTTTTCAAAATTCACGGCCCAAAACTCATGCGTCTTGAGCTAAAGCAAGGCTCCCTAGATGTTTTGAGGAAACTTTCAAAAAATTACAGCCTCTTTATTATTTCCTCAACCCCAGCCCCTCTAATTATAAAATTTTTAAAAAAACGCGGCGTACTCCGATATTTTAAAAAAATTCTAGGCGGCGATTTTCACAAATCAAAAGTTAAAAAAATCAACTTTATCTTAAAGAAATATAAAACGCCGCCTCATAACTGCCTGTTTATAACCGACACCTTAGGCGATATTCTGGAATCAAAAAAATGCGGGATTCGGTCCATAGCCCTAACCGGGGGGTTCCAATTCAAGAATACTTTGCGTAAAGGCAAACCTCTTACGATAGTCCAAGGTCTGCGCCGGTTGCCGAAAGAAATTGATAACTACTTTATGAGTAATAATCGCCATTAAGATTTTATCGGAAAAAATATTTAGCCGATGCGGATATTTAAGTTCGCAAAAAAATCCGGCCCGCTTTTTGAACAAGCCGTTCCCATAGCCCTTACGGTTGTGGTTTTTTGTGCGCTGGCAACGGCGCTGTTTTTTTCCATAAGGATTTTAAACTTTCTGCCAACGGGCAGTCCGATTTCCCTGCATTTTCGCTGGAGAGATGCCCTTGTCGGCGCCATCATTTATTTTAAAACCTCGGTGGATTTTGCCATTTTAATCGGCTTTTTAATGCGCTCCAACCCGGGCTGGAAAAAACGCATTGCCATTGAGCTTGGCACCGCTTTAGGCAACGGCGCCGGCACCATTTTAATTTTGTCTTTTTGGGTAATTTTTAAACAATTGCATTTTTTGCTGGCAATTATGATTTTGCTTTCCGCTTTGGTCTTATTTGAATTGGCCGAAAGCGGTATGGGGCATTTTTCATCGTGGCGATTTAAATTAGGCCTCAAGTCCAAACTCTACAATTTTTTGGAAACGATCTTAGGCGGCATTTCAAAATTTATTAAACCCTTAACTTCCAAAATCCTGCCGGATTTTTCCAAAACTTTAAAAAGTGACCGCGGCCTTAAATGGTGGGCGCTCCTGGCTTTTTCGCTGGTTACGCCTTTTATTTTAGGCTTGGATGATTTTGCCGGCTACGTGCCGCTGTTTTCCCTGTTTAACGTTTTTGGCTTCGCCTTAGGTGTTATGGCCGCGCATATGATTTTAAACATCGGCTTGTTTGCCAATCCCGAAGCCACCATTAAATTTTTTAAAAACCAATGGATTTCTTTTGCGGGAACGGTTGCGTTTATGGGGCTGGCTTGCTGGGGTTTGGTTGAGGCTGTGAGAATTTTTATTTAACAGGCGTTTTTTGATGGGCATCTTCTTACGGCTACGTCGGCTGATTGATGATTATGCACAGGCGCAAAGTTGCCCTATCGCGATAACACTAACACGAAGATGCCCATCAACCGGACTTTTCTTATGAACCAGCTAGAAAAAATTTTAAAACTCTACGACTACTACCTCCCTCCAAAATTAATCGCCCAATCTCCGGCCAAACCGCGCGATAGCGCCCGGCTTTTGGTTTTTAGAAAGCGCGATGGAAAAATAAGTTTTGATCGATTTTCTAATATTGCGAGGCACTTGCCCAAAAATGCCGTCTTAGTTTTTAACCAAACCAAAGTCTGGCCGGCGCGGTTAATTGTCAAAAAATCTACGGGTGGCAAAGTTGAGCTGCTTTACATTTCACACGATAAAAACTACATCCGCGTCCTTGCGGACAGGAAACTTCCGATAAATTCCAAAGCGACGTTTTTGCGCGGCCGCGTCAAAACGTCGTATGATTTTTTTACCGTAATAAAAAAATCCGGCCAATTTTATTTTCTTAAACCTTCATTTCCTTTATCACAAATGCCTAGCGTTCTCAGGCAATACGGGATAACGCCTTTGCCGCCATATATAAAAAATTCTCCGCTAACGGAAATCCAGCGGCGCGAACAATATCAATCGGTCTTTGCCAAAACCGGTTTATCGGTGGCCGCTCCCACGGCAAGTTTGCATTTTACCAAAGAACTGATCAAACGCCTCCAAAAACAGGGGATAGGCACCGCTTTTGTACAGCTTGATGTAAACTTGGGAACTTTCGCACCTTTAAAGGAAGAACAAATTAAATCGGGAAAGCTCCACCGGGAGTTTTATAATATAGATAAGGCAACCGCCAAATTCCTCAATCAAGCCAAAAAAGAAGGCCGCCCCATAATCGCCGTTGGCACCACCGTTGTTCGCACCCTGGAATCCGCTTCCGCTTTGCATCAAAGCGGAACCCTGAGCCTGTCGAAGGGCTCTAAAAATCAGCGACTGACAAAACTTAAAGGTAATACCGGCCTCTTTATCAAAGAAAATTATGACTTAAAATTCGTTGACGGCCTTATTACCAACTTCCACGTGCCAAAATCCAGCCTGCTAATGTTAACCTCCGCCTTTGTCGGCCGCAAAAAACTTTTTGATTTATATCAACGAGCTATTAAAAAAAACTTCCGCTTCTTCTCCTTCGGCGACGGGATGTTGATACTTCCTTAAAATTTATTTGTGATCAAATAATAATTCGTAAAAAATAGATTTTTTGCTATAATTAAAATGTAATTATTAAATTTTGATTTATGCCAAGATATAATAAAAGAAGATACGATGACGACGAAGATGATTTTTTAGCCAAGTTTATAAGTGTGTTTGTAATTTTATACATTCTTAGCTTGTGGTATTTTTACAAAACAAATAGGGCAACGTTTTGGCATTGGCTATTTTATGGGATTATTATTGTTGTTGCCATTGTGGCACTGATAGTTGGCTTTAGCCAAATTAAACAAAAAAGAGCCAAACAACATGTGAATAAACTATCAGAACAAATTAGTGCGGCCGGCCAGAATGATTACATAGATAATTTTATTTCTCGTTTCGGATATGAAGCTAAGAAAAACAACGGATGGAGTTTTCGTAATTACTTTTTTGATTGGGAAAGAATAAATGACTTGGAAAAAGTGTTGCGGGAAAAAGGCATTGAACTAAAACACAATGAGGAGCAAAAAGATATATATGCTATTTTACGCCATTACATCCAAGAGCGGGAAGAAAGTTTAACACGTGAAAGCATAAAAAAGGTACCCCAGAAATTTACCGATCTTTCAGGATCAGGTTTTGAAAAATTGCTTTACAGACTATATCAAGCAATGGGCTATTCTGTTCAGTTAATCGGCAAATCTGGCGACCAAGGCGGGGACCTAATTACTAATAAAGACGGGGAGAGAACTTTAATTCAAGCAAAATGTTACCGGGACTGGTCAACGGGAAATGCCGCTATCCAGCAGGTCGTTGGCGCAATGAAATTTTATGATTGTAATAAAGCTACGGTAATTACAACGACTTATTTTACTGCGGAGGCCATTGCTCTGGCAAAAACAAATAACACCGAGTTGATTTCTAAGGCAAAATTACAAGAATTACTTATGCAATACCTCCAAGAAAGTTGGACATAAAATCCTTTATGAACATAATTTATTCCATTCCCGCGTTTGCGTGGCTGCTGCTTTCGGTGGCGTTTTTTGCAGCGGGGGAATATTTTTCTAAAAAATTCGCGCTGGGTCCGAGTTTTAAATTTGTGGCGCTGATATTGTCGGCTTATATTTTAGGAACTTTAGCGTGGCTTCCGGCAATTTTACAAAAAAACCAGCTGTCCGTAACGGGAACTATTTGGTCCGTGCTTTCGATTTTGGCTACGGTTGGCATCGGCATATTAATTTTTAAAGAACAACTTAGCCTATTGCAAATAATTGGGATTATATTGGCGATAATTGCTGTAGGGCTGTTAAGTTTACATTGAAAAAATGAAATTGGGAAACTAAGAAATTAGGAAATTGTAACACCCCCTAATTTCAATCAATTTCATAATTTCTCAATTTCTTTATTTCTATTGTGGATATCTTTTTCCCCTTAAAAACCCCGCCAAACCCAATAAAAATAGATTTAATCAAAAACATCTTATATATAAGCCATTTTTATTTTCAGTCATACAATCTTTATACAAAATCCTTAGCAAACCCTTGACACTTAAAAAAAATTGCTTGATTTTATTGGCTTTTTTAGTTAATATGTAAACGTTAAAGAAATTAATAAAGGGTCAGTAACAGACCCACTAAAGGGAGACAAAAAAATGACAAAGTCAGAAATCTTGCAGGCCCTGGCTGAAAAGCTGGGATTAACCCGCAAACAGGTTAGCGAGTTTATGGATGCCATGGTCACAATGGCTTACGAAGTAACCAAAAAAGAAGGTGAATTCGTTATTCCGGGTATGGGAAAACTGCAAAAAAAGCACCGCGACGCCAGAATGGGCCGCAACCCGGCTACGGGCGCTTCCATTCAGATTCCTGCTAAAACCGTATTAAAGTTCCGCGTTGCCAAGCAGGCCAAAGACGCTATTCTATAATCTATTTGTTGATAATTATCCCGCCCCGTCAAATAACGGGGCGGGGTTTTTATTTTGCTTATTTTATGGTATAATATATATGAAATTTATTAAACTAAAATCTAATGCAAAACTCATTACAGAAAATCACTTTAGAAACAAAAAAACAATTTGAAATAATTGACATTACCGAACAAGTTAAAAAAGTTGTCGCCGATAGCGGCGTTAAAAACGGCATCGTCGTGCTTTTTTGCCACCATACAACAGCCGCCGTAAGACTAAACCACAATGAACCCCTGCTGTTGCAGGACATTATGAAAATGCTTTACAGGCTGGTACCCATAGACACCAGCTATAGCCACGATTTATTTGAGGTCAGGCAAAGCGTTTCGCCCAACGAGCGCAGTAACGGCCACGCGCATGTTAAAGCTTTTTTGCTTGGGTCATCCGAAACTTTGCCGGTGGAAAAAGCCGAATTGATTTTAGGTAGTAAACAAAGCATTTTTTTTGTGGAAATGGACGGCGGCCGCAGCCGCGAAGTTTTAGTTAAAATTTTGGGAGAATAAAATAGACCGCGGATACGCGGACGGAAAACAGATTACGCGGATTTTCTGCTATCTGCGTCATCAGCGTTTATCAGCGTACTCGCGGTCTATCTATACTTCTTAAGCGGTCGATCTTAAGACAAAAAAAATGATTGGAAAATATCTTTAAACTAAAAATTAAAACGCCCCGCGGAGCGGGGTCCGCCTTTGGCGGAAAAGGAAATAAAAAATGGATTACACAACATATCAGGCTGTGGTAGTTGGGGCTCTGGCGGATTTATATTCCAAAACCTTAACCTACCTGCCTAATCTGGTTGCCGCGATTATAGTTGTCATTATTGGCTGGCTTTTGGCCATCTTCTTAAGCAAACTGGTTTATAAAATTTTAGAGGTAATAAAAATTGATCAGCTGGCCAACCAACTCGGCCTAAAAAATCTTTCCGAAAAAGCCGGCAGAAAATTAAGTTTGGCCGCCTTGGGGGCGTGGATTGTAAAATGGTTCTTTTTCCTGGCCAGCTTTATTGCCGCCGCCGATATTTTAGGGCTGCAGCAAGTTTCAACTTTTCTCTACCAGGATGTGCTGGGTTATGCCGGCTACGTGATTGCCGCCATGGCTATTTTGCTTTTGGGCATTTTAGCCGCCAACTTTTTTGAAGGAATTGTCGTGGCTACGGTTAAGGCCAGCGGACTGCACAACGGAGAATCTTTAGGCACCATTACCAAGTGGGCGATTTTGGTTTTTACGGTAATTGCCGCGCTGTCCCAATTGCAAATTGCCACCGCGTTTTTGCAGGATTTATTCCGCGCCATTGTCGCTATGCTTGCCATTGCCGGAGGCTTGGCTTTTGGCTTGGGCGGCAGAGACCATGCCAAAAAAGTTTTGGACAATATAGAAAACGGCTTAAAATCTTAGCAAAAAATACAAAATAGATTACAATATTGTTAGGCGGTGCTTATTGCTCGCTGGTGTTTTGTTTTAGATTCGCGCTTAAGCTCCTTGATGGGAACCATCAGGGATGACATCTTTTATTTAAGCTGATGTTGATTATCAAATAGTTTATTTTTTTGCACTTTCCCTGATGGTTCCCATCAACTGCACAAAATGATAAAAAAGATTTTAATTTTATTTACAATACTTCTGATAATTTTAGGCGGTTTTGGCATTTGCGGCGCTCTAAAACACAGGGACGAAGTTAGACAGGAAAGGCTGACGGCAAAAGCGCCGCAAAACAGCATAACTTTTTTGGAAGGCTGGAACAACCGGGATATTGCCCAATATCTGGAAAAAAATCAAATTACTTCCTCCGCGGATTTTTTGGTCGGAGCCAAAAAATTTGACGCTTCAAATTATCCAGATTTGGCTTCCAAGCCGCAAACCCAGGACTTGGAGGGCTTTTTGTTTCCGGACACCTACTTTATTCCCAAAAACCCGCCGGCTGATAAAAATATCAGCGAGGTGATTATAAAAAAAGCTTTGGATAACTTTACGCAAAAAATTACCCCCGAAATGCTGGCGCAGGCGCAAAATCAGAATATGAGTTTGTATCAAATTATTACGCTGGCTTCCATTATAGAAAAAGAATCCGGCGGCAACCAGGACGACCGAAAAACAATCGCCGGAGTGTTTTATAACCGCCTAAAAGCCGGGATGCCCCTGGAAAGCGACGCCACCGTAAGTTTCATAACGGACGCGTCGCCGATAAGCGGGGCTGACACTCAAATTGATTCGCCCTACAACACCTACAAATACAAAGGCCTGCCGCCGGGGCCGATTTGCAACCCCGGGCTTAATTCCATTTTAGCCGCGCTTTATCCCGCGGCCAGCGATTATTTTTATTTTCTTACAATTCCCCAAACCGGCCGCGCCGTGTTTGCTGTAACCTACGACGAACATTTAAAGAATAAGGCCGAGTATTTGAAGTAGCGCCGTGCAGCCTCTCCTCCTTTTTAAGGAGGAGTACCGCCCGACTTGTCCGACGAAGCCTTGGCGAAGTTGGAAGGGCGGGGAGGTGGTTGGAGTCGCCGATGATAAAACTCCAACCCTTCCGCCCTCAGATGCATTCGGGCACCTTCCCTTAAAAAGGGAAGGAAACTGCAAAACTACTCTAATTTGCTCCCCACAAATCCCGAATACCCGTTTAAAAAATCCGCGATTGTAACTTCGGACTTTCCTTCCAGTTGCAATTGTTTAATTTGCAAAAAAGTGTTATTGCCGCAACTGACAACGCCGCCTACTCCAACCACCCCGCCACCCTTCGCTGAAGCTTCGGGTGGCACCCCTCCTTCGTAAGGAGGGGAAGGGACCACATCGATAACTTTTAAAATTTTCCCGTTCCAGGTTGTCCAAATCCCGGGCCAAATAAAGAAGGCTCGAAATTGGTTATAAATCTCCTGCGCGGATTTTTGCCAGTCAACTTTACCGTCGGCTTTGGTAATTATTTTGGTATACGATGAAGCTGTTTCATCCTGGGGCAGGGGAGTGATTTTGCCGCTTGTATAATCCGCAATGACCTGATTAATCAGCCGCGCGGAAAGCCTGGCCAACTTATCGGAAAGTGTAAAATAGTTATCGTCCGGCTCAATACTTGTGGATTCCTGCACAAGCAGCGGGCCGTCGTCAATTTTTTGGTCTAACAAAAATATGGATGTCCCAGTTTGCTCATCGCCGTTTAGTAATGCGAACTGAATCGGCGAGGGGCCGCGGTACTTTGGCAAAACAGAAAAATGAACGTTAATAGTTTTATATTTTGGCAGGCTGATTATTTCCATCGGCAAAATCTTCCCAAAAGCAACCACTACAAACAATTCGGCTCCCAAAACCCGCAATTCCCCATAAAAATTTTCGTCCTTGATTTTTTCCGGCTTGAAAATTTTTAACTTTAAATCTTTAGCCAAAGCCGACACCGGGCTTTCCCGCAAGTCTTGCGACCTCCCGGCCTCGGCATCGGGCTTAGTAACCACGGCAACAATTTCGTGCTGTTTTTTTAAAGCCTCTAATATGGGCAAAGCCTCATTAGCCGTGCCGAAAAAAATAATTCTCATATATACACTTATCTGCTATAATTTATTAAGGAGGAACGATGAAACAAATACGAGCCTGGCTGAGAGGATGGTGGGAGGAGTACCGGGTTACCGTTCGGAAATTAGTGGATATTTTCGCTTTTTTCGGA
>Ga0182027_10014749_pt1 | contig 10794 bp, 22 predicted proteins | sample 712E1DmetaG_FD_121300 | JGI IMG/M metagenome (GOLD analysis project Ga0182027, IMG submission 121300) | Permafrost microbial communities from Stordalen Mire, Sweden - 712E1D metaG (Illumina Assembly) | ecosystem: Environmental > Terrestrial > Soil > Wetlands > Permafrost | place: Sweden...
GCCTTTTCCTCTACATCCGACTAATTTTCCATCTTTTACTATCTCGGTGCATTGCTCTCCATCGACGTAGATCATATACCTTACTTATCTCTATTCCCTAATAAAGTTTTGCATTTCGTCAAACTAATAGAAACATTTATATAGTTTAGGACTAGATATTAAGTCCATGATTAATCTCGAAGATGATGATAACGTCCTCGATCCGACTGCCGACGAGGAACCCGTAGAACCAGAAGAAGAACCTCTCCCCAATTACATTCCAATTCCCAAGACAACTAAAATTACTGAAGATTATCCTGCAAAGAAATCAGAGAGACAGTATGGCACTCTGTTCTATCCAAAGGGAGCAAAAGTACATATTACTACAAAAGAGTTCACCTTCTTTTCAGAGAGTGCAATAATGGAATTTATTGGGACTTTGATTGCAACAAAACCTAAAGAAATTGTAGAACAAGTTCAAGAAAAATTGGGAAATGCTCCAATTGGAGTTGCTAAAAACGGGAAGAAAACAGTTGTTGTAATCTGGCTTGAACCCAATGTCAGGATTTATTATGATCCAAAGACTGGAGAAAGAATTCACTTTATGCCGGAGTGCATAAAGACTTAAAATTTAAGATTTAGGAGATTAAAAAATATGAGAAATGCAAAAGGTGACGTTGAAACTATAACGCTCAGTTGTCCTAACGAAAGTTGTGAAAAAGACTTTGAAATGCCGGTAAAAGAAATCCACAAAGCCGCTGTTTTTGCAGCTTCACATGGAACTCCGATTGCTATAAGCTGTCCGAATTGTTGCCATGTAGCAATTCTATCTTCAGAAGCTCCCAAAAATCCTGATGATCTGCAAGAATGGATAAATACCTCAGTAGATGATGAAGATTGGCTACCGTGCCTACCATTATCGGTTCAGTTAACTAGAGAACCGAATGGTTACATTGAAGAAGCCGGAGATATCTTATATACTCCCGGAGATGGCGCAAAAGGTCTTCCCAGACGAGAATATTTGCTAGCATATGGGTTTGACCCTCTTTGTTGGTTAACACAACACGGAAGAGCACCCAAGTAAATATATGGCTAAAGAAGAAACAATAGTTGTTAAGATGTTGGTAGATAACCTTCATCTTACTATTGGTTCTGAAGACAGAACTCTTAAAAAGGGCGGAGAAGTTGAAGTTCCAGTTTTGATTGGGCAGAATTTAATCAGTAATAAGGCAGCAGAGGAAGTTAAGAAGTAGTTTCTTCCTTTTCAAATTTTTTCTAATTCTTCAAAAAAAGTTTCGTTTACAATATATTTTCCCTTTTCTCTTTTTAGACAAGGATATAACATAATCTCTTTTAGTTTTAAACTTTTTTTACCTTTTATCCAAGCATTATAAATCTCTCTTAATGGAATAAAATAGATTTTCTTTGGTTTTCCTGCCCCAAGGCGAATTTCTACTGCAACTAATCCTTTTCTGCCTGTTCTAAGACAGAATCGGTATTCTTTTTCGATTTGGCCTTCGGAGAAACGGCTCTTAAAATTCAAGGTTCCTTGACCTTTAGAAAAATCACAGGATTTACATTCTATCCCTAAATAATACATTTCGTTTCTGGAATCACATACGATATCTACATTTTGCCCTTGTCCGTATTTAGATTGATACAATCTGTAGGATTCCGCGAAAATTTTATTATTGTTAAAAAAGAGATTGAGAGCGGCAGAAATCGCCGCTTCCATCTGAGTCATTTCTACTTCTCAGTAACACAAACTACAACATCTTTTCTGCTCTGGCCTGTGGGGTAAATGCTCATTTTTATCTCCCATTCTTGCCAGATATGAGAATAAGTCTGGGCAGTATTATGTACCAAAGTTCCATCAGGCATTTTGATCTGGACAGTTATAGTATCTCCGGTATTAAAGTTCCCGAGAGGAACCGGTTTAAACCAAATCTTGCTAATGTTCTTTATAGGGCCAAAGTCCTTGTTATTAACCACTAGATTCCCAACAATGTTTGGCCTTACAGAGCCTATATACATTGAGAAACTGCCTTTCTTAGGGACTGTAATGTCTGGTTTTACAGGAACAGGTCCGGGAGCAGCAACCATTGTTATGGTCTCAGTAAATATTTGTTGGTCTACTACGTTGAAAGTCAAAGGATAATCCTGGTAGCCTGATTTTCTAGCAGTCAAGGTATAAGTTCCTACAGGTAGAGCTATAAAAATATCTGTTTGACCTACAACTTTTGAGGAATTACCAGTATCTACAATATCGGCTTTTAGAGACCCATTTGTATTGATCTGAACTCCGGTTGGTTTTGTCGGAGTTGGATCTGCTGGCCAATTCTCAGTAAGAACTACCCAGACATCACTGGCATCCGGCTGTCCCTGATAACCAGTTTCAAAATATGAATAAGGCAAATATCCAAAACCGGACATTCCCCAGCCGACTCCCCAGGAATTTTGCAATAAGAAGGCTTTTTTGACATCATCATACCCCACAATGTGAAGTGCGTGACCTCCAATCGGAGTTTCGTTCTTCTTGGGGGCAGGAATCATGCCATCAGAACCTACGTCATAAATGCTCTGATAACAATAGGTTCCAAACTCCATTGTGTTTCCTGCAGCCAGTTGTTGCTTCATCGAATTGATAACTTCTGTACTGGTCATTCCATCCTGATCAATTCTGATATAAGTAACCGCTTTTCTCTGAGCCGCATCAGTAACTACATTTTGAGGAGGTTTGACAGTAAACTTCGAGATATCATAGGGCCACAACTTTTCATCTGCAAGACCATAATCTGCAATAGTTTTTATAGTATCTCTGATTTCTGCACCAGAATCTTCATTGGGGGTTCCTTCTGTTAATCGCGTAAAATAATATGTCGTTAACCGTGACCCTTGGAATGTGGAATGACCTTCCTGTTTCAGACGATAGCCACATAGAGCATCTGCAGCATTTGCAGTACAGGACCCTAAACTTCCTTGATCCATTACAGGAATACAGCCAGATCTCAAATCTACTGATTCTGGAAGATTTTCTACTGGAATAAAAGATTTCCAGAAATTTAAAACCTTGGGGTGCGTTGTATCTCGAGAATCTGGTTTGCTTTTTATCCAGCCCATACCATGCTGGTCTTCCTCTTTAACTTTCCTGTGAACAACTTTATGATCTTTCATTCCATATCATCGCCTTTAATCTGAGTATGATCATCAATCATTTTGATTTCCCTTCTTATTTTGTACTAATATCTGATTTATTCTTTCTTTTTCCATCTGCTTTCGTTGAGATTTAGTAAGTTTCTTCTGTTTTCCAATCTTAGATTTCGACATGAAAATTATTTCCCACCTTTTTTCTCTTCCTGCAATGCTTTTATATAAGCAATTCTTGCAGCTTGATGATCGTCTGCGTTGTAAGAAAAACAAGTTCCTGAAGGTCCACCTTGCCATCCTGGATCTCCATTTTTTCCTTTACATTTTTGGACTGACATAGATAAGTATGAATAAAAGTAAAACTATTTAAAGATTGTCCTTAATTTAATCTTTCTTCTTAAGTTCCTGCCACTCGGGAGATACTTTAAAACAATAAGCTAATTCAACGGGATAAATATATTTAAAATAGACAAAAGTAATTCCTGCAAGTATAATCATTCCCAGAATAACAACAATTATAAAAGTTTGTCTATTAAAAAACCCCACTTCTGGAGTAAGTTTCCAACTCGCATAAATGATCATTGGACCATTAAAAAGCATTGCATACCATTGGTAAGCCTGAGACACAAATAATTTTAATCTAACAAAATCTATTTTGTTTATCACACTCTGCACCCCTCACATCTTCCTCTTTTTCTCAATTCCTTATAGGCATAGCTATTCCAAATTTCTTCCACCGAATTATCTCTAACGTCCCCAATTTTATATTTTCCTTGTAAATCGCTACAACAAATTGCAATATCTCCATTCCATAAAATGGCCATATAGTTGAAAGGAGATCTACAGTGGCCTATTCTTTCTGTAGCATAAGCGTGTTGAAGAACAGAAGGAATATGAACTGATTCTACAAAGTGAAATCCTCCATCTGGAGATATATAAGGGCCATCAATGGATTTTATTCCAGCCTCTTTCCAGAAGTTTCTGAATCTTAATATATCCTCTTCTGTTTTATTATACCAAGTTGTGCTGACTCGAATTTCAGGAACTTCTAATTTATCAATAACCAACTTCAGTTTTGCTTGAGTTGCCAGAGAATGGCCATCCATTGAGATGTTAACAAAATCTATATACTTGTTAAAAGTATCAAGATGATCTTTGAGAAGAAGACCATTTGTTGAAAGACCTAATCTCCAATTAAGGTTAAAAATCTGCTTAAAAAGATATATTTGATCTACCATTGCATCAAAATCTGGATGTAAAAGAGATTCTCCGCCGAAGTTTAAGCCAACTTGTTTAACTGATTTTATATCAGGTAAGTTATCTAGAATTTTATAAAAAAGTTCTCCGCTCATAAAACCTTTTTCTCTCCCAGTTGAGTAGCACATGCCACAAGACAAGTTGCAATGGTTTGTTAATTCTAGTGCAACTGAGCGGAGTTTAGGACCGTGGAGTTTGTCAACAATTTGGTAGAAATCCATTGAGAATCACTTCATGTATGTAATATATGGAGGTTGATTTGTAATAGAATGATAGGCTGAATCAAGCATTCCTGCTGTTACATTATCAGGAAGGACAAGAGCCATAAAAGTTATCCATAAAAGTGCAATTACTAATCCCGCAATTAACGGATAAGAACTTTCCTTTAGCTTTTTTAAATCTCTCTTAATTATAGAGTTAATACTTAAGATTATGGAAATAATTAATCCCAATCCTATTGAAATAAGTATTGGGCAAAAAAATATTAAGAAAAATTCATCCTGCACCCAAAACTGTATTCCAGAAGGCGAAATATACCAAGACATTCTAATCACACTTTAATGTAATTCTTATAAATATCATTATATTCTATCCCATCCTCTCGCTTCGTAACAAAACTCTTCTGCCAGATGTTACATTCTTTACAAGTATTTGCCTCTCTTTTCCTTATGGCCTTCATCTTATCCCCATACCAAATATCTTGCAGAGACTCTTGGTTCAAGTCTCCAACAATTTCGGACCCGGTAACGTCACAACAGGGAATTACACGACCATCCCACATGACGGCCATATAATAGTAAGGCGATCTACAATATGATACATTATAAGTTTCAGATTCATGCCAAAATGGATGCTCATAATCTCTCTGGAAACTGGAAGGTTTAGAGACACTTATTCCCGCATAATCTACTTTTCCGGCCCACTCATCTATAAAGTCCTGAACTTCTTTCTCTGTCTGGTCGCATAACATCATATTGACTGAAACTATAGGATGCTTATTTTTACCCCGAATATCCAAAAGTCTTTCAATGTTTTTCTTTACTCTCTGATAATCAGATCCTGGACGCATTCTCTCATGACAATCTCTTACTCCGTCCAAGGAAATATTAATTGTATTAACTCCGAAATTTACACTTTCCTGAATAACTTCTTCATCTAAGAAAGATCCATTGGTAAAATAAACCACTTCAGGGATTTTTGCACAAGCTATCTGCATAAATTGCACAAAATTAGGATGTAATAAAGGTTCTCCACCAAGGAATAGACCAACTCGAGGAACATTCATCTCATTTGCTTGAATTATTACTTTAAGAAAAAGATCTCTATCCATAAATCCTTGAGGTCTAGAACCTCTTGATTGACAGATTTTACAAGCTAAATTGCATTTATTTGTGACTTCTATGGCCACAGTGTAAAGTAACGGTTTGAATAAGCTATACCTTACACCTAAGTCATATAAAGATCGAGGGTCTAGATTGTGGGATTGAAGGATGGATTTGAGAGTCATTTATTCCTCCTATATTTCTATTCGCGTTCATAGTCTTTATACTTATCGGGCCGACAATAGCCAATAAACTCCCAGCCTCTTACCTGCCAGTTCTCGATATAAGAATCAGTTTCAAATCTTTGGTTTATACCTAGAACTGCTCCTCCGAGGAGCCTCTTAACAAATTTCCAGTCCCAACCGTGTTGTTCTCTGTAGCCCGATCCCCACCATGCAAACTTTTTGGGTTCTGGATAGGAATGGTGATAGACAGGTACATCCTCGACGTACCAGAAAAGCCCTCTTTTTCTAAGACAAGTTGCATAAGCATTATCCTCTGCTGCATGGAAGTTCTTTACAGAGGGACAGGCTAAGTAATCTTTTCTTCTGGTAATGGAGCAAGCAATAAAACCAACTGAGTCAGTCACCTTAAAAGGTGGCCTCCTTCCCCACATGACATGAGGATATTTGTAATATCCGGAGACGATCCCACAATCTACTGGCCAAGTATAGTCTAAAAGTTTGGACCACTCTTTTGTAATCTCAACATCGGCGTCTATGAAACTGATATATTCAGAATCTGCAAGTTCTGTCCCATGATAACGAGCAGCTCCTAAAGTTTCATTAGATTGAACAATTAAACAACCTGCGTCTTCTGCAATAGGTATAGTTTTATCCGTGGACCATTTATCCACTACAATAATTTCTCGCGGATTACCATATGCTTTTATAGAACTTATACAAAGATCAAGAAATTCTCCCGAATTGTATGTGGGGATGATATAGTCTATTTTCATCATTCCATCATCTTCTCCACAACCTTCTTTACATCATGTACTCTCTCAACATATTCTCTACCTCGTTCTGTCCACATCTTTCTAGTTTCTGGAAATTTTATTAACTCTCTGATTGCATCTTTAATATTAGTTATATCTGCAGGACAAACTGGAACTTCAGAAGCATGAGGAATTTTTTGATCTATATAACAAATAACCGGTTTTTTCAAGGCCCAGGCTTCTAAGGAGACCATTCCAACCCAGCCTACGATTAGCTGATCGCATACTATATCAGCCTTTCGAATGGCCTCCAAAACGTCTCTGTGAGATTGATTTTCTATGATCTTTAAAAGAACCGGATAACCCTCCATCTGCAACTCTTCAACAGCATCTATCAAATATTGAGTTCCTTTTATCTTTCTGTCAGAAGGAGCGTGAACAATTGTTATGACCTGAGAAATATTGTTGTCTTCCTCCGGCTGCAGTTCCGGAAGATCTAAATTAATTGGATTGGGAAGCCAGATAGCATCTCCTCGAGTCCATTTAAGAAGATCGGGAGTTGATACAAATATTTTATCTGCCAAGAGAAGTTTTAGATACTGAGTTCCTTTTCCCCGAATATCAGAGCCGTGGAAATGTATTCCCGCCTTTTTATTAATTAGTTTCCATAGAATTAAATCTAGGCCAAATGGCAAACTTGTGTGGTAATGAAAATGGATTGTTTCACAATAAGGTATAATTCTTAAAGAATATATAAATAATTTTAATCTCCTCATAAATTTTCTAAATAAAATGGTTTCTTTTGGAAGGAAAAGAACTCCCGACCGGGTTCCTTGTTTTCTTTGTTCTTGGCACAAGGTTTCGGAAATACCACAGATAGAATTAACGTGGAGATATTTATATCGTTTGAATTCCATAATATTCTTCCTTAGTATAATAAGATTTTCCGCCATAGATTTCATCAATAATTCTATGTATCATAGTTTGCCACTTTACTCTATTTTTGTCACTCCCACCTGTTCTGCTATGACATTTACAACATAGCGACGCGAAATGCACAGGCTTTCCATCGCAACAAGACATTTTGTTATATTCTACGTGATGACAAGAAAGTTCTTCGCCATTCTCTTCTGTTGTTTTTCCACACATAATACATTCATAATCAAACCGTGCCCTTATCCTTTCTTTTAATTCTTTCGTCCACTTAGGGCAGTAAGGCTCAAAACTGATACCGCCCCGCCACATTGGATTATTTTCACCGGCTTGTAAACCAATATGCACTTCAGACATTTTCTTTCTAATTTCCTGAGAATGATGCTTCCCAAACATTGGATTTTTATTACCAGAAACGTCTGCATGATGCTCAGAAGTTTTCCTTTTATGTTCTTCCGTATTGTGTTTCCCAACATTGGCTTCAGATATTTTCTTTTTATGTTCTTCCGAAAGATGTTTGCCATAATTCGGATTTTTTGCGCCAATCTTAGCCTCAGACAGTTTCTTTTTAATTTCGGGGGTACATTTCGTACCTTTGCGCATATTATTCACCCCGCGAATTTTGTCTATTTTGCAGATACCGGTTAAGAAGATTTTTCATTTTCCCTCCTCATCAACTTAATACAATTTATAACTCCAAAAAAATTGAATACTTGATACGTGCTCCAGAGTGCGACTTGTTGAAAATCTAAGCGAAAATATGCATCTGCACCCCACAAACCATTACTTAATATCCAAACTGTAAAACCAGCAAGTCTAATTTTTGTTTTTTGACTTGTAACTAAATAAGCCCCTAAAATTGATAGGGCATAAATCATACATCTGAAATAAAAATTTTGGAACAGAAAAACAATGATGTCCAGAAGAATCACCAAGTCTATAAGTAATTCATCTTATTTAAATTTATCTATGTCCTAAAAATCTCTATTTCTTTTCTCCTCTTCTTCTGATTTCTTAACCGAATCTGGATCATCAAAATTAAAAATTGGAAACATTTACCTGAACCCTCCCACTCTATGAATAAAATCAACTGCAATACTAATTCTTCTTAAAAGACAAATTGGTTTTCCATCTTCCTCTGTAGGAACCCCTGCATTATTAAGCCAGAGATGGACTGTTTTTCTCTCTGAAAGTTTAGCTAATTGCTCTGCAGTTATCTCCATGTTTATTACTTCCCCATCCTCGTAAAATCGTAAACATTAACTCCCTTAGAAGAGATTATAAGAGTAATCAATACCAAACCAACAAAAATCCAATAACCTTGCAGGCAAAATAATATTCCCATTGTTATTATCATAGCATAAAGAAGAATTATTTCAAACATCATTTTCTCCGCTCCAGAACACTCTATCTTCCATTATTCCAGCCCTTAAAATCCTTGCCATACAGCAGTTACAGGGCCGAGCAAATTTATTTCCGGCTCGATGGACATATATACTTGCATTTCTCAATTCCTTCCTTGAACAGTCCTCCAAAACGTCGGCCTCGGCGTGGATGCTGTAAGGAGTTCCGTTCCTAGATCTAATCTGCCGTCGTCCTATGTAGAGCCATCTATTGAATCCAGTATTAATAATTTCATCTCCACGGAAGATTATGGCTGACATTTGTTGATTCATAGGTGATTTAAGTGCTGTTCGCTCTGCAAGTTGAAATATTTGGTAGTTAATAATTATACCACCGATCCTTCCATATCTGCTCTGCAGGTTGGACACATAGTTTGGGGTCTCATTACAATAATTTCTCCACAATTTGAGCATCTATAAGCAACCACTTTAATCCAAAGATTGGGAGGATATTGTTCTAATCCATATGGATCTTTTACTGGTTTGTGTATACGTTTCATTTTATTCCTCTCCATAATATTTTCGTATAATTTTCATACAAGAATTAAACATTTTGACTGCTCTTTCTGGCGAAATTGGCTTATTAATTCTTGTATCTCTACCCAAGTGTTTATAAAAACGGATTTCCACGTCTTCCCACTTGAAATTGAATGGTTGATCAACCTCTTCGTCCCACTCAAAAGGGTAGATCTCTAATTGTCCAGGAATACAGAAATCTCCATCATGACCTGTATTTCTGAAGGGGCTTGGGAAATCCTTTTGATTCTGATTCCAGTAATATCTATCCATCTCAGATTCAATATGCTCTAAAAGAGCTTCAATATATTCTGGACAATCAGACCAAGGCATATTATTCCTACCTCCGAATTAGCAATTATAATCAAAAAAAATATAATTGATTTCAATGACCGTTCTAACAGCCACCATTGGCGATTGATCCAATCTCAGGACCGCTATAGCCCCACCCAGACCAGTCGATTTGCTCATGTTCTTGCTCCTATTACTATTATTATCCAAAAATATAATAAGAGGGCTAAAAGTCCCCTACCGCATCTCCACCATAACCGGAATCGTATCCACCACCAATTCCGAGAGCGTTAAATCCGTTATTTATGGTAGCGCCCGCTGCATTAGTCCCTGTTGGACTATATCCAGAATTTGCTCCCGATATCGGCATTCCAGTATTTATACCGGGGATACCGCTTTGAAGAAATGCATTATATGACTCTGCTGTCCAAGGCGTGAATACTCCATATTCATTGAAATATCCAGCCATCCCCGTGGATGTCCACGCATACCCAACGGCATTACCGTTATACATATTTCCGCCCGGGGCTAGAGATGTTGGTCCAACTCCGAACGTGCTGCCCGCCAATCCTATTGCGCTGCCCATTCCTACTAGCATCAGGCATATGCCCAATGCCGCCAATATAATTTTTGTCTTCATATTTTTTAACTCCTTACACTAGACTTACTCCCTTAATTGCTACCCAATTTAAGAACTCTTTTCTGAAATTTCCAGGTTTTGCGGTTATTATTCCATCCTCCGTAAAAGATGAGGCATAGGCAATTTTCTTTCCCAAGATAGTTTCTATTTCAAGTAGATTTTGTAACGAACGCATTCTTATCTCTCCTTGTCCCGGAACTTTCCGGTAGTTAGTATAAGTACGTCATACTATTAATAGTTTGCGGAGTTCTTTCTTTTTCTTCAAAGCCTCACTGATTTTTTTGTTAGCTGCAACTTGAGCATCAATAATTTTTTTTAATAAATCTACGGGAACCCAATCTTCTGGATCTACATTCCATTCTTCCAAGA
>Ga0182027_10014750_pt1 | contig 10793 bp, 10 predicted proteins | sample 712E1DmetaG_FD_121300 | JGI IMG/M metagenome (GOLD analysis project Ga0182027, IMG submission 121300) | Permafrost microbial communities from Stordalen Mire, Sweden - 712E1D metaG (Illumina Assembly) | ecosystem: Environmental > Terrestrial > Soil > Wetlands > Permafrost | place: Sweden...
ATGCTTTCTGTACTGACCTTGATAATGCCGGTGATGTTCGCGTACTGTGCAACGTGAAACCGAATCAATACTGGATGAACACCATGCTCCATGAATTTGGACATGCCGTGTATGATAAAAACATCGACATCACGCTTCCGTTTATTCTCCGCGATCCGGCCCACACCTTTACCACCGAAGCCATTGCTATGATGATGGGCCGTTTTTCAAAGAATCCGCAATGGCTGAAAGATATGGTTGGAATCAGTGAAGTGGAAAAAATAAAGATCGCAGAAACATGCTTCAAAACCCTCCGTCTGGAGCAACTTGTTTTCAGCCGCTGGGCCCAGGTGATGTACCGGTTCGAAAAAGAGATGTACAAAAACCCCGACCAGAATCTCAACAAACTCTGGTGGGATCTGGTGGAGAAATATCAGATGATGAAACGCCCAGCCGACCGGAATGAACCCGACTGGGCCACCAAGATCCACATTGCCACTTATCCCTGCTACTACCACAATTACCTGCTGGGGGAACTACTTGCTTCGCAGTTGTATTATTATATCGTAGGCAATGTCATCAAATCTGACGATTATAAATTCCAGAGTTTTGCAGGAAAAACAGAGATTGGGAACTACCTGAAAAACAAGGTATTTATGCCGGGCAGCCGCTGGTACTGGAACGAAATGATCGAAAAGGCCACTGGAGAGAAGCTTACTGCGAAATATTACGCGAAGCAGTTTGTGAACTAACGTCTGAATCCAATTAACTTGATATCGCATAATGCGATATCAAATTTTTCCACGCTGTTGGGAGGGTTGATTCTCTGTGAGTGAAATGATATTACAGGCAAATATTCGTGCCTTTTCTAGTTCGTCAATATCGGGATGTCCAACCGTGAGCGAACGCATCCCGGCAAATGCCATCAGCATTGGAATATTCGTGGCTGTGAGCTCATCGGCGCTCTTTTCAGAAAGTTCTCCCTGGCAATGAAAAAGGTCAACAAGTTCACTTTTTGAACATGCGGACCTGCACCGCTCCAGTTCTTTTTCCAGTATGGCTTTCTGCTGCGGATCTTCACTTCGGTTGAGCATTGCATGGGTGACAAAAAGGGCGATCTTTTTATCAGGAGCATGGGCAGAAAGGAATTTTTTTGCAACCAGGGGTGGCCCGAACTGCATAATAGGAAAGCCGATAAAGGTAAGATCAAAACCTTCGAGCGTATCAACTTCGTCAAACGGTTTTATCGTTTTATCACCAGGCAATGCAGAGAAAATGGCCTCTGCGATTTTCTTAGTTTTGCCAGTCTGCGTCCAGAATGTAACCAGGTATTTCATTGAACTTTAGTTTTTCCATCCTTCCAGCCGTGGAATATTGGTTGTTGCATTGTTTCCACCTCCTTTTTCATCTTTTTTCAGCGGCATCCCGCAACGCTGACAATTCTTATAATCTATCTCCACAAAGGAGAATTTATCTGGTAATTTACAAAGATAAAATGAAAACAAAATACATTCAACAATAATTTATTGGTCACGCGTCACGTGTCACGCGTCACGAACTTTTACGACCTTTGTTCCCAGGATATAACAGCAAGACATGACAAAATCTGAAAAAGCGGTCGTCCTGTTTGCAAAGGGGTATAATTGCTCCCAATCGGTGCTGACATCATTCAGTGAGGATTTCGGGCTTTCTGAGGACGACTGCCTGAAAATCGCCTGTGCCTTCGGCGGTGGAATGGGCCGCCGGCAACTCACCTGCGGCGCCGTGACCGGGGCCCTGATGGTGCTGGGGTTGAAATACGGGATGGGCAAAGGGGATGAAATGCCCAAAAAGATAAACACCTACATAAAAACAACTGACTTCTTCGAAGCGTTCAAAAAGCGGAATGGCTCTGCCGATTGCAGGGATTTGCTGCAGGGACTCGACATGAACAACGCTGCTGATTTAGAGAAAATCAATGAACTCAACCTGTTTCAGACTACCTGCTATAAATGTGTGAAAGATGCCGTGGAGATTGCTGAAAAGATCATGCAGCATGATTAAAAACCATTCGACTTATTTGCAGTTGATTTTGTTTTTTCTCTCCTGTCTGGTGTCAATCTGTGCTCATTCGCAAAGGCAATACATTGGACAGGGATACTATAACCTGACGATGCCACCCGGCGAAAAGGGACCTTCAAACTACAATGGTGTTCCTGCCATCCCAAAGGTGACTACCGGTTTTTCAAAGCCTATTCAAACCAATGACTGGTGGACTTCGTTTATCTGGACTTCATCGGTTTTTCAATATACGAACTGGGACAATCATTCCTGGCCATCTTATGCACATCCACTTGCTTATCAAGCCTGCAGATATGGTTTGAAAATGAAATACCCCGATCAGTACACAGTGTCGTTATACAATGGTGATCCGCAGGGAACCTACAAGTATGAAATGGGAACGGAGGACCTTACTGTGACAGTTGCAAACATGGATCTGACCAATGATTCTTCCACCAAAGTCAAAGACTACAGTGATTGGACTGTTACTGCATTCTGGGATAATTCCAGCAGGAAAACCCTTACGGCAACCATAGGGCATGGATTCGTTTATACCTATTTCACCAAAACCGGTGGCGACATCGTAATCCGTTTCAGGGGCGATCCGATAGTGTATTATAATGGAGGGAATGTGCTGGGCGTTAAAATCGACAAACATTTTTACGGCCTTTTTGCTCCAACCGGTTCAACATGGAACCTGGGGCTGTCCTATCCGTTCGATGAAAATGAAGACCCCAACGGCTCCCCGGCAGTTATTCAACGAAGCGCTTTTTCATCAGGTCTGAACGGGCAGGATTATTTATCAGTGGCTCTTTTGCCCGATAATTCCATGGAAACCTTTGATAAATTCGCACAACATGCCTATGCGTTTGTCGACAGCACCCGGGTAAGCTGGAGTTTTGATGAAGCAAATGCCGAACTCACCACAAATTATCAGCTGTTCACCACCATGAAAGAGGGAAACGAACCCCAGACAATGTGTGCATTGTACCGGCATCAGTGGTTAAATATGCCAGCGGTAAATACTTCATTCACCTACATCTCACCCAGGGGAACCATGAAGGTGAATGAAGGGAATTCGTTTTCCATCAAACTTAAAAATTTTGGCATTATTCCCTATCTGCCATGGAAAGGCAATTATGATTCGTTGGCCTTGTATAGTTATATTGAGGAAGAGCGAAAAGTCACCCATGTGTACGAAGGCATCTCTGATTCCTATTTTAACCCTATCCGCATTTGCCGACAGGCACAACTTGCTGAAATAGCCAACGAGGTTGGAAATACTGCGGCGCGCGAAAAATTGCTGAATGATGTTCAAAGCAGGCTGGAGGATTGGTTTAAAGCAGACGAAAATGACCCGGCAAACGGATATTTTTATTATGATTCCACGTGGAACACCCTGATTGGTTTTCCCACGAGTTTTTATGCCAACACCAACATGAACGATCACCATTTCCACTATGGTTATTTTATCCGTTCTGCTGCCATCCTTGCCCAGTTTCGCCCAGAATGGGCCAAAGACGGAGCATTTGGCGGGATGGTGAAAATGCTGATCAAAGATGTTGCCAACTGGGACCGTTCCGACCGCATGTTTCCCTTCCTCCGGAATTATGATCCCTATGCCGGTCATTCGTGGGCTGGCGGTTCATCGGGCGGATGGGGCGGATGGTACGGCTGGGGCGCCGACCAGGAGGCATCGGGCGAGGATATGAATTTTGCTTCCGCAGTATTATTGTGGGGACTCAACACCAAGGACAACCAGCTTCGTGACCTGGGTTTGTTCCTGGCCTTAAATGAAAAACAGGCGATCGACCAGTACTGGCTGGATAAAGACCAGGCGGTATTTCCTTCGGGGTTCGACCATGTTTCCGGAACCAGGATCTGGAGCGCCGGCGCGGATAAGGTGGCTTATAACGATACCTGGTCCGTCAGGCCGGAATATATCGCCGGGATCAACATTCTGCCGGCTTCTGCCGCTGCCCTTTACCTGGGTGATTCGGCATACGTGGAGAAAAATTATGCAGAAGTGGTCAGGCGGCATGGCGGCCCACCCACCATGTGGAACGACCTGATGTGGTTTTACCAATCGATGTACGATCCCGACCTGGCGCTCCAGGGCTATACCAGTACGGTAAGCGGACAACCCTATACATCAAACCTGCCCTACATCCCGAAAGTTGACCGGTACAGCGGGAGCGATGCCATTTCACCATCATTTTTATATCACTGGCTCGTAACGATCAATACGCTGGGAATTGTCAACCCCAAGGTAACCGCCAATACCAGTTCCTATTCGGTATTCCGGAAGAACGGGCAGAACCATTATGTTGTTTACAACCCCGGCCCGGCAACGGAGGTTCGTTTTTCCGACGGGGCGGTTTATACCGTTCCGGCTGACACCCTGATGGCGTTCAATGTTAAAATACAGCCCGATACAACCAAGCCGGTGATTCCCTCAAAGAATTTCTTTTCAGTAGTTCCCGGCATAGGCAATGGCAAATTCGCAACATCGGTCTTTACAACGAATGTGATCTTAACGCTTTACAACAACCTGGGGATGCAGCTATGGAGCAAAGAGGTTAAAGATAAACAAAAACTGGAGTTTGAATTAAATACAACCGGGCTCTATTTCCTAAGGGCCGAAAAGTATTATAACCAGGGACAATCGGTTGTGAAGTTTATTGTTGATTAAAAACCAGCACCTAAAATCATCCCGCCGATCATCGGGATCATCCACATAATCCATACAAAAATGCTGAAGCGGTGAAAAGTCAGGATCCTTATTTCATCTTTCCTGACAAGGACAGTAGTTGCCCAGATTGAATGAAGCAGCATCAGCAGGATGGCCGTCATACCTGTAATCCCGTGGAAGTTGAATTTAAACAGCGCCCCGCCAACCTCTGCCATGGCTGTTGTGCCGATGGTATCGCATACCAGTCCTGACCAGAAAAACCATAAATGCCAGTATTTCAGCCGCCGCCTGATCCGTTCGGCCCAAACACCAACGGTGTAAAGAACCATGGCAAGATTAATAAAGATAATGGCAAAGATCAATGTCTGGTTCACCGTAAATGTTTTAAAGTTTTGTCACCTGTCACGTGTCACGCGTCACGCTTTTCAGCCTCTCCACCCGGTCAACCAATCCCTGGCGGTGTTCTTCATCACTGGAATTCGGGTCTTTCATCTCCCGGAACATCTGGCAGGGAACCTCGGCACAGTCACCGCAGTCCTTGTGTTTTCTTTTATTTACTGAGCAGTCATAAAGAGGACAAACCTTTGTCGGCATATGTTCCAACGCCCAGAAAGTTTGGCCTTTCACGGCGTGGCAGCCTTTGCATTGGTTTTTGAAAAATTCGCAATCGGAGCAAATAAGTCCGCAGGCAGACAGGACCATATGGTTGTGTTTTATTGTTTGGACAAAGGTATCAAATTCACAAAAAAAACAGCCTGATCTTTCATATTTCATTTCAAGGGGAAATTATTTGACGTTTCAGTTTTTTATTAACTTTACTCTTTATTAATAAATCCAGACATCATGAAAAAGATTCCTTTTATCGTTATAATTTTTCTTACCTGCTCCGTTTTCGGGCAGAAGCCATTTCCTCCTCATAAACCAGGCGCACCAAAAGCGCCGAAAGAAAAGGCCCCGGTAGCTTCAGAAACAAAAAAAGCCGGCACGAATGATTTCCTGGCACTGGTGAGAGAGGTCAAAGAATGGGGTTTTATTGACGCATCGGGAGCATTTGCCATTACACCGCAGTTTGAGAATGCAAAACCCTTTTCCGACGGGTATGCCCGGGTCAGAAGCCTTGGAGACTGGGGTTATATCGATAAAAAGGGAGCCTTTGTGATCAACCCACAATTTGAACATGCCGAAGATTTCAGCGATGGACTGGCCAGGGTTGCAAAATTCAAGAAGTGGGGATACATTGAAAAATCGGGAACATTCGCGATCAACCTGCAGTTTGATGATGCTGAAGATTTTGCCGACGGGCTGGCAAGAGTGAAAAAGGGGACCACGTGGGGGATTATCGACAAAAAGGGAAGTTATGTGGTGAACCCGCAGTTTGCAGATCTTGGACCGTTTTCCAATGACCTGGCCCGTGCACGTGTCGGTAAAGAATGGGGATATGTAGATAATGCAGGGAAATGGGAGATCAACCCCCAGTTTGACGATGCCGAAGATTTCAACGGTGGTATGGCCCGCGTTAAGAAAGGAACCCAATGGGGTTACATTGATAAATCGGGTACTTATGTGATCAATCCTCAATTCGAAGCTGTCGGCATTTTTTCCGGCGGACTGGCCTGTGCAAAAAAAATGCATCAATGGGGCTTCATCGACAAAAAGGGCACCTGGACGGTGAACCCGCAATTCGACCAGGCGGGCGATTTCTCCGAAGGGCTTGCCAGGGTGAAGAAAGGAAAGGACTGGGGGTATGTTGAAACCAGTGGCACCTATTCCATCAATCCACAATTTGATGATGCCGAAGATTTTTCAGGAGATATGGCCATGGTGAAAAAAGGAACCCAGTGGGGATTTATCAACAAAAGCGGGCTCTATGTCATCAACCCGCAATTCGACCATGCAAATGGCTTCGTGGATGGCTTTTCTGCTGTTAAGAAGGCGACAAAATGGGGATTTATCAACGGAACAGGAACCCTCGTGATCAATTGCACATTCAACGAAGCAGAGGATTTTTCAAAATAGGATTTTCCTTTTTGAAGAATCTGGCAGGTAAGTTAAAGGGGGTTATATCGCTTTTACAAGGAAGTAGTTTTTCTTACCCTTCTGAACCAGGATATATTTGCCATTTAAAAGAATTTGCTCATTCAGCAGGAAAGATTCGTCAACTTTCGTTTTGTTTATTTGAACCCCACCCTCTTTAAGCATTCTTCTGGCTTCCCCTTTGGAAGAAAAGATTTGTGTCATGGCAGTGAGGAAATCTACTATATTGATGGATTTCGCTATTTCGCTTTTCGCTATTTCGCTTTGTGGCACCCCTTCGAAAACTGCAAGCAAGGTTTCTTCAGATAGTTTCATCAGGGTTTCAGCGGTTCCCTTGCCAAAAAGAATCTCAGACGCTTCTATTGCCGCCTGCAAATCTTCCATGGAATGAACCCGGATGGTGATCTCTTCGGCAAGTGTCTTTTGCAAAATCCTCAGATGTGGGGACTCATCGTGTTGTTTCTGAAGGACTTCAATTTCATCTTTCGACAGCAACGTAAACTTTTTTATATATTCAGATGCATCGGAATCGCTGGAATTAAGCCAGAACTGGTAAAATTTATACGGGGATGTTTTTTTTGGATCAAGCCAAACATTCCCGGATTCGGTTTTCCCGAATTTGCCACCATCCGCCTTGGTGATCAGCGGGCAGGTGAGGGCGAAGGCATCGCTTCCGAGTTTCCTGCGGATCAACTCCGTACCGGTCAGGATGTTGCCCCATTGATCGGAACCGCCCATCTGGAGTTTCACGTTTTTATGCTCAAACAACCAGCAATAATCAAAGCCCTGGACCAACTGGTAGGTGAATTCAGTAAATGAGATTCCGGAGCCGGATTCCATTCGTTTTTTAACCGAATCTTTAGCCGCCATGTAATTCACCGTGATGTGCTTACCGACTTCACGCAGAAAATTCAGAAATGAAAAATCCTTCATCCAGTCATAGTTGTTCACCACCTCGGCAGCGTTGTCGCCGCAATTAAAATCCAGGAATTTTTCGAGTTGCTGCCGAATGCAGTCTTGGTTATGACGCAGCACCGTTTCATCAAGCAGGTTGCGTTCTTCCGATTTTCCCGACGGATCGCCGATCATGCCGGTCGCACCGCCTACTAGGGCAAAGGGTTTATGACCTGCCCGCTGCAGATGCACCAGCATCATGATCGAAGCCAGGTTGCCGATGTGAAGAGAATCACTGGTAGGATCATATCCGATATAGGCAGATGTTGTTTCTTTCAGCAACTGCTCTTCCGTTCCCGGCGTCATGTCGTGTATCATTCCCCGCCAGCGTAACTCCTCAATGAAATTCATTTTTCCGGTTTTTTGCAAAAGTATGAAAAATAGCGGATAAGTTCACCCCGTCAGGGTCCTCCACCCCGTCAGGGTGATGAGGTCAGCTGTTCATTTTTGCCATGATAAAATAGACAACAATCGGTACGACGATGATTCCAATAAACACAGGGATAAACCATAAGCCCATACCTGATGCTACCCCATTTGCAACCTGGATCGTTACATGTGTGAGATAGAAAAAGCCCCAGATCAAAGTCCCTTTCAGGATTCGCACCATCCTTGTCGCCATGGTATATTGCCGCAGGGCATTGGCCGGTGTAATTTTGACCATGAAGTTGAATCTATAAGGGATTAAGTTAATCAGGGTGAGTAAGATAAATACGAATAAAGCCACCCCTGGAAGGAGGAAGAATGAAGACTTCTCTCCAAAATCGTCTGCCTGTCCCGAACCATTGAAATGGGTTGGAAGGGTTTCCGGAAGGTTGGGGAAATTGTAAATGACATATCCTAAAAAGAACATCAATCCTGATATTGCGATCACTTCCAGCAACCAGTCAGATGGTCCCATTTCAGGCCTGATTAGAGGGCGGTCAGGTTCCATACGGTTTCGCCTGAATAATCCAAAGTTGCCACTGTTAAATATCATGGTCTCTCTTTTTTTTCCGGGCTTTCGACCGGAGGGGATGAATTTTTTTTCGGCATTCGCCCTGATTCCTTCAACACTTTTTCAATGACCCATTCCAATTGACCGTTCACGGAACGGAACTCGTCTGCGGCCCATTTTTCAAGCGCTTCATAGATTTCCGGATTCACCCGGAGCATAAATACCTTTTTGCCTGCCATAAGTCGTTTACTGATGCAAGGTTCCGGTATTTACCACCGGGGTTGTGTCTTTGTCTGAGCATAGCACCACCATCAGGTTGCTGATCATGGTGGCCTTTTTGTCTTCATCCAGGTCGATGATGTGTTTTTTGCTGAGATGGTCCAATGCCAGTTCGACCATACTTACAGCGCCTTCCACGATCTTGGTACGAGCAGCAACCACTGCGGTTGCCTGTTGACGGCGCAACATAGCTCCTGCGATTTCTGAAGCATAGGCCAGGTAGCTGATCCGGGCTTCAAGCACCTCAATGCCTGCCATCGTGAGCCGTTCCGAAAGTTCGCGTTCGAGTGCCAGGTGAACCTCTTCACCACCGGCGCGAAGCGTAATTTCTTTTTGTTCGTCATCAAAATTGTCATAGGCATAATGTCCGGCCAGTTTTCGCGTAGCCGACTCACTCTGAATATCCACGAAATGGGCAAAATCATCCACTTCAAATGCGGCTTTGAAAGTGTCACGCACCCGCCACACAAGTACACATCCGATCATGATGGGGTTTCCGAGTTTATCGTTGACCTTGATTGGTTCACGGTTCAGATTGCGCGCGCGAAGCGAAATTTTCTTTTTTACATAAAACGGGTTGACCCAAAAGAAACCGTTCGACTTAATGGTGCCTTTGTATTCGCCGAAAAGGACAAGCACCGAAGATTCGTTTGGATTAACCACCATCAGTCCGAGGGAGGTAAAGATGGCAAGTATAAAACTCAGCATCGAGAAAACAATTCCCCCGACATACTGGTTGAAAAACAACAGCCCACAAACTCCGAGCGCTACAAATACTAAAAAAACCAGGATACCAATGTATCCCGATGACGTTGAAGTAACTTTTTCCTTTTCCATGGTTTATTGAATTTATAATATCAATATAATATTAAAATGATTTTGCAATAATACTACATATTTTTACGGAAGTCAAGTAAACAGCAAAAAATAATTTTTGCGGATTTTGCCGCAGATTCCCGCATAATTTTTTAATTTGAAGATATTCCGATATTCCCAGGATAAAAAAGTAAATCGTCCGACTAAAATAGCGGGCTTCAGCAAATGGTAAATCTGGATGATCAGAGGTTTGTCACATGTCACGCGTCACGCGTCACCACTTGAGTTTTGTCTATATTTTCACGGCCCTGATCACCTCCTGGGATGTGGAGGTTGAAATGCGCAGGAAGTAGATTCCTGATGGATATGTGTTAAAGTCATCCAGGCTTATGGCAGAGGATGCCTGAAAATTTAAAACTTTGGAATTCAACAGCTGTCCTGTCACCAACAGTATTTCCACTTTAACTGTTTCAGGCATATTCAGGTTGCCTTTGAGGTCTGGTGCGGTGGAAAACGGTGTCGGGAACAAGGTGAATTGATTCTGCCGGATAGGTCCTGAATCGGGTGCGGACAAAACGGCCCTGGCATTTACAAGGTTCGGAATCCCCCATCCGTAAAGTGAATCCGGTGAATCAGCTTTTGAAGCAGTTCTGCGGACTGCAATGCGGATTTCTTCGGCAGAGAAGGACGGGGCTGATTGCCATAAACAGGCCAGGGCTCCTGCCATGATCGGTGAAGAGAAAGAGGTTCCGCTACCATGGGCTACGGTTCCTCCTCCCGAAATTATTGTGGTTCCCTGTCCCTGGGCTGTTACATCAGGTTTCATCCGGCCATCGGAGGTAGGACCGGTTGAACTGAAAGATGCATAAGTTCCCATAGCATCCACAGCTCCGATGGAAAATACACTATCGCCATCAGCCGGAGCCCCGATATACTGCCATGGTGCGCCACCACTGTTCCCGGCACTGTTAACAACCAGGATGCCGCGGCTTGCAGCCAGGTCGGCTGCACGGGTACAGGGAGTCGTATTGCCGTTCATGTCGGCATAAGAATGATTGTAAA